>JAEEGG010000516.1_pt1 | contig 123285 bp, 100 predicted proteins | sample 9134161 | NCBI WGS metagenome assembly JAEEGG01 (sample SAMN16246543, study PRJNA631951) | gut metagenome | biome: gut microbiome; feature: rumen; material: CR-attached | host: Bos | place: Iran: Karaj | collected 2018-10
GTAAGGTTCCTCGCGTATCATCGAATTAAACCACATGTTCCTCCGCTTGTGCGGGCCCCCGTCAATTCCTTTGAGTTTCACCGTTGCCGGCGTACTCCCCAGGTGGAATACTTAATGCTTTCGCTTGAGTCACCCAGACCGAACGGACCGGATAACCAGTATTCATCGTTTACCGCGTGGACTACCAGGGTATCTAATCCTGTTCGATACCCACGCTTTCGTGCCTCAGCGTCAGTCGGGTGCTCGGACGCTGCCTTCGCAATCGGGGTTCTGCGTGATATCTATGCATTTCACCGCTACACCACGCATTCCGCGTCCGTCGCACCTACTCAAGCACCCCAGTTTCAACGGCGGCCGCGGGTTGAGCCCGCGGATTTGACCGCTGACTTGGAGCGCCGCCTGCGCACCCTTTAAACCCAATGAATCCGGATAACGCTCGCATCCTCCGTATTACCGCGGCTGCTGGCACGGAGTTAGCCGATGCTTATTCTCCGGGTACTCTCACTGCGCCACGCGTGGCGCACGTTACTCCCCGGCTAAAGCGGTTTACAACCCGTAGGGCCGTCTTCCCGCACGCGACTTGGCTGGTTCAGGCCTGCGCCCATTGACCAATATTCCTCACTGCTGCCTCCCGTAGGAGTCTGGTCCGTGTCTCAGTACCAGTGTGGGGGACCTTCCTCTCAGAACCCCTACGCATCGTCGCCTTGGTGGGCCGTCGCCCCGCCAACCAGCTAATGCGCCGCATGCCCATCCCCTACCGCCGGAGCTTTCCCAGTGAGAGGATGCCCTCTCGCTGACTACGGGGTATTAGACCAAATTTCTCTGGATTATCCCCCTGTAGGGGGCAGGTTGCATACGTGTTACTCACCAGTGCGCCGGTCGCCATCGGGTGGTGTTGCCACCTCCCATGCTGCCCCTCGACTTGCATGTGTTAAGCCTGTCGCTAGCGTTCATCCTGAGCCAGGATCAAACTCTTCGTTGTGTATTGTCTTGTAATTTTCTTTTCTCTGTTGAGAAAGAGCCTCCGCAAGCCCACAAAGAGCGCCCATCCCGCTCCGCTTCTAACAAACGCCTCTCATTGGTTCGGCCCCGCCATCTGCGCGGGACCGCTCACCTGTCACTTCGGAATCTTGACCGGAGATCCGCGGAATCCCTTCCTTGTCTCTCACCTGCTTGTCAGATTTCCTCACCGCAAACATCTCAATGATCTCAAGCTTCCCGGCCGACGCACCCTATCGATAAGGCGTCAAAAAAACCGCTCAACTCGGAACGGGTTCCTCGTGAGCCGAAAAGCGATGCAAAATTACAACCCTTTTCCGACATGGCAAAATCTTTTCACGTTTTTTTTCAAAAAAAATCGACTTTTTCTGCATTTGGAGTGATTCAGGACACCAAAATGAACCTTCAGGACAGAACCCATGAGAACATAACGCTCAGTTTTTTCTCTGGAGAGCCGAAATTCTATGAACTCTCTGGACTTTTAATAGACATTCCAGATTCATTGGATGCCATAATTGCTGGATGCATCTATATATTATATATAATAAGGTGTAAGGTTTCTGTGGGCAAAGGCAGAGGGAGGATGATTGGATAAGCAAGATTAAAAACAAATGTGGAAGTTTTGTGAGTAATAGTTTGATTGTTTAATAATAAAGGAGTAAATTTGCAAAAACAAAAGTACTTGAATTGAAGTATTGACAATTAAAATAATATCAATAACAACACTAAACCATTATGAAATTATTAAAGACAACGGCAATCGTGCTGTGCATGGCGACGGTTATCCCCATGATGGCACAAAGCAAGAAGGATGGAGGCATCGATGCCGACATGCTTCGCACCATCACAAGCCAAGCGTCGGTCAAAAACAACGCCGCATTGAGTAACGCTATGGCATCGAATTCTATAGACGATCTTGCGAAAAACTACCGCAACGCGACTATCAGCGACACTCACTTCAGTATTGAGACTCCCAAACAGAGCATCCACAACCAACGCTCGAGCGGTCGCTGCTGGATGTACTCTAGTTTTAACGTGATGCGCGCCAACTTTGCACGCCACCACAAAGACACGATGCGTGTGGAGTATTCGCACGACTATCTTTTCTTCTGGGACCAACTTGAAAAAGCTAACTTGATGCTCCAGGGTGTTATAGACTGCGCCGACAAGCCCATAGACGACCAGCGTGTTCAGTTCTTCTTCCACCACCCCATTAATGACGGAGGAACATTTTGCGGCGCTGCTGACTTAGCCGAGAAATACGGCCTTGTCCCCATTGAGGTTCAACCAGAGACTTACAGCGCAGAGCGCACGTCACGCATGAGCCAGCTATTGTCGTCGAAGTTGCGCGAGCAGGGTCTGGAACTTCGCAAGATGGTTGCCGACGGAAAGTCGAAGAATGCTATCAAGCAGCGCAAAACCGAGATGCTAGGCGAGATATATAGCATGCTGTCGCTGACCCTTGGTGAACCCATCAAGAGTTTTGACTATGCTTTCAAGAACAAAGAGGGCAAGACTGTGACACCGGTTCGCACCTACACTCCTCTTGAGTTCTACCGTGAGACTCAAGGTGGCCCAATCAACGGCACTTTCATTATGGCAATGAACGACCCTCGCCGCGAGTACTACAAAACCTATGAGGTGGAATGGGATCGCCATACCTATGACGGCCACAACTGGCGCTATATCAACCTACCAATGGAGGACATAGCCCAGATGGCGATAGCTTCACTTAAGGACTCCACAAAATTGTATTCCAGCTATGACGTGGGCAAGCAGCTGAACCGCAGCAACGGCTACCTGTCGCTCAACAACTATGACTATGGCACATTGTTTGGCACCACATTTGGAATGAACAAGGCAGACCGCATTGCCACCTTCGACAGCGGATCGACTCATGCGATGACCCTCACTGCTGTAGACCTTGACTCCAACGGAAAACCCGTGAAGTGGAAAGTGGAGAACTCATGGGGCGCCGACAGCGGCCACAAAGGCTATATCATCATGACAAACGAGTGGTTTAACGAGTTTGCCTTCCGCTTGGTTGTAGACAAGAAATACGTTCCCGAACGCATCCTCAAGGCAAGCCAGCAGAAGCCAATAATGGTAATGCCCGAGGATCCACTGTTCCAGGAAGACAGGTAATTTAAAATAGACAAAGAAAATGCCGTCACATCTAATCAATGAGCGTGGCGGCATTTATTTAAACCCAAATTCTTTTACAATGCTATAAGCTTGTTAGTGTCTTATATCTGTCGCTCAACGAAGCAATTATGCCCGTCGCTATTTGTCAAATGGAACACCGCATAACAGGGCAAAGTTAAAAGAAAGAGACTATTAATCATTTTTTGTGATTATTCTTGCATTCAACTCCATTTCTGAGTTTTTCGAGTTTTTCGGGTTTTTCGAGAAAAGAATTACCAGCACATTTTATGAGATAATCATTTTCTCTTTCGGACACATACTTAATTGACCCATCAGTAATGTCAACATATAACTTACCCCAGGTTCTATTGGTCATTTGTTCTTTTGTACCAGAGAACAACATATATAGCTTAGCAACCCAACTCAATTGAACGTCACAAAGCAATTGATTAGCATTTATATCATAAACTATTGACTCATAGTCTATCTCATAATCAGGATCACGTCCTGTACCAGGAGACACTAAATCCATCACTCGTATGCACGCTGTATAAGCCGCATGTTTCGCAATACCGATTATCTCATCTTGCGTTATTGCTGAACTTCAAAATTACTAAAACTACCTAAGAGGAGCATGAATGTAATGATACTATTTTTCGCTTTCATTATAACATGAATAATTTTTCATTTCTTCCTCAATTTCCTTGGGACTCATATAAATGCGTCTTTTAAACTCTTTGTACTCCTGTGTGGCTTTAGGAGAATCATACATAGAATATTGCGCCCATGCTTTTAGATGTTCGCCAAAACCACGGGATATTGTGAGCACATCAGTCTCTCTCTCGAATATTTTCTGAGAGTCTTCATCTAAAAACATCAAACCTAATTGAAGGATTCCTGTATTAGAATAAGCTTCATATTGAAGAATGTGGGCAAGCTCATGAGCGATAACACCAATTTGGGCACTCCTTGGGACATCCGACAATAATATTCCCTCAAAATCTTTATTATTATTGATAAACACGTTATATGTTCTATCACCAATAAGGCTTACCAGAACATCGGGACGAGAAGCCATTGTGGTACGTTCGGAAGAATATTCAAAATTGATTCTTACATTCTCAAACTCAGGATAATTTCCCAATACAGTTAATATCACTTCACGATATTCAGGAATTATCGTGACATTTGTGTATTTTCCTTCTATACTATCAAGCTGACTTGCAGAATAGTTGTCAACAATAACTTTCCCATTTGGCGCATGGAAACTAACTTCACGAACCGGTGACGCAAATGCTAAAAAGATAAGGACCACAACAAAAATCAGCATAAGCAGCAGGAAAGAATAAAGGATATATAGGACTTTGCTCTTCTTCATTTTAGACTTTTTTAGATAATAGAGTGTTACCCTTATGAAAATGTCGTGCTAACACTAATGCCAAAATAAAAATGCATAATGAAAGCACGACACCGCCGAGAACTTATAAATATATGTTCTCTAATGAGGTTATCTCAAGATATTTAAGCCATTCTTAAGAGTGTCAGCCCAGTGAGAATTTGCACACTTTACAAACCAATTATTCTCACCTTTCGCAACATATTTACTTGATCCATCCGATAGGTTAACATACAACTTACCCCAAGTTTTGCAAGTATCCCTCGTGAAAGAGAGCATATACTGTTTGGCCGACCAGCTCAGAATAACGTTGCACTCTATTTGGCGAGCATTCGAATCATAGACCACCGACTCATAGTCAATCTCAAAATCTGGACTCTGGCCAGTGTTGGGGGAGACTTTTTGCATTACTTGACAAGCAGCGCTCTTGGCCGAAGCGCGGATAATCGACAAGATCTCGTCATTCGTTTGAGCCGAAGCGTCTAAACTGCAAAAGCAGCCAAGAAGCAGCAAGAAGGTAAGGATAGTACTTTTTTTTACATTTTTCATTTTTGTCATAATTTATCAACAAGCAGTACTTAATTCTAATTCACATGATTTCAATACTTTATGGGTTTTATAAATCATACCACTGCACCTTTTGCTGCTATAGTACTGCAAAAAAACAAAACAAAAGATGTCAGCAGCGTTACAAAATTAGACACAAAAGTGCGAACAAAAAAAAAAAAATACTAATATTTGTTAATAAGAAATCAATTTATTGCAAGACCAAAACATTAACAATCGACAATACGTGACAATACGTGACAATGCGTCCAAAAAGGCTACATCATCATGACCAACGAGTGGTTTAACGAGTTTGCCTTACGCTTGGTTGTTGACAAGAAATATGTTCCCGAACGCATCCTCAAGGCAAGCCAGCAGAAGCCAATTATGGTAATGCCCGAGGATCCATTGTTCCAAGAGGACTGGTAGCCTGCAGCTAGGCTATGAGTTACTAGGAATGGATAGGAAAAACTAGGGACTATTAGGGATTAGCCCGAGGTACCATATAAAAGATAACAGTTGCGCCACTTTTAACCAGTGGCGCAACTGTTATTTATTATCGATTATGTAGATTGTTATTATTTGTCTTTTTTGGTTTTCTCAAGTTGACGTTTCAGAGCATCAACCGAAAGGTCGATAGCCTCCTCAAAGGTGTCGGCAACCTTGTTGGCAAAGAGATCCTCGTTTCTAGGAATGAGCAGCTTGATGCTGGCCTCCTTGTTCATAGCGGTCTCGGGTTTAACAACTTTCAATGTCACCTCGGCATTGGTGATCTCGTCATGATGCTTTACAAGCTTCTCAACTTTTTTGTTGATAAACTGTTCTAGTTTCTCGGTAGCATCGAAATGAATGGCTTTTACTTTAATTTCCATATTAGCCTCCTTTTTTAAGTGCCCTGGGATGGGCGAGTTTATAATTATTTTTCAATTCACTAAAAGTCACATGAGTGTAGATTTGAGTCGTTGCGAGCGACTCATGCCCTAGCAATTCCTTGACACTATTGAGCTGCGCTCCGTCGTTGAGCATTGCCGTTGCAAAAGAATGCCTGAGCACATGCGGGCTTCGCTTGCTGGTGACTCCCGCCTGTTGCAGTGCTTGCCGCACCACCCTGTAGACGAGCATCGGGTAAAGAGGTTGTCCATTTTCTCGCACAAAGAAATACTCTCCCTCTCCAACCATTTTGTCACGAAGACTCCTATAATTATCAATCCATAGAGCAAGTTCTGTGCCAAAAGGAATAATGCGGTCCTTGTTGCGCTTTCCATGCACCTTGAGTTCACCTTTTTTGGTGTCGACATTGACATCTCTAAGCTCTATCAACTCGGCGCGACGCATTCCCGTGGTGTAGAACATCATCACAATCAACCTATTTCGCACCTCGAGGAAATCAGATTGATCGACCTCACTATCGAGCAATTCATTAATATTATCTTCCCTCACCAATTGTGGCAACCTCTTGGGCAGACGTGCCAATTCGACCGAAGCGGCAGGATTGTCAGCCACAATTCCCGATCGCATGAGCCACTTGTAGAAAGAGCGCACTGCTTGCACTTTGCGCCGCAGAGTGCGTGGTCCATCGCCCTCATTGTTGAGGTGCAATAGCCAAGCCCTGATATCGCTATTAGTTACCGAAGCGACATCAAGCTCAGAGCGTCCTTGAGTCAGGAACTCTTGCCACTGCTGCAAATCCTTGGCATAGGCTAACCGAGTGTGATGTGAAAGGTTAAGCTCTAAATTTATGTATTGTAGATATTTATCAATAATATCACTCATAGGGTAAGGTCATGAAATCACGTTCTGTGTAATAAGAACGCCTCTAAATTAGAAAAAAATCGCAATAAAACAAAATTTATTGCGATTTTTTGTTACAAAAGTTACTTTTTTAGTAACTATTTTATCAAAAATACTGGATTTCTGTAATCATGCCATTATTTGTCTAAGTCGAATTTCTCGGGGAATTTTTTAGCAGCCTGCTCCAGCATTTGCGAAACGTCGAAGTAGAAGTACTTTTTCTCCCTGGGGTTGTCGTCGGGATGCGCTTCAATTCGGTCGATACCATAGTCCATCTCTTCATGATCAACCGCCACATATCCCAGCATGTTGATGAGCGTGTACTCATGCTCAGGGAAAATCACCACCCAGGGACTTTCCTCAGTACCATTACCGCTCGACATGATTGCAGCAATGAGCTTGTCGAGTCGATACTGCCTTACAGCTGCCCTAGCATATTTTTTCTTTTTTTGCAAGGCATAGATATAATAGGTGATTTGATCAATATCAAACATGTTATCGTCAAGCGCTCTAACCGCATACTTTTCGATTTGGTCGTATTGATCACGGCTCAACTCTTTATCCTTGGTGTAATAAAGATTCTCGACATCGTCCTTGTTCTCAAACTTAGTATCACGGAAAGGATTGTAATCCTCCTGGAACACAAATCCAAAATACAAGTCGCGGTAAGCCTCGAAGTTCATGATAGTGTCGTTGCTGTTGAACGACTTCACTAGATTGGGATAGTAGTATCTTGAACCAGGCCTAAGAGTCTCACGTTTAATTTGGTCGAAGTCAACACTTTTCACCTCAAAATGGTACTGTGCACTCACTTGGAATGCCATGCAAGCCATCACAGTGACCACGAGACTCAAGAAAGCTTTCTTAAATTCCATATATCGTTTCAAATTTAAATAAAGTTATCAATTATCAATTAATTGGTGTAAGTTCAGGAAGTAAATAACTCCCTCTACAGCAAGTCCAATCATTGCGACAGCAACCACAATGCCCAGACCTTTGGCGCAAAGGTACTGAATAAAATTGGATTTTGGAAATCTTAGCCATTTTCCTCCTGGTGTGCGAGAGAAAGCCAATTGACCCATCGCAGTGCCAATAATAGTGCCCAGCACCATGAATCTGGCCTCAAGCATCATCCCAAGCAAGCATCCCATCAAGGCCCCCAGCCCGAGGTAGAGATTTCCTGTTGACTTCCCATCGGGTTCCCCCTTGGGCGAAAGGTAGCGAATGCCCATCACCATTAATGTTGCGGCCCCATAGAAGATGAAAACCCATGTGGGGAAAGTAGCCAATGTGCTCCAGTGCAAACAGCATATACCGACATAGGCAGGCAAAGCAGCAACATACCATGGTTTAAACACCATGACCAAAGCGAGCACTAGAAGAATAGCTCCTAAAACAACTAAGAAAATCGAAAAAGTCATTGTTATCCAAATTCTTTATAAATAACTTTTTTTATCACTTTTTTGCACTGCTGCAGGTTATTATGCGGATTATTACTCCTCGTTCTCATTTGAGATTTCGTTTAGCGAATCCTCATCGGTGGCTTGCTGCTCAGGTCGTACATCGTCGGGGTAAGAGACACGAGTGTGATAGAAAGTGAGCAGTCGCTTGATGAGACAGTTCTTCACCGTGTCGATATCCTTGAAGCTGATGGGCGACTCGCTGAACAACCCAGTCGAGACCTGTGAATCCACAATCTTTTGAACCATATTAGTAATGTTCTCCTCGTTAGGGTTGGAAAGACTCTTGGCGGCAGCCTCGCAAGCATCGGCCATCATGAGAATCGCAGCCTCCTTGGTTCTAGGATTAGGTCCAGGATAAGTGTAAGGCGCAGGATCGACGTGTCCGTTGGCACTTTGCTTACAAGCCATGGTGTAGAAGTATCTAGTGAATCCCTTACCATGATGCTGCAAAATCATATCCTTGATGACCTGTGGCAGATTGGCTTGCTCGGCGCGTCGCACACCATCGAGCACGTGCGAAATCACAATAGAAGCACTCTGCTCGGGCTGCAGCACATCGTGCGGGTTCACTCCGCTCTGATTCTCGGTGAAGAACGCCGGGTTATCGATTTTGCCAATGTCGTGATACAAAGCACCTGCTCTCACCAACTGCACATTAGCTCCCACCAGTCTTGCCGCCTCGCCTGCCAGAGTAGCCACCTGCAGAGAGTGCTGGAAAGTGCCTGGACAATTCTCCGACAGCTCACGCAGAACTGGTTGTGTGATATCGCTGAGCTCTACCAGCGTCACTTGAGAAGTGAAACCAAAGATTTTCTCAACGATGAAGATGCCAAAGTAGGCAAACGAAAGGACGATGCAGTTGACGGCAAAGTAGCTAATAACCTTCCAGTCAAACGCTTCGAGAGTGCCATTTCGCGTGATATACTGAGCTATATAGGTCACTGAATAGCACAAGAAGATAAAGAACGCACACACTACCAACTGCGAACGCTGCATCAGCCCCTTGATTGAAAGTAGAGCAATAATTCCCGCAAGGAACTGCATTATAATAAAGTCGCTAGCTTCGGGTGCCACAAGCGAACTAATGAGCACCACAGTCATGTGAGTGAAGAATCCAAGCGAGATGTTGAAAAAGACAGTCACCACAATGGGCACCAGGGCAAACGGAATCAAATAAAGCAGCCCCGACCTGAGATGCGCAATGACATAAACCAAAAGCACAAAAAACAGCACAAAGCAGAACAAGAACGTCATGTGCCTGAGGCTACGGTAGATTTCGGGGTGCATAATCCTGATGTACAGATACATTACCAACAAGAGTAACAATATCACCACCATATTACCCAAAACCGAGAGCCGCCTCACAACATTCGAGGTCTTTCGCTCGGCACTCATGCGCTCATAGGTTTTAAGCAGAGTGTATTTCTCGGGAGTGACAATTTCTCCATAGTCGATAATGCTCTCACCATTAAGTATGATTCCGCGAGATGCCAAGTTTACAGTGTTGGCATCGTTAAGCATCGCATTGCTCTTTATTGAGTCATACTCAAAGTTTGGCACCAGGCTATTGTGTATCACTTCGGAGAGCTCGGCAGAACTTGTAACATTTTGACTAGCAATCGAGTCGATGTAATAGTAAGCTTCGGCTGTTGACCTTAGGGTCGACGCATCAACCAGTTGCGACTCATTGCCAAGCCCCTTGATGAGGCGGATGCTCTTCAGGTCTCCTTTTTTAATCTTCCCATCGGTGGAATTGTCGATAATACCATCCTCAAAGACCTTACTAGTAGCAGCTTTGAGTCGCTGCTTAGCCGATGCCGACACGCCATGAATACTGTCGATCGAAGAGTTTATCGCGGTTATAGCCTCCTCGGCAAGCTCCTCATTGCTGTTGTAGATAGGTATAAAATTCGACTCGATGCTGTCCTTTATCCTTTGAGCGCTAACCGAGTCATACTCAATGGGGATGTCGAAGGGCGCAATGAGTTTGGGATAGTTCCATGGTCTTCCCTCACTATAAACCAGTGCATCCTGCGAAGCTCCTCCAAAAAATATAGACAAGCTTCCCACAGTTGCTGCAATGAGCAGCATCACCACAAGATTTATTTTTACCGATTTTTTCATATCGTGAAGAATAAAAGAGGTGTTTAGAGAAAAAAGCCGTTAACTTCTTCTAATCGCCCTGCTCACACCTTTAACCTTGCCAAGTCGCTTGCAGAGCCTAGTTACTGTGCTAACATTGTCGACAAAAATATCCAACTCACAGTTAAACACACCCGTCTTTGACGTGATGTTCAATCGCCTGATATAGATTGCCAAACTAGTGGTAATGATATAAATAATGTCCTGAAGGATTCCCATTCGGTCTACCCCCTCCACCAGAATCGACGCGAAAAATTTCTCGCTACTCGTTTCCCACAGAGGCTCAACCAGTCGGTCGCCAAATCCACTCTTTAGCTTCATGGCAGTCGGGCAGTCGATCTTGTGCACAACAACATGATTGTCATTGTCGATATATCCTATCACATCGTCGCCCGGCAATGGGTGGCAACAATTGGCAAGCTGATAGTTGCTCTTACCCTCTTCGGTTCGGAGCACATAAATAGCCTTTTTGTCGATTTTAGTATCCTTACCCTTGTCTTCCTGATCGGTAGCCTCCTTGCTGTTTTTATTTCCAAAAGAATTTCTCCAGAACTTGCGGAACAGACCTTGCGACTCAGGTTTAAGCGACTTGAGAACAATGGGATTAAGCTCAATCTTGCCATCTCCAATGCGGTAGAAAAGGTCTTCCTTGTTCTGCACATTCAGGTAACTGATGATGCGTGCCATGTTCTCATTGTTGATTTCCACCGAGTTCTCTTCCATGAACTTCTTAAATCGTTCCTCACCTTTAGTGATTGCCTCCCTGCGTTTGTGACGGAACACCTGATTCAAGCTTCGCTTTGCTTTAGAGGTGATTACATAGTTCAGCCACTCGGGCTGAGGAGCTTGCGATGGCGAAGTAAGGACCTCGATTTGGTCGAAAGCCGAAAGCCTGTGGCTGCGTGGCACCAACTTGTGATTGACCTTGGCGGCAATGCAGTGCTGACCAATCTCGGAGTGCAATGCGAAGGCAAAATCCAGCACCGTGGCATTATTAGGCAGCTGAATCTCGTCGCCATCGGGAGTGAACACCAGTATCTCACGAGCATAGAGCGTGAGCTTCAGCATGTCGAGGAAGTCGAGAGCGTTAGGCTCCTGATTCTTGAGAATCTCCTCAATTGTGCGGTAAAGATTCATCAACACGTCGGTCTTGCTAGTATCGCCATTGTGGTCCTTGTAGAACCAATGAGCGGCATTACCGTGCTCGTCGGCCTTGTCCATCTCCTGGCTTCTGATTTGCACCTCCACCCACTCGCCCGCAGGGCCCATAACCGTCATGTGCAGTGCGCGATATCCATTGGGCTTGCTATGGATGAGCCAGTCGCGAGTTCGCTTGGGATGGCAAGTGTATAGCTGAGATATCATGTCATAAATCTTGTAGCAAATCGCCTTCTCGTCTTGTCCTTCGGGGCATTCAAACACAATTCGTGCGGCATAGATATCGTAGATTTCCTCAAACGGGATACACTTCTTCTCCATCTTCTTCCAGATAGAGTAGCACGACTTCACCCTAGCCTTGAACTCATATTTCAGCCCGAACTCATCAAGTTTCTTGCGAATAGGTTCCGAGAAATACTCGAAGCCTGAGTTTCGCTTCTCGGCAGTAGCGGCAATCGACTCCAAGATTCGCTTATAGTCTTGAGGATGCTCATATTTGAAGCTGAGGTCTTCAAGCTCAGTCTTTATGGCATACAAGCCCAACCTGTGAGCCAGCGGCGCATACAGGTACATTGTCTCGCCCGAAATCTTCTTTTGCTTGGCAGGGGGCATCGATGAGAGCGTGCGCATGTTGTGCAAGCGGTCGGCCATCTTGATGAAGATAACCCTGGCGTCACTGTTGAAGGTCATGAGCAGCTTTCTGAAATTCTCGGCTTGGGCCGAGGCCTTCTCTCCCAATCGTCCGCCCGAAATTTTAGTGAGGCCGTCAACGATATTCGCTATCTTGTCACCCAGTCGCTCTTCGGTGTCGGAGTAGTCGTTTTGCACCATCTCGTCGCCAAAAATTGCCTTGATGTCGTCGAGAGTGTATTCAGTGTCCTCAACTACATCATGAAGCAAAGCCGCCGAGATAGAAGTTGACCCAAACCCAATCTCCTGATTCACAATCGTTGCAACAGCAATAGGGTGAAGAATGTAAGGCTCGCCCGAGCGGCGGCGCACACCGGCATGAGCATTGCGAGCAAATCGAAATGCCTTCTCGATGCGCTCAACATGCTTTCGATGGCCGCTAGCCAGATAGCCCCTAATCAGCCTGTCATAGGCCTCATCAATAAGTCTGTCGTCTACTTCCTGACTCATATTATTTACTACGATTTATAGCAAGATAATCATCTTAAATCTACAAAATTAATAATATAAAGTCAATTACAAATATTTTTTTTTGCTTTTAACACAAAAAAACATGACTCACAAGCGCGACTCAATCAAGCAACACAAGGAAAATCTTCACAAAAAGCTGAAAAATCGCCCAAAACACATTTTGATTATTTGCACACTTAGCAAAACACAAACAACTGATATTGTGGACTTTAGTATAAATTTGTGTTTTGATTTTATGTTATCGGTATTTTTCCTAATTATATAATGTGATAATTTTGCAGTGCCCAACCCGGAACAATATTCATTAACCAAATAAACACACATCAAAAAAAATGAAGAAACACTTATTTCAACTTCTTGTGGCTGTGGTAATGCTCGGTTGGAGCAGTGCCCAAGCACAGAATGTGGTGGAGGTGACTTCGGCCTCACCACAAGTGATCCAGAACTTCGACGGCATGTGGGATGCCACAACCGGTGAAGCTCTGCTCGACATGCCACAAGGCTGGCGTGTTGACCGTAACATGACCGGAGCACGCATGGTTGGTGCTTATTCCAGCGCAACCACCAGCGTGATGTACACCGGCGGTACCAGCTTGGCAAGCAACGCCAAGAACGGTACCTGGAATTTCCTCTCGAGCAGTGTTACAGGCGACTGCTCGGTGGGTGGCCTCTCGACAACCGTTGATGGCGGCACCCGCTGCATCAACGTGATGACCTGCGTGAAAAACTCAGGCGACGAGAGCATCACAAAACTCTCGTTAAACTATGACATCGAAAAGTATCGCGACGGTGACAACCCTGCAGGCTTTGCCGTGCAGCTCTACACCTCGACCGACGGCACCAATTGGACCAGCGCAGGCGAGGATTTCTACACCTATTTCGCACCCGATGCTGCAACCCAAGGTGCAGCAGTCGTGCCCATCAGCACCACAGCTATCAGTGGCAAACAACTCAAGGTTGACATCGCTGTTGGCCAGCAACTCTATCTGGCTTGGAACATAAGCGTGGCAAGTGGCTCTAGCCCCAACAAGGCAATGGGTCTCTCTATAGATAATGTGGTAATCGACGCTACATTTGCCTCACAGGACCTGAGCGCTTATATATATGTAGAAGATGTAACCAAATGGAGCAACCTCTACATGAACGGCTCACTTCCCGAGAGCAGCGCAGTTGTGAATGGCGTTAATTACAAGGTGTGGGCCATCGACATGGATGGTGCTGAGCACACTCTCGCTTTCAGTGACGGTGGCAACAACAATCAGGCCACAAGCGTCACTGCCAACCGCGACTACTACCTGTGTCTCACTTCAACCGAGGTAACTGAGATTACCGATCCCGAGAACTACACCGGTTGGGTCGACCCAAGCCGTCCACCATTTGTGGCATCGGGCATCTACCTGCGTGGCGAGGTTAACAGCTGGGGCGCAGTGACCGAATGGGAGTTCAGCGACGAGGGCGAAGGTACCTATGTGCTCTATGACAAGACCTTGAGCGGCGCCTTCAAGGTTGCTGACGCCAATTGGAGCAGTGCTTGCAACTACGGCAGCAACGGCACTTCGGTGATGATCGACACCCCATATTCCCTCGTGCTAGGAACCAACGACAACATCTCATGTGGTGGCAACACCTATGTGTGCAAAAAGATAATTCTCACCATTGCTGACGGTAACGCGACTCTGCTGCTTCAGAGCGATGACGACGAGACCGGCCTTACCGAAGTGTATGTGATGGGTGACAACAACGGTTGGAACTACATGGACACCAGCGGCAAGCTCCAGCTTACCGAGAACAACATCTTTACTGGACAAGTGACCATGAACGCTGGCGATGACGGATACTGCCATTGGCGCATCTATCAACGCTTGGGCATGGTGGGCGTGTGGGGCGCTGAGACCGATCTCACTGGCGACAACACCAGCGGAACTCTCGTTAAAGGCAGCACCGGAACAGTTTCGACTGCTGCTGGCACCTATGATGTAACCTTCAACCTCTCGACTGGCGAGTATAGCCTCGTGAAGAGTGCTTCCACTCCCACCACCATGACCCTGCAACCAGCCAACGTGGTGCTCGTCCCCGAGCTGCCCGAGCAGGTTAAGGTGCTCTCGCTCAACAACAGCCTTATCTACTACAACGACCAGGATGCAGTGTTCAATGACATCGCAACTGCTATGGGCAAAAACGCACACTGGACCAAGCACACCCTGCTCGGCAAGTCGCTCCAAACACATTGGGAAGAGGGCGATGGCGTTGCCGAGGATGGCAACCCTGGAGCAAAAATGCTTGTTCGCAGCGAGGCATGGAGCCACATCATCCTACAAGAGCAGAGTTCGCTCCCACGCACCAACATCGAGGCCTTCCGCGCCAACGTGAAGCGCTGGGTTGACTACATTCGCGAGTACTGCCCCAACCCCAATGCCGTTATCATCGTGCCCGTAAACTGGGCCTACAGCGGCGACTGGAGCAACTACACCACTTTCAATAACACCTTCGTGAAAAACTACCAAGACGTGGCCCTCGACCTGGGCGTAACATTGTGCCCAGTTGGTGTGGCTTATCAAGCAGTTTATGACGCTGAAGGTGCAACAGGCACTAACACTTGGTTCCTTGACGACCGTCACCCAACTCTCAAGGCCACCTATATGGCAGCCGCAATGGAGTATGGCTTGATATTTGGCGAGGACCCCGCGTCAATCACCTATGCACCTAGCGACCTGAGCGCCAGTGACGCTGCTAGCATGCGCACCTACGCAAGCAATGCCCTCAATGGTTTCACCAACTATGTGGACCACACTGCAGGACAGGTACATTACAAAGTTACCGTTCGTGACCAATTTGGCATGGAGATTGAACCTGCCGACCCAGTGGTAATGACACTGAGTGATGGCGGCACACTCGCTAATAGCGTGTTCACCAGCAATGGTACAAACGGCACATTCAACGTGAATGCCGCTACAGGCAACTTCAGTGCCGATGCAACAGTGAAGGTGGCTACCGCCGAGACCGAGGTTGTGGTATTCCCCGCTATCGAGCTCAACGAGCAGACACTGAGCGCCAGCCAGGACTTCAATGCTATTGGCGATGAAGCTACCGCTACCCTACCTGATGCATGGCGCATCGACCGCCAGATCACCGCTCCACGCACCGTGGGACGCTTTGACCAGGCCGACACCCAGACAATGTACAGCGGCGGCGTTAACCTTGCTAGCAATGCCAAAAATGGAACATGGAACTTTGGTGCCGACGACACCAGCGACCGTGCTCTTGGCGGCATCTCGACTGGCGTTGCCGATGCCACTCGCTGTGTTAACCTCTACACTCACCTGCTCAACACCGGCAAGAAAAATATAGAGAATGTGAACGTGAGCTACAACGTAGAGAAATACCGCAAGGGTTCCAATGCTGCAGGCTTTGCAGTTCAGCTCTACTACTCGATCGACGGTCGTAACTGGACCAGCGCAGGCGACAAGTTCCGCACCTATTTCGCTCCCGACAGCGAGACAGCAGGCTATGCTAGCGTGCCTGGCGAGACAGTTGCAGTGAGCGACGTGCTCGACGTGCCCATCTCTCGTGGTTGCGATCTCTATCTGGCTTGGAACATCACCGTAGCTAGTGGCACAGCTGCCAATGCTGCTATGGCAATTGGCATTGACGACTTCAGCGTTAGCGGCGAGCTTCCCACTATCCCAGCTTCCAAGTACTACATCTACGTTGACGACCAAACAGGTTGGGATGCTCTCGGACTCTATGCTTGGGGAGACAGCGAACTCTTTGGCGCTTGGCCCGGCGAGGCTAGTGTGGGCGAAGTAAGCTTAGATAAGTCAACAATTTACAAAGTGTTCCTGCTCAACACCGAGGGTGGCAACTACAACCTCATCTTCAACAACTGGAACAATGGAAAGCAGTTGCCCGACTACAACATCACCGCCGATCGCGACTACTACTTCCAGATTGACGAGAATGGTGTGAGAGAAGTTGAAGTATCTACTGTTGTTGAGAACGTGGCCGACAGCAAAACAGCAATCACAGTGAGCGGCGACATCGCCCGCTTCCCTGGAATGATTGAGGTTTACAACATCAATGGCCAAAAGCTCGCTACTGGCAAGAACACCTTGAGCCTTGCCAATCTCACTAAGGGCATCTATATCTTGCGCGCCAGCGACGGCAAGCAAGTAACCACTCTCAAAGTGGCAAAATAAAACCAAATTATCACCATAGAAACACACATTAAACAGAATCCCGCGCGGCTTTGGTTAGTCGCGCGGGATTATTTTGTAATTGAATTCTAGCGAAATGGGGGATTATTCTTGTCCTGTGCCGTGGCACTTGGGGCATTTCATCTTGCCTGAGCCTTTGCGCATATGCTCATTTGAATATCCTTCACTTGTTTTGTAGCCACGGCCACCACATTTTTTACAGCCATAATACTGGGTCCAATATCCCTCATCGGCTAATGTGGTTTTTGAAGTATAACCTTTACCGCCACACTTCGAGCACCTTACCTCGCCACTGCCACCACACTTTGAGCACGTGGTGGGTTCACTTGCAGGTTCTTCGGCTACTTGTTCTGCAGCAGCTTCTGCTACTGTCGAGTCTGCGACTTGTTCAACTGTAGGCACATTATCGACAACTGCATCCATTTCAGTAGAAGTGTCGGCCGAAGTCGATGATGCTGATGATCCTTCACTCGATGAGCCGCCGCACGACACGAGTGTCATGGCGGCTGTTGTCAGAAATAATAAGAATAATTTCTTCATAATTTTTGTTTTAACGTTAATGGTTATTTTTTCAAAACACAAAAATAGAATAAAAAATTGGAATGTTGCTGTTCTAGCTAGAACCCCAAGTCGGCGAAGTATTTCTTTTCTTCTTCGGGGGTAATGTTCAATGTTGACCTCAACTCATTTAGCATAGTCTTATTTCTTGTAGTTAAATTGGTGCGGAAGTCTTGAACATTTTTCTCCCATTTTTCATATGTCAATTTGGGCCAGCGCTCGCAGTTGCGCTTCATCTCTGGTTTAATGGTGTTAATGAGTTTGTCGAATACCGCAGTAGCGTTCTCTACAGTAAACGTCTTGTGCATGTGCAGCGAAAGTCTCTCGAGGAACAACGTGCGGAAGTCCTTGTTCTTTATAACAGCATTAATGAGTTTGTTGCAGGTGTTACGTTTCTCTCCTGCTCCACCCATGAAGAGATAATTGGCAGGAGTGGTTTTCTTAAACCACGACCAATCAAGGTCGAAGAAGACCACATGCCACTTTCGGTCGCCTGCAGGGTCGGGAGAATAGACATACTTCACATTGCAAACGTCGGTATTGTTGCAATATATTTCTCCCAGCCTCTGGTCGGCAAGACTCATCAGGTCGTATCGCTGATTTATCCATTGATAGTTAGCAGGATCGTCAAGATTGTGACTAGCAATAAACGAGAGAATCTCAGGACTGTCGGACCCGACGCGGACTATTGCCGAATCGTTAGAAACTTTAAGATGCCTTGCAACAAAATGCTCATCAATTTTCTCACGAATGTAATAGAGGCCAAAATATCCTCCGTTGATATACAGCGCCACAGGCCTATAGTCTTGAACCAGCATCGATGGACTATTAGCCTTCATCAAACTGGTGAAGAACTCATCACGTGCCATCACGCCATTGTCGTCTTGCGAGCCGGAGCGGAGCACAAACTTCTTGAACTTCTCACTCTTGCCCAAGTCGAAGAGGTCGTAGAAAATGTGAGAAGGGCCATCGGTGTTTTTAAACCTGATTTTAAAGCACTTCTTGTCGCGAAATCTAGAATAGCCACCAAAGATGGCAAGCTGGCAATCTTCAGAGAAGCCCTCTTTGCCATCAAAGAACTCCACGTGAGCCATTTTCCACCATTTCTTCCAGTAGTTTGCTCCGTAGTGTGGCATCTCTGCCTGAGCGTCGGGACCATCCACATATATACCTTTGTGGTAGTCATAGAGGTCGGTAGAGTCGACAGTAATATTCATCACCGAAATAGTGTGCTGCTCGTCGAAGATATATGTACCTGTCGCCACATGACTTGGCAGCGTGGTTGAATCGCCCTCAGCATATGCCCGCACAGTGGTTGTCTTAGTAATCTTTATCGTGTCTTTATATACTGGCGATGATGGCGAAGGTTTAGTTCCATCTAGAGTGTAGTGAACAGTAGCCCCATGTGTGTTAAGCGCTAAGCTCATCTCATTCTTTCCCGAATACACACCCGGTTTCACTGCAAAGAGTGGTTTCTGGGCAACATAACGCAAGGGGTGTGAAGTGTTCTCGGCACTGCGTGAAGGCTCGGTGAAGAAAAACATGCCATCACGGCCCTCGCAACGGCCCACTGAGACGCCTATTGGGGCAAGTTTAGGCGCAATTCCATCGACAAACTTGCCATTTTGAGTTAGCATCACTTCCTTTCCACCACCTATCTTGAACATTGGGTCATTACTATCAATCACATAAAGTTGACCTGGTTGCAACTGAACTTCAGGTAGTTGCCACTTATTCAGCTCTTTCGATGAAGTGGTAAGACAATAATCTTTCAAATCGACTGGACTACTCGACACATTCTTGATTTCGACCCAAGACTTGGCATCCTCGCCTTCAGGCTTTGAGAGCAGTTCCCACAACCTAAGCGGACCTTGGCGCTGCTTATCGACAGCAGTGTTGTAAAGTTCAACACCTTCTCGAGTATTGTCAAAACCAGGAGTCTGCTCATAAGAGACCTCATAGGTTGAATCGGCGACCAGTCTATAACACTGGTCATCTTCAAGATGCGGATACTTAACCTCATTAACCACCTCATCTTCAGCCATCAGTTTCACGGTAGCGCCATCGGAAGGCAGTTTGAAATTGGCATGCAATTCTTGAGCTGAGTCAGATACTGCCTCCTTAGAGGCAAAAACAAGCACACACTCACCTGGTTTCACCTCAATATCGGGAAATTGCCACTGTTTCTTTTTTGACTTATTATTCTTTTTACCTGCCTTATCAGTAACTATGAGCGAAAGTTTGCCTAAGTTAGCAGCCCCGCTGGATGTGTTTTTTATCTCTATCCAGTCATAGAGATTTCCATTCTGAGCGCATAACCCAGTGTGATTAGATGCCATAATCTCGCTGATGACAAAAGCGTTCTCACTCTTACCTCCTACTTTATCGCAAGAGACAAGCGAAGCTCCAAAAAACAGCAAAGTCGCCATACAAAGCATGACAGCGAATTTGCACAAACCATTTAACCAGTTGTTGAGATTGTTACCCATAATCACATGTGTCGCTATAGATAGAATTAATAGTAGTAATCGTAGTCGTAATCACTTGACGGCGCCTTGTAGTTCTCTTCCTTGAATCGTGGAATGTCGAGCATGACACCAATCACGTAGTCAAGTTCCTGACGTTTCATGCCAAGACTCAACCAGTAATTATAGAAGCACTTGGCAAGGTTGTCGGAAGGCCCAAAAGTGCGGATATAATCAAACATTTCCTTGAGCGGCTTTCTCACCCTCTTGTTCTTTCTTGGGAACATGAAAGTAGAAAGTTCATAATCACGGCAGATATCCAGCTCACTTACACCCAGTAAGCCCTCGATCAAAAAACAGAGAGTGCCACAACGATCGCAACCAATTGCGCAGTGCCAGTCAACATTTCTGCCTTCCTGCAGTTGAGCGATAATCCATTTGAGATCCTTAGGATAAACATCTTTTCGATTCTTAAGAGCGCTCAGATAACCTCCATGAGCAATGCGCAGATACCTCACATTGTCGCCCATTGGCGATTTGGTCTTTTTAGATTCCTTGCGCAAGTCGAGTTCGGCAGTCACACCAAGGTTCTCGACAAAGTCATGTCGACCAATAGCAGTGATATTATCGAGATTTCCACTTCTAAACATCCTGCCATAGATAATGGGCTTGCCATACTGAGTGGGCCATCCACCCAGGTCACGCACATTGCTGCAGCCTCGCACTTGAATCATCCTCACCTGACCAGTGGTTTTAAACACACCACTAGTTCTCTCATTGCAAGTGGAATCTTTAAGGAATTCCTCAACCTTGTAATAGTAGGTCTTGTTAGGCAACAAATTACAAATCACATAGGAAGAAGCCGAGGTCTTGTCGGGGTTAAAAGTGTAAGAATTGTCATAGTACTCATTGTCGGCGACAGTAATGCGTATCTCGTCGATATTCTCGGCATCGGTTGTTGGTGTCCAAAACACCTCTTTGCCCTGAGGCCTATAGAGTTTTGTGCCATATTTGTCGGTATTGTTATGCTTCACTATAACACTGACCGAATAGTCAGAATCGTTGGCATAAGTTCGCTGGGCATCGGTCATATAGGCTTGAACCGCTCTATTTTCAATATTGACTGTTTCGATGTCGTCTTGCGCCAACATCTGAACTGCGAAAAACAGCGAAAAAAGTAAAACTAATTTCCTTGTCATTTTCTCAATAATATTATATATACTCGTTTCCAATTAAGCGCACAAAGTTAGCAAATGATTCTCAATTAATTCTTTTATTTTAAGAAATAAAAGTCTAAATTGTATAAAATTATTGATAAAGTAACATTACTCACGGGATTAACAGATAAAATTACAGCACTAAAAACAATAATTCTAAAGAATTGTGATAAACAAATTGCATTACCTTCTTGTAGTGATATTGACGCTGGCAGCAGTGGCATTGGCGAGTTGCATTGACGATGAGATTTCCACTAGCACCATATTGATTATTTCTCAATAATTACCCTTTGTATTCAATCCTAAACTGCATAAAATTCACAAAAGCTATAATTAATTTAGAATATCTCAAAACAATTTATTATCTTTGCCAAAATGGCACGCAAACCTATAACTCCTGAGAATGCTTACTTGAGGCTTACCACACTGTGCGCACGGTGTGAGCAGGCTGAGGGTGACCTGCGCAAGAAGTTGCGTGACTGGATGGTGAGCCCCGCCGATGCCAATGTCATTGTTGAGAGGCTTAAGCATGAGCGATATCTCGACAACAAGCGCTATGCCAGAGCCTATTGCCGTGACAAACTGCGCTTCAATGGCTGGGGCCGCATCAAGATTTCCTACATGCTCAAGGGTAAAGGAATAGAGCAGGAGTTTATCGATGCTGCCCTTGATGAGATTGACGAGGAGCAATATCTAGCAATTCTTGACGAGGCGCTCGCCGCAAAAGCAAAAACCCTGAGTGGCAAGAGCAAGGAGCAAATGCGGGCCTCACTGCTGCGCTTTGCAGCCTCACGCGGCTTTGAAGGAAACGTTATCTATCGGGCTGTGTCACAAATAATATCAGACTGCGATGAAGATTAAGGACCTTCTATCCAGTGCCGCCAGCGTGCTAATGCCTCGCTTGTGCTCGGTGTGCAGCAAGCCTCTTGATAGCGACGAGAAATATATATGTCGCAAGTGCATGATGGACATGCCGCGCACCCACTATGAGGACATAGAGTTCAACGCCATGGAACAACTAATGGCTGGCAAGGTGCCAGTGGAGAGATGCGCCAGCTATTTCTTTTATCACAAAAACGACCCCTATGCCTCGATTCTCCACGATATCAAGTACCGCAACATGCCCACAATGGGCCGTTGGCTCACTGAGCGTGCATCGCGAGAGATGCTGTCGAGCCATTTCTTTGACGGCATCGACGCCATAGTGCCCGTGCCACTACATTACACCAAGCTCGCCAGTCGCGGATATAATCAGAGCGAGTATCTGGCTCAAGGCATATCAAAGACCACTGGTGCACCAGTTGTAAAAGCCCTAAAGGCTGTGCGCGAACACTCCACTCAAACCCACAAAGACGCAGCCGAACGATTGCTCAACATCGAGGGCACCTTTGCCCTGAGCAAGCGCCATTGTAAAGACCTTGCTGGCAAGCATCTGCTAATTGTTGACGATGTGGTCACAACGGGCTCTACCCTGCTTGCCTGTGCTCAAGCACTCAAAGACGGTGTTCCCAATGTAAAAATTTCATTGTTCACTCTGGCAGCCGCCCAGCTTGAATAGTGCTGCAGCACAATAATTCAACAAATTTGGAGTTTTAGAAGTAAGAAGTAACAGGTAACAAGTAAGAAGTAACAATATATGAAACGATTCCTTACACTGACATTAACAATATTAGCCGTTGTGAGCGCAAGTGCAGCAACAGTGAAGAACGAGTATTTCTCGGTTATTACCCCCGACGACAGCTGGTTTCTGACAAATGACGACGCTCTGAGGCCCTATGGAGCAAGGGTTGATGTTGCAAGAATGGATGCTCGCGGTGCTACACTCGAACTGGCACGCATCGACTATATTGAGGGCGCCTTTGATCCTCTTCTTTACCTCAACAACCAGGTAGTTGCTAAGAAAGACGTGTTTTGCCGTTCGGCTAGCGACATCACTCAAGTGTATGAATCCTATCTTGCAGGCCACACCACACAGTGCGTAAACTTCAAGAAGACTTCCAACAACTACAAATATGACTGCGAGGCGATGACCTTCAATGTGGGTTATGGCACAGTGCTCATTATAACAGCCCACAGGAGTGGCTCTCCAAGCTTGATAAACCGAGTGCTCGACGCCATCACGTTTAATGTCGACACCACGCCCATGACAACGGCGGCTCAATGTGTAAACGCCGCAAGCAAGGTGGTGGCTAAGCATCACCTGCCCATAGGCAACAACGAGCACTTGAGCGGTGTTGAGATGAGCAACGACTCGTCGACTGTTACCCTTAAAGTCACAGTTCCTTACATCACACGTGAAAGCGTGAATGTGCCGGCCTTTGTCATGACAAAGCGCGACGCCTGGTTCCAGCAAGCCCCTGAAGCGATGAAATTTAACCTATTGCTGAATAACATCACCCAGGAGCGCAAGAATCTGAAATATCTGTATGTTGATACCAAGGGAAACGAGATAGGCACACTGCTTATCATGCCCGAAGAATATGAGTATGCCGAGCGCGAAAGAGCCGAACGCAAGCTCAGGGAAGCTGAGAAAAAGCAACAGGAGGAGTTGCGTGCGCAGCAAGAAGCCGAACGCGCAAGGCAAGAGGCTGAGCAAGAAAGAATCAAGGCCGAAAAAGCCAAACTAGAGGCAGCCAAAGCCGAAGAGGAGGCAAGGCAACGTGCCATTGAGGAGGCTCACAGAGCCCCAATCACCCACGTTGTTCAGTCGGGTGAAAACCTAACAAAAATCGCAAAGAAATATGGAGTGAAAATTGGCGACATCAAGAAAGCTAATCCCAATATCAACGTTGACCAAATCAAGATTGGTCAGAAACTCCAGATAATACGCAATTAAGATTACACTGCTGGTAGAGAGGTAATGGTGCGCAGGATGTCAAGAGCCTGTAGCACTGTAGTAACGTCGGCGATAAGCATAGAGCGTTTACCGTTCTTCTCGCGTAGCTTACACCTCAACGGATTTTGCTGCAAGTAATTGAGCATGCGGCCAAATGCTGGCGACTGATAATAAGCCTTGTTCTCTTCGCCCACGAAGAATGCATACATCTGCCCCTTCATCAGGGCAATCTTCTCAATTCCTAAACGTCGCGCTGTGCGTCGCAACGGCACAATGCGTATCAGTTCTTTACCCACATCGGGAATCTCGCCAAATCGGTCACGCAGACGCTCCTCGAAATCGTCGACATCGCGCTGACTTTCCATGTTGTCGAGTTCGCGGTAAAGTGATATTCGTTCGTTTTCCTGTGGCACATAAGATGCTGGGAACATTAGTGTGAGATCGGTATCGATAACACAGTCGGCAGCAAATTCCGTCTCGTTATCACCTCCTGCGGCAGCTTCTTCCTCCATCTGCTCCATGTAGGTGTCGGCAAACTCTTCGGTTTTCAATTCCAGCACCGCTTCCTTGAGAATCTTTTGATAGGTTTCAAATCCCAAGTCGGCGATAAAGCCGCTTTGCTCGGCACCCAGCAGATTGCCCGCTCCGCGAATGTCAAGGTCTTGCATAGCGATGTGAATGCCCGCTCCCAAGTCGCTGAAACTCTCAATGGCCTGCAGTCGTCGCCTTGCTACCGAAGTGAGCGCCACACCAGGTGGCACAAGCAGGTAGCAGAATGCCTTGCGGCTGCTTCGTCCTACCCTACCCCTAAGCTGGTGCAAATCACTCAAACCATAGTTCTGCGCATTGTTGATAATGATAGTGTTCACATTAGGCATATCGATACCACTCTCGATGATGGTGGTCGCCAGCAGCACGTCATAGTCGTGATTGGTGAAGTCGATGATGCGCTGTTCCAGCTGCTCGGGCGGCATCTGTCCGTGAGCAATCACCACTCTAGCGTCGGGCACCAATCGGTTAATCATTGCTTTGAGGTTGAACAACGGCTCAATGCGGTTGTTAACAAAGAATACCTGTCCGTTGCGCGAGAGCTCGAAGTTAATAGCCTCCTTTACCACATCGTCCTCAAGGGCGTTGATACTGGTGAGAATGGGATATCGGTTGGCTGGAGGTGTGTTGATAGTGCTCAAGTCGCGCGCACCCATGAGCGAGAACTGCAGCGTGCGTGGAATGGGCGTAGCACTCATTGTCAAAGTGTCGACGTTGACCTTGAGCTGCTTGAGTTTGTCCTTGACAGCAACTCCAAACTTTTGCTCCTCATCCACTACAAGCAGCCCCAAATCCTTGAATTTTACTGTCTTGCCAATGAGTTTGTGAGTACCAATAATGATATCAATTTTGCCCTCGGCGAGGTCGGCGATAATCTGCTTCACATCTTTGGGCTTGCGGGCACGACTAAGGTAATCGATGCGCACCGGGAAGTCCTTGAGACGCTCGGTAAACGTGTTATAATGCTGGAAAGCTAGCACGGTGGTGGGTACGAGCACGGCAGTTTGCTTGCCGTCGATAGCAGCCTTGAATGCTGCACGAATCGCCACCTCGGTCTTACCAAATCCTACGTCGCCACACACCAGCCTGTCCATAGGTTTGTCACGCTCCATGTCGGCCTTCACAGCCTGTGAGGCACGAAGCTGGTCGGGAGTGTCTTCATAGATGAAAGATGCCTCGAGCTCCTGCTGCAAATACCCGTCGGGGCTGAAAGCGAAGCCTTTCTCCTCGCGCCGCTGAGCATAGAGCTTGATGAGATCGCGCGCAATGTCCTTAAGCTTTCCTTTGGTGCGGCTCTTGATGCGCTCCCACTTGCCAGTACCAAGCTTGCTAAGCTTAGGCGGAACACCTTCCTTTCCACGATATTTCGAGAGCTTGTGCAGAGCATGAATTGAGACAAAAATCACATCACCATTCAAGTAGGAGAGCTTGATCATCTCCTGCATAGTGCCGTTGATGTTGGTGCGCAGCAGTCCTTCAAACCGCCCGATTCCATGGTCCTCGTGCACAATGAAGTCGCCAGTCTCAATTTGATTCAATTCCTTGAGCGACAAGGCGAGCTTGCCTGAACGTGCCCGCTCACTCCTGAGGTTATACTTGTGGAATCGGTCAAAAATCTGGTGGTCGGTGAAGACACACATCTTGCGGTCGTCATCGACAAATCCCTCATGTAATGTCTTGTCGACAGGAGTAAACACTATATCGTCGTGCCTATCGTCAAAGATTACCTTGAGGCGCTGAATCTGTTTCTCGCTGTCACTTAAAATATAAATAGTGTAGCCGTTCTCAATGAAATGAGTGAACGACTCGCTTATCAGGTCGAAATTCTTGTGGAAGATGCCCTGTGGCGTGCAATGGAGCGAAAGTTTTACATCGCCATGCGCCATGCTCTCGCCATAGTAGAACTCCAAGCGTCGCATCGCCTCAAGCGAAGCCATAAACTGCGGCACGTCGACCACCTTGAGCATCGCGTCGTGGTCACATTCCTGAGCCTCGACAGCGCTATGGCTCAACGTCTCCTTGCCGATTGCCTCGATGCGCTGCTTGAGCCAGCTAATATCGCGCACCACCAACATCACATCGTCACCCACATAGTCGAGTAATGACACACCTGCATCAACAGCCTGTGACGAAGTGTTGTTGATGATACTCACACTCTTGAGACGCTCCAGCGACAGCTGAGTCTCGACATTGAATGTGCGCACACTATCGATTTCATCTCCAAAGAAATCGATGCGATAAGGGTATTCATTACTAAAAGAGTAGACGTCGAGAATTGAGCCTCGCACCGAGAACTGACCAGGTTCGTAAACATAATCTATCTCTCGGAATCCTAACTCACGAAGTTTGATAGCCACCGAGGTGAGGTCCACCTCATTACCCACTTCGAGTGTAATGGTGTCGTGCTCGATACTTTTGCGAGGTGCCACCTTCTCGGCAAGTGCCTCGGGATAAGACACCACCCATCGCAAGTTACGGTCGGCGTGCCAGCGGTTGAGCACCTCGGTGCGCAGGATTTCCTGTGGCGCGTCGACCTGTCCGTACTTGATGTCGCGCTTGTAGCCCGACGGAAACATTAGCACATTGCTCTCGCTGGTAAGTTGACACAAGTCGTGATAGATGTATCCAGCCTCGTCAAGGTCGTTGGCGATGATAAGATAAGGTCCTCGGTCAACTGGCAAAGCCGTAAACAGTACTGAGGCAGCCGAGCCCGCCAGTCCATCGACCACCAATACATGGTTTTTGCTATCACCCACCATTTTGGCGATAGACTTCTTGCGCGCTGTGGTAACAACCTGACTAGCGAGGTTCTGGAGAGTGATGAACGATGGCATGAATTTACTTGCGCGATTTTTTCTTCTTAGCTTGCGATTTAGGTTGCTCAGCCTTCTTGACCGAAGCTATGTTGAGAATCTTCTCATATTCACCTGGAGTGTTGAAGATTTCGCTGGCACGATTTGTCACCTTATCCAGTTTCAGAGCATAAATCATCTGCCCTTTCTGATAGTAGTAACCCTTAATGATTTCCTTGGCGAGAATTTTCTCCAGGTCGCTTCGATGAATGTCGAGATCCTTGTCGAGGTCATGCTTGAGAAGCTTCTCCAAGCGGTCAAACTCAGCACGTGTCTCATCGTTGAGATATCCCTCGGTCTCGGCAGTTTTCTTTAGCGATGCGAAACTAGTTTCACACACCTTGTCATACTCAAACTTATTGGGGTCAATGAAAGCCTTGAAGTCGTTGAAAATCTCATCAGTTATAGTGAACTCATTAGGTGCGGGAATGGTGGGATGCTCCGAAGCATATTTCACAGCATAGTCAAATGCCCATCCATCGCGCACAACGTTATAGGCCAGACGGCTTGCTTGAGTAGGCTCAATCTTGATGTCGGGAGTGATGCCCACTCCGCTAGTTACCTCTCGGCCATTCACTGTGTAATACTTCTGTCCTGTGCTGTCGGCACTATGAATGGGTGTGCCATCACCATTGCGCTTGGAGTAGTCAATTTCTTGAATCAACCTGCCACTAGGGATGTAGTATTTTGACACTGTAACCTTGAAAAGCGCATCATAAGGAAGCTGGCGAGTTGCCTGCACGAGCCCCTTTCCAAACGATCGTGTACCAAGGACAACAGCACGGTCCAAGTCTTGTAGCGCTCCAGCGGTTATCTCGGCCGCCGATGCCGTTCCACCATCGATGAGCACAGCTAGAGGAATGCTAGTGTCGACAGGCTCATCGGTTGTCTTGTAGGTGCGTTCCTGCTGCTTGGTCTTGCCGCGAGTTTGCAGCACCTGTGTGCCTTTAGGCACAAAAAGCCCCACAAGCTGGATGGCACTCTCAAGCAGACCGCCGCCATTGCCTCTCAAGTCGAGTACAATGTTCTTAACTGCTGGATTCTTCTTGAGCTCCAGCAGAGCGTTCTTTACGTTAGCAGCCGAATGCTCGTTGTATGTTTCGAGAGCAATGTATCCAATATTGCCGTGAGTCAAACCATAGTAGCTCACAGGGTCAACCTTAATCTTCTCTCGAGTGATAGTGAAAGTCTTGATGCTGTCGGGGTCATACTTGCGTGCGATAGTAAGAGTTAGCTGCGTGCTCGCCTGTCCCTTTAGGCGCTTGCTCACCTCATCGCTTGCCCATCCTTTCACCGAATCACCATCAATCATGATAATGCGGTCGCCAGGTTTCAGCCCCGCCTTGGCAGCTGGACTATCTTCGTAAGGCTCGCTGATGTAGACATTGCCGTTTCTCTCATAGATATAGGAGCCAATACCTCCGTATTCACCCGTTGATATTACCATGAAATCATCACGATTGGTTGCTGGGATGTACTCGGTGTAAGGGTCAACATCATCAAGCATGGCATTGATAGCAGTTTCCATCGACTTGTCGATGTCAAGACTATCAACATAAAACATGTTGAGTTCCTTAAAGAGACTGTTGAAAATATCAAGGTTGCGCGCGATGCGAGTATCGCGGCTATTGTCGCCCGTTTGTGCAAGAGTGCCATTAAAAGCAGTGGCTACTGCTAAGAAAAAAGCAAATAGGAAAAAGACTTTTTTATTCATTTTGATATAATACTGTACAATAGAAGTGAAATTAGAGTGCTAAAGTAATACATATAGTTGAATTAGCCGCCGAAAAAGCTCTTAAAAAACCCTTAATTGACGTTTTTTTTAAATATTTTGGCAAAAAGTGTTGCACAATTAAAAATTTGGATGTAATTTTGCACCGCAATTCTCGAAACGAGGATTTTTATTGCTTCAATAGCTCAGTTGGTTAGAGCACCTGACTGTTAATCAGGGGGTCGTTGGTTCAAGTCCATCTTGAAGCGCTATTTTTGCATAATTGGATAATTTTTAGGGTTAAACGAAGCTTCAATAGCTCAGTTGGTTAGAGCACCTGACTGTTAATCAGGGGGTCGTTGGTTCAAGTCCATCTTGAAGCGCATTAGGGCAGAGGTCGCAAGACTCCTGCCCTAATTGTTTTATTCCCAAAAGGAATCAATATTTCGTCGGATTGTTATTTTTTGGATTCCAGTAGCACATCCTCGAGTTGAGGGATAATAACCTTGTCGGCAGGAAGCCAGTTGATAGAGTTCAGATTCTCCCTCGTGAGCCATCGCGCAGCTTGATGTTCACGCAATGTGAGCTGCCCCTTGCCAATGTGGCACAGGTAGCACAACATTGAGAGATGAAACTTAGGGTAATCCCATTCTACAGTAGTGATGAGCTTTTCTACCACAACTGTGGTTTCAAGTTCCTCTTGGATTTCCCTAACCAGCGCTTGCTCGGGCGTCTCGCCCTGCTCTATTTTGCCTCCTGGGAACTCCCAGCCCCCCTTCATGTCGCCATATCCTCGCTGCGTTGCGAAGATGCGGTTGTAATTGTCGTGTATTATTGCTGCCACTACTCGCATAAGCCTATTTCTTCTTAAACCAATTGGCGCGGATTAGAGTATTGCTAACGTCCCATGCCTGCTGCTGTGAAGGCAACAATGGCGAGTTGCCACGAACCTCGTCGGGCGATATTGCCACCGAGGTGATGTCGTTTCGCAGCAAGCTGTGCCCTAGCCCTTTCCAGGTGTAATCGTTTAGCCCCATCACGTCAAGTATTGTTGGATACACATCGATTTGCCCTACAGGGCCTTTTATTTGAGCTCCCTGCTTGGCGTTGAGAACAATTAATACACATTCATCTCCGTTGCGACTAAGTGCCGGCCTACCCTTGGGGTCATCATCGACTGGCTCACTGTGATCGCTAGCGATGACACACACACACTTGTCATAGAGCCCACACTTCTTCATATTGTCGAGAAACGCAGCCAGTTGCGTGTCGAAATAGTGCGTTTTCTCCAAATAGTTGCGCACTGAAGGCGTGTATTGCTTGCTGCTAGAAATCCATGTAGCAGGCTTAAAGACGTCATTGTAAGGGCTATGCATAACCCCAGTGAATAGCTGGGCCACAAAATTCTTGCGAAGTTTAGGAAGATACTGAACGGCTTGCTCCATAATCACCTTGTCACTATGCCAGTCATTGGCCTCGAGCTGGTCGAAGAGCTCCGACTGATGCATGAGAGTGTCGAATCCATAACCTTGGGACATAGCCTCAACGTTCCACAAGCCTCCTTCGTCGCCACAAATCTCTACTGATTGATATCCCCGCTTCTTGAGAGCACGCGTAATGCTTGGGAATGAGCGGTCGCTGAACTCCATAGCAACCGACTTGTCAAGCAAGGGCAACAAGCCAGTTTGATACATGAATTTACCATCGCTAGAGCGTCCGTTCTTGGCTTGGGTTATAACGTTTAGGCACACAATGTTAGCTGTGTCGGCAGCAAGCGCGTTTAATGTGGGAGTCACTTCTTGCCCGTCAATCTTGAGATTTACCGCCCATGCATTGAGCGATTCAACCATAATGAAGATGAGGTTAGGCCGCTCGATGCCAGTGGCAAAAGAGTTGTCGGTGTAGGTGTAACATTGCTGCGATATAAAACCCTCAGCCCGTTTAATATCTTCATCGCTCACTTTAGAGTTGAAGTTGCTGAGGAAGCAATAAAAAGCATAACTCATAACGCCATTGTGCTTAACATAGTTGAGGTGCCTACCTCCCAGGTTGGAGTAATAGGTTTTAAATGTATCTTCAAGATCTCTATAATTATCTCTATAAGTGAAAAAAATGCAAGTTGTGATTGTCAACCTAATAACCACAAAAACAACAATGCTCAGCAGCAACATCCACCAGTGACGCTTTAGTTTAGAATCAGTATTCCTGCGTCGCAGAACAAACCAGTTGTAACAATGAAGAGCTAGCGGCAACAGGAGCAAGAATAATGTTTTCTTTGTTACAGCCCCCAATGTGCTCTTGATGAGAGTGCCCGACACATTTTGTACCAACAGGAACGAGGAAAAAGGCATCACGTCGCGATAGGTGGGATAATAGAGCAACTGTGCCACGCTCCATAGTGTTGCCAGCCATAGGATGATAAAAGTGTAGGTGCGACGATGCTTTATCACCCAGCATGGCGCCATGAGCAATGTGGCGTCGGCAAGCGAGTTGAAAAACAGCTCCGGCCAAATTGAACCCAATCGCGCCTTATCAGTGATGGCAATGTCAACGATGAAGAAATCATTAATAAGAATCACTACCGCAAACAAGAAAAACGCTGCAGTGAGTAGGTCGAAATTTCGTTTTTTAATGTTCATGGCGATGAACCATTGAGGCTTGTGATATTATTTTATCTTAAAATCTCGTGAAGTGACAGATGGGTTGTTGACATCGTTAAGGTGAAGACGCAAGACGTGGCAAGGAGCTTGCGGAGTCTTTAGAGCTGCGACGTTTACCGAGAGGTAGAAATCGCGCCAATAAAAGATGCTATCGGCTGGAGTGTCAAGGAGGTCATGCACGAGATAGGCATCGACGGTGTCGTTGTATTTCGTTTCCTTGTCAATCATCATGTAGAATTGACGTTTCTTTCCTGTGTGTTCCAATTGGCCCTGCACATTGATGAACTCGCCCGTGCGCCACACGCTGTTAAGTTTTATAGGGCGCATAGAATAGGAGTCAAGCGGCCTAGAGCTGACGCGTATTGAATCGTTGATGATGCGAGTGAAGCCTATGGCATCGATGTTCCAGTAGGAGCCGTCGGGAGAGCGATGGTTGACGGCATAGGTGAGTAGCAACCTCTGGTTTGGGCTCACCTTATCGGGGGCTCCAACGGTTGAGAACAGATTCACTGCTGGCTCGTCGTCGCGCCCGTCGAGGCGGAATGTTGCGTGGTTGTCATCATCGAGTCCAGTATAGGTAACGATGTCAACAAGGTGGGTCTCGAAGCTCTCATCAAGCTTGCCGTCATGGCTGCGGTCGCAAGCACACACTGCAACAAGCACTAATATGGCGAGAATGATTTGTTTCATCAGTTTTCCTCTTTTGTTTTTTTCAACCTACAAAGATAGTGAATACTTTTCATTTTCAAGCCATCACCCATCAGTTTTTTAACCTCACCTCAGTTACACCAAAAGTTATCTCAAATCATCAACAACCCTGACGCCAATAACACTAAAGAGTACAACGTGAGATATTTTTTTAATTATTGATAACGCAAAACTAAAAACAATTATTTATCTTTGCGAAATAGATTAAAAACTAATATTTGAATACTTCTTGTATCATGGATAATTTGAATAATGGAAATGATCCAGTTAGCCAGGGGCCTCAGTATGCTCCTCCTCAGCGTGTTGGTAACAGTCCCATGCCTCCGAAGAAGAAAAATGGATGGCGGACCGCGTTATTGATAGGTTGTGGCTTCATGTTGGGCATCGCAGCGGTTGTTGTTGTGCTAGCATTGTTGATGATGAAAGAATGTAATGATAAAAATCAGGACAGAACAACACCATTGATAAAAGATCTTAAAGTTGAGGAGAGCCTGGTGCTTAAGAACAAGCTCGACAGCAATCAAATTAAGGAACTAGTGCCTCGGGGCACGCCCAAAGACTCGGTGCTGGTTATCCTAGGAAAACCCGACGACTATGTAGATGCAAATTGGGGCGATTACGTTCGTTATGACATAAACGACTCGACCGGAGTTCAAATCGATTTCATCAATGATGTGGTAGATGACATTCAGTTTGATGAATTTGTGCCTGAAGAGGCTTTGAATTAAAAAACAGCAAGCGAAATTCGCTTGCTGTTTTTCTGTTAGATAGAAAAAAATAGACAGGATCACTCAAAGATTACTCTGCCCCTACTCTGAACTCTACACTATTAAGCCGTCACGCATGTGAAGGACGCGGTCGACAGTGGTGTTGCTAGCGAGCGTCTCGTCGTGAGTGACAATGACAAATGTGTGGTGAAACTTGTCGCGCAAGTCAAAGAAGAGCTGGTGCAGCTCGAGCTTGTTCTGCGTGTCGAGTGAGCCCGAAGGCTCATCGGCAAGAATCACCTTGGGATTATTGACTAGTGCTCGTGCCACTGCTACACGCTGTCGCTCCCCACCGCTTAGCTGGGCGGGCTTGTGGTCGAGTCGCTGGCTGAGGCCGAGGTAGTCGAGCAGCTGTCGTGCCCGGTCGTAGGCATCGGCGCGTTTGTCTCCTCCAATAAGCGCAGGTATCGCAACATTCTCAAGTGTTGTGAACTCAGGCAGCAACTGATGGAACTGGAAAACGAAGCCAATGTTGCGATTGCGGAAGTGTGCCAGCTCACGTTGCTTGAGGGCAAGCACATCGGTGCCATCATATAGCACCTGACCGCCCTGTGGCTTGTCGAGCGTGCCAATAATTTGGAGCAAGGTTGTCTTGCCTGCGCCACTAGGCCCAACAATAGCAACTATCTCACCATCGCCAATGGTGACCGAGATACCCTTAAGAACCTCAAGGTCACCATAGCGCTTAATTATGTTTTTTGCGGTTATCATTAGATTAGTGATGAGGGATGAGAGATGAGGGATGAGAGTTCATAGTTGAGATTCACGATTCTACAACCAATTAATCGTTTATCGTTATTGGTTTATGGAAAATAGAGCTAAAGCTCATAGCTGATTCTATCTTCCATAAACGATAAACAATAAACCATAAACGGCGCAAAGCGCATTAGGGTTTTACGCCGAGGTTGTACATTATGAATGACTGGATGTCGGTGTACTCCTCGATTACCTTGCTCATTGGCTTGCCGTGGCCGTGACCAGCGTTGACGTCGATGCGGATGAGCTTAACGGCATTGCCAGTGTTGCTGGCCTGCAACTGAGCAGCATACTTGAACGAGTGGGCAGGCACCACACGGTCGTCGTGGTCGCTTGTGGTGACCATGATGGGTGGATAGGGAGTGCCGTCGTTCTTGATAGTGTGCAGTGGTGAGTAGCCCTTGAGATACTCAAACATCTCGCGGCTGTCGTCGCTGCGACCATAATCGGGAGCCCAGTTCCATCCAATGGTGAAGAGGTGATAACGAAGCATGTCCATCACACCCACTTGAGGCACAGCTGCTCCCCACAGGTCGGGACGCTGGTTAACTACAGCACCAACGAGGAGGCCTCCGTTGCTACCACCATTACAAGCGATTTTGCCTTTCTTGGTATAGCCTTGCGCTATGAGCCATTCGGCAGCAGCGATGAAGTCGTCGAACACATTTTGCTTCTGCATCTTGGTGCCGGCCTTGTGCCAATCCTCGCCATACTCACCACCACCACGCAGGTTGGTGTAGGCGCAAATGCCGCCCTTGTCAATCATGGCAAATGGAGTGCGTGCATAGCTAAAGCCTGGATTCATCGACACGTTGAAGCCACCGTATCCATAGAGGAATACAGGTCGCTTGCCATCCTTCTTCATGCCCTTCTTGTAGATGAGGAACATAGGAATCTTAGTACCATCCTTGCTTGGATAGAATACCTGCTCGGTAACGTAGTCCTCGGGATTAAGGGCAACCTTAGGCTGGAAGAAAGGAGTGGACTCACCAGTCTCGGCATTGTAGCTATAGATAGTTGATGGGAAGGTGTAAGAAGTGAAGTTGTAGAACACCTCGCTACGAGTGTTCTTTGAGCTGAAACCTACTGAACCCAAAGCTGGGAGCTTGATTTCGTTAATCTCCTTGCCGTTGCGGTCATAGAGGTAGGCATGAGTGCTGGCGTCGCGGTCATAGGTCACAATGAACTTGTGGTTCGACATCTGGATGCCACTAAGTACCCACTGCTTCTCAGGGATAAACTCGGTGAAGTTTTTAGGGCTGAGGTTGTTGGCATCATAGGCGAGCACCTTGTAGCAAGGAGCGTTTTGGTTGGTCATGACATAAATCTTGCCATTGTCAACACCAATGGGGTCGAAAGCAAATTCACCATCCTGGGCAATCTTCACATAGTGGGGGTTAATGCTCTTGAGATCCTTGACAAAGAGAGCATTTCCCTCGCCGGCGCTCTGCAGGATGAAGACGAAGCGCTCGTCCTCGTCAACGCCCACCTGGTTGAAGAGCAATGGGTCGTCATAGCTGCGGAACTCCAGGTAGTCATCCTCTTGCGGTGTACCTAGCTTGTGGTACATCACCTTGTGCCACTCGTTCTTTGACGACTTGGCATCCTCGGGCTTGTCGTAGGCGCTGTAGAAGAATCCGTCGCCGAGCCATTGAGCGTTGGTAAACTTGGCCCACACGATGTGGTCGTCAAGCATTTTGTCAGCAACCAGGTCATGAACGATAATCTCGTTCCAGTCGCTGCCGTTGCGAGTAATGGTGTAGGCTGCATAGCGACCATCTTTTGAGAAGTTGAGGCTCTGCAGCGCTACTGTTCCGTCCTGGCTCAGAGTGTTGGGATCAAACACCATGCGTGCCTCGCCGTCGAGCTTGTCCTTGACATAGAGGACACTCTGATTCTGCAAGCCGTCGTTATAGAAGTAGTAAATCTTGTCTTTCACATAGAAAGGTGTTCCCATCTTGGCATAGTTGGCAAGCTCGGTGAGTCGAGCTTTCACCTTGTCGCGGAAGGGGATTTTCTTGAGATAATCTTGGGTGATCTCGTTCTCGGCTTTTACCCAAGCAGCTGTTTCCTCGCTGTTGTCGTCCTCGAGCCAGCGATAGGGATCGGCAACTTTGGTACCGAAGTAATCGTCGACCGTGTCGACTGTTTTAGCTTTTGGGTAGGAAATCTTGGACTGAGCAGCAGCGCCGCCAGCCACTAGTAGTGCAGTGCACATGATTAATGTTTTCTTCATAATTAATAATGGTGTAAAAAAGTTTCCGCTCTCTGCGTTGTTGTGCAAAGGTAGTGAAAAGTTTTCAGTTAGCAGTTATCGGTTATCAGTTTTTTAGAATACAGAGCTTTATTGATGCAGAAAACAATGCACGCCTCGATATTGAGACGTGCATTTATTAATTAGATTAATATCATGAGAACGTGATTATTTCACCGTTTTCACAATCTTCTTACTTCCGTCGGTCATTTCAATTACCACAATGTTCACACCCTGGAATGGAGTATCGCTCTCGATACCAGCTGCGTTGACATAGCGAATGCTCTTGACGTTCTCCATCTTGAGGTCCTCAACACCAGTTGGGATGTTGGTCTCAGGCTCATAGAGTGCGTTGGCAATGTAGTTCTGGAATGGGTACCAGTCGTCGTTGAGGTGTGCACCGTCGGTGGTTGGCCAAGGCTCCTTGAGAGTGATGGCTGCGCGCACATTGTAGCGAGTGCCGTCAATGAGGGTTATGCCCCAGCCTGCCCAATCGGTTGTGAGGGTGAGGCTCTGACCTTGAAGGCCATTTCCTGGAGCGTAGGCGCGCAGGGCACCGTCGTGCTCGTTCCAGTAACCAGTGACGTCAATCACCTGGTTGGGCTTGAGGGTGAAAGAGTGGGCGAGGTTTACATTCTCGACCTCTACATCGTCGTCAAGTGGGAAGCCAAACTCAGCTGCCGAAATAACAAGGTATGGGTTGAGCTCCTTGTCGTGCAAGACGCCCTTGAGGGTGCCTGCGTCGACGAAGCAGTCCTTTTGGAATATTTCGTATAATTCGTAGGGGAATACTACCTTAATCCAGTTGCCCTTGCCGTCGGAGAGGAAGGCAAACGGCTCATAGTTCTGTGGCACGTCAACCACAGCTAGAGCGTCGGCGATGCGGTACATTTTATCGTTCTCGCCATTCTCGAGGACGTCGGCAAGAGTAGTGGCCTCCATTTCTTGGAAATCGCCAATCTTAGTGGCGTTGACTATTGCCACATGCGTCTCCCTTGCATGGTACTTGCATATTGCCTGTAAATCATATACGCCATTCTCCTCAAGGACGCCTGAGAAGTAAGGCTGCTCATCAGCGAGTTTCGCCTTGCCATCAATCATCATGTCCCATGGGTTGTCACCGGTTTGGTTGGCCATTGTGAGTTTGCCATCGCGGTAGATAGCATACTTAATGGTGTTGTACTCCTGACGTTTAGGACGCACGAAGAAGTAGTCGTTGCTGGTATAGTCGTAGTTGGCAACAAGGTATTGGTTGGGAGTGTATTCTACGTCCTCACTAGGCAATGGTAATGCCACCAATTCCAAAACGGGATTTTCGATTCCCGAGAGTTTGCCAATTACAGTGCCGCCAACTAGGTTCTTGCCGTCAAGGTTAATATCGCTGCCTTCGGGCATGATGAGTTCTACCCAGTTGCTCTCATCATAGGTCAAGCCTTGCAATACGTCGGGAACTGGCATACCGCTCCAGTTCTCCGTTGGAGCCACTGTGTTGTCATCCTTTACGAAGACATGCCTTGAATCACCGGAGTTGACGGTGACCACGGCGGCGATATCGTTGCTGATGACATATTCTTTATCTTGCCATCCCATCATAATATCGCTCAGTGCCAAGACGTTGTTGTCGGTAATGCCAACCAAGCCATTGGTGGTGTAATAACCGCCGTTGACAAAGTCAAATGGGCCTGCTTGCGACTGTCCATTGTTGCTGAAGATGATGTCGCTTGGCATGTTGAACGAGTTGCTGTAGGTCCATCGGTAAATGAGGTTGCCGCTTGGGGCAGTGCCCACAACTTCTATCAACGCCTCGCCAGGCCAGCCGCGCTCACCAAAGGTCTTGGTGTCGCTGTAAACCCATGCGTAAGGCGAGCCAAAACTGTCGTTCTCGAAGTAGCAGTACAGTTTGCCACCCGTCAAGGTGGTAGCACACGCTGGGATGGTGGGCTTAGGCTCGGGAGTTCCGCCCTCCTCGGGCTTCTCAACTTCGGGTAGGTATTGAGCATAGGTATCGGTTACGTTCTCGCCTGTGCTCCAGTTGTCGTTGGCAATCGGGAACTTCATGAAGATGTCATAGTCGATGCCAGACACTTCGAAGCGCTCGTTTCCGTTAGCGCCGTTGTAGATTATAGCACCAATTTGATCTTTGCCCATGAATGTGCAATAGAACCAGCTCTGGTCGCCAATGGTAGTGGTTGGGAATGCACTCTCAGCCCAAGCGTTTGGATAGCTCCAGAAGATGTCGGCATTGTTGGCATAAGGATAGAGCTTGAGGTTATTAGACCAATCGGCGTTGCCGTTGTCGTACATGAAGATAGTGATAGCCTTAGTATCGGTAGTGTGCTTGCTGTCGGCAGTCACATCAATGTAGCCAGGTTGGAAGGCGCTCTCGCCAAAGTGTGCACCTGGATAGTAGTAGAAGTAGTAGTCATGTCCAGCCTCGAGATAAGTGACGTTAGCACTTTGGTCCTTAGGGCCAGTGAGCATGAAGAGCATGCCAGCGGGAACCTCGTCAAAGTGTTTCTTGTACCAGGTCTGGCCACAGTTGGTCTCGGTCTCGCTGAGCTTCTCGCCACCATCGTTAAATGATGGAGTGATAGCCTGCTCGTTGGCATCCCAAGCGTAGATGTGAGGAGCATCGTTGGTGGTCATGTTCTTCACATAGATGTTCACGCCACTGACACTGCCTGTGCCGTTGGTTACATAGTAACTGCGAGCCAGTTGCTTGACTACCTGGCCGTCCTTGACTAGTCCGGCACGCAGGTAGTGGTTGCCGCTCTCGTTGAAAGATACGGTGCTACCGCTAGCGATGGTTGGGCTGCTGATAGTAGGCTCGGTGCCGTCGGTAGTATAGACGATAGTAGCACCACTGTAAGAAGAGGTAATCATAGCCGATACTCCGCCCTCATAACTGCCAGTAAGTTTGTCGATTGACAAGTTGGGGTCTTCTAACATTGGCATGTAGATGTTGGTCACGTCGTTAGGCTGACCATTTTGCACGGTGTAGAACACATCGCTTGTGATGCCATCGATGTCGGGAGTTTGGCTGCCTTCCCAGTTGATAATCAGGTTGACTGGGTATTCAGGTTTGTCCATCTGAACGCGCCACCATTCGATGCCGCCCACAGTAACCTTCTCATATGCCAGGTAACCGCGCCAAGAGCCAAATGGCTCAATCTTGTTGCCTCCGTTGTCGGTGTAGTAAGTGTAGATGTAAGGAGCATTGTCGTCCTTCACATAGAAGTTGATTTTGTCGCTGACAGTTGATGTCTTCACATACTGGCGTGTAACTACCGATGAGGTGGGCACAGAGTAGTTAACGAGTACGCCCACCTTGAGAGTGGTGGTCTCGGTGATAGTGAGTGTGGTCTCCTCGGTGATAGTTGAGTCGGAAGCAGTAGGGTTATTGCCGTTAGTGGTGTAAACCAGGGTGCAGCCCTCGGTCGAAGGCTTCACTTTAACGGTCATTGAGCCATTGAATGTGCAGCTGTTGCGGTCGATGACAGGATAACCGTTGATGAGGTTCTGTTTTCTGTTGTACTGAATCCTGTTATAAAGATTGCTTGTGATGCTGTAGCGTGCCACTTGTTTGCCATTCTCGTCGGGAGTGCTCTCCCACACTGTGGTGAAGCCATCGGGTACACCAGCGTCGGTAGCGTCGCCCAACTGGTAGCATATCTGACCATTAGCGCCGGTAACTACCCATTGGATACCGTTGTCGCCCACAAGGGTGGCAGCCGAGCGCTCACTCTCGTTGGTGATGCCGGCGGTGCGGCGAGCCTTGATGAGCAAGCACAGAATGTCGTGCCATTGTGGGTGCATGAAGTGAGGATAGAACAAGCATGGAGTGCCAGGCATCGCCAGGATGAAGGCGTTGGCCTCAACGATGTTCTTCTCCACACGGTGCTGATAGGGCTTGCCGCTGGTCCAGTTGTAGTTAGAGCCGTCGGTTGGCAGGTCCTTGAAGGTGTCGTGGTTGTCGAGGAAGGTAACGGCATAGCGCTTGAGCACAGGGTCACTGATAAGACCCGAGTTGTTCAGGTAGCGGTAGTTGCCGTAGTTGAATGCCTCGCGGATGTCGCTCTGCAATGGGAAGTCGAAGGCAGCGCTCTGGTAGGTGCCTTCCATGTAGGTCTTATGAATCCAGTCAGAGATGTTTTCTTTCGAGCCCCAATACTCTCCCACGCTGAAGGTGGGTCGCAGGGTGGTGTTGTACTCGGCAAAGTGCCTCTCCTCGAAGCCCATAGCATAGTCATAGCGATAGCCCACATAGCCTAGGTCGTTCTTCAAGAAGTCGAGGAACTTGAGGACCTTGGCGCGAGTGGCAGGACTGTGGTGGTCGATGTCGCGAGCCCATTCACCCTTGCCGCCGCAGTCGGGATTACCAGTTCCACGTCCGCTCTCGTCATCGTTGCACACGTCGTCGCTGGTCCACTGGATGTACTCGCCTTCGGGGCAGAAAGTGCCTTTGTAGTACTCTGTCGGGAACTCAATAGAGTATTTGTCGCCAGCCCATGTGCCCAAGCCGCCGCGGTGGTTTGCCACCACGTCTTCGATGGCTCCTGTGCCTTCGGCCTTGTAGGTGGCGATGAGCTGACGGAGCTCAGCCTCGGTGCCGAAGTAAGAGATTGGAGTCCATGTGCGGCCCTCGCTGTCGGTGTAGGTCCAAGGGGTACCATCGGGATTATAAGATAGTCCGTGGTGGAAATAGAACACAGGCACAAAGCCCATACAGTCGGGGTTGGTGATGACATTGTTGTCATTATATCCCCACTCATATCCATTTCTCCAAGGACGTTCGCCGTGTCGGCCACTATTGTCTTCGCTTTCATAGTAGACCATAGTGGAGTCGGCCACTGTCGAGCCGCTCTGAGGCAGCCACAGCAGGTCGATGTAAGGAGTGATTTCGTCCTTATGGGCGAGCAGGCTTGTCCATGTCGTCACAGGTACTTGCCATTCTTCACCTTCGGTCCATCCTGCCCCATACATGGTTGCCCAGGTATAGCCAGGCTGATGTGTTTCAGTAGCCTCGTTGGTGACATGGTTGGCCCACGGTCCCCAAGGGCTACAGTCGGGGGTCTCTTTGTAACTGTCCCAGAAGAAACCCTGCAGCATAACTCCGCCATAGTTGGCTGGCCATCCTTGGGCAAGGGTGGTCAACGGCAGGAGCAATGCCATTGCGAAAATAAGGTAGATTTTCCTCATAATAGTTTGATTTTATGGTTTTGAAATTAAGAAATTATTGTCATGGTTACGATATGATATTATAATCCCACAAAAATAGAAAAATTTATCTAATTAAAGTAAATTTCATTATAGTACCTAAGTAAAAAAATGCGCAAACGATTGCGTGCGCAAGTAAAAAACCTTAATGTACAACCACCTCAATTGCCATTAATGAGCTGAAGTTGTTATAATTGGTGTGCAGTTTTTGATGATTACAGGGACGGTTGTGGGAGTTACCGAATCTTCGGTGATTTTCAAGGTCACAGCGCAGGCTCTTGCATTGATGGGCCGTGACTGGTCGAAGATAAAATTTCCAATGCTATAATAGATGAACTTGCCGTCATAGTTCTCGATGGTTTGCATGGTGTGAGTGTGATGGCAGATGAGGCAATCGGCCCCAGCATCGATAAGTTGGTGCGCTTCCATAACCTGCTGAGCAGCAGGATTTGTCATGTGCTCCATACCCCAGTGGAGGCTCACAATAACGCAGCATCCAGGATCTTGCTGCTTGAGCATCTTGATGCGGTTAATAATTTTCTCAAAACTCTCCTGGCTCACGCTGGGCTTGTGAGGAAGATAGGCAGTGTTTTCCAAAGCCAATCTCAGCGATGCTATTAGATAGACATTGCGAGGCGACGAACTCAAGAGGACTGGTTGCACCGCTTGCTCCATGTTGTCGCCTGCCCCGAATGGCACCATACCAGCCTTGATGATGTTGTCGCGCGTATCGATTAGTCCATCTCGTCCTTGGTCGATGCTGTGATTGTTGGCAAGATTAAGGTGAGTGATGCCATGCTCCTTGAGAGTGGCGAGCCACTCGGGTTCAGCACGGAAGATAAATTTCTTGTAAACAGGATCCTCGATTTTGGTCGCCGGGCACTCAAGATTAGCAACCACAAAGCGGGAAGCCTTGAACAGAGAGTCGACCGACGAAGAAAAAAGGCAGCTGGCGTCGCCGTTATTCTTCTCAATAACCTTGCGCACGCCACGGTCGAGCAACACGTCGCCGGTGAAAGTCACCGTCAACGTGTCGCCCGCGTGAAGTGCCATGGCCACGTGAGCCATTAGCGCCAGCAACAGCAGTTTAGCAGCCTGTGCTGTAGAAGAAGTGCTCATTGTCAAGATTCTTGTTGTCGATGGGCACAATAATTTCTTTCATCCATTCAGGAATTCCCTTGTTGGGCTTTTCCTTGAGATCGCGTTGCCACTCCTCATCGGTAGTCCTTGGCGCTGAGAGATCCTCCTGGAACTCACGATAAGAGAACACTGCTCCACGTGTTAGATAGAGATATCCGTCAATCTCTACCACTACATAGATTTCATGAGCTGGTCCCACAGCCTCATAGAGGACACTCTTGTTGGGATTGTTGTCAGCATTGGCTGTGTAGACGTCGGCAATAACGGCCATGTTGCGATCGGCCCCGTTCACCACCTCATCCCAGCTAGCCCCAGGCTCAGCACCGAGAATTTGCAGAGTAATGTACTCAAAGGTAGAACCCAGCACCTTGATGTGGTCATATTCCTCCTTAGAGAGCGGAGTTTTTGCCAACTCCTTGTTGCTCATGCTGAGAAGGAACTCCGCCTCCTCCTTCATCTGCTTAGTGAGGTTCTTCATTTCGGCAGTCATCATGTCGTAATAGTTGAGAGCCTTGGCAGTAGCATTGAGCAGCTCGATAGCCTTGTTCCAATAAGCCACATTAGGCTCAACATATCCTACCACATAGGGCCTTGGCAAGTTTTCTCCGTCGCCACATTCGGCACCAGCAGGTTGCTTAGCATAGAGAATAGCGTCGTGCTTGAGCTCGGCCCACGAGGCAAGAGCGGCATTCAGGTTTTTCTTATCCCATTGCTCATTCTTCATGAAGTAAGGCATGTTGGGAGTCTTGGCGGCATTGAGAGCCTTGAGCGTCTCCATCCATTTGTTAGAAACAGTCGAACTCCAGTCAATCTCTTTCATGCGATTCTTCATGCGATCGAGATTGGTCGTGTACTTGTTCCACTTTTGTGCCTCCTTGAGTTCCTCGATAAGGATTCTCTCGGCCTGCCCTACTCCCATAGCAGCCAGGACATCAAGGCCCTTGGGCACGTCGCGCAGCGTTGGCACATTGTCATAGTCCACCATCTCTTGCAGAACCTCACCGTCGGGCATGTAACGCTGTGGCATGAGGTTGATCTTGCAGTGACTAGTGCGTTCAAATTTAGGACGGATGCGAGTTTTAGCCTCATCCTTAGCTTCGATTTTCCCTTTCACTCGGTTAAGGTCGGCCTCGCTAGTCATGAGCTTGTTGATATTTGCGCCATCTTCCTTGATGATGTTGTAGATATCAATCATGCTCAAGTTGTCGCTATTGCCCATGAGGTAAGTGATTGGCTCGTCAATCGACTTGTAGGTCTGAGTGTGCTTGGCATTTTTTCCTATCACATCGGCAATGAGCAAAGCAGCCCTCAGTTGCTCGGGCTTATCGGAGCCAAATGGTGCGTTCTGCAACCACATCATTCCCATGAAATAACGCTTGAGAAGGTTGGTGCGAGAATAATGCCCACGTGGACGATAGATACCATATCCAAACTTCACATTCTTGTAATCGAGGAAGTCGGAAAAAGCATCCTCGGCCTTCTTGACATTATTAATCTCCTTCTTGGCCATAGCAGCGTATTTAGCCGGCACCTTGAGGGTTGACTTTCCAGTGAACAGCGCATGAGCAATGGCAAAATAGGCGGCGTCGCGCTGTGCGGCATCACGCATCGTGCCCTTGGCAGTTTTCGCCTTGGTCATCATCTCGGTGTAGAGCTGCTTGCAGTAGTTGGTCATTACCTTGTGCATCTTGCCCTCTTCCATCTTGCGCAGCATGTAGTCGAAATACATGTGGAAAGCCTGCAGGTAGATGTCGGTAGTAATGAAGCTGGGGAACTGGTGATAGTCATTGTTCTCATAGATGTGGAACAGCTGTTCCTTATTGTCGGGGACAATGGCAAATCCATTCTTAATCAAAGCATCGGCGAGCGGTTTTGGCATATTAGACATCTGCATGGGGTTGGCCAGATTGTCGAGGTTGGGCGACCATCGTGGCTGGCTCCTAGTGCCTAGCAATTGCAAGTTATTAGCCAGCTTTTCCTTCTCGGCCTTTTCCAGTCGATCAAGGAAATCCAGTTCCTCCTTAGAGTAATTAGATTTCTCTAATTTTTTAATCACGATATTACCCTCGTCGTCATAGGTCCATCCCTCGCGTTGAGCGGCACGATCTACATACCATGAGGTCTCATCAAAAACACCTCTTAGCTCAGAGAGCATAAGGCATTCACCCTTTCTTGCTGCCACAGCAGCCTTGAGCACCCTAATCTCGTAGAGACTAAGGTTTGACACATCCATATTCAGGTCAAGATTCTTGTCGAGTTTCTCAACATCAATCCCACCATTACCGGGAACTTTCACAACTTTAGGTTTCTCGGCATTCACAGTAAGCGTAGCGATAGCGAAACCTAAAAGAAAGATTACAGTAAAAATTCGTTTCATCACATTTATTGTTTAATTATACTTAAAAAATGATAGCAATCATCGATAGAAGAAGAAGTGTAGACAACAGAGTCCATCGCCAGTCCAAAACCATTCCACGAATAGTCACTGACTACAAATCGGTCCTTAGCCTTCTCAATGGCCCTCACCTTGTTGTCAACGATGTTGAAGTCGACGAGTTCGCCACTGAGCCTGCTTCCTAGCCATAGTGGCCTTATCAGCCCCTCGTAGTTTTTGAAGATAAAAACCCTGCGGTTAGGAGTAGTGAAAAATCTTGATGCTTTGTAAACCCCTACCACGGCATCGACTGAGCCATCGCCGTTGATATCGGCTGTCGCAAACCTGTAGACCGGATACTTGAGTTGCCATAACGACGTGTCGCCGTCGACTGTGAGAGTGAGGTTCCACAATGAGTCGTTGACCTGCGCGATGTTGAACTGCTGCGCCCTTGCCTGGGTAGCAAAAAGAAAGGCAATCATCATCAAAACACTTAAAATAAGAGTGTTATAAAGAGATTGCCTTATATGTAGCACTGTCGTAGTCATGGTGGCTATGAATGGCTAGGAGTGACTAGGAATGGCTAGGGACGATATGGTGTAGAGACTGTTGCGTTTAGTCGACAATAAGCATAGCGTCGCCGTAGCACCCGAATTGGTACTTCTCGTCAATAGCCACCTTGTAGGCCTGCATCACCTGCTCATATCCACCAAAAGCACATGCAATCATGAGCATGGTAGAGAATGGCATGTGGAAATTAGTGAGCAAAGCGTCGGCTGTTGTGAAGTCGTAGGGCGGGAAGATGAACTTGTTGGTCCATCCGTCAAAGGGCTTGATGTATCCGTTCATGCTCACCGAGCTCTCCATCGCCCTGAGAGTAGAAACTCCAATAGCGCACACTTTGTGCCCCTTCTCGCGACGCTCGTTGACCCTTGTGGTTACATCTTCAGGAATAATAATCTGCTCGCTGTCCATGCGATGCTTGGTGAGATCCTCAACGTCGATGTTTCGGAAACCACCCAATCCCAAGTGAATGGTAATGTATTCGTCATAGATACCTTTTATTTCAAGGCGTTTAAGTAGTTCGCGGCTGAAGTGCAAACTAGCAGCAGGAGCAACTACAGCACCCTCGTTGCGAGCGAAGATTGTTTGATAGCGTTCTTCATCTTCGGGCTCCACCTCACGCTTGATATAGTAAGGCAGAGGTGTGTGTCCGAGAGCATAAAGATTTTTCTTGAACTCGTCGTGGTCACCGTCGTAAAGGAACCTAAGAGTTCGACCTCTAGAGGTGGTGTTGTCGATAACCTCGGCCACCATACCCTCGTCGAGTCCGAAATATAGCTTATTTCCGATGCGAATTTTGCGAGCAGGCTCAACCAGAACATCCCAAAGCTTATTCTCTTCGTTAAGCTCCCTGAGCAGGAATACCTCAATCTTAGCTCCGGTTTTCTCCTTGTTACCGTTGAGCTTAGCAGGGAAGACCTTGGTGTCGTTAAAGATAAACGAATCCTGGTCGTCGAAGTAGTGGATAATGTCGTTGACGATGCGATGTTCTATCTCTCTCGTTTTGCGGTGAAGAACCATCATGCGTGCCTCGTCACGGTTGTGTGCCGGATGCATCGCGATGAGCTCGCTAGGCATACCATTGTCAAATTCCGATAATTTCATGTTGCAATAATATAATGTGATTATTAGACTATCAAATAGCTAAAAAGTTAAAAGCAAAAACGCTAAATTTGTGATTGTCGCGAACGTTTTGCTCGTTGCCTTGCTTCTCGCTCGGCTTTTAGGATTCTTGCACGTGCTCGATTGAGCTCACGCTCCCTCTCAAGTCGCTCTTGCTCGGCTCGGTCGGGCGAGACCATTTCCTCGTTCTCGAGACGTTGAAGAATAGCATCGACGCTCTCGCATTGTTCCACTGTGATGTCGCCAACGCATGTGCGACGCAGCCCTGTGAGATGTGCTCCGCTTCCCAGTGCCACGCCAATGTCGCGTGCCAGCGCACGGATGTAGGTACCCTTGCTGCAGACCACCCGGATGACAAGAGTAGGCTCTTGAGGCAGGCCGCATTCGAGCACCTCAATCTCGTCGATGACAAGAGTCTTGGCTCGTATCTCCACCTCCTTGCCTTTGCGTGCGAGTTTGTAGGCCGGCTTGCCATCGATTTTGCAAGCCGAGAAAGCTGGAGGCACCTGCTCGATTGTTCCTGTAAACTGCTCCTTGAGCGTTTTCTCGATTAGCTCAGGCGTGATGTGCTGCCATGGATAGGTTGCATCGACTTGCGTCTCGAGGTCGAACGATGGTGTCGTCTCCCCTAGCTTGATGTGGGCTACGTACTCTTTCACCCCGGCTTGGATTTCCTCGATGAGCTTAGTGGCGCGTCCGGTGCAAATGATCAGCACGCCTGTTGCCAATGGGTCGAGAGTGCCAGCATGGCCCACGCGCAAACTCTTGATGTCGAGCCTCTTGCGCAGCCGTGCACGCACCTTCTTGACCACTTCAAAGGAAGTCCACTTGAGCGGCTTGTCGATGTAGAATATTTCGCCTTCTATTGGATTAAGCATGATTTTGTCAAGATAATTAATGACGTGAGAGGAGAGAGACACTGCATGTGGAATCGCCTTAATCGGGCAGAATCGCTGGAATCACTGGAATCGCTGGAATCACTGGAATCACTGGAATCAGTGGAATCACTAGTCGACCATTTGGAGGGAGTGGCCAGTGAAAAGCAATGCCAGAATGATGCCTCCCACGATGATGCGATACCATCCAAAGGCCTTGAAGCCATACTTGGTCAAGAACGAGATGAAGAACTTTATAGCCAAGATGGCAACTATGAAAGCAACAACGCAGCCAATGAGCAGCACTCCAATGTTGCTAGACAGAGCCTCGCGATATTCCTCATCGAGGAGCATTTTAAGCAGTTCATAGCCAGTGGCAGCCGCCATGGTGGGCACCGCCAAGAAGAACGAGAACTCGGCTGCAGTCTTGCGAGTGAGTCCTTGCTGCATGCCTCCGGCAATGGTGGCAAACGAGCGTGAAGTGCCAGGAATCATCGAGATGCACTGGTACAGGCCAATGGTGAAGGCACGGCGCTCGGTGAGCGGACGGTCTTCCTTGCGGTCGAACCACTTGTCGACAAAAAGCAACAAGACGCCAACTGCGACTAGCATAATAGCCACTACCCACACGTTGCCCATGAGGCTCTCGATAAAGTCGCCCAAGGCGAGTCCGATGACTGCGGCAGGAATGAAAGCCACGAGCAGCTTCCAGTAGAAGTCATACTTTTGCAGAAACGCTTTCCATCCAGTTACTCCTTCATCAACTTTTTTAAGCACAAAGAAGCGACGCCAATATAGGCAAACCACCGAAAGGATGGCGCCAAATTGAATGATGACGGTGAAAGCGTTGACAAATTTGTCGGTGATATCTACACCAAGCATGTTCTCGGTGATGATCATGTGTCCCGTTGAAGAGACAGGGAGGAACTCGGTCAGTCCCTCTACAATAGCAATTATAATAGATTGTAGCCAGTCCATTTATTTAAATCACAATTAATAATGCATAATGCACAATTAGGCTGCGCTTTCATAATGCTTAATTTAATGCATAATGCACAATGCATAATTAAGCTGCGCCTTCACAATGCATGATGCACTTAATCTTTTAAATAATTATACTTCAACCTCTTTATTGTTCTTGCCGCGGTAGAGGATAGCGGGGACCATGAGGATGAAGCCCAGGAAGGTAATGAAGGGAGCCACTACGGTGCGTGTGGAGTTGAACACGTCGTTGTTGAATGTCGCACCCTCATTGGGGCTACCGCTCATAAGGAAGAAGCCCACAGCAATGAGAAGCAGACACACTGCAATCATTATATAATTCATCTTGTTAAGAGGCATTTTCTCTTCCAAACCCTTAGACTGAGTAGCCTTAGGTTGTTGAATTTTATTTTTCTCCATTTACACTAAAATTAGATTATATATATATTTACGATGCAAAAATACAATATCGAGGGGCGTTTGTCAATAGTTTTTCACGTTTTTTTGCTATAAAGTGGAAGGAAGTGCCACCTGCCTTAAGTGTCAAACGATTAAAAACGATTATTCCTTCTTCATCGCCCAGCAATCCATTTTGACGAAACTTAGACAATGCCTTAGTGATGTGTTTCGGGGAAAAAGCAAATTATTCGCCGAAAAATTTCGGCGAATAGCAAGATTATTCACCGAATTTCTTCGGTGAATATGGGTAAAATGGGAATTATTGATTTGAGTTGTGAGGTTGGGATTTTTTTAGGTCGAAATCAAAGGTCAGCCCTCCTGCGGGAGCATTATTGGCCACGATGTTGCCGCCATGCAACATTACCGCATGCTTCACTATTGCTAATCCCAAACCGGTGCCACCCAGAGCCCGGCTACGTCCTTTGTGAACGCGGTAGAATCGCTCAAAGATGCGATTGAGGTGTTCGGGGTCTACTCCACAACCGTTGTCGGCAAAAACAAAGTGGTAGCCGTCATGCTCCTCATGGGCATTAATCTCGATAACAGAACCTTCCCCGGCATAATTCACCGCGTTGTCCACAAGATTGCGGAAGATGCTATGAATGAGCGACGGGTTGGCCTCGATAACGATATCTTGTGGCAAATTATTTATCAGTTTCATCTTCTTTTGCTCCACTGCCAGAGCTGTCTCGGCAACTACATCATCAACGATTTTAGAAACATCGGTGTCCTCCATCTTCATGTTACTTGCCCCATAATCCATGCTATTAATCATGGATATGTCATTCAAAAGGGAGGCAAGCCTTTTGGCCTGACTATTAGTGCGCACAATGAATTGCTGGCGGGTGCTTTCTTCCATATCGGGGTTAGCGATAATTGTGTCGGTGAAGCCAAGGATGCTTGCCACCGGTGTTTTCAGTTCATGAGATATGTTCTGAGTCATCTCACGACGCAATTGATTGTTTTTCTCATCTTGTTCCTTGTTTATGCGCTCGTCCATGCGCTTAGCATAACGACGCAACAATAGCCCAAGCAGCAAAATCACGACAAGGGAAAAAATTAGCAGATGCCAATCGCTTATCTCGTTGAACGGTTCTAGATAAATGCGGTCGTAATCCTCAAAGATTATGAAAATAATTGCGTAAATGGCAAAGATTATCATCACAGTGATAAACATCCTGCGACCTTCGGAGAGTTGTAATTTTCTTTTCATACTGATGGTATCATTATTTTAGATACTTCGGTCGGGGTCAAACAAATATCCATATCCCTGCCTTGAAACAATGTGGCGGCTGTAGGGACCTATCTTCTTGCGCATTCTAGTTATGTTGACATCGACAGCTCGATCGGTGACGACAACCTTATCGGGCCACACAAGGTCAATCACTTGCTGTCGCGAGAACACCTGTCCTGGGTTTTGAAGCAAAAGCACGAGTAGCTCAAACTCAGTCTTAGTGAGCGAAACCAAGTTGCCATCAACAGAAACAGTTTTCTTGTCAAGATCAACAATGAGAGTGCCGAAGATGAGTGTTTTAGGTCCATTTGCTGCGTTAGAACGGTTAAGCACAGCCTTGACACGCGCTATAACCTCGTTAATCGAGAAAGGTTTCTTCACATAGTCGTCGGCACCAAGCCCAAAGCCATGAAGCAAATCTTCCTCGGTATCTTTAGCAGTAATGAAAACTATAGGTATTGATGCTGTGGCTTGATCATTCTTGAGAACACGTGCCAGGTCAAAGCCCGACATTTCTTCCATCATCACATCAAGCAGCAGCAAATCATATTGAGCCACACCTTTAGCCAGAGCCTCCTCGGCCGAATGAACATAATGTGCAATAAATCCTGCATGATTGAGATTATAGCTCAATATCTCGCACAAATCGGGTTCATCGTCAACAACAAGTATTTTCTTTTGTTCCATGGTGCAATTTCTTTCCATGGTGCAAATATACAAATAACTTGTTAAACTCAAACCAGTCATTAGGTCAACAGCAGAATGTTTTTTAATGACCTAATGACCGATTGTGGATAAACCCTCAAAAACGATTGGGTAAAAAAGGGTGTGCCTGAATTTTGACACACCCTCTCTCTTAAAAATTAGTCATCAGTCTTTACAACATTGAACTGCTTGTCGAAGCTGATGTCCATTCCGTTAGATAGGTCAATTTCGTATCCACGACTGTCGCGCTCAATTTGCACAATGCGTGCATTGGGATATTGCGCCTTAACATATTTAGAAATTGCAGAAGGCACAATTGCTGCAGGCACAGTCGAAGGTTTGCAATCCACTTCGGTCCATTCGCCGTTGCTGTCAAATTCCAATTTGGTACCATCATTCAACACTACATCAAAGTTTACCAAGTTCACTTCCACATCCTTCTTTGCGAGAGTCACTTTCTTACCTTTGAAATTGTTGGCAATCATGTTTTGGGCAGCCTTAGGCAGCTTGTTAACTGAAACTGTGGTTTCACGTGCATCACAGGTTGCTGACATTAGCACAAACGCAAGTGCTAACATAAAAAATTTAATTGCTTTCATCTTTGTTTTGTTTTTGGTGGTAAATAAATAATTTCAATTTTAAAAATGTAGCATATCGCTTTTCTGGTTGCAAAATTATTCAGCAATCTACACATACACAAACTTTTTGCGTTACAATACTGTTACAATGTTCGTAACCTATATTTTTGCCCCTTTAAATGCCATAAACGACATTGGTTTAATCCAAATCGGGTTGAAAAACGAGAGAAAAAGAATAAAAAAAGGCAAACCGTGTAATGCGGTTTGCCCCATAATAGTTGAACTATTGTTAGTTATTAGAACTTGTAGTCGATGCCTACGCCAAACACTTTGTTGGTGCGGCTGTAAACGTCGCTACCAGTGATAGCTGGCGAAATACCATTGTAGCCACCAGCCTCGGCAGGCATTTCTTTCTTGTAGTCGCTGTAGGTAGTCCAGAAGTAGCCAACGTTGAGTTTCACGTTTTTAGACACGTTGATTGCTCCACCAAGTCCAATTGAATAGCTGTCGCACGAGAACGAGGTGTTGCTCTGATACTTGTCGCTCAAGCCATAGTCGGTGCGCTGTGCACCAGCACTAACGGTGAAAGTCTTGTTGATATCCCACTCCACACCAGCGAGGAACTCGTGAGTGCCATGCTTGAGCTCTTTGTTTTTGTTAGAGGCCATATCGGCGTGCTTGTCGTCGTAGTAGTGATACTCGACAGTACCGCGCAGCTTATTGGGTATGAACTCGTAGCCAGCTGCTACATAGAGCACGCTAGGCATGTCGCTAGGAGTGTTAACACCGTGCTTGTAATCTTTCATCTGCTCCTCAAAACCTTTAGCCTCAAGGACCTTAGTGTCGTTCTCAATGTTAAGATTAGTTTTGAATTCATATTTTGCCGCAAGTGTCAAACCACGCCATTTGTAATTAAGACCGACTATAGGAGTGAGTCCCCAACCAGTCTGTGAACAGTCAATAGCAATGTGAACCAAGCCGTTTTCCTCAGTTTTTGGCAACAGTTCTGGTGCAAATGCTGGATAAGATATAGCAAGCTGCTGAAATTTATTGGAAAGAATATCACCTGCTGTGGCATTAACATGTCCAGTATAGTTTCCGTTAAAATAGTTAACGCGGAATCCGGCGTATCCCGAAAAATGCTCGTTAAACTTATAAGAGAAACCAAGCTGTCCGCCAAAGATGTATTGTCTACCCTTCATGTATCCGTCAATGTAATATTGATCTGGAGTAATAGGGGCGCCTAACACTGCTGCAAGTGATGGATAACCCTCGGCTAAAGGTTGCAATGATCTACTATAGGTTCCAGCCATCACAGCCGCATCAAAAAGAGGGAGACCGTCGTCGAAGGTGCATTTGCCACCGCCACCCACGACGCCAATAAAACCTGAGATAGCCCATTTGGGAGTCTTGTAGACGGCATAAGCCGATGGAAGGATGGGTGCCGCCGCGTTGCCTTTATACTTCTTATTAAAGGTGTCGTTGGGGAATAGACCCATTCCAGCTGGTGTCATCACTGTGGCATTGATGTTACGTGTTTGGTAAGCACTCTGGATGTTGAGCGATAGTGTCCATCCATCGTGATCCATGAAGGCAATGCCTGCAGGGTTGGTGAAAACAGCATCGATTTCGTTGCTAGCTCCTCGCGCCATCATGCGCTGGAAAGCGATGTGTTGATTGGTGTTGTGCAGCAGTCCACCTGCTTGAGCTGTGATAGCCACAGCTACAGCAATCACTAAAACTTTAAACTTTTTCATATTACTCTTTTTAATATTTGTTGTCTATTTTTTAAAAACTATGCAAAAGTAATGTTTTAATCCAAGCCTATTGTTCAATAATTCAAAAAAAGTGGCATATTTAACCCCTAATGCAACTATATTACTTATTTTAACAATAGTTGCGAGTCAAGATTTGATTGAAGAATGTCGGTATTATCCACTTTTGCTTAAAAAAAAGCCAACAGTTTTGTATTATTTCGCGATTTTCTCTAATTTTGCAATATTAAAAAAGAAATCATTTACTAAACAACACCACATGCAGCAGGTAAGAGCTAAGAAATCACTGGGACAACATTTCCTTATTGACCTCGATGTAGCACAGCGCATCGCGTCGACCATCGATGACTATAAGGGCGTGCCAGCTCTAGAGGTGGGCCCTGGAATGGGAGTGCTCACACAGTTCTTGTTGCAGAATGGCCATGACCTCAAGGTTGTGGAGCTCGACAGCGAGAGCGTTGACTACTTGAAGGCCAACTTCCCCGCCCTTGACGGTCGCATCATTGAGAAGGATTTCTTGAAACTCGACTTGCGCGAGGCATGCGGCGATGGCGAGATGGTGGTGATAGGCAATTACCCCTACAACATCTCATCGCAAATTCTTTTCCATGTGCTTGATTACAAAGATCAAGTGACGTGCTGCAGCGGAATGTTCCAGCGCGAGGTGGCTCAGCGCATCGCAGCCGGTCCTGGCAGCAAGACCTATGGCATCGTGAGCGTGCTGCTGCAGGCATGGTATGACATCGAGTACCTGTTCACCGTTGACGAGAACGTCTTTGACCCGCCTCCAAAGGTTAAGAGTGGCGTCATCAAGCTGGTGCGCAACAAAGTCACCGACCTGGGATGCGACGAACGATTGTTCAAGAGCGTGGTGAAGACCTCCTTTGGCCAACGCCGAAAGACTTTGAGAAACTCACTTCGTGGCATGATACCACCCGAGGCAATGCCCAATCTCGACGCGCAATATGGTGAGCTGTTCAAGCGACGCCCCGAGCAACTTAGCGTTGCCGAGTTTATAGAGTTGACCAACATCATTAAAAACCTTCAGCAAAAATAAAACAAGGTTATGAAAGAATTCAACATCGACAATATAGACAAGCTAGAAGACCTGATAGAGGCCAAAGATGAAGCGCAGCTGAGGGCCTATGTCAGCGACATGCACCCTGCCGACATTGCAGAACTCATCGCTGAGCTTGACGATGTGGACGAGGCGCTCTTTGTGATGCAGCTGCTCGACGATGAGACGGCAGCCGACGTGCTTGCCGAGCTCGATGAGGACGAGCGTGCCGACCTTCTCGAGATGATGCCTAACGAGACCATCGCCAAGACAATCGAGCAGATGGACGCCAACGATGCTGTTGACCTCATCCAAGAGCTCGACGAGGACGACCAGGAAGACGTTATCAAGCAAATCGACGACGTGGAGCAGGCTGGCGACATCGTCGACCTGATGCAATATGACGAAGACACCGCCGGTGGTCACATGTCGACCGAGATGATTGTCGTGAACGAGAACCTGTCGATGCCCGACTGTATCAAGGCCATGCGTGAACAGGCCGAGGACATGGACGAGATTTACAACATTTACGTTGTTGATGACGACAACCGCTTGAAGGGAGTTTTCCCCTTGAAGAAAACCATCACCAATCCGTCGGCCAACAAGATAAAATATGTGATGGAGCCCAACCCCATCTCGGTAAAGACCGATACCCCCATCGAGGACGTGGCTCTTGACTTTGAGAAATATGACCTTGTTGCCATGCCAGTAGTCGACTCCATTGGTCGACTCGTGGGCCGCATCACTGTCGACGACATTATGGATGAGGTGCGTGAGCAGAGCGAGCGCGACTACCAGTTGGCTACCGGTCTTGTTGCCGAAGTAGACACTGGCGACAGCGTGTGGACACAGTTCCGCGCCCGTTTTCCCTGGCTGCTGATTGGCATCGTGGGTGGTATCGCCAACGCTCTCATCCTTGACGGCGATGAAGAGGCTCAATGGCAAACCATCCTTCCTGGCTTGGCATTGTTCATCCCGCTGATTGGTGGCACCGGTGGTAATGTGGGCACCCAGTCGAGCGCTATCGTTGTGCAAGGTCTTGCCAATGGTAGTCTTGAGCTCAGGCAAGCTGGCAAGCACTTGCTCAAGGAGTTCTTTGTTGCGCTCCTTAATGCCGTGCTCATTGCAGGCCTAGTGTTCCTTTACAACCTCATTTGGCCTGCCGACGATAACCCCAACAAGGCCAATATCACCTCGATGGCGGTGACCATCTCATTGTTTGCAGTGGTACTCTTTGCCTCGGTGTTTGGCACTATGGTTCCCATTGTCCTTGAGAAGTTGAAGATTGATCCTGCGATAGCCACCGGCCCGTTTGTGACGGTGACCAACGATATTGTGGGTATGCTCATCTACATGCTCATCAGTTCTCAGCTTATCAATCTGATGATTTAGATATATAGTGGAGTTTTCAACAGATCCAGGATTATCACACTCCCCCCCACCCCCTCTATCTTAGAGGGGGAATTGCAATGATTTATTCTTTTTTGATACACCTACTACTAACGAGCCAATGGCTCGCAATGCAGTTCAACACCCAAGATTTAATTCTCCACCCTGCCCATTAGTTGAAATCCTTTTCATAAATTTGCTATTTTATAAAAGATGTTTTATCTTTGCCCTTTGATAGTTTTATATTAACACAAAATATATCAAATTTCTTATTTTTATTAACTTTTAACCCGATTACACATGAAGAAAATTTTTACTCTATGCTTCATGGCAGTTGCCCTGATGGCAAGTGCCAACACCTACACACTTAGTCAGCTCGCCGAGCTTGTTCCAGCTCTTGAGGACGGCACCGGTGTTGCTGTGGTAGATGGTGCTTATGTTATCAATCTGCCCGCATCGCTGCCCGAAGGCGTTAGCGGCCTTGGCTATGACGACAACAACATCGTGCTCACCAAGAACTACTTCACCATCAATGGCGACCTTGTGATCAGCGAAGGCGAGACCCTGCTCTTTGGTGGCTCTTCAACAATGGAAGTTAATGGTAACCTCACAATCACTAACGCTACCATTGGTGCTGCCCCGGGTTCGGAAGGCACTGCCAAGGGCTTCCGCATGTACATGGAAGGCGCTAGTGCAACTATCACTGGTAGCACCTTCAACTATGTGGGCATAAACTACGGCAACGGCACCGAGGAAGGCTGCCTCACTGTTACCGGCTGCACCTTCAACAACCACAACAGCAAGGGTGGCAATGCCGTTATCAACTTCACCTCACTGAGCAAGGGCAACCTGGTTCAGGACTGCGAGTTCAACAATCCTACTCTAGCGGCAGTAGCAAGTGGTGCCAACGTGGCTTGTGGTATTACCTTCAAGGACAACGTTATCAACAAACCCACTGCCAGCTCCCGCCTCTACCCTGGCATCAACATGAGTGCTACTGGTCCTTACGACATCATCATTGACGGCAATGAGGTACACGGTGCAGCCGCCGAGACACGTTCGGGTGGTATAGCACTGGCTTGCCTGCTCGGAAATCCTCCCACAGGAACTCTCTATGTAACCAACAACTTCGTTGAGAACTGCTCTTATGGCATCACCCTCACCGGTCCTGGCAATGTGCGCATGATTGGCAACACTGTGCTCAACAACAAGTACATTAACAACCCCAACAATGGCGGTAGCGGCCTCAACATTACCTGCAACTCAACTGGCGAGGGCATCATTGCCAAGGCCTACATGCAGGGAAACCACATCGAGGGTAACGTGTGGGGTATTACTGTAATTGGCAACGTTGAAATCAATGCTGGTTATCTCGAGGAGGCAAAAGAAATGGAATACAATCCTGGTGAGAACGTGTTCGTCAACAACGGCAATGGCGACCCATTTGTGAAATATGACTTCTATAACAACACTGCCGCCACAAGCTATGCTCAAGGCAACATTTGGAACGTTGAGGTTCAAGACTTTGAGCACATCGCTGAGGTTGTTGTTGACAAGGCTGACAACCCATCGCTCGGAGAGGTCATCTATATGCCAGCAGGCTCACAAACTGCCATCAACACCATTGATGTTGACAACAATGGTAGCACTCAGCGCTACAACATTTTGGGTCAACCCGTTGACAGCAACTATCGTGGTATCGTAATCGAGAAGGGCAAGAAAATCTTAGTTAAGTGAGAACAGAACTGATGGGGTATTAGACTTGCCTCAACTCACAAGAAGAGGATGCATCAGCTTGAAAATGATGCATCCTCTTCTAGCGTTTTAAATTGAGTTGTGGCAAAAGTAATGATATCTCATGTGAATTTGAGTTTGCCCATGTTTTTTTATTGTTTATTAACTAAATGACAAATAATATCCTACGGCTGTGCTGCGTGAGCATAACGCCTTCTAATTTGTATAATACATAAAAACATATTATCTTTGTTGCATAAATCAAACATTAGCGTCGGAGTTAAGATTTTTATCCCGTACCACGCGAATATATGTTTGATTCTTGAGCAATCCTGTACGAGGCTTTTCGAGAGCAGTACTTTGAAGGTATTGCTCTTTTTTTGTGACCCAAACAACATCTATGTCAACATCAATAACGGCTCAGCTGAGATATGGCTTGAGAATCAGCCTGTATGCACTACCAACAGCAAAGACGCTCTCGAGCATATCGTTCAGCTGCTGGCAGTCAAGTTTGACGCTAATCTGACCAACAAGTCAAAGATGATTTACGACACAGTAATGAGCTGGTGATTCCTCATCAATCCTCCCTAACCAGGAGGATTGATTGGAACCGCAGGAAGTGAGACATATAGGCAGATAGAAACCGAAAAATGAGCAAATATTTGGTTTTTTATGGAAAAAACTATTACTTTGCGAAGTTGAACGTAATAGTATTAATTTGTTTTTTCTTCTGTTATGAATAAGATTGTCAAATATTCAATTGTCATATTTTCGTTTCTCAGCATTTCACTTTCGATTAACGCATTTCCTGCAAATACTGATTGTTGGTTTGGATGTGAAGTTTTAGACGTCGACACTGTTGATCAAACTGAGCGAGTAAAAATGATTTGTTCCACAACTATAACGGAGCCTATTAAACATCCACTATGGGTTGTGGATGGAAAAAGCTATGGAAATTTAGAGCTTGATTCAGTCATGCTTTCTGCTCAAAGCGCAGAAGAATTAATTCCAATGATTTTGAATTCTATTGGTATTTCGATAAGTGCAGAAGAGATTAAAGACTATACAATATTACCACCAAATTACGGATCTGCTGTATATGGTGTACGTGGCTCTGCTGGAGCAATAGTCATCACAACCAAAAAGAAAATAAAAGGAAATAATAAGTAGTGATCATCGGCACGCCGAAACGCCCTCATTCCCGCCCCTCATAGCGACAAGTCGCTTCCCTCAAAACACCGTGCAATGGGCACACAGGATTGATTGGAACCGCAGGAAGTGAGAATATCGTGAGATAGAAACCGAAAAATGAGCAAATATTTGGTTATTTATGGAAAAAGCTATTACTTTGCGAAGTTGAACTCCACAAAACAATTTATTATGAAAGGAAAAAAGATCTGCAAGGCGCTCAAAGAAATCAGGCTCAATATTGCTCAAGCTAATGATATCGATTATATTCCTGCAGAGTGTAATCACAAAGGCGATTGCTCTGGCACTTGCCCGCAATGTGAGAAAGAAATGCGATACATTGAGCAACAGTTGTTGCGTCGTCAAACCCTTGGCAAGGCAGCTGTGGTTGCAGGTCTTGCACTTGGAGCAACAAGCATTGCTCCTGCAATGGCACAGACATATCATAATGTGCCAAAAGTTGAGCAAAGCAAAGAGGAACTGAAGCCTGTTGATTGTGCACCAAATGACGCTGCCGCAATAATTGTGCGTGGAACAGTTATTGATGAAACTAATGAGCCATTGATTGGAGCAATGATTCACGTCCTTGATGAAAAAGGAAAAATAACAAAACTCGGTACTGCCACTGATTATTACGGACAGTTTGCAATTAGGGTTTCAAAAGGAAGTAAAGTACAGATAAGATATATTGGTTGTAAGATAGTGACAAAGAAATTCAACAAGCCAGAGGAAAATCTCGTTATAAAATTGAAGGATAAGGATATGCAATTAACAGGAGAGGTTGTTATTGTTAAGCAAAAAACTATGCCTGATGTTGATTCTGACATCTATGAGATGAGATAGGTCAGTATCACTCTCTTTTACTACCACAAAACTATTTATTATGAAAGGAAAACAGATCTGTAAGGCGCTAAAAGAAATCAGGCTCAATATTGCACAGGCCAATGACATCAAGTATACTCCCGTTGAGTGTAATCACAAAGGCGATTGCTCGGGTACTTGCCCTCAGTGTGAAAAAGAATTGCGCTATATTGAGCGCCAACTGTTGCGTCGCCAAACTCTTGGCAAGGCTGCAGTGGTTGCAGGTCTTGCCCTTGGAGCAACAAGCATTGCTCCTGCAATGGCACAGACATATCATGTTGTGCCAAAAGTTGAGCAGAAGAGCAAAGAGGAACTGAAGCCTGTTGATTGCGCACCAAATGACGCTGCCGCAATAATTGTGCGTGGATGTATCGTCGATGAGTCTACTGAGCCATTGGCTGGGGCAACTATTACAGTCCTTGATAAAAAAGGTAAATTAACCGGCACAGCCACTGATTATTTCGGACAATTCGCCATCAGGGTTTCAAAAGACAGTAAGGTACAGATAAGTTATGTTGGTTATAAGACAGTGACAACGAAATTCACCGAGCCCGAGGAAAATCTTGTCATTGAAATGGAAGAAGATGACATACTCTTAGGTGCAGTTTTTATTAAAGAATGGATGCCCGATGTTGATGCTGACATCTATGAAATGAGATAGCTAAGTATAACTCGATAGGAGCTCGCCACCTGAACGCCTGCGGCTGGTGACGAGTCCTCGTGACATGTCGCTCTTTCCTCATGGCTGGGACGCTCCGAAGTCGCAAACGCAGGCGTCCGACCCGTTGCCATAACGACACCCGAGAAACCCAATATAAAAAGCATTTATTGAAAAAATAGTGGGAGCATAAATGAAAAACCATTAATTATTATTACCTTTGCACCAAGAAATCACCTAAACTACTGTTTTATGTCTATTTTGATAGTTTTTAAGCTCATCGGTTCATTGGCTCTGCTGATGTTCGGTATGAAATCAATGAGCGAGAGTTTGCAGAAGATGGCTGGTCCTCAGTTGCGTCGCGTTCTTGGTGCGATGACCACCAACCGTTTCACAGGAATGCTCACCGGTGTTGCCGTGACTGCAGCAGTTCAGAGTTCTACCGCCACCACCTTGATGACGGTATCGTTTGTAAACGCAGGATTGCTTACCTTGATTCAAGCCATTTCGGTTATCATGGGTGCCAACATCGGTACCACCGTTACGGCGTGGATTATGAGTTTGGGATTCTCGTTCAATATCACCGACTTTGTGTATCCCGCATTCTTCATTGGTATCATCTTGATTTACATGAAGAAGCGCCGTGTGATTGGCGACTTCCTCTTTGGTGTGGCCTTCCTCTTCTTGGGACTGGGCACGTTGAAGGAGACCGGTACAAACTTTGCCAACGATCCCGCGATGCGCGACAGCATCATGGCATTCTTCTCACAGTTTGGTGACTCAATGTGGAGCTACCTGTTGTTCCTCGTGATTGGTAGCGTTCTCACGCTGTGCGTACAGTCGAGTGCCGCCATGATGGCAATCACAATGATATTGTGCTCCACCGGAGTTATGACAATATATCAAGGTATCATGCTTGTGCTTGGTGAGAACATAGGTACCACCATCACTGCCAACATCGCTGCAATGGGCGCCAACGTTCAGGCACGGCGAGCGGCATTGGCCCACTTCACCTACAACATGATAGGTGTGATATGGTCATTGATATTGTTCAAACCGTTTGTTGGCCTAGTGTGCGACGTTGCAGGATTTGACCAGAACATGCCTGCTACAGCTCCAGGCTATGAGGCCAACCTGGCTCGCATATCGGTAGTTTTAGCAGGATTCCACTCGGCATTCAATATTACCAACACCGCAATTCTCATTTGGTTCATTCCTCAAATTGAGAAGCTCGTGTGCGCAATCATCAAGCCCCGCCGCGAGGACGAGGAAGACGACTTCAAGCTGCACTTTATCACTTCGGGTATCATGAAAACCCCAGAGCTCTCGGTTCTTGAGGCTCAAAAGGAAATCAAGTCGTTTGGTGAGCGCATCCAGAGCATGTTTGGCATGGTGCGCGACCTGCTCGACGAGCAAGACAAGGACAAGTTTGTGAAGCTGTATTCCCGCATCGAGAAATATGAGGAGATAAGCGACCAGATGGAGATAGACATTGCCAACTACTTGCACGACGTGAGCGACGCTCACTTGAGTGATGAGACCAAGGCCAAGATGCGCGCTATGCTTCGTGAGATTTCGGAGATTGAGAGCATTGGCGACAGCTGCTACAAGATTGCCCGCATCATAAACCGCTACAACAGCAGCAAGGAGGAAATGTCGGGTTATCAGATCAAGAACATCAAGACTATGATGGGACTTGTCGACAAGGCTCTTTCCGAGATGAATAAGATGCTGGTTAGCTACAAGGAGCAGAACGACATCAACCGTTCGTTCAACATCGAGAACGAGATTGACAACTATCGCGACAAGATTAAGGCCGAGAACCTCAACGATGTGAACGAGCAGAAGTACAGCTACAGCATTGGAACAATGTACAGCGACTTCTTCGACGAGTGCGAGACCGTGGGCGACTATGTGCTCAACGTGGTTGAGGCCCGCATGGGAGTGAAGAAGAAAGACTAACTGGAAGTTACAAGGAAGAAGTTACAAGTAATAAGGAACAAGTAACAGGTAACAAGTAAGAAGTAACAAGAATAAATGAGAAGTGGGAAATGCTGAGCGTTGGCTTGCATTTCCCACTTCATTTTTTCCTGTTTTCCGCAATGGGCCACGCCAAAACGAAACCATAGCTGCGTGAGCATCGAAGATGCTGGGCGGGTCGAAGACCCGACTTCATTAGTAAGACCATGCAAGACCATCGTAAATGGTCGCAGCTTGGTCCTTACTGAGTGTAATAAGATTGTGCCCCAGAGGGGAACTTCCACCTAAAGGCTTGTTACGTTAGCCTATAGTCATTCCATTCAAGCTCTGAGCGCTCTATCATCTCCTTGTATTCCTGCTCAAAGGTACACACCTTGTGATGCTCACGTTGGTTGTTGATGTAGTTTATTATTCTCTCCTTGTCGCGCACACTGCATGAGAAAGCGCCATATTCTTTACCCCAACCACTAAACATGGGGAAGTAAACCTGCTGTTTTGCCCACTTGCTGCTGCCCTGCTTGATGTCACGTACCAAGTCACTGAGTGACAGCGATGGCGACAGTTCGACTAACATGTGGATGTGGTTGCCAATGCCCCCAATGCGGTACAGCTTGCATTTGCGGCTATTGATGATTGACCAAATGTAGCGGTACATGTGCTCACTGGTCTCATCGGGGATGGTCATCTCTCGGCGATATGTGTTGATAACTATGTGATAGAGGGAGTTAACTGCGCTCATAGTAGTGTTTGTTTTGTCAAGGCAAAAGTAGTGAAAATGGCTTATCTGTGCAACAATGGGGACTGTGAAGTTCCCCTCTGGGGCACTTTTTCATTAGATTCTATTTGGACCAAGCTGCGAGGGTCTTCGACCCTCTTGCATGGTCTTACTGACAAATAGCTTCTTCGAAGCATTCGGCGTCTTCGACGCAACCGACCCTGAGGATGTAGATTCCATATCATTTTGAGCACAGGAATTCAAAACTTTCATCATTTTATTTCAAATCTCCATTATTTAAAGCATGGGACACGCCATTTTTGCAAATTCCTACAAGTAAATAGCTGATTGTCAAGTATTATTTTTTTAAATAAAAACATTGCGGAAAACAGGAGTTACAAGTAGGAAGTAACAAGGAACAAGGAATAAATGAGAATAGGGAAATGCTGAGCGTTGGCTTGCATTTCCCACTTCAATTTTTTTATTCTGGTTTCATGTCGTCGTTGTCGTCGACAAGGATGATGGTCGAGGTGTCGGCATTGTAGGTGAAGTAGCAACCCAGGGCTTTGCTGTAGACCGAGAAGGTCTTCATGCCGTAAAGGTCGTGGCCGTAGAGGAGGAAAGTGGCAATGTCGGTGGAAGTGATATAAGGATTGTCGTCAAGGTGGGAATGCGTGCACTTGCGAATGTTTCCCTCCTTTGCGCTAAAGTCAATAGGAATAAACGAGTCGTGATACTTGCGACGGGTGATGAGGTTATTGCTGGCATCGAAGTCAAAAGAGTAGTCGTTGCCAAAGGGTATGAGCTTCGACTTGTTGGTGCCCTGCAGCATATAAACTCGCGTTAGGTCAGGCGAGATTTCCACTATATCTATGTTTAGATTTCCAGCCTCTTTTATATTGTAAATTCCGTCGAGCTCGCCAATTTTTTCGAGCAAATCCACTTGCCGCTCGGCCCGTTCTAACTCCTTAGGTGTGAGTCCTCTCACGAGGTTAAAAGGCTCTATGTCGCCAGTGTTGAGGTTGAGTCGACATTCAAACACGCATTTCAGCTGGTCCACGTCGATCATGATGCCGCTCATAAGCGTGTCGTTGAGGTTACCCACAACCGAGAGCGAAGCTGTCTTGGATGAGCACAGCTGCTTGTAGGCGTCGCTCAACACCCATTGCAACTTGTCGTGCAAATATAGTGTGTGTCCCTCGTTGACAACGCTGTCGTTCAAAGCCTCCATCTCGTGCATGGCAGGCCGCTGAGCATGAGATGTAGCAATAGAGGCTATTGCCAAAACAATAGTCAGTATAGGAACAATAATGTGTCTCATCATTGGATTTTAGAACTCGGTGAAGGCTAGTGGGAGTAACGACTTGATACTATCGAGTTTATACACTTTGTCGTTGCCCGCAAGAAGAACCTCAATGGGCTGACCTGCTTGAGTCTCAAACTCCAGTAACGCTTGACGGCACATGCCGCAAGGTGCTGTGGGAGAACTCACAAAGCTGCCTTTGGTGAAAGCAGTGATAGCAATTTTCTTGATAGGCTCCCCGGGATAGTAGGCGCCTGCATGATAACAAGCACTTCTCTCGCCACAAATTCCCGCAAAAGCCGCGTTTTCCTGGTTTGCTCCTTTTATAATGACCCCGTTATTAAGCAAGAGAGCCGCCCCCACATGGAAATTGCTGTAGGGCGCATAGCTAGCCTTAGTAGCCTCTTTAGCCAAGTCGACCAGTTTTTTGTCCTCGTCGTTTAGTTCGTTATAAGAGTAAATTTGTATCTTTGTGACAAAATTCTTTTCGGTCATGATGTTTAAGATTTATAATAGCAATCGCAAATATATTGATAATTTTTTAAATATCAATAAAAAAACCGCATTTTGCATTATTTTTTCATTGTTTTTTAACCTTTTCGCCATGTCGGTGACGCGCGAAGAGGTGTACAACTATATCGACAAATATAAGAACGCAGCCCTCATCGAGCAGCACAATAATGGCATACCAGCAAGCATCACGCTGGCGCAGGGCTTGCTCGAGAGTGCAGCCGGCACCAGCCGCCTGGCACGCGAGGGCAACAACCACTTTGGGGTGAAATGCCACCGCAGCTACAAGGGCGACAGCACCCACATTGGGACCACCTGCTACCGCAAATACCGCACGGTGCACGACTCTTACCTTGACCACTCCCGATTCTTGAAAGGCAAGCGTTACCAAGAGCTCTTCACGTTATCAATCACCGACTATGCCGGCTGGGCTCATGGCCTGAAACGCTGCGGCTATGCCACCGACCCACTCTATGCCGAGAAGCTCATAAACATGATAGAGACTTACGGACTTGACAAACTCGTGACCGATAAACCATCAATAGTCGACAAGCCACAAAAATACAACAATAACCACTCATCACTCATCACTCATCACTCACCACTCATCAGTCATCCCGTGAAACGGCGCCACGGCATCAACTTTATCATGGCGGTGCTCGGCGACACCTATCAAGACATCGCCAGTGAATTTGACCTGAAACTCAGCAAACTTCTTGATTATAATGACCTTAAAAATGCCAATGAGCAGCCCGAGGTGGGCGACATCATCTATGTGAACAAGAAGCACAACGAGGCACAAGGCACGCACGACCAATACCGCGTAAAGGATGATGCCGAGACATTGTGGCACATCTCCCAGATGTTTGGCATCCGCCTCAAGGATTTGGCAAAAATCAACAATCTCAAGCCCGACGCACCACTCCACAAGGGAGACGTCATCAAGCTCAAGCGTTGATTATTTCAGGATTATCACCCTTCACTGGGAAGGATTATAGCGTCTTTTTTTAGCGGTTACGGAGCATCTCCAGAACTTTTTGCACAGGAAGAGCTTCGACGCGGTTTCCGTTGCGTCCTGTCATGGTCTCGGCCATGAACAGGGAGTTCCAAAGAGCTTCGGCAGTAGCCTCGATGGTCGCAGCGAAGATGGGCGACATCATGCCGTTGGCGAGCACCGAAGAGGTGTATTTATTGGCTTTGCTATCAATGAGATTCTCGGGAGCTACCGAAAGGGCAATCACATAGTCGCCACTGCCGTTGCTGGCGATGCCACCAGTCTTAGCCAGTCCCATCATGGCTCGTTTAGCCACTCGCTCAAGATTGCGGGAATCGAGAGGTGCATTGGTAATCACCACCATCATGCATGAGCCGTCGACGTTCTCGGTGCGGCGCAAATGGTCGATGAAGTCATATTTCTCGAGTTGTTGTCCAACCTGCACTCCGTCGATTTCAAGCACACCGCCATAGTTGGTCTGCACGAGCACTCCTATGGTGTATCCACCCAGCGATTCAGGCAGCACTCGCGATGAGGTTCCAATGCCACCCTTGAACCCAAAGCAAATTGTTCCGGTGCCAGCACCCACATTTCCTTGCTCAACAGGTCCGCCGTGAGCATTCTTGATGGCGTCAATCACCATTTCGGGAGTAATATACATTTGGCGAATCTTGTTCAGGCGTCCGTCGTTGGTCTCGCCCACCACGGCGTTGACCGAGTTCTCATACTCGCAGCCTGGCTGCATCAATGTGTAGCGCACAGCACCCTCAATGCCTGCCGCCACGCTCAGCGTGTTGGTCAGGATAACTGGGGTCTCGATGTTTCCGAGTTCTTGCACCTGTGTCATTCCGGCAATTTTGCCAAATCCATTGCCCACGTAGATAGCTGCTGGCACCTTTTGGCGGAAGATGTTTCCCTGATGCGGCACAATAGCCGTCACACCAGTGCGAATGCTATCGCCTTCGAAGCAAGTGACATGACCCACTGTCACGCCTGGCACGTCGGTGATGGCGTTAAACCTTCCTGTCTCAAAAATACCAGTGGGGAAGCCCCACTCACGCAGTGTTTTTCGTCCTTGTGCTACGAGCGCGGTCGTAGCAATCATAATGCAAATAGCAGTGAATAAATATCGCTTCATAATATTATTATTTCTTGGGATTACTCCCTTAATAAATTCTTAGGTCATGCCCGCATTCAACGTTCCTTCCCAGTTTCCTGAGAACGACAAGGTGCTAGCGGCAAAGCCGATGAAAACAACAACAATGCTGTTTACCAAACATTCTTTTTCTTCTTGTTATAGTGAATAGCGTCGTTGTCGGCCGAGCTTTGGTTATTACCCTTTGGGGTGTATTTTCCCTTCTTTGAGGAAGTTCCTTTAGTTTTGTCCTCGTTGTCGGAAGAAGCCGCTTGCTGTGCTGTAGACTGTGAATTAATTTGGTTTTGCTTCTCCTTTTGGCGTCTCTCCTGCTTAGCTTGCTCCAAGTCGGCATGTCGGTTCTTCTTGTCTTGCGTTTGTTCTTGCTGCGAGTTTTGAGCACGACGATCCTTCTCGGCCCTCATGCGGTCTTGAGCCTGCTGAAGCGACATTTCTTTCTGCCTTCTCTTTTCCTCCTCGAGTCGCTTGCGTTCTTCCTGCTCGCGCTTTTTCTTTTCCTCCTCAAGCCGCTTGCGCTCTTCCTTCTCGCGCTTCTTGGCCTCCTCGGCGCGCCTCTTTTCTATCTCCCTTTGGCGCTTCTCGATTTCTTTGCGCTGCTGCTCTTCCTCCTTGCGCTGTTTCTCAAGAGCCTTTCGCTCTTCGGCTTTGCGTTTTTCTTCCATAGCCATCCTCTTGCGCTCGGCTTCCTCTCCCCTCTTTTGGATTTCTTGCTCCTCCTTAGTCATGGGTCGAGGTTTGTTGGTAACTTTAGGATAGGGCACGTCGGGCTTTCTGTCCTCTTGTTTCACTTTGGGACGAGGCACATTTTTCCTGTCGTGCTTTTTATTGGAGTTATTATTTCGCAATGAATTCTTGTAAGCAATATCCTTGATGCCACAACCCTTGTTGAAACGGCTCAGGTCGACCATGGCGTCGATGCCGTCGATGCGACCACGGTCGCTGAATTGCCACAATATCCATCTCGCTCCAAAGTTGAGCTGTGGCTCACTCTTGGCATAGCGTGCAATGAACAATGGATACTGCGCAAACTGTGAGCCCAGATAGTTGTTGAAATAACTACTGTTGGTATAAATCATGGGCTTGCATCCGTAGTGCTTCTCAAGCAGTTGCGCAAAAAACAACACACTGTCCTGCAGCTGCTTAATCGTCCACCCTTCACGAGTCTCGACATCGAGCAGAGGCACAAGGTCTTGTTCCTCGGGCCTAACAACGCTGATAAAATTCTCAAATTGCCGTTGAATGGGTGTTGATGTGCGCAAAAAGTGGTAGCTTCCCACCTTCACCCCATGCCTGCGTGCATTTTCCAGATTCTGGCGATAACGGTGCTGACGGTGAGTAGCTCCCTCGGTTGCTTTGATATAGACATATTTAATGTTTGGGTCTTTGGCTGTAGCTTCCCATTTTATATCCTTCTGATAATTAGAGACATCGATGCCATCATAGACCAGGGTTGCATTATTGGTGTAGTTCTTGTCGCCCACAACTCTCACCTCATGATCGTCGTCGTCGGCAAAAGACACCAGCGATAAAAATAAGACAAAAAACCCTAAAACATATACTCGCATTTTCACTAAGATTTTAGATAATCAGGTGCAAAGATAACGAAATGTATTAAAAAAGACAACATCAAGAGCACATTTAACATGTTTTCATTAGTTTTGGGGGCGTCGTTAGCCCCATTATTTCAAGGGTAAACAACAATTTTAAAAAAAATTAAATGTTGTGATAGCGGTGATAATATGTTTTCTTTGTATTTTTGCCAAAAATAAATAAAAACTAAAGATTATGAGACGTTATTTAGTGTTGCTGCTTGCAGTAATTGCATGTCAAGTGGCAGTAATGGCCCAAAAGGCCACCTTCAAAGAAGCAACCTACGATTTTGGCACCATAAAAGAATCGAAAGGCCCAGTAAAACACACCTTTGAGGTTGTCAACACTGGCGACAAACCCCTGTTAATAATTGATGCTGTGGCATCATGCGGCTGCACTAGGCCAACCTACACCGCCAAGCCCATCAAGCCCGGCAAGAAGGGAAAAGTGGAAGTTACTTTCAACCCCGCTGGACGTGCAGGCACATTCCGCAAGACAATCAAGGTTAGAACCAACACCGCCGAAAAGGTATCGTCGTTAGTAATTACTGGCTCGATCATACCCAAACCCAAGGAATAGCGTGCCATGAGAGCTTTGTGCCGCATTGCATGGGCCGTTGTGCTCGCTGTTGCACCTGTGATAATGGCAAATGCTCAGGCTGCAGTCGAGTGGAACGAGACTCGCCATGACTTCGGTATATTTCAAGAGAGCGCGGGCGACCAGTCGTGCAAGTTTGTTATGACTAACACTGGCGACTCGGCGCTCGTTGTGCTGCGTGTGCAATCCACTTGCGGTTGCACTATCGCCAAGCATCCCACCGACGCCATACTCCCTGGCGAGAGTGCCACCATCGACGTGACCTACTCCCCTACTGGCCGTCCAGGCCCGTTTGAGAAAGGCGTGTGGGTTTACACAAACACAAAGCCCAACAGAACTCGCCTCTCGATCGAGGGCTCGGTGATAGGCAGCACCGAGAGCGTAAAGAAGTACTACCCTGTTGATGCCGGCGACCTTCAGTTCACCACCCTCGTCATGGCTTTGGGAGAGACCAAGAAAGGCCATTCTCAATCGTTCTCCACCACTGCCTACAACACCAGCAACGACACCATAGTGTTGAAATTTGACAACAACACAAGCCACATCACAACCATCGCCGTTGGCGACACGATAGCCCCTGGAAAAATCAGCACTATATCTTTTTTCTTTGATAGCGACAAGACTCCCGTGTGGGGCATCAACGACGACCACATCACTATCATCGCCACCCCACTTCACAGTGGCAAGGCCCCCTGGCGCATCGATGCCAATATTATCGCCAACGTCATCGAGGACTTCTCCAAGCTCACCGACAAGCAACGTGCCAATTCCCCCGTGTGCAGTGTCAATGTCCAAAAATTGTTGATTGCCGACATGGGACGAAGTGAGTCATCGAGCGAGACAATATTGGTAGAGAACACCGGCAAGAGCAACCTGATAATAAGGCGCACCATGTCGACCGACAAAGCGGTTGTCGCCAAAACCGACAAGACCCTTGTCAAGCCAGGCGAGAAGGCCAAAATCAGTGTTGGCATCTACCCCAAGAATGTGCAAGGCGACCTTATCAACAGTCAGCTCACTATCATCAGTAACGACCCCTACAATCCTCGCATCACAATTCCTATTGTGGGGAGGATTATCCAAAAATAAAAAAACTTTACTAGACAAATGGCTAACAACAAGATAACACAACACACTGTAAGCGAGGGCGACAAGCGTTTTTTCACTCAACAGGAGCAAGAAGAAATCGCCAAGCATCACAATGTGGAAACCCCTGACATTGACCATCCCGAGAACGATGAGCAATACACCGGGTTGCAGGTGAATGCGGGCATAGAACAAATGCCCATCGTGAACCCCTACATGAAGCACCGCAAGCGTAAACCCAAGCTCACTGTCAACGACTATGTTGAAGGCATCCTCAAGGGCAACACCACAGTGCTGGGACAAGCAGTGACACTGGTCGAGAGCCTTAACCACGACCATCAGACAATAGCCCAGGAAGTGATAGAGAAGTGCTTACCTCACACCGGCAAGTCGCGACGCATAGGCATCACAGGCGTGCCAGGTGCTGGCAAGAGCACATCGATCGATGTGTTTGGCCTCCACGTGCTGCAAGACGAGAACGCCAAACTCGCAGTGCTCGCCATCGACCCCAGCAGTGAGCGCAGCAACGGCTCCATCTTGGGCGACAAGACAAGGATGGAAAAACTCTCGGTTCATCCTCGTGCTTTCATCCGCCCTTCCCCATCGGCTGGCTCGCTGGGCGGTGTTGCTCGCAAGACACGTGAGACAATCGTGCTGTGTGAGGCTGCTGGCTACAACAACATCTTTGTCGAGACCGTGGGCGTGGGGCAGAGCGAGACGGCTGTTCACTCGATGGTCGACTTCTTCCTGCTCATCCAGCTCGCAGGCACTGGCGACGAGCTGCAAGGCATAAAGCGCGGCATCATGGAGATGGCCGATGGCATAGTGATCAACAAGGCCGATGGCGACAACATTGAGCGTGCCAACCTTGCTGCGGCACAGTTCCGCAACGCCTTGCACCTGTTTCCCCTGCCACCAAGCAAATGGACGCCCGAGGTGCTGTGCTACTCTGGCTACTACGAGCTGGGCATTGCCGAGGTGTGGGACATGATTGACCGCTACTTCGACCACGTGAACCGCAACGGCTACTTCAACCGCAAACGCAGCCAACAGGAAAAATACTGGATGTATGAGACCATCAATGAGCAACTCAAGGCTCGATTCTACAACGATCCCGAGGTTGAGCGCCTGCTCGAGCTCAAGCAGGACATGGTGCTCCACAACCAGCAGTCATCGTTTGTAGCAGCGACCGACGTCCTCAATTTCTACTATGACAAAATTAAGATTAAAGATTAGGAATCATCACTCATCAATAATCAATACTACTATTATGAAAAAAGCACTATTCCTCTCTTTGGCAGTTGTAGCGCTATTATTGTCGTCATGCGCAGTAAATCTGGGCGGTGTAGCGGCAAACTATTATCGCATGAACAACTACTATGTGAACAACCACATTGACAATGGTACCCACAAGCTTGTAATCCACAACCAGCAGGACTTTGATGCCGTGTTTGGCGCAGGAGCAGTGATGGGCCGCGACGGACACCCCACGGCAATAAACTTCGCCCGCCAGTTCGTTATCGCAATTATACTCCCTGAGACCAACCGCCAAACGACTATCGAGACTGCGATGCTCAATCGCGTGGGCGACCGCCTCTATTTCTCTTATATCATTGATGAGGGACACGCCACAAGTTACACCATGAGGCCATATACCGCTGTCGTGGTTGACCGCAACGAGCCCAGCGACGTGGTGTTCCAACGTGTTACTCGCCAGGACCTCGTGAACGCTGGCATTCAGTATAACGGTCCAAGCCCAGCACGCCCACCATTGTAGTAGTTAACCGCTCTACTAAGCACACTAAAGCAACACAGCCACCAGCATATATGCTAATGGCTGTGTTGTTTAATATATATCGTTTCTTAACGACGGCGAGTGGCAATTTGGAACGAGCTCACGGTGTAGAGCTGGTCACCATTAGAGAAGCTGATGTTGAAGTCGGCTACTCCGTCTTTTAGCTTGTTGGTAGCCACTACTTCGGCTTGATAGCGCACTGCACGTCCAGGTCCAAGCTCGCTCACAATAGCTGTTGGTGAGAGATAAATCTGCTTGGTGCCCGACACAGTGATTACAGGTGCGATGTCATAAACGTAGTCATTGCCAATGTTGCGAATGTCGAAAATTAACTTGGCATGCTCACCAGCATCAATGCTGTTGTTGTTGAGGCTCTCAACCAGTCGAATGTTCTCGATGGTGATGTCGCTATAAGGGCTGTAGCTGTTGTTCTGGTGATAGTCGTTATAGTCATAACCATTGTAATAGTCGCTAGTGCGGCTCTCCTTGGTAGTCTTAGGTGCTGTAGCAGCTGCTCCCACTACGCCACCAATCGCCATACCGGCGAGACGGCCCACGTTGCTGCCTCGCCATCCACCCGAGATAGCACCAATTGCCGAGCCAAACATGCCGCCCACCGATGCGCCTGTTGCCACGCCATAGAACTGACTTGCCGACTGGCAGCCACTCATCAATATCAAAACAGCACTCATGGCTGCGATAATTGTCTTTTTCATAATAATCTTATTTAATGTTTTAAACTTTAATTTTCGACCGCTAAATTACTAATAAACAAAATATGTGCCAAATTAAATAGACAAACAAGTAATAAATGCGTCTAAAAAGCCTAATTAAGTGGATTATTTGGCATTAATAAGACACAAAAAATGCGTTTTGGTTTAATATGTTCCAAGATGGGAGCATGAATGATATATATTGAATTTATAAATTTTCTATTCTTTGACCAATTTAATCCTTATAAAAAATTTGCTGATATTTGTTTGTACATATGAGATAATATGACTAAATTTGTAATACAAAATTATTAACTTTTTAACAAAAACTATTATGAAAAAATTATTTGCAATTTTGATTATGGTGCTGTGTGTTGCTTCATTCAGCAGTTTTGACGCACAGGCCAAGAGAGCTAAACGCAGCAAAGCTCGTACTACACGCGTGGCAAAAAGCAAAAAAGGTAACAGAACTTGTCCTAAATGTAAAGGTTCAGGAGAAATCTGGCGTGAAATGGGCGGTGTAGGTAATATTGACGGCTGTACCAGATGCGGAGGCAGTGGATGGGCAGTAACTGATAGAATGGGAAATATTATGGAGAATCACGGTCTTCGTCGTGGCCGTGGCAAGATTTAAGCTCTATTGTCATTGAGATATAAAAGGTGTGGCTTTCTTTTTGCGAAAAAGGAGAGCCACACTATTCTTTTGTTATTTTGCCCCCATGAAACTAAAAAACAACAATTAATTACTAAAAACTAAAAACTATTTAGTACCTTTGCATCGCATTTTGGTGCTGTGCGGGCAATTGTACCCTGCAGTTAAAAGGGAACCGGGTGAGAATCCTGGACAGACCACGCTGCTGTGTTTCCCACGCCAAGTTGCAGCACACACTCTGCTATCGTCACTGTCAGTTATGATGGGAAGGCGGTGCTGCAACGGGATAAGTCAGAAAACCTGCCACGATGCATAAATATTTTAACTGACTAACGGGGTTAAAAGAGTTATGTTAAAACAAATAACAGTGACATTGCTGGCTATTGTTGCGTGCATCTTGGGCTCACAAGCTCAAGACACTAATGATGCGCCGTTAGGTCTCGACACTGTGCAGTATCTTGAGAATGTGGTAGTGTATGGTCGCAAACCATACGCCGAAGTGATACCTGCCCAGACCCTTGCCGGCAAGAAACTGGAGGGCCTGAACAGTCACTCGATTGCCGATGCTATTCGCTACTTCTCGGGCGTGCAGGTGAAGGACTATGGTGGAGTGGGGGGCATCAAGACTATCGACATCCGCTCGATGGGAACCAACCACCTGGGAGTGTTCTACGACGGCATCCAACTTGGCAATGCCCAGAATGGCCAAATCGACTTGGGCAAGTTCTCGCTCGACAACATCGAGGAGATATCGCTCTACAATGGTCAAAAGAGCGAAATATTCCAGCCAGCTCGCGACTTTGGTTCGGCCGGCACAGTCTACATCCGCACCCGTCGGCCCAAGTTCATGGGCAATAAGAACGACAACTTCAACGTGACCATGCGCACCGGCTCCTTTGGCCTCGCTAATCCAAGCCTGCGCTGGGAACATCGCTTTAAGCCCAATCTCACCATGTCGCTCAGTGCCGAGTACACTTACGCCACTGGCCAGTACCACTTTCGCTATCGCAAGAAGTTTAGCGACGGCACTATTGCCTGGGACACCACCGCCGTGCGCAAGAATGGCGATGTGCAGGCCTTCCGTGCCGAGGGAGCCATCTTTGGCACCCTTGATGATGGCAAGTGGAATGCCAAGTTCTACTACTACGACAGCGAGCGGGGCATCCCTGGCGCGATAGTCAATAATGTGTGGATGAACTCACAGCGTCAGTGGGACCGCAATTTCTTTACTCAAGGTAGCTGGCAAAAGCGATTGAGTGATTGCTTTGAAATGATGCTTAACGGCAAGTATGCCCGCGACTTCATGCACTACAACAATCCCGACACCACGTTGATGCTCGTTGACAACAAATTCTGGCAAGACGAGATTTATCTTTCTAGCGCCAACAAATACACTATCATGCCCGACTGGGATGTGAATTTGAGCGTCGATTACAAGTGGAATTACCTCAACTCCACCCTTACAAATTTCTCATATCCTCAGCGCCACACCACTCTTGTGGCACTCGCCACGGCGCGCACTTGGCGTGGGTTCAAGATTCAGGCCAGCGTGCTCTACACTATGATAAACGACCGCTATAAGACCGTTTATCAGGGTGAGACATTGGCGCATCGATCCAAGTGGATGCACAAGTTCACACCAGCGGTGTTTATGAACTACCAGCCAATTCAGCGTTACGATTTCTATTTGCGTGCGTTTTTCAAGCGCATATTTCGTATGCCCACGTTTAATGACCTGTTCTACACCGACATGGGCAATGCCAATCTGCGACCCGAGTATACCAATCAGTTCGACTTGGGCTTTTGGTATCAGCGCTTGCGTGAGGACGGCTTCTTTACAGGTTTGAAATTTACTGCAGATGCCTACTATAACACCATCACTGACAAGATAATCGCTGTTCCTAGTGGTCGTGGCCAGTATCGCTGGACGATGATGAACATAGGCAAGGTGAGGATTATGGGTGTGGATGTCACTGCACGAGCAACCATGCACATGGCACGTGATTTCAATGTAGATGTCAATTTAAGCTATACTTACCAAAAAGCACGCGATTACACTAATCCTGACGACATTGGATATGGCGGCACCTACAAGGGACAAATTGCTTATATCCCATGGCATAGTGGTAGCGTGGTGGGCCGTGCCACATGGCGTGACCTTGACGTGAACTACAGCTTTATCTATGTGGGCGAGCGCTACAGCACCAGTTGTAATGAGCGAGCCTACCATCAGCAACCGTGGTACACCCACGACCTGAGCGCCAGCTACACCTTTAGTCTTGGAAATACCAAGCTCAAAGTCGCAGCCGAGGTCAACAACCTGTTCAACCAGTACTACGATGTGATTATAAACTATCCCATGCCGGGTCGCAACTATAAACTTATTTTGAAGTTTGATTTTTAAAAATGAAGTTTAGTAAATACATATTATTTATATCTCTCCTAGCTCTGGCTGTTCTCGGTTCGTGCCGTGAAGACGAGGAGATATACCTCAAAGAAGTCGTGCCCGTGACTCAGCCTGAATACACTAGCGTTGAGGGTTTCTATCTCCTCAACGAGGGCATGATGCAATGGAATCTGGCATCTTTAGACTATTATGACTACTCTACTGGCTCATTATCACGTGATGTCTATTTAAGCGCCAACCCTACGGTTGTCATGGAGCTTGGCGATGTGGGCAACGACATTGGTATTTATGGCAGCAAGATGTATATGGTGATTAATTGCTCCGACAAGGTGGAAGTGGTCGACAAACGTTCGGTGAAGCGCATTGGGCAGATAAATATCCCCAACTGCCGCTACATAAAGTTCTATAAAGGCTATGCCTACGTTTCAAGTTATGTGGGTCCCGTGGTGCTTGAGGGACAGGGCAGTGACGAGGATGTGTATCAGCTGGGAGCGGTGTTTAAAGTCGATACCACAACATTAGAGGTGGTGGACAAATGCGTTGTTGGACGTCAGCCCGACGAACTCGATATAGTGGATGGCAAGATTTATGTTGCCAACTCAGGCGGCTACTCTCAAGGTGCAAAGATTGGCTATGAGAACACCGTCTCAGTGATTGATATAGAAACGTTCAAGGAAATAGAGCGCATTCCCATCGCTATCAACCTGCTTGGCTGCAAATGCGACAAACGTGGGATCTTGTGGGTGTCGTCGCGTGGCGACTATCATGGCACCGAGAGCATGCTCTATGCCTACGACACCCAAAAACGCCGCTTGGTCAAGACCCTTGACGTGCGCGTGGCAAACACCTGGATGGACGGTGACTCGCTTTATGTCATTAGCAACGAGTGGAGCGAGTTGTCTGAGGGATTCTCAACTGGTACCTACAAGATAATAAACACCAAAACCATGGAGGTGGTTAACGAGTGTTTTATAGCCGATGGAACCGACGCTAAAATCAAGAAGCCCTACGGAATAGCCGTGAACCCTATGACTAAAGACATCCTGCTTGCCGACGCATATTCCTACGTCGATTATGGTTTCCTCTACTGTTTCAGTCCCGATGGGAACATGAAATGGCGAATCAGGGCAGGGAACATCCCTGCGCACTTCGTCTTCTTAGGAGATAATATCAATGAACAGTAGTTCAGGATAATTAGGGAAGAATAATTAATTTAAAATCATATAAAATATGAGAAGAATATTACTAACACTTTTTTCATTGGCACTTGTGGCAACTGCCTATGCTCAGAACAAGCCATATATCACCAAGGTTTATGACTTCATGCCAGCGCCAGGCCAGTTTACAAACGAGTTGCCCATGGTTGACGAGCCAATAACAAAGGATTCGGTCTTGTCTCTTGTGGCGGAGTACATTTGTGGCTACACCAAGGCTAATGGCACTCTCGTGGCAGTTGATCAGCGACAAATCTCTCTCGGCCCTTTTGGCGGCTATGTGGTGTTTGGCTTTGACCACCCAGTGGTGAACGTGAAGGGAGAATATGACATGCAGATTTTTGGTAATGCCATGCAGTCCAGCCAGCGCCCGTTGCTTGGTGGCTCAAGCGAGTCGGGTATCGTGATGGTGAGCCGTGACGTGAACGGCAACGGCATCCCCGACGACCCCTGGTATGAGCTTGCTGGCAGCGAATACAACCACCCTAAGACCCAGAAGCATTTTACGGTTACTTATTACAAGCCAGATGATAGCCAGTTTGGGCATCTAAATATGGGGCAGTACCACAACCAGTACATCCGCTGGACGAGCAATAGCGTCGACAGCATTCAAGAGGGTTACTTTCGCAAGAACTATTGGCATCAACAAAGTTATTGGCCCCTGTGGACTGAGGACGAGACGTTGACCTTCGAGGGAACCAAGCTGCGTGGCAATGCTCAAAATTTCTCGGCTACTGCCGACGATTGGCATCAATATTTCTTTGACTGGGGATATGTCGACAATAGGCCTGATAAGGGTTATGGTTATAAGAATGACCCAAGTAATCTTGTCGCCGAGGAGTGGAACAATGGTTTCAAGATTGACTGGGCGGTAGATGATGAGGGCAATCATGTTGATTTAAAGAAGATTGACTTTGTGAAGGTATATAGCGCCATGCTTCAGGACTGTGGCTGGCTTGGCGAGACCTCAACCGAGGTCGCTGGGGCTGTTGATTTGCATCCCGATGCAGTGGCTGCGGCAGAGCCTGGCGATGTGAACGGCGATGGCAACGTAACAGCGGCCGACATCACCGCACTCTACAACTACCTGCTCAATAGCGACGAAACTTATCTCTCTACGAGCGATGTTAATGGCGACGGCAACATCACCTCGAGTGATATTACTGCCATCTATAACATACTACTTGACTAAGAAAGCAGAGCTTTCAGTTCTCAGTAATCAGTTTTAAGTAGCAAGATTTAAGCCCTAGATGATTTGTCTAGGGCTTTTTCTATTTTGCTTGGTGTTATTTTCGGCCAAAGTCGGCGGGTATTTCGCCCCATTTATCGGTTTGCCACTTGTAGATGGGATTGCTGGTGGAGTGTGTCTGCAGCCATTGCTCGGCGCGAGCCACGATGTCGAGCAGTTGCGAGTTTTGTGGCGTACGTTCGAGTTTTGTACCGCATTTGCGTTTTTTTACCCAAATTTGTGCCGTACGGCTGTCGCTGTAGATGGCGGTAGTCGAGTCGCCGCGGTTGTAGAGCAACGCTAGGGCATGCACGATGGCGAGGAACTCGCCAATGTTATTGGTACCCTGCAGGAAGGGGCCCTTATGGAAGATTTGGGCGCCAGTGTAGACATCCACGCCGCGATATTCCATCGCGCCTGGGTTCTTGCTGCAGGCGGCATCCACTGCCCAGCTGCCGGGGATAATTTCGGGTATGAGAGTGTAGTCTACCTCGTCCTTGAGACGAGGTGCGTTGGCGATGGCTCGCAGCACATTGCGTGCCTCCTCCTCATATCCGTTGCGCCACGCCTCAATAGCATCCTCCTGGTTGTCGAAGCTCTTGTAGCGAGCCCCAGGATAGCCCTTGGTGCGCAACTGGCACTCGGTCCACGTGTCGCAGATACCTTGCTCGGTACCTACCCACACCACATACCATTTTCTCTTGTTACTGGCCATAGTCTTTTGCTTTTTCCTCGCAAAGATAGTGCAAGACGAGATAAATGCAAAATCAATGACAAAGTTTTTGATTTTTATTTACGAGGCCATAATCGTTGCAAAGTCCAACATTTAAATAAATTAGTTGCTAGTTTTTTGATCTCGGTTGACTCAGTTGACTCGGTTGACTCAGTTTTGTCAAACAACAAAGACAAAATAGTATCAACTTGAACAACAGATGTGCTTTAGTGTGGGACAAAAATGAATAATTTTTTTTCAAAGAATAACTGAGAACGGAAAAAAGCATGTCAATGCACTCTTTTTAGTGCAAAGATAGAAGATGAGTATGATAGAAAGCGACATTAAAAAGAAGGTAAAACGAGCGAAATAAGGAAAATCTTGCTATCTTTGTAGCATTGTTTATAAGCATTTTTAATGACGTTATTTGGAATACCGATTTTTGTTGTCGCTGCAATTGCTGTAGTTGTGGTAGCAATGATTGCGTTTCTTTTATATACGCTTCACGTTAAGCATAAGGTTGGTCGTTACTCAGAAGACTTTGCCAAGGCCATTGGTGAGTTCAATAGTCTTTGTAATCCAATGCGCCCTATGACTAATCTCGAATGGGAGCAGTTTGAAACTGCGCACTCTCTAGACTTTGAACACGCCAATAAAGTTGCCGGTTCAAAGTTCATAGCATTGGCGGTTAAGGATGTGGCTAATGCCAACACGCTTGTAGATATTAAGAATAATCATCAAGCGTATATGGATGCAGCCAGGAATGGCCATAACTTTATTGCTTATGTAAACCAATATCTTGAGAGTGCTGTTCTGGCCCAAAGAAAACTCTTTGATAACAAGCATTATTTGGCAAAATCGGAAGCCGATGTTTTCTTGAATGAATATAAGCCTGTTTTTGATGCAATACAGTATTGTATTGACAACAATCTAAATCAGTATCTTGCTAATACGCAAGAAACAGTTAATCTCAATAGCTTTGTGAAGACATTTGAGCAGCAACGCACAACTCACAACAACGCATTTGTTAAGGCTGAGTTGGCACGATGCTCTGATTTCTTCGACAACGTGCTTGCTTATCCATTAGATCCACAACAGAGAAATGCAATCGTCAATGGAGAGGACAACTGCTTAGTAGTTAGTTCTGCTGGTAGTGGCAAAACTTCAACCATTCAAGGCAAGGTGCGTTACTTGATTGACATGTGCAATGTTGATCCTAACGACATCCTGCTTATCACCTATACACGAAAAGCTGCAGGTGAGTTGAGAGAACGCATTGGTTATGCCGGACTGACAAGCTCAACATTCCATGGCCTTGCTTATAACATTATCTCGCAAGTTGATAAGGCACCATCAATAGTTGATGCTGACTTTGCTCTGAACTTGTTCTACAATAAGCTTAAAGACCATCAGTTTATTGAGGCGATCACCTATTATCTAATTAATCTTATCTCTCGCATTAAAGACCCTGACAAGTATCTCTCGGAGCGGGAGTATCTTGCAGATCGCAGGAAGTATGGAATTCAGGCTTATTTCCCCGATATGGATGGCAGGATTATCTTTACTCGCAGCGAGGAAGAACGCAAGATTTGTCACTTCTTATCGACTCATAGCGTCTCTTTCAGATATGAGGAGAGATATGAGTTTGACACAGCCACCACTGCATTTAGGCAGTATAAGCCCGACTTCACCATTTACTACACTGTTAATGGCGCTCCACGTAAACTATACTTGGAACACTATGCAGTAGGCAAAAGTGGCATGGTGCCAAAATGGTTTGGTGAGCCGCGAGGCATGACCTGGCAAGAAGCTGACCGAAAATATAAGGAAGGCATAATGTGGAAACGTCAGACTCACAATAAAAGAGGAACTAAACTGATTGAAACAACAAGTGCAATGTTCAGCAACGGTACATGGCAGCAGGAGCTGACATCACTGCTTTTGGTCAACGGTGTTCCTCTCGTTGAGAAGTCTGCTGAGCAAGTCTATCAAGAGATAGTTCAACGCGACAAACATAAAGAAAAAGTAGTGTTGGAACTGCTGATGTCATTCATCAACCTGATGAAAGCCAACTGTAAGACGATAGATGAGGTAGCTGCCAGTGTACGGAAATTCAATGACGGGCGCAATTTATTTATCATTGAGAATATGGTTAAGCCATTCTACACATCATATCAGGCTACGCTAGATAAGAATGGTGAAATGGATTTCACCGATGCGATTCTGCAAGCTACCGATATGTGTAAAAATGGCAAATATCTACTCAAATATAAGTACATCATCGTTGATGAGTTCCAAGATATTTCGTTTGACCGTTATCGCTTCTTAATGAGCTTGCGTAATCAGTCTCCCATTGGTAAAATCTTTGCAGTTGGCGATGACTGGCAGTCGATATACCGTTTCTCTGGTAGTGATATGGGATTGTTCTCTGATTTTGCCAAGCATTTCGGTTTCACCACAATGTGCAAAATAGAGTCTACTTACCGTTTTGCTCAACCTGCCATTGGCATATCTTCGGCTTTCATACAGAAAAATGCAAGTCAAGTAAAGAAGAATGTAAAATCGCCCAGAAAAGACATTGTGACAACAATTAAGTTTGAAGGATATGGTGAGGACAAAGAACTTGCTGAAACTGTAGCAAAGAAAATAAAAGCCATACCAAACGATAAGTCTGTTTATATCCTAGCACGATATGCTTTTGACTTTACAATCTTTAGGAATGCAGGATACAATTATCGCGAGCATGATAAGAACATTGAAATATCTATTGGCAATCGCAAGGTAAAATGTCTTACCGTACATCAAGCGAAAGGCCTTGAAGCAGATTATGTGTTCTTGCTCAAATGCGACAGTGACATCTACGGATTCCCATCAATGATTTCAGATGACCCAGTGCTGGAGTATCTGTTGAGCCAACAAGAAGAAAGCGTTGACTTTGCCGAAGAACGTCGTGTGTTCTATGTCGCAATAACTCGTGCTAAGGTCAATACAACAATCTTCTATAAGAGGGCAAAACCATCCGTTTTCGTTGACGAGATAATCGATAGCTTAGAGCAAGATGGATATAAGAAATGCCCAAGTTGTGGCTTTGGCAACATGAAGGTTCTTAAACAAGGCTGGGCAAAGAGCGGTAAATATTTCGTGTCGCTTGGTTGCACAAACGCAGGCGGAGGCTGCACTTACTTCCGTACAGTGTTTTACGACCAGCAACCGCCGCAACAAGTTATCTATAACCTAATTCACGAATAGTTATGAAAAAGCATTAATGATATCAAATTTAGAAAATAGTATTTTTGTGGGCGATGAGAGCTGTGTTTTTGATAGGATATATGGGGTGCGGGAAGACAACGCTTGGGGAACCGCTGGCGCGGTTGCTCGGGTGGCGGTTTGTTGACCTGGACCTTTTTATTGAAGAGAAGTGCGGGATGACGGCGAAGGAGGTGTTCATGACGCACGGTGAGGCTCATTTCCGCCAATTGGAGCGTGAGGCCCTTGAGGAGGTTGCTGGCACTGGTGGTGACGCGATTGTGGCGTGTGGTGGTGGCACTCCGCTTCAGCCTGGCAACATGGAGCTGATGAACCGCGTGGGCGTCACGGTGTGGCTGAGCACGAGCGTGGAGCGCATCACCTCGCGGCTGGTGCTGCCTGAGCAGCGCAGCAAGCGTCCGCTTCTCAACAACATGAGCGACGAGGAGATAAAGGAATCGGTAAAAAAAGGATTGAAAGCAAGGAATAAGTTCTACAAGAAAGCACAGTTGCAGTTTGACTCTACCTATCTTGAGAGCGAAGAGGAAATCAACGACACCGCCCACCGTCTCGCCTATATAATCACTAATCTTTAGCCGCCTTTGCTTGTCTCTTGTTTATCAGGTGGGTGATGCCAAGTGGAATCACTATTGCTAGCACATAGAGCAAGAAATTATCATAGTTGTCGCAACAACCACTAGTCGCCATGTGGTGCCCCACCAGTTGTAACCAAAGAGCTGCTTATAGGTGCGCAACAAGTGCAAGAAAATGAAAACACCAAAGAAAATTGAAATGGCATCGTCATTGAAATAAGATAGTGTTGCAAAAAGAGCCAAAAGGACTAATACTATGCTGTTGAACACCTGAATGAAGAATCCTTGAGGCAGGGTGTGATGACTGTGCTGTGGAGCATGACGGTAAGCAACCCAAGTTGGAACGATAATAGAAGATAGGACAAATAAACTAAACCAGTCGATGTGTTTCAGAATGTAGTCAAGAAAATAAGTCAAATAATAATTAAACTTATCCTTGGAACTCATGCTGTCGGAAAAGGGTATTGAAACTGTATCTTCTGAAAAACTGGTATCGGTCCAGTTAGCAATAAGATAGGTCACCAGTGCTACAATCACTAGCATCTTCACTGGAGGGAAACTAACTTGGCGCTTGCCGCTGATGTATTCGCCAATGAGGTATCCAGGGCGCAGCAGCAGGTGCCACAGGGTGCGAGGCAGTGAGCGCCCTCCCAAGCCCCACACGTCCATTAATCCTGTTCTCACCGACTCCCAATTGATGAGACCCAGGGTGGTCTTGCCGCACCCCATGTATCCTATCAAGAATATTGGTCTCATCGTCGCAATCAGTCAACTAACTCACTAAGGTAGCCACAATTGCCCAACTTCGCAACAATCCACCCCAAAAAAAACTCTCCACCTAACGCTTAATTGGATCCACTCTCTTGCTGCGCCGGTTGATGAGGTGTGGAACCACGAGGGCAATAGTGGTGAGCAGGGTGTCGAAGATTAAATCGGACAGCAAGTGGCTGGTGATATAGTTCCATTTGCCCATGGCGGCTGCCACCGAATAGCCTAACACGAATAAGACAATCTGCATCGTGCCATAGCCTGCTGCCAGCACTGCCGCTACGCGCCATGCTGTGCCCCAAGCATTGTAGCCAAAGATTTGATAATAAGTTCGGTAGATCAATGCCAGGAGGATAGTGTAGACGATGGCGTTGGTTATGGTGTCGGTGGTCTCCTGGCTGATTGATGAGGTGTCGATGATGAGGTCGAGTGCCCAGGTCAGCACTGTGACCAGCATGATGACGATGAGCATCTGCATGCTGTTAAACACCTGGATGAAGAACCCCTGTGGCAGGTTGTGGCGAGGGCAACGGGGAGAGTAGCGAAACACCACCCATGTGGGCACAATAAGAAATGAAGTGTAAACGATCAACGCCCAGTCGAAGTGCCTTAATGCCCAGTTGTAGAACAAATTGAGGTTGTAGTTTATCATCGACTCCACGTCGCCTGGCTTGGCGGCGGCCACGGTGGAGTTGTCGCTAGAGTCGATTAAGTTGTAAATCAGCAGTGCTATGACCGACAGTATCACCAGCATCTTCACAGGTGGGAAGCTGATTTGGCGGCGGCCGCTGATGTAGGCCGCAATGAGGTGTCCTGGCATGAGCATGAGCTGCCACAGGGTGAGCGGCAGCGAGCGCGTGCCCAGCCCCCACAGGTCCATCACTCCTTCCTTGATTGACTTCCAGGTGATGTCGCCCTTGCCGGTGGGCAGGCCGCACACGGGGCAGTAGTTGCCGCGATATTCCTCGCCGCAGCATGGGCAGTGATTGAGCAGGCTCTTGTCGGCGGTGAAATTTCTCAGCTCAGGCTTGAGGTACTTATTCTTCTTTAAGCGCTTGGCTAACTTCATGGCGTTGCTGTGATTTTTATGGGTGCTGAAACTAGGTCGAGCACCACCTCGCCGCCTAGCACTATGCCGGCGGCAGCAGGCACCCAGGCATTGCTGGCGGGGATGGGTCGCTTGCTTTGCTCGTCATCGTCGCTTGGCTCAAGCGGCTCTCGAGGCTGCTCCTTGCTGAAGACGCACTTGAAGTGCTCGATACCTTCCTTGCGCAGCTTTTTGCGCATGATGCGTGCGAGTGGATCCACGTCGGTGTCGCTGATGTCGGCTACGCGGAATGCGCTGGCATCTAACTTATTGGCTGCTCCCATGCTGCAAATGATGGGCACACCCAACCTTGTGCAACGACGCACGAGCTCCATCTTGGCACTCACAGTGTCGATGCAGTCGACCACATAGTCATATTGCGAGAGGTCTACCTCATCGGCATTTGCCACAACGTAGAACATCTTGAAGCCCTGCACCTTGCAAGCGGGGTTGATGTCGCGCACTCGCTCTACCGCCACATCCACCTTGTGACGGCCAATGGTGCTCGTGGTGGCAATTATCTGGCGGTTGATATTGGATGGAGCAACCACATCGTTGTCGTAGAGGTCAATCGCCCCCACCCCACTGCGAGCCAGCACCTCGACGGCATAGCCACCCACGCCGCCCACGCCAAATACCGCTACATGGCATCCAGCAAGCGCAGCTACAGCTTCCTTGCCCAGCAACATTTCGGTTCGCTGGAAAATATCACCAATTTCAGCCATTAGTTATCACTTTTTTAAAACAATTAAGGACAAATTTCTTTGTTCTCTTTTTTCAAAAACTCCCACAAAGGTAAACATTTTATTGTTAACGTAGACACACTAACAATCTTTTTATCTACCTTTGTAACCTTAAACTAGAATATTTATGAGGTACTATATTGTTGACGCGTTTACTGAGAAACCTTTTGGTGGGAATCCTGCCGGGGTGGTGCTGATTGAGGATGGGAAAGAGTTCCCTAGCGATGAATTCATGCAGCAGGTGGCTGCTGAGTTCCGGTATTCGGAGACGGCGTTTGTGAAACGCCACGGTGAGGCCGAATTCACGGTGCGCTACTTCACTGGTTGCGGCGAGGTGGACCTGTGCGGTCATGCCACCGTCGCCACCTTTGGGGTGCTTGGCCAATCGGGCGCAGTTCCTATTGGGACAATGTGCCTCAACCACACTCTGGCTGGCGACCTAAAGGTTAAAGTTGGCGGTAAGGTAATGATGGAGATGGCATCGCCACAGGTGTTGCCCGCCAAGGTCGATGTGGAACGTTTGCACAGCATTATGGGTGTTGAGAGAGCGCCTGAAAATCTCCCCGTGATGGTGGTGAGTACCGGCCTCCCCGACATAATGATGCCAGTGGCAAGCGTTGACGAACTCAACGCTCTGCGTCCCGACATGGACGCACTGGCACAGTTGAGCAAGGAGCTTGGCGTTACTGGCGTGCATGCCTTTGCCATTGAGGACGATGAGTATACCGCCCACGTTCGCAACTTCGGACCACTCTATGGCATTCCCGAGGAGAGTGCTACAGGCACTGCAAATGCAGCCTTGACCCACTATCTGCACCACAACAGCATCATTAATGGTTTGGCTGAGTGCCGTTTCCTTCAAGGCGAGGCTATGGGACGCCCTTCGGTAGTTGAGACATCATTGCTCGACGACGGCACCATTTGGGCTGGAGGCAACATCTCAGTAATCGCCACGGGCACGCTACTTGCATAAAGAGGCAAATTGTTGGTCATATGCGAGATTTATAATACTTTTGCACGAAAAACAATGATGCAAGGCATTGAGATATTGAGACAATTCACATTGCGCAACTGCATGGTGAAGATTGCCAATGTGGAACCACTGGGAACTCCTGGGGCTCTTGACGACGCGTTGCGCCAATTGTCGCACTACCGTCGCGAGAAGGTGGCTCCTTACCGCTTTGAACGCGGCAAGTGGCTCAGTGCCGGTGCCGGGCTGCTGCTCGACAACATGCTCATGGAGCATGGACTGCGTGAGCGCGACATGGAATATGCCTCGGGCGAGCACGGCAAGCCCTTGCTGCTCAACCATCCCGAACTCCACTTCAGCCTGTCGCACAGTGGCACTCTAGTTGCATGTGCACTAGGCGATGAGCCTGTGGGAGTTGATGTGCAGACCATTGTAAAGCTCCGCCGTGGCCTTGTGGAATACACGATGAGCGAAGCCGAGATTGCACGTCTTGATGCAATGGCAAGCATTGATGAACAGGAATTGTTTTTCACCCAGCTGTGGACTCTCAAGGAGTGCTATGCCAAGGCTACAGGCCGTGGATTGAGCCATGAGTTCCCATCGTTTGATGTCACAAGCGATGGCGAAGTGATGCCCTTGCCGGAATTGTCGCCTAACGCTATTTTCAAGACAATAAAGCTCACGGGGGCAGTTGCATCGGTAGCAATAATTCGGGAACGAGAACAAGATGATTTAAATAGTAACAAATGCAATATTTAGGCGAACTGATATCAATTGGCGTGGCATTCTCGTGGACCGCGACAGCACTGCTCAGTGAAATGGGCAGCAAGCGCATGGGCAACGTGACACTCAACTTCGTGCGCATGGCCATCACTTTAGTGTTCTCGGCTATCCTTTTCTGGGTGGTGACGGGCAGCCCGTTGCCTGCCAAGGCTAGTGGCGAGGCCTACATGTGGATGATGCTCTCAGGACTTGTGGGCTATGTGATAGGCGACTTCTGCCTCTTTCAATGCTACATCATCATTGGATCGAAGTTCGGCCAACTGTTCATGACACTGGCGCCCATTACCGCCGCCATCATGGCGTGGTTCACACTAGGACAGGAGATAAGGCCCATGGGCATTGTAGCCATGGTGGTAACACTCACGGGTATCGCCATCACGGTGCTTGGCCGTGGCGATGGTAGCCATCGTCTCTCGCTCAAGTTGCCTCTCAACGGAGTGCTCTTTGCCATTGGTGCCGCTGTGTGCCAAGGCGTGGGTCTTGTGCTGAGCAAGATAGGTATGGATCACTACGAAGCCTCGCTGGCAGCACCTTGCGAGCCGTGGATATTGCCTTTCTATGCCAACGTGTTCCGCTGCCTGGCGGGTATTACAGGCTTCTTCCTCTTGCTCGCTTTCCGCGAAGGTTTCACCTCGCTGCGCAAGAACGTGACCGATCGCACAAGCATGACAGTTGCCACATTGACAACAATCTTTGGACCCTTTGTGGGAGTGGGATGCTCGTTGCTCGCCGTGCAATATACTAGTGCCGGCATCGCCAGCACCCTAATGGCGTTGACCCCCATCATTATCATCCTGCCGGCTTGGTGGCTTTTCAAGCAGCCCATCACCGCCAAGAGTGTGCTAGGTGCATTGATTTCGGTGACTGGCGTGTCGCTTTTCTTCCTGTTCTAAACTAATGATGAGGGATGAGAGATGAGGGATGAGAGATGAGGGATGAGAGATTAGAGATTAGGGATTAGAGAACTGATTACTGATTACTGATTGCTGAAAACTGAAAACTAAAAACTTTTTACTAACTTTGCAGTGCTATGACACTTGAGCAGCTCACCATATTGAACTATAAGAATATCGCCGAGGCGCAATTGCAGTTCTCGCCCAAAGTCAACTGCCTGATAGGCAATAACGGCATGGGCAAGACCAATGTGCTCGACGCTATCTATTACCTGAGCTACTGCAAGAGTTTCACAAGCAACAACGAGCACAGCGCAGCAATCAACCATGATGCAAACTTCTTGATGCTCCAAGGTCGCTATAGCCGCAAAGGCTCGACCGAGGAAATTTCGCTCAGTGTGCAGCGAGGAAAGCGCAAGACGGTGAAGCGCAATGGCAAGGACTACAAGCGACTGAGCGAGCACGTTGGGCTACTCCCGCTAGTGATGATATCGCCACTGGATTGGGACCTGATTCGCGGTGGTGGCGACGAGCGCCGCCGGCTCATGGACCAGATTATCTCACAAGGCAACCGCAAGTATCTTGATGCCCTCATCCGCTATAACAAAGCCCTGGAGCAGCGCAACTCGATGATAAAGAACGACTACCGCGACCCATTGCTCTATGAGAGCGTGGAAAACGTAATGGATAGCACTGCTGCAACGCTTCACGAGTCGCGCAAACAATGGCTCGAGGAGTTCACCCCCATCTTCATGCGCTACTACAGCGCCATATCGGGCGATGCCGAGCAGGTGCGGCTGAGCTATAAGAGCCACTTAACCGAGCTCTCGATGCAGCAACTGCTCAACGCCAACCGCGACCGCGACATGATAATGGGCTACACCACACGCGGCGTGCACCGCGACGATATCGACCTATGGCTCGGCAATCACTCAATGCGCAAAACGGGGTCGCAAGGCCAGTGCAAGACCTATACTATAGCTCTGCGCATGGCACAGTTTGAATTCTTGAAAAAATATACCGGCACAACGCCCATCCTGCTCCTCGACGACATCTTCGACAAGCTCGACGAGCGGCGAGTGGTGAGCATCATCAATGTGGTGAGCAACAGCCAGGACTTCGGGCAGATTTTCATCACCGACACCAACCGCACCCACCTCGACGAGATTGTCTCGATGATGAGTGGCGACTACTCAATGATGATAGTAGAGAACGGTGCCATAAACCCAATCGCCAGCCGAAGGGAGGAGGCAAAACTATGAAACGCACCAATGCTAAGTCAATAGCCGAGATTATCGGCGACTTCATGCAGCAAGAGGACATTGAGACTGCTGTGCTCGAACAAAAGGCGCTGCGATTGTGGCCACAAGTGGTGGGACAAGGCATCAATCGCTTGACAACCGAGCGATATGTCGACGACGGTGTGATAACGGTAAAAATAGCGTCGGCCTCGCTGCGCAACGACCTCATGCTCTCGCGCTCAAATCTTATCGCCCAGCTCAACAACCTCGTGGGTAAGCCAGTAATAAAGGAAATCATCTTTCGATGATTCTTACCTTCTCACGGTGACCACATTGAATCAGTAATAAAACCATGTCTTTACAAGAAATCAACTCAAATATGGTAGCCAACAATCTAAAACCTTTTGTGCCAACCCATCCAGGTGAGGTATTGAAGGATGAACTGGAATTCCGCGGAATCTCACAACGGGGATTGGCACGCCAATTAGGTATCTCTTATTCAGTATTGAATGAGATGCTAAACGGGAAGAGAGCACTCAACACTCAATTAGCTATGATGCTTGAAGCTGCACTTGATGTACCAGCTGCACCACTACTTGCTATGCAAAATGAATATAATATGCTAGTGGCCGAACGAGACAAGTCGTTCATGAATCGCCTCAGAGAGATACGCAAAATCGCTGCAGCACTATAAGAGTATCTATAGAACCAAAACAAATAAGCACCGTCATTCTGAACTGTGACGGTGCTTTAGTTTTTTCTTATTATTAAATATTTATCCCTGGTTAGTTGCCGAGGATGTAGTTGTAGATGGTGGTGATGTCGGCTGCGGTAACCGAGCCGTCGCCATTCACGTCGCTATAGGGGCGATAACGGTATCCATTACCCAGGAGCACGTCGTAGATTGCGGTGATGTCGCTGGAAGTTACTGCTCCGTCTTGATTCACGTCGAGCACGTCGTAGGGCGATTCCACTTTCCTAGATGCTGTGGCGTTGATGCGCACCAGTTCACCGTTATTATAATAGTAGAAAACCACGAAATAGGTCTCGTTGTAGTCAAGGTTGGTAAAGGCAAACTCCACATTTTGAGTGTTGCCTGACGCAAGATTCACAATTTGTGACTGTGCCGAGCAGTAATAACCACTGGAGCCAGCGTTGTTCTCTTTCTTGTAGAGCTTGGCAACGATGTAGTCATTGTAAGTGTTGGTATTGGTGTTCTTGGCTGCAATCTTAGCGTTGAATGTTGTACCAGTCACCGACGATGTAGTGCTACCAGTGATGGTGGCTGCCGTTGCCGAACTGATGGTGATATTTTGCGTCTTGAGAGTCTTGGTTCCATCCTTGTCGGAGGTGAACTCAAACGTTAGAGTCCCAGCCTGTGATGGGGTGAAGTTCATCACCACGTCGCCTGTCTCGCCTGGGGCGATGTCGGTATAGGTGCCACTAACCATATTGTCATCTACCCACATGTAGATGCTGCTGTAGTCGGTGAGGCCCTGGTTGGTGACATTGAGCGTGAGCTGCAACGGGCTACCCACTTTCTTGATAGGACCTGCAGTCACCGAGTTAATTTTCAATTTCTGCATTTCCTGCTCATCATATGCCTTCAAAATGACTTTGGTTGCTGTGATAGTCGCCTTAATGTGGTTAACGCCCGAGCCACGGCAAGGATAATAGGTGCTGCTGCCATTGAGGCGGCACACTGGCTTGAGATAGTAAGTGCCAATGAGGTCTTTACCAAAACTTATCGACTTAGTGATGGTGGTGTAGTAACCTCCGCTCAGCGAGCGTCCCGATGCCACGTTGTGAGTGCTCACAAGGTTCCCGTCACTGTCATAGACGCCCCATCCCAGGTCGTAGACATAGTTTTGAGAGGAGTAGTTCCAATAGTAGGCAGTGAGCGACACGCCGGTGAAGTTCTCCGAGCTGTTGCTGCGAGTGTAGCTTGTGGCTCCCGCCTCACATGGCAGGTACAAGCCCACGATGTTGCCATTGGTACTGGTGCCCGAGCCCTGGTCGGGCTGCAAGCCAGTCATGATTTGCACGTTGATGGTGTAACCTTCCTCGCCGCTTGCTGCTCCTGTGCCACCGGCATTATCGTCGTTGAGGGCGTTAAGGGCGAAATATCCGTTCTGGTGCCCGCGCCACCCCCAATTGATGTGGTAAAGGCCGTCGGTGTAGCCATCGCACACGAAGGCATGGCCGCCACTCGACTTGTGGGCGCTAATGAAAACTGGGCGTCCGTTGGCAAGCTCGTTATACACTATGTCCTCCCACTCGGCAGCGGTGTAGTCGGTGCGTGCCAGCTGTTGTGCGTCTTTATCAAAACCAAAGTAATAGACAAAAGCGTTGCGCTGGCTAGTTGCGCTCGATGACGACTTGCCAAACTTCATCTTTACCGACTGCGCGCAGTAGCGCACCAGGCGCGCTGCTTCTTGAGCACTGGCACTGGTGTTCTCGGCTTTGTCATACCAATCGTTCATAATGCTGTAGTTGAACGTTGTGGCAGGCAGTTCTTCCAAATAATTATCGAGAGTGCTCGAGGTGTAAGCAGGAAGGACAGCAGTGAGAGTGCCCGACTTGTAGTAATACAGAATCTGCGCCATGGCGATTGCCACACAGCCTGCAGGGCAGTAACTGGTGGCTCCCGATGATGTGGTGTAGGTGGGGCACTGCTGGTTGAAGGGCAACCCCTGCGCCCAGTTGCAGCTAAGCAACGGAGCGACTCGCATTTTGTTGCCTGCAGAAATAGTTGAGAGGGGAGAGATGAGAGGGGAGAGATTTTGTGCGGTGTCGAGATGCGCCAACTGCTCGGCATAGTCATTGAGCCAGTCCTGAACGCACTCGGGCACTTCGGTGTCGTCGAAATAACCCTCGTCGCCATAGGCAAGAATGGTGCGCGCCCGGTCGTCACCGGCCACTATCACCCATCCAGGCTGCTCGGGATTGTTGAACACATAATAGGCTGCCGCAGCACCTTTTCCCTTCAATGCCGCAGGACGCTGTGACATGTCCACATTGAAAAACCTGCCAGCAATGGCGCGGGCCTGGCTCTCGGTAACCGTAGTGGCACTCACGACGTTTAGAAACGCAGCGATTGTCACCAATATCCCAAAAGATATCTTTCTCATGGTATTAGCATCATTATTTAACTGAAAAAAACAGGTTATTGCTGTAAAATATAAGTATAAAGCATGGTGATATCGGCGGCGGTTACTACGCCGTCGCCGTTAAGGTCGCTGTAACCCAGGTATCTCAAGTCTCCATTAAGCATAGCATCGTAAATGGCTGTTATGTCGGCAGCGGTCACAGCACCGTCCTCATTAATGTCGTAGATGCTTGGAGTCATGTTATAGGTGCTCTCACCTGCCTTCACAAGTTCACCGTTGCTATAATAGAAAATCGAGAAATGGTACTTAGTGCCATGCTCAAGACCAGTGAACTTGAAATTCAAGGTTGTTGAGCCACCACTATTGAGGTAAAGTGGTTGAGCTATTGAATTGTCGCCATAGCCTGTGTTTCCCGAGGTGGGCCAGTGTTTCCACATCTTGGCCACAATGTAGTCGTTGTAGGTTGCCGAACCAGTGTTCTTGAGCACGCTCTTTACAGTTATTGTAGTGCCCGACATGGTGGACGAGTTGCTTGCGGTGAACGATGCAGCAGTTGCAGCGCCAATGTTCACGCTGGTGGTGTAAAGAGTCTTGGTCCCTTGACGATCGGCAGTGAATTTAAAGCTGTTGGTGCCCACCTGCGATGGAGTGTGGTACATTGTCACAATGCCGCTACCGCCTGCTGCCACGTCGGTTGTAGTGGCGCTCACGAGAGTGTTGTTGACCCACATGTAGATGTAACTGTAATCGGTTTGGCCTTGATTAGAAACTCCCAACTTTATTTCCAGTGGGCTGCCAACCTTCTTCACCGAGCCAAATGTCACTGAATTGATTTTCAGGTTCTGCATTTTCAAATCGTCAAACACTTCAAGAGTGAGACTGGTTGAGGTGATTTTAGCTTTCACATAGTTCATTTGGGCTCCACGAACCAAGTACCATGTGTTTTGACCACTGAGGCGGCAAATGGGCTTAAGATAATAGGTGCCCGACGATAGACCACTGCCAATTGCAATGCTGCTAGTGGGATAGGTGTAGTAACCAGGCTGGATGCTCTTACCGCTTACCACAGTGTGTACGCTCTTGACAGAACCGTTGCTGTCGTAGAGCGCCCAACCCAAGTCGTAGGTGTAGGTCTGGCTAGAGTTGTTCCAGTAGTTGGCAATAAGTTTCACATCGGTAAACGAAGCCGACGTGCCCGAACGGCTGTAGCTAGTGGTGGGGACCTGAATAGGAACAATATTATCGTTATCGTTTCTATATAGCGCCACAGTGTTGTAGTCAGTGCTTGTCGAATTAGATTTGCTTGGCTCAAGACCGATAATGACCTGAAGACTCATAGTGTAACCTTCCTCACCGCTGGCGGCACCAGTGCCACCGCTATTGCCGTCGCTCAATGCATTGAGAGCGAAGAAGCCATTGTTGCTACCCCGCCATCCCCAGTTGATGTGGTATAGTCCATTCCCATCATATCCGTCGCAAATGAATGCGTGCCCACCATTGAGCTTGCGCGCGCTGAAATAGACAGGACGCCCCGATGCAATCTCGGTGTAGATGACGTTTTCCCACGTAGTAGCGTTCACATCCTCGCGCTTGATTTGCTGACTAAGTTTATCATAGCCAAAGTAATAGGTAAAAGCGTTGCGCTGACTAGTGGCGCTCGACGTTTTCTTTCCATAGTCCATTTGCACTGCCTGACCACAGTATTTCACAAGCTTCTGAACCTCCTTAGCACTAGTAGAGGAGCTGGCTTGATTGTGATACCAAGGATTCATGATTGCCCAGTTGAAGGTGGTTTTAGGAAGTGCTGGGCGCTCGTTGATGAAGCCGTCGTAATTAGAGGTATAAGCAGGAATGGCATTGCAGCCATAACTCGACTTGTAATAATAGAGGATTTGAGCCATAGCAATTGCAACACAACCTGCCGGGCAGTAGCTAGTGCCATCGGTTGTAGAGTAGCTGGGGCACCCTTGGTTGAAAGGCAAGCCTTGGGCCCACTTGGTGCAGAGAAGCGGCGCTATTTTCGTTTTCGTTGCACCTATCACACTTGCTTCGGTGACTACCTGCGGTTCGGCCTTGACTTTGTCGATAGCCTCAATTTGCTCCACATAACCGCTAAGCCAGTCTTGAACGCACTCGGGCACCTCGCCCTCGTCGAAAAAATCCTCATCGCCATAGGCAAGAATGGTGCGTGCTCGGTCGTCGCCGGCCACTATCACCCACCCTGGCTGCTCGGGGTTGTTAAACACATAGAATGGGGCCGCATTGCCTCTCTTGCCTTTGGCCTTCATCGCAGCTGGCCGCGCGGGCATGTCAACGTTGAAGAAGCGCCCAGCAATAGTGCGGGCTTGTGACTCGGTCACTATCGCAGCATTCACAGCATCAAATGCTGCAAGAGCTATTATCAGTAAAGCTATTATTTTTTTACTCATGGTAGGTGTAATGGTACGAAATTTAAAGACTTTCAATTATATTGGAAGTTAACTCATTTCTCTTTTTCGGGCTCTTGAGGCTTGGGTGGCAGTGGGATGTCTTTTACATTGTCGACATAAGAACTGATGGTGACAGTGTCGATTGCTGTAACCACATATTTTGTCTCGCCACGCCATGGCACACTGTGCTTATACTCCTTGAAATGCACTTGCACGGCAAGCGGAGTCTGCTTTAATTCTCCCAGTTTCTTAACAATCGAGTCGTTTGACACCGAGAAGTTGAACTCGCTCTTGAGCACATTGCCAGGTGCGACAACATCGTAGCACAGCATCTGTGCCTCGTAGGTGTTGAAGATTGTGCCGCGCAGGGCGATGTCCAGAATGCGCCCTTTCACATCTTTCTCCTGATAGACACTGAAGAACTGGTCACGGATGATGAAAACCAGCAACAGAATCACCACAAGCGAGCCCAGCGCAAGCAATATGCGCTTCTTGTTGCTGCGACGCTCAATGGTAGTCTCGATTAGCTCGCGTTCTTCACGCTCTTCTTCGGTCTCCTCGTGGGGAACATTGTTCTTCTTGGGTGCACCGCTCTCAAAATAGTCGTCAAAGTTGTCGTCAATGAGTTTCATATTAGTTCAGAGTTTAGAGTTATCAGTTTTCAGTTATCAGTTGTAGAGGTTCTAAATTGCCCGGTCTCTCCACTCGGCCCTCTCACCTCTCACCTACAATGAATTGATTAAATGCTCATGCCGTCACCAGTGCTCTCGGTTTTTATCACTGTCTTTCCCTGAGCGATGCGCTTGCGGTCGATAGCCATGCTGATGAATGCGTAGACGCCAAGCACAATGAGAAGGCACGTTTGCACGCCCCACACCACCCATGCAAAGGCCGAGGCCTGAGGATCGTAAGGAGTGCTGGGAGGGAAGGCTCCCACACCATAGAGAGTAAGGCCGAAAATAATGGCAAACTGCCATGGGCCCAGACCGCCGTTGCTAGGCACTGCCATGCCAATGCTGCTTAGGACGAAGAGGACAAGGATGGCCACTACGCCTAAATCCTTGGTGCATGAGAAGGCAAACGAGGCAAGATATAATTGCATAAAGTAACAGCCCCAAATCAAGATGGTGTAAAGCACGAACATCCACTTGCCGTCCATCTTGCCGATGGCAGCAAAGCCGTCCCACAAGTTGCGAAGCATCAATCTAATCTTGGCAATGACCTTGTTCTCACTCTTGCTGCGGAATATCCACACCAGAGCCAGCACGCCCAAGACGCCCAGCACTACCAGCAGCCAGAACACCCATGAGGTGTAGATTGAGCCCCCACCGTCGCCACGCTGGTCAAAGAACTTGATGAAGGCATCTTGCGCGATGAAAAAGGTGAAAACGGTTAGCAGTCCCACCGTTACTGTATCGCTCAAGCGGTCGCCCACCATCGAGCCCAGCACCTGGGTGAACGACGCCTTCTCACGCTGAGCAATGTAGCCCGAACGCCACACCTCGCCCAAGCGAGGAAACAGCAAGTTCACAAAGTAGGTGCCAAAAATACTATTTATCAAAGCACTGAGCGAGGGCTTGATGCCTATGGCATTGAGCTGCAGTCGCCAGCGCAACGCCCTGAAGATGTGGCTAAAGATGCTCACCACTATCACAGGCACAAACCACCAATAGTTGACATCGTTACTTAAGCTCTGCTTGATAGCCCCCCAGTCCACATTTTTTGACAAGAACCATGCCAGTCCCACACTGATGGCAATGGGGATTCCATATTTTAATAATGCCGAAATAACCTTTTTCACCGTTATAAGAATGTTTTGATTTAAAATAGTAATGACATTGTCACAATTTGCAAAGATAATCATTTATTTTTTTGCCACCAATTTTACAGTAATTTTATAATTACAATAGTTCTAAAAAAGGTTTTGAGAATGGGATATAAAAACAAAAAATTGCAGCAATCATCTCTTCTACATATTTTTGTCATAGCTAAACAAAAAAAAGCCAAATCTTAATTGCCAATAGATTTGTCCAAGTCAAGTTTTTTGACGATATTTGCAACACCGTAGCAGCATAGCACGAATTCACAATCAAAAAAATAAATTAATTCTATATTCACTTTAAAATTTCAAAACAAGATGAAAGATTTAAAAGGCACAAAAACTGAGAAAAACCTGCTCGAGGCATTTGCCGGTGAGTCGATGGCTCGCAACAAGTACGACTACTTTGCAAGCAAGGCCAAGAAGGACGGCTATGTGCAGATTGCCGCTATCTTTGAGGAGACTGCCAAGAACGAGAAAGAGCACGCAAAGCTGTGGTTCAAGTATCTTGAGGGTGGAGCTATCAAGGCTACTACCGAGAATTTGGCAGCTGCAGCTGCTGGCGAGAACTTTGAGTGGACCGACATGTATGACCGCATGGCACGCGAGGCCGAGGAAGAAGGCTTCATCGAGATTGCCGAGCGCATGCGTGGCGTGGCAGCCATCGAGAAGGAGCACGAGGAGCGCTATCGCAAGCTGTTGAAGAACATCGAGGACGAAGTGGTGTTCTCACGCGACGGCGACGTGATTTGGCACTGCAGTAACTGCGGCCACATCGTGGTTGGCAAGAAGGCTCCCGAGATGTGCCCAGTGTGCAATCATCCAAAGTCTTACTTCCAAATCAAGGCCGAGAACTATTAAGCGCTTAGCGCTGATTAGGGATTATTGATTAGTGATTATCCCCCCTAAATACAATCCCGCCCAGGTTCATAATGTCCTGTGGCGGGATTTTTTTGCCATAATTTGAATACTTATTATAAAAACTGTATCTTTGCAGTCAATAAGAAATAAAACGAAAAGATTATGGCAGTAGAAATCAGAAAAATAGAACCTACCAAGAAGGAGCTGACCAAATATGTGAAGTTTCCAATCGATGACCTATACCGCGACAGCAAGTGCTATGTTCCCGCGCTAATCAGCGACGAGATTGGCACTCTCATGCCCGACAAGAACCCTGCATTTGAGTTCTGCGAGAGCGCTTATTTCATGGCCTATCGCGATGGCAAGCCCGTGGGTCGCATTGCCGCCATCATCAACCACCGCTTCAATGAGAGCCACAACAAGAAAGAAGGCCGATTTGGCTGGGTCGACTTTATCGACGATGACGAGGTGGTCGACGCTCTCTTCGATGCAGCAAAGCAATGGAACAAAGAGAAAGGCATGACCGAATTCACTGGTCCTCTTGGTTTTACCGATATGGATCCCGAAGGCTGCTTGGTAATGGGATTTGACGAGGTGGGCACCAATGCCACTATCTACAACTATGACTACTATCCCAAGCAGCTCGAACGCATGGGCTTTGTCAAGGACGTTGACTGGGTGGAATTCCACATCAAGGTACCCGATGAGATACCCGAGAAGATGCAGCGCATCAGCGACATCGTGAAGAAACGCTTCAACGTTGACAATATCAAGTACACCAACCGCAAGCAGCTCGTTGCCGACTATGGCCAAGCGATTTTCAAGCTCATCAACGAGGCGTTTGAAAACCTCTTCGGCTACTCGCAACTGAGCGAGAAACAAATTGAGCACTACATCAAGATGTATCTCCCCTACTTGCCACTCGACGACCTGTCGCTCATCATCAAGAACGACACCCGCGAGCTCATTGGTGTGGGCATTGCGATACCATCGCTCTCAAAGGCCTTAATCAAGAACCGTGGCCGCCTCTTCCCATTTGGATGGTATCAAATGCTCAAGGCGTTCAAGAAGAACGACACCGTCGACCTGCTGCTCGTGGCAGTGAAGCCTGAATATCAGAGCAAGGGCGTGAACTCACTGCTCTTCACCGACCTTCTCCCCTGTTTCTTCAAGTTGGGTTATAAATGGGCCGAGAGTAGCCACGAACTTGAGCACAACGAGATGGTGCAGAAACAGTGGCAATACTTCGACACCACGCTTAACAAGCGTCGCCGTGCCTACACAATGCCAATTTAGTGGAGAGGGATGAGGAAAGAGGGAAGAGAATTGTGCATTGATTGAGCCCATCTCAACTTCGCTCTCAACATAACTAAGAACTAAAAACTATAAACTAAGAACTATAATATAATGATTAGCATTTGCAACAAGTCGGTCCTTGGGACTGTTAGTGAGAAAGACATTGAAGCGTTGAAACCACAGGCACTTGCTGCCGCCGAGACCCTTGAGAATGGCGACGGTGCAGGCAACGATTTCCTGGGATGGCTTCACCTGCCTAGTGAGATAACCGCTGCCGAGCTCGACGACATCAACGCCACAGCACAGCAGCTACGCCAAGAGTGCGAATACGTGGTAGTGATTGGCATTGGCGGTAGTTATCTTGGTGCTAAAGCCGTGATTGAGGCACTGAGCGACAACTTCGCAGCTTTCAAGCAGAGCGAGGGAGCCAAGGTGGTGTTTGCCGGCAACAACATTAGCGAGGACTACCTGAGCGACCTTATGCGTCTGCTCGAGGGCAAGCGTTTCGGTATCGTGGTAATCTCTAAATCGGGAACTACTACCGAGCCAGCTATCGCCTTCCGTCTCTTGAAGAATATGCTCGAGAAGCAGGTAGGCAAGGAAGTAGCTGCCAAGCGCATCGTGGCAATCACCGATGCTAAACGTGGCGCATTGCGCAGCCTCGCTACTCAAGAGGGCTACAAGACCTATGTTATCGCCGACAACGTGGGCGGTCGCTTCTCGGTGCTCACTCCAGTTGGTCTGCTCCCAGTTGCTATTGCTGGCTTCGACATCAACGCCCTGGTAGCTGGTGCCGTTGAGATGGAGAAGGCTCCTGCCGACATGATGGTCGACTATGCCGCCACCCGCAACGCCTTGTATCAGGCTGGCAAGAAGATTGAGATTCTGGTGAACTACAACCCCAACTTGCACTTCCTTGCCGAGTGGTGGAAACAGCTATACGGCGAGAGCGAGGGTAAGGACGGCAAGGGCATCTTCCCTGCTAGCGTTGATTTCACTACCGACCTGCACTCAATGGGTCAGTGGATTCAGGATGGCGAGCGCACCATCTTCGAGACAGTCATCACTGTTGAGAAGCAGCGCAACGAGGTGGTTATCCCCACCGACGATGCCGACCTCGACGGCCTCAATTACATCGCTGGCAAGCGCGTTGACGAGGTGAACAAGATGGCAGAACTCGGCACCCGTCTGGCTCATGTTGACGGTGGCGTGCCCTGCATGCTCATCACACTGCCTGCCCTTACCGAGAAGTATCTGGGACAGCTCATCTATTTCTTCGAGAAAGCCTGCGGTATGAGCGGTTATATGCTCGGCGTCAACCCATTCAACCAACCCGGTGTTGAGGCCTACAAGAAAAACATGTTCGCTCTCCTCAACAAGCCCGGCTACGAAGCCCAAAGCGCCGAACTAGCCAAGCGCCTGTAATTTTTTCACAACACACAAAAACCGCCATCAAGAGATTTAGATCATGATGGCGGTTTTAATTCTATATTTGAGGATATATCCTATTTTTTTCATACTTTTGCATAGTCAAAAACCATAAGAATGGTAGAGAGTCAAAACATAGAATACAAAGAATCCTGGCGCGACGAGTATCTTAGATGGATTTGCGGCTTTGCTAATGCACAAGGTGGCAGACTGTTTATAGGTATCAATGATGATAAAAATGTCGTTGGTGTTGCCAATTCTCACCGATTACTTGAGGATATCCCTAACAAGATTGTCACCACGCTTGGCATAGTGTGCGATGTCAATTTATTGAACCAAGAGGGCAAAGATTACATAGAAATTGTGGTTGAGCCAAGTAATATGCCCATAGCCTACAAGGGCGAATACCACTATCGCAGTGGCGCTACCAAACAACAACTCAAAGGCACATCTCTTCAGCAGTTCATCTTGAAAAAGATGGGCATGACGTGGGACGATGTGGTAATCGAGAATGCAACAATAGACGAAATTGACCGCACTGCAATTGACTATTTTGTCAATAAGGGGATATTTTACAATCGATTATCTCCTGAGACAAGAGATGCCTCAACTGAAACAATACTTGAGAATCTTGGATTGCTATCTAACGAGGGCAAAATAAAGAGTGCTGCAATTTTGTTGTTTGGCAAGCGCCCACAAAGGTATTTCATTGGCGCAGAATTTCGTATCGGCCGGTTTGTGAAAGATGAGGCCGATTTACTAATTCAAGATTCTATAGAAGGCAATCTCATTCAAATGGCCGACAGAGTGATTGAGATACTAAAATCCAAATACCTCATATCACCCATACATTATGAAGGTATGGTCAGAGTTGAGCCGTTGGAAATTCCTGAGGATGGATTGCGTGAAATTATCTATAACGCAATCTGTCATAAAGATTATTCTGGTGTTCACATTCAAATGAAAGTATATAATGACCACGTCACACTGTGGAATGATGGTCCTCTTCCCGATGGTTTTGATATGAACGTTTTGATGAAAGAGCACTCTTCTCGCCCAAGAAACAAAAACATTGCATCAACATTCTATAAAGCTGGTTTTATTGAGGCTTGGGGACGTGGCATTAAAAAGATTCAAGAATCATTTGCTAAAGCCAATCTTCCCATGCCCACAATAGAGAACCGTTTTGGTGGCGTATTAGTTACTATACAACGAAATCCATTATTTGGAAAATTGTATCATGGTGAAACACATAATGAGCCCCAAAAATTAACTAAACGCCAGATAGCAATTTTATCCTTATTACGTAAGGATATAAATATTTCCAGAAAAGAAATAGCTAAAGAATTAAAAGTTTCATTACCAACCATTAAAAGAGATATGGTTGTGCTTCGCAATAAGCAATTTGTCATCTATGCAGGTTCAAGTAAAGAAGGTCACTGGGAGATACTTAAAGACATTGAGTGACACCCAAAATGAACCCCAAAATGAACCCCAAAATGAACCCCAAAATGAGCCCCAAAATGAGCCCCAAAAATTATGAAAAAGAAATCAATGCTTGACTTGCACCGTGTCAGTGCCGAGGAGTTCAAGCAAGTAGAGAAAATACCAGTTGCTGTGGTGCTCGATGACGTGCGCAGCGAGATGAATGTGGGCAGTGTGTTCCGCACAGCCGATGCGTTTGTCATTGAGCGTATAGCCTTGTGTGGCATCACCGGAAAACCGCCCAGTCACGAGATTCACAAGACAGCCCTCGGTGCCGAGGACAGTGTTGAGTGGAGCTACTACAGCAACGCGCTCGAGGCTGTTGAACTGCTGCGACAGCAGGGCTACAAGATTTGCTCCATCGAGCAGGTGCACGGCAGCATTAGCCTCGAACAGTTCTCAATCAAGGAGGGAGAGAAATATGCCATCGTATTCGGCAATGAGGTTAAGGGTGTAAGCCAAGCTGTGGTCGATGCCAGCGACTGCTGCATTGAGATTCCCCAACTAGGCACTAAGCACTCGCTCAACATTGCCTGCTCGGCCGCCATCACCATGTGGCACTTCTTTAATGCATTTAGGTCGTTTTAGCCTGATTGACCAAACGACCTAAAAAATATATCTTTCATCCGAAAAAACTATCTGTAAATCTCTACCTTATTATAAGCGGGAATGCTCGGAAGAAATACTCGTTCCCATCATGCACTATAGCCACAAACGTGCAATATCCAGCGCTCACAGGCACAATCTCAAGACATTGCGCTCCAGCTGTTGTGCCAGTAGTCAATGTGGCAACCTCAGGGTTGTCGATATATCCTAAAAGACCTGTTGTAACATACTGACTGGTAGCTATGTTTAACGCTCTAATTTTTTGATGAGGTCCTGTTAAAGATATAATATTCGCCACATCTAAAAGAGCGTTGTCAACAAACTTATAAGAATTAGTCACTCCTTGTCCAGTAAGGATATAGTCATAGATTAGGGTCAAATCGGCAGCCGTCACCGTTCCATCGTGGTTCACATCATAGTTTCCAATTATTTCGCCATCTGTTTCGCCCAGCATCGTTGATATTGTGAGGGTGAGATCTAGCACATTAACAACACCATCATTATTAACATCAACACCATTGTCTAAGAATGAACTGCTGTTGAAATGAGCAGCTTGTGACCAAGGACTTTGCAGACTGTAATCAGCTATTGATGCTCCGGGAACATAGAGTGTCAAACCGCTTAAACACTGGTTGTCGAAGATATCGTTAGGTGCTTGTGGAGCCGCAGTGTTTCTCAGCCACATTTGGGACAAAGAACCGCATCCCTGGAACACTTTGTTTCCAAAATTTTCCAATTTAGAAGTAAAGAACACTTTATTAAGCGAAGAGCAGTTCCTAAAAGCTTCCTCTCCTAAGCTATTGAGATTACTGGAGAATGCAACCATTTCAAGTGAAGAGCACCCCTTGAAAGCTCTATCGCCCACCATCTTTATCACTCCATGGCAGAAAGGCATAAACCGCAAGTTGGAACAATTTAAGAATGCATCCTTCTCTATAATGTTTATTCGTTCGCCTCCGTCAAGGTAGGTAAGAGAGCTACAATTGGCGAAAGCCTTGTCGGGAATTGTTTCAACCCACTTGACGTTATATACTTTTTCTAGCGAAGAAGAGCCATTAAAAACATTGCGTCCCATTCTAAACAATCGGTTACTAAAAGTGATGTTCTTCACATATGGGTTGTTGGCAAAAGCCCAAGGCAGAATCGTCTCAAGACTACTAGGCATAGTGAATGATTCTTGAGTGTTAGAACGAAGGTAACAATAAATCTCGCTACCTCGGTAGTTGTAGAGGTTTCCGCCAATTACCGAGAAAAAGGGATTTCCTTCACTTACTGATATCGACTTAAGATTGGCAATTAGTGCAACTGGGTTAATGTCATCAGTAACCTCAATTACCGAAAGGCTATCGGCCGAAATAGTAAGTTTTTTAACTAAATTAGCCACCTGTGAGGTTGAGGTATTGACAATCTTAGCGATGTGGTAGGGATAGCTTGAGATAGCCACTATTGAAGGAATTGTGAGATTTCCTGATGCATCAACCGCACCTTCTTTCACTTTTATCAGTGTGATTTTATTTGTGGTATTCCAGTCAAAAGTGAAATGCTGGTCTTGATAGACGTAGTCTTGCTCTACAATAGCCTTAAAGCCCTGCCATTGCGACTGTGCATTATAGGCTGCTGTGCTACCCATTGGAACCAGCAGCGTGGTGTGACTTTTCAGTGTCGCTGTCAAGCCGGTTGTACCCTCGTTGGATGGCTCGCTGTTGCGGTAGTTTATAAATTCGATTCCTGTGTTCTTAAAACAATCTTCGCCAAAGTCATTAGTTGTTTCAGGAACACCTAAATACTTGAGCATGGTTGCACCCTCAAAAGCGCTAGCATCTATCGATGTCACACAATAAGGGATGTAGAAATCCACACTGGCCTTGCGCATGGGATAGAGTATCAAGCGGCCCATCTCGCCTATCTCGCCCTCATCAAAACCTTCGCCGAACTTGCGCTCAAAGAGCACACCCTCAAGTGAAGCATAATAAGAGCTTTGAGGGTCGACATTCACTTCCTCGAGTGAAGTGTCGTGATAGAAAGCGTGAGTCTCCACATGATTTACCGAACGTGGCAGAGTGAACGACTGGAGGCTAGAACAATTAGCAAATGCTCTCGCTGAAATCTCAAGCACCCCATGCAATATTTCAAGGTTGACCAAACTGCTGCAGCCTTCAAAAGCTTCAAAAGGTACCTTTCTAAGAGTCGAAGGCAGCTTCACCGCTGTTAGAGCCTTGCAACCAGCAAATGCTCTATCTCCCATGTGATTAATACCTTCAACCAAAGTTATCGATGTCAATTGCTCACAGCCAGCAAAGCTCTCAGTTCCTATCGATTTAAGGCGGAAAGCGTTGCTAGTGTCAAGGGTCTTGACGGTTGAGTTCTTAAATGCCTCATCGGCAATAGAGGTCACATAGTAGGTGTCGTCGTTATAACCAGTGATGGAGTTTCGCACGGCGACTACATTAGCATTGATGCTGCGCCCTGTGAGTGTCACACTTGTCGAGGAAGTCTTGAGATAAGTGTAGCCTTCGTTGTCGATAAACGAATAGGGAAGCTCTTGGATTGAATAGTCCTTCCAGCCTATCGCATTTTCATAAAGGGCCTGTGTAACACCTTGCTCACCGCTTGACGGCACGCTAATGGTGGCTAGCGATGAAGTGAGAGAAAATGGATCGCCACTAATGGGCAATGGGCTTTCCCTCATCACCGTGATGTTGCTGAGGCTAGTGCAACCATCAAAAATTGTTATTCCCATGTCGAGCAATGGACCAGGAAGCAGAATGTTTTCCAATGAGCTACAATGAGCAAAAGCATTGGTTCCTAGGCTAGAAAGACCTCCACGGCCGTCAAGTGACTCGCTTGAGTCCCATTTCACGGTTTTCAGTTTGTCGCATCTCAAGAAAGCACCAACACCTATCTCCAACGCCTCATCGTTGTTAAATGTCACCTTGTAAAGATTTGTACACTGAGCAAAAGCATAATCGCCAATTGCAGTAACACTCTTAGCAATTGTCATCAACGTGAGATTTGAGCAATTCATAAACGAGCGCTTGCCTATTGTCTCAACGTTCTCCCCTATTTCCACGGCACTCAGTTGGCCGCAATCACGGAAAGCATTATCACCCACAGCAGTAACGCTATACACATTGTTGCCATTGCTCACCTGTGAGGGTATCGTGACTATCCCGCTATAACTGTTGTAGCTGGCATCTTTAAATGTCACCTCGGCTGTGCCTGTAGCAGCATTGATATTGTAGTAGATGGTATTATTGTGACTATCACTAGCTGTGAAGTCATAGGCTTGTGCATCGACCGATGCCGCTATAACTATCAATGATGCTATAAACACAAAAACTGATTGACGCAAAAAATATAGTAGCTTTCTCATGTGTAATTAATTTCGGCGTTATGTGATTTTGAGCAATTACAACTATCTAGTTAGCTCTGTAATATTTATTTAACGTAAAAATCGTATTATAATTTCATAAAACCCTGAAAAAGTATCATTTACTCCATTCTCGCCTGTCTCTCTCGTGTTATTGCCAATGGGTGAGATGATAGGTGTAGATGACGCCAGTGTCGGGATTCAGGTAGCTAAGCACCATGTTTTTGGAGGTCAGAGTGACGACGTTCATTGTAGTCACCGTGCTCAGGTGTGGGTCGGGAAACGCATCACTAACTCGAGGTGAATAGCGGTTGTCAACAAAGTTGATTGTGATTGTGGCATCGGCAGCATTCTCGCTCCACAGAGCATAACTATCGGACTGAAACTGATTGTGAGACTCCTCATTAACATATCTTACACAGAACACTTTACCTTGGAACAAAAAATAGTAGTTGCCATCGTAGTCACTATCGGGTTCCCCGTCAATCTCAATTGAGTCGAGATGCCACAGGCCAAACCACAGACCGATGTCACCGTTGTTGTGGGTGCAACTGCTCATTCCCAACAAAGCGGTGAGCGCAAGAACAATATGTGTGAGTTTCAGTTTCATTTAAATGTGAAATTGCCGTTATAGGTGATAGATAAGAGAGCTCCCGTATTATTGCCGGCATAAAGTTTGCCGTGGTCATGCGCCAGCTGGGCACGGATTTGCAGCCCCTCGAGCCAACGGGGAGTGTAGGTCGCCTCGAGCATCATCGAAGTGCATGTCCGTGGTTCTAGTCGGGGAACGAAGGGCGTTCCAAACGATTTGCGCCACGACAGCATTGCACGATATCCCACCTGGCTACCAAGGTCGCCCATAATGCCCAAATGGAAACCCCGCAGTCGGTTGTCGGTAAAACGCATGTAGCCGTCGGTGTTATATAACGGTGACTTAGCCATAGGGGAACCTATCGACATACCACGATTCTGATAGCCGTTATAGCAGTAATTGTTGTAATAATCATCGCTGCCAGTGACATTAACACCTATTTCGCTGCCATTAGGGTGATCGTCGTCGGTAAAGTCTTTATAAGCAAAGTGAATAGGGCCACTCTGATTCATCAGGTCTATGTACTCGGCCACAAAGCCTGTCACCACTCCTCGCTCGCCACTGCGGTATTCAAATCCCCACAGACCATCAAAACCGTTCTGCTTGCCTATTCCCGAGCCTTCTTCCCACAACGACTGATAGTAGGCCCGCAAAGTAGCGCCATTAGTCATCTTGTAATCGAGAGCAATGTCCCAAGAACCCACATGGTTGCCCTGGACATAAATCTGGTCACCCATATTCTCTCCTCCGCTGCCTGCAAATAGCGCCCGCCAAAAGGCCTTGAGAGTGGGTTTCATCTCAACCCTATCGACAATCTCCCCATCTTTATAGTAGGTAGCTGTGCCTGCAAACTGGCATGCAGCCTGAGCGCCGATGGTGAGCACCAACCGCTTCGAGGGATTGGTGCGAAAATGGATATTCTTGTAGTTGAACCAATAGTGCTCGGTGATGAAGCTGTTGTAATAGTCAAAATGATTCTTGAGCCAGGGCGTGCTGTTATGCCTGTAGTAACCATACTCGCCCTTGATTTGCAACCAGCCGCGAGTGAATGGCACATTCTGGTAATTGATAAAACCTGCTCGGGCGCCAAAAGCAGCTCGGGCGTTTCCACTCATCACTAGGTCGCCGCTACTCAGGCTGCGGCTCACCAACCCCGGGTCGATATCTTTTTGACCAATAGTCAGGAACACGCCGCGATGCTTACCCTCAATCCACAATTGCTGCACCCACAGGCGGGCGGGATGCTGAGGGTTGGCAATCATTGACTTGCTCTCACTGTCATAGCGCTGATAGTCAACGCTCGACGACCAACCTCCCCACACCTCGGCTCCGGCACCCCACGACAGGCGGCGGGTGGTGTCCATCTCATGCTTGAGCGAGGCCGAGAGCAGAACCGAGTGCTGCTGAGTGACGGTGCCACGGCAGTTGCTAGCGATGTAATAAGGTGCAAACTCGCTGCCACCAGTGTTGATGGTGAGCCCCACGCCATAGTCAACAGCGATGCTGTCGGTAGCGCATGCCATAGCACAACCCACAACCATTGCCACCATCAGGCACCATATTTCCTTTTTAATTCTTGACAATAAAATAAAATCTATTTTATTAATATAACGTTTATATTATAGGTTTTGTTGTGTCGAAAAATGGCAATCAACCGCTACAATTTGCGTAAATGAAGTATTTTAACGAACTTTGCACTTCAATAAAATCAATGGGAGGAAAATCCAAAATAGAATCAATAAGGGCGTGGTGGCGACACATTAGCGAGCTCAAGAAGGAGCCCGTGGCTATTCCTGAGCCAGAGCATGAGTATCACATTTGCTCTCACTGTGGCTATGGCTACCATGGTCGCTGCTGCCCGCAGTGCGGCATGCATGCAGGTGACATGCGCTTCACTTTCAAACGCCTGATTCACAATTTTCTTGACATTTGGGGAATGGGCAATCGCCCTATGTTCCGCACCATGCGTGACTTGCTGTGGCGCCCTGGCTACATGATTCGTGACTACCTGGGAGGCCATCACTTGAGCTACTTCCCTCCATTCAAGATGCTGGCAGTGCTCACCATCTTCATCTTCTTCTTGGCTTGGGTTTTCGGTTTCAAAGACCCCCTCGTTGGCAAATCAGTTGCCGATTTTTTAAAAAATATTGATTGGGAGAGCGAGCACTCCGAGATTGTGTTTGACTACGTTGGCCGTCTGTTGATTTATCTCGACAAGAATGACCTTTATCGCATTCTACTGCAGAACGTTATAGTTGTGCCCATAGCATGGCTTGTGTTCCGTGACAAAGGTTTCAACCTAGTTGAGACTTTCTTCTCGCAAATCTACATCAATTGCCAGATTCACTTGATAACGTTGGTGTTGATGCTGGTGACTTGGAATTTGCCTCCAACGGTGTTTCTGCCCTATTACATGCCTGCAACATTAGCAGTCTTCATCCTGATGATTGACTACAAACAGCTTTATGGATTGACCGTGTGGCAATCGGTGTGGCGCACTCTTCTGTTTGTGCTTTTGATTTTTGCCTTCTATTTCTTCTTGCTGTTCTTGCTGTTTATTGGCGTTAAATTATTTGATGTCATTAATGGATAGAACATAACACAAAAGTGCGCAGCCAATGCCGCACCCTCTAATCTATAATCACTCATCCCTCATCTCACTTCAGTCGATTCTTCAGGCGCAGGATGCGTTCGCTCGACTCATGGATGCGCTGGTAGGGCACCTTTCCGGTCTTCACCAGGTTGACGATGATGTCAACCAGCTTGAACGGACGGTTAGCCTCAAATCCTGTGTCGATGTTGTTGCCCACGAGCAGGATGTCGGCGCCAGCGTTGATTGCTAGAGCCAGAGCCTCAGGAATGCTGTACTGACTCAAGATACCTTCCATGTACATATCGTCGGTCACCACCACGCCGTCGTAGTGCAGATTATTGCGCAGCAGTTCGGTAATGATTTTGTGCGACAAGGTTGCAGGATAATCAGGATCGAGCTTTCGGTTGTAGATGTGTGCCGTCATCACCACGTCAACCTTTTCCTGTGATATAAGTTTCTCAAAGGGCGTTAGCTCGGTAGCGTTCCACGTTGACGTGACGTCGACCATTCCCTCGTGCGAGTCGCCCAGGGCGCTACCGTGGCCTGGGAAATGCTTCACAGCGCACAGGATGCCGTGCTTGTAGTGAGCGTCGATAAACCAGCCAGCGTTTCGTGTAATGACATCCACATCGGTCGAGAAGCAGCGTTTGAAATGGCCCAGGTGCGGACTGTCCTCGCGGTGGATGTCGAGCACCGGTGCCAGGTTTAGGTTCACGCCACACTCCTTCATCTCCTTGGCGATGCGCATGGCATAGTAGAGTGTGGTGTCGCAGTTGTCTTGAGTGCCTAGATATAGAGCGTTGACAGTGGGTTGGAAACCATATTGGGGCTTGAGACGGCACACCATGCCACCCTCTTGGTCGGCGGCGATAATCAGGGGCTCATCGGCATAGCCTTGCAGCTGCTCGGTGAGCTTAGCCAAGCGCTTCTTGGTGGTGATGTTGCGGGTGCCTGTCTTGCGAGGGCCATTGCTGGTGAGATCCACATCAAAGAGCACTATACTACCCACGTGCAGGTCGCGCACATAGCGTGCCGCATCGCTATTGTCATCGATTTGGTCGCCACGGAAGCCCACCATGAGCATGCGGGCCACCTCACGGCGCAGCAACGAGTCGCTGGGCAGCGACTCTTGCGCCATTAACTGAAAAAATGCCAGCATTGCAAGTACTGGCATAATAAGTTTTTTAGTCATAAAACTACTTTAATTGAAGAAAAAAAAGAAAAATGCTGCGGCCCACTCTCGCGACACGCCGTCGACACGGCCAATGCAGCTGTGGTTGCTGTTCTCGACGCGGCCGTCGTCACGCACGTAGCCAATGCAACTGTGGTTGCTGTTCTCGATGCGACCGTCGCTGCGTATGTAGCCTACGCAGCTGTGGTTGCTGTTCTCAACGCGGCCGTCGCTGCGTATGTAGCCTATGCAGCTGTGATTGTTGTTCTCAACACGACCATCGCTGCGTATGTAGCCTATGCAGCTGTGATTGTTGTTCTCAACACGACCATCGCTGCGCACATAGCCCACAGTGGAATTGTTACTGTTGTAGACCGACTGCGCGTTGGCCGAGATGGCCGCCAGCAACAGAGTAAGTGCAATAAGTAAAAAATGTTTCATAACTATATTCGTTGGTCATTATTCGGTTTTCGTTTCTCGCACACAAGGCGCTTATTTGAAGAAGTCAAAGAAGAAGTAGGCAGCCACGCGCTGAATTGAGATGCCATTTGCATAGCCCAGCACTTCGCCTTCATCGTTGGTGACCTTCCCCGACTTGATATCAATCTTGCCCAGAGGCTTGCTGTCGCCGTCAAACACTGAGCCGTCGCTGTTAACAAAGCCCAGGCGCTCGCCGTCCTTGTCAAAAATCTGCATCTTGGAATCTATGCGACCCACCACTTTGCCCTTGGCGTTGGCGATGGTGCCATCGTTGTTGAAGAAGCCCAGCGAGCCATACTCACTGTTGCGAACCGTTCCGTTAGGAGCGATTTTGCCAACGTAGTTGTAGCTGGCGTCGCGCAGTGTTTGAGCCACACTTGTAGCAGTTCCACACAAGGCGAACATTGCAACCAAAAGTATCATATTTCGCATCAAAGTCTTCATTTCAGTAAGTTTTAAAATGTGAGTAATATTAATTCAAAATGCAAATTTAAGCAGAATTTTCAAATAATCACGCACTTAAGCTAACAAAATAGCCCTCGGCGCTTCTTTTTCTCTGCTCTGTAATCATTAGACTTAACCTCATTATCAAGGTTTAATTGAGGGATGAGTGAGAGGGGAGAGTGAGAGGGAGAGTGAGAGAGTGAGAGAGGAGAGAGGAGAGAGGAGAGGGAGAGGAATGAGTGAGAGGGGGGCACAACAACAAGGGACGAAGCTCTAAAAGCCTCGTCCCTAAATTTTACATTAATCAAGCGCCAGCCTAACCTTTAGCTCGATGGAGTGAGCAGCATAAGTCGTGCGAAGCACGGTGTGCGATAAGCGAACCTCCATCAATTGTGCATTAAGCATTAACCAAGGCGCTGCCCCAATTGTGCATTATGCATTAAATTAAAGCTGTGGGCCAGCGGCTACGAGAGCCTTACCAGCCTCGTTGCTTTCATACTTGGCAAAGTTCTTGATGAAGCGGCTTGCCAAGTCCTTAGCCTTCTCCTCCCACTCGGCGGGGTTAGCATAGGTGTCGCGTGGATCAAGGATGCCAGGATCTACGCCCTCGAGCTGAGTAGGCACGGTGAAGTTGAAGAATGGAATCTCCTTGGTGGGAGCGTTGTCGATGCTGTGGTTAAGGATTGCGTCGATGATGCCGCGGGTGTCCTTGATAGAGATGCGCTTGCCAGTGCCGTTCCAGCCAGTGTTAACCAAGTAAGCCTTGGCGCCACTCACCTGCATGCGTTTAACGAGCTCCTCGGCATACTTGGTTGGGTGCAACTCAAGGAATGCCTGTCCGAAGCATGCGCTGAAGGTTGGAGTGGGCTCGGTGATGCCGCGCTCGGTACCAGCCAACTTAGCGGTGAAGCCGCTCAGGAAGTAGTACTTGGTCTGCTCGGGAGTAAGGATTGATACTGGAGGCAGCACGCCAAATGCATCGGCGCTCAAGAAGATAACCTGCTTAGCAGCGGGTCCGTGGCTGAATGGGCGCACGATGTTCTTGATGTGGTAGATTGGATAAGAAACGCGAGTGTTCTCGGTAACGCTCTTGTCGGCGAAGTCAATCTTGCCCTCGGCGTCAACGGTAACGTTCTCGAGCAGAGCGTCGCGGTGGATAGCGTTGTAGATGTCGGGCTCGCTCTCCTTGTCGAGGTTGATAACCTTGGCATAGCAGCCACCCTCGAAGTTGAAGATACCCTCGTCGTCCCAGCCGTGCTCGTCGTCGCCAATGAGTTTGCGCTTAGGATCGGTCGACAAGGTGGTCTTGCCGGTACCGCTCAGTCCGAAGAAGATGGCGGTGTTCTCGCCGTTCATGTCGGTGTTGGCCGAGCAGTGCATAGCGGCGATGCCCTTCAGTGGCAGGTAGTAGTTCATCATCGAGAACAGGCCTTTCTTCATCTCGCCACCGTACCAGGTGTTGAGGATTACCTGCTCCTTGCTCGATACGTTAAACACAACGGCTGTCTCGCTGTTGAGACCGAGCTCCTTGTAGTTATCTACCTTTGCCTTGCTGGCGGTGTAGACGATGAAGTCGGGCTCCTGGTCAAATTCTGCCTCATTCTGTGGACGGATAAACATGTTGGTCACAAAGTGAGCCTGCCATGCCACCTCCATGATGAAACGAACCTTCATGCGAGTGTCCTTGTGAGTGCCGCAGAAACCGTCAACCACAAACAGGCGCTTACCGCTCAGCTGCTTTTGAGCCATGCTCTTCACGGCTGCCCAAGTCTCGAGGCTTGCGGGGTGGTTGTCGTTGGGATACTCAGGGGTAGTCCACCAAACGGTGTCCTTGCTGTTCTCGTCCATAACGATGAATTTGTCCTTAGGCGAGCGTCCGGTGTAGATACCAGTCATCACGTTGATGGCGCCAAGCTCAGTTTCCTGGCCAACGTCATATCCCTCAAGACCGTCTTTGGTCTCTTCGTTGAACAATACCTCATAGGTGGGGTTGTAGAGCACCTCCTGAACGTCGGTGATACCATACTTCGCTAATACTGACTTATCAAATTTTGCCATAGCTGTAAATGATTTATAATGTGTTTTTTAAAAGTTTTTTCCTATTGATTAATAACCTCATTTAAGTGAGCAATTTCACCCACGAGTGAAACACTCTTTACTATTAGAACGCAAAGATACATATTTATTTTATATCAAACGCATAATTAAAGAAAAATTTCCTTAATTAAGGAGTTTTTTTATTAGTTAAGAGTTCATAGTTCATAGTAGCTGCGCCTTGGTTAATGCACAACCCCTCTCACTCTCCCCTCATCACTCATCACTCATCACTGGAGGGGCGCTGCGCTTAAAATTGGGTCAAGTTCAAATCCCTTCGGGACCGCACACCGTGCTTCGCACGACTTATGCTTTTGAATCTCCCCGAGCTGAAGGTTTATTGAAAATTTTATGGAAAATTGCTTCGACGCGGGATTACTTCACACAAATTATCGTGAATTGACCGTAAATTATCATTTAATTGTCAGTTTTTGGGCCGCGCTGAGCGCTAAAGATTGTTGCCCTGCGGGCTAAGATTGGTAGTGTGGTGCCTACGGCACTAATATTTATTTTTGCGCTGGCGCGCTAAGATGTCGCTGTGCATGGAATCGGTGGAATCAGTTTGCCTTGAGACTGGAGGGGCGCTGCGCTTAAAATTTATTGAAAATTTTATGGAAAATTGCATCGACGCGGGATTACTTCACACAAATTACCATTAATTGACCGTAAATTATCATTTAATTGTCGGTTTTTTGGGCCGCGCTGCGCGCTAAAGATTGCTGCCCTTCGGGCTAAGATTGGTAGTGTGGTGCCTACGGCACTAATATTTATTTTTGCGCTGGCGCGCTAAGATGTCGCTGTGCATGGAATCGGTGGAATCAGCTTGCCTTGAGGCTGGAGGGGCGCTGCGCTTAAAATTTATTGAAAATTTTATGGAAAATTGCATCGACGCGGGATTACTTCACACAAATTATCGTGAATTGACCGTGAATTATCATTTAATTGTCAGTTTTTGGGCCGCGCTGAGCGCTAATATTTTTTGTTTTCATGTGCTCAACACATGGCAAAAAGTATTGTAGTTTTCCTCTCGCAAAGTTGCACCTGTCGAAAAGCCTGCTTACGCAGGAATTTTGAAACATGGAATCGGCTGGTTCGGCTGGTTCAGTGGGTTCGGCTGGTTCAGTTGGTTCGGCTGGTTCGGCTGGGTTCAGTTGGTTCGGTGGGTTCAGTTGGTTCATTGGGGGCAATTGGGGCAAATGGGACAATGGGCAGTCAACTTTTTTCAGGCAAAGACAATGTGGCAAATGGGTAGAAATGGTTAAGAATCACTTAGCTGGGGGTGGCAGTATGTCAATGAACGTGTACGCGCAAAGGTAAGGACAAGAGGGAAAAGAAAAAAGATTGAAAAAATGGCGTTTGCCAAACAAAAGGACCTGCCCCACCCGGGCAGGCCCTGTCGCTTTATAAAGTCATACAATTATAAACAATTATCAACAGCGATTTATACAAATCACGCAAATTAAAATCAAACACCTTTGAAGATTTTTTCCCTATGATATGCTAAGAAATCACGGTTAGGTTTATGCTCTATTGGCATAACCATTTTATTTCCATTGAAACAATTAAAATATTTATCAAAATAATCCTGTGACTCATACTCAAGCAACGCTGACGAAAGACAAATTGTGAAATCATCGGGAGAAATAGTAATTAAGCCTCTATCAAATGCTTTATCGTAAAGTGATGACAAGCAAATACCATTCTCTGGATTCAACTTCTGTTGGGGATTACTATCAACCCAAGGAACAATATGACTCGCTACCAGCAATTCTGTAATATTAATTCCACTAATTGCACAACGTTCCTCATAGTTTGAAAGCACCATCGAACGGAACACGTTTTGATTTACACGTTGCTTAATGACAGCTTCTCTTTCCTTACCTTCAAAATCCTTATCGGTTAATTCTAAAGTCTTTTCTATCGTTTGATTAAGCAACTTGGCCTTAATGATTTGTGCTTCACTGAAAAGTCGCTCCTTATCTCCAGCAAATTCTTCCCATATTGGCATGCATACTGGTATACCCGCTGGCATTCCAGTGCGACCAGAATTTATAATATAAGGATCACAAGCCGCAAAATTTACAAGCCGCAAAGCTGCAGAATTTGATGACCTGCCAATTAGTTTAGCGAGCTCAACAACCTCAGGAGTAGTACGATTCAACCGCCCAAAAGGAAGCTGAAAATATACGCTTAAAGCTAATATCAACTCTTCCCGTGTCCAATTTCTTCTTGGCATATCTGTAACTTTATGATTGACAACACTAATGATAATTATAAATCATCCATGCGGCTTTTAATGTTTTGATCTTGAGCCGCATCATCATAATAATCAATGTGAATTGTATAATAATCTTCTATATGAATGAAATAATCAGCGTCTTTTTTACTCTTATATAAATCTATTCGGCCTTCATCTGAAAACACAGAATATGCCTCTTCCTCTTCACTGTAATACATATGGTCAATACCATATTTCTTGGACAACATTGAGGCTATATCTAGCATAAGCATATCTGCTAATTCTTCTGTCGAACGATCAATACAAGCCTTTCCTCTATAGACTAATTTTGTCTTTGAATCATAATAAACATATATGCTGGCATCATAACCTGCAAATTTTCCTTTATACACTTTTATAGCGTCTTTTAACTGCCGAGATACTGGGTCATATTTAACCCCCTTAGCAGCAAGCTTTGTCTGAAAACTACTAATGGATATACCCATAGGAATTCCCATAAATTTCATATGACCCTGCGCATTAGCAAAAAAGCCAACTAACAAAGTTATAATTATAATTGATATCTTTTTCATATTGATATTATTTATATTTCTTCTAACACCACATACTGGACGGGCCTTATGTTAAGCTATAATACCTCCATAATTAGTCTCCGGTATAGTCCATTAGAATGAATTCAGAATCGTTGCAGCACCAGTGTTTATATCTTCCACTGAATGAATCTAAAACAGCTTTACCACCAGATATGGTGCCTGAAATAGTTCCGCAAAGTGTTCCATACATCCAGCCGTGTTCTTCAGACCCCATGTCATACTGAGAATCAGAAACTGAAATCTCCATATAATCACCTTTTATCTTTGTGATTTTAACTCTATTTTTGTGGCCATACTCATCTACAAAATAACCTTTGTTTCCTTTTAAAACCAGAGTGCGATATTCTTCTCCATCACCCGTTAAGCTTCCTTCCAATTTGCAATATACAGTTTTAATGCTAGAAGAACTGCTTATTCTTTTGCGGTTTTTTGAACTAGCATCAACTACGCTAAATGCCACAAAGCACAGAACTACCAAAATGATTGTGAATGCCTTTTTCATAATGTATTTATGTTTATATAACAAAGAAGGTGGAACGAATCTTGATTTTCCACTTTATGTGTGACGTTTCCGTTTCCACTGCAAAGATAGTAAATAGTTTTTAGTTATTACATGTTTATTTTTCAGGGGTTGATTTGTTGTGACCGCAAATGTAATTGGAAACAGATAAGACCGGCTTTGTCTTTACCCGAAATCAGTGCCGCAGGCACCACACTAACAATATTTAGCGCGCAGCGCGGCCCCAAAAAAACTGATAATTAAATGATAATTTGCGGTCAATTAATGGTAATTTGTGTAAAAACACCGCGAGCATCTAATGGACTATTTATTAATTGTTTTTAATTGTTTGAGAAAAAAGTGAAGTTTTTTTGTAGTTTTTGTAAGGTTGTTGCGTCTAACCAGTAGAAAGCGGTTTAGAATCGCCGCTGGCTGAGACACTAAATCTATAAAACAACTATTATAATAATTGCATTATGAAAAAAGCTTTTCTAGTGATTGCCGTTGCCCTGAGTTTCGTGGCAGGCATGGCACAAGTCAACAAGGCCAATATGGACCTTAGTGTGAAACCCGGAGAGAACTTCTGGCAGTATGCCGTTGGTGGCTGGCTGAAGGCCAACCCCCTCGACAAGCAGCACACCCAGAACGGTGCGTTCATGGACCTGTATGAGCAGAACAACGACCGCATCAACGACCTCATCATGGAGTATGCCGGCAAACATCTGCCCCAAGGCACCGACGGCCAGAAGATTGGCAGCCTCTACCGCCTGTATATGGACACCGTGAGCCGCAACGAGATGGGCTACAAACCCATCCTCCCCTACCTCAACCAGGTGCGCGCCATCAAGACCCGCGAGGAGATGCTGCGCGTGATGTATGACCTCGACGCCAAGGGCTTTGGCACAGCGCCCTTCGGCATCTACCTAGGCATGAACCCATTTAACAGCGATGAGCACATGATGGGCGCAGGCCATGGCGGTGCATCGCTCTCGAAGGAATACTACGCCAACCCCAGCGAGCAGCAGAAGCTGGTGGTGAGCACCATCAAGGAGCTCAACAAGGACCTCTTGAAGATGGTGGGCCACAGCGAAGAGGAGGCACAGCGCATGATGGAGGCCGAGTGGGCCATCGAGAGCAAAATTGGCGTTACCCAGCTCGACCAGGTGGAATCACGCGACCCCTACAAGCGCATCCACATCATGACTTGGGACCAGCTGAAAAAGGACTTCAAGGGCATCGACTGGGAGACCTATCGCGACGTGATTAAATATCCACAGGACATCGACACCGTGAATGTGGGACAGATTGAGCCAGTGCATGTGGTGGAAGACCTGCTCGCCAACGCCAGCATCGAGGACTGGAAAGCTTTCATGGAGCTTAGCATCGTCAAGGAATTTGCAGGATTCCTGTCGGACGACTTCAGCGACCGCTCGTTCGAGGCCAGCAAGAAAATCTCGGGCGTGCAGGAGCAGCAGCCACGCTGGAAGCGCGCCGTGGGCCTCATCAGCGGCAGCCTGGGCGAGACCATTGGCAAGCTCTATGTGCAAAAATACTTCCCCGAGAGCAGCAAGCAGCGCGTGGTGAAGCTCGTGAAAGACCTGCAGCAGGCCTTTGAGGACCGCCTGAAGGACAACACCTGGATGAGCGAGGAGACCAAGGCTAAAGCCATCGAGAAACTCCACGCCATGCACATCAACGTGGGCTACCCCGACAAGTGGCAAGACATGGAGAAATACATCGACATCCGTGAGAATGAGAACCTGGTGGAGAACTACATCCGCATCTCGCAGGAGACCACCCAGGCAAGCCTGCGCAAGCATTGGCGCAAGCCCGTTGACAAGACCGTGATGGCTTGCACTCCACAAACTGTGAACGCCTTCTACAACTCGCGCTACAACAGCATCAACTTCCCCGCCGCTATCCTGCAACCTCCATTCTTTGACCCAGAATCAGACTATGCAAGCAACTACGGCGCCATCGGTATGGTTATCGGCCACGAGATGACTCACGGATTTGACGACAAGGGCTGCCTCTTTGACAAGGACGGAAACCTCGCCAACTGGTGGACCGAAGAGGACAAGGCCAACTATGACCAGCGCACCAAGGTGATTGCCGACTGGTTTGGCTCGCAGGAAATCCTCCCCGGCGTGAAGGTTAACGGCCTGAAGACCCTGGGTGAGAACGTGAGCGACAACGGCGGCCTCAACATCGCCTACCGCGCCTTTGAAAACCGCATGAAGGTGGAGCCTCTCAAGAAGGTTGACGGCTTCACTCCAGCACAGCGTTTCTTCCTTGCCAACGCCCGCGTGTGGGCAAGCAACAGCACCCCCGAAGCGCTTGCCAACCTCGTTGACAGCGACACCCACTCGCCCCACGAGCTCCGTGTCAACGCCGCCCTGCCAATGATCGACGCTTGGTACAAAGCCTTCAACATCAAGAAGACCGACAAAATGTATCTCCCCAAGGAGAAACGCGCAGTAATCTGGTAAGGAGCGCTGATTAGGGATGAGAGATTAGGGATGATTGATTAGGGATTAGTGATGAGTGATTAGTGAGGCTGTCACACCCATCCCTAGCTTAGGGGTGCAGCTGATTCAATAAGTTAGGGAGGGCTTAAACCCTCCCTAATCTTTCGTCCTTAATCAGCGCTCACTCATCACTCATCAGCGCGCAGCGCTCTCTCATCTCTCATCCCTCATCGGGCGAGGTGGTAGATGTCGCGCATGGCTTGGGTGTCGAGGACCTCCATGGCGCCAAGGGTGATGGTACCGCCGCGTGAGCACTTCTCGACCATGGTGTCGATTTCCTGATCGGTGATTTCGCGGCCCAGCAACTCATGAATATTGGTGGGCATGCCTATCTGGCGATAGAACTCCTCAACTGCGCAGATGCCGCGTTCGGCAGTCTCCTCGGGATGCGAGAAGTCGTTGGGAACGCCCATCACATTGACTGCAAACTGCACAAATCGGTTCAAGTGCTTGCCCTTGACATAGCGTGCCCATGAGGGCCAGATTGCAGCTAAGCCCGCGCCATGGGTAACCCCGAAGAGGGCACTGAGTTCATGCTCGAGGCGATGGGTGGCAAAGTCTTTCTCGGTGCCGCACTCGGTCAGGTCGTTGTGTGCCAGCGAGCCAGCCCACATGATTTGCGCGCGATGACGATAGTCCTCGGGGTTGCGCATCACTACCAACGCCGAATCCTTGACGGTGCGCAGCAGCGCCTCGCTGATGGCGTCGGTGAGCGTCATGTCCTCATATTTCGAGAAGTAGCGCTCCATGGTGTGCATCATTATATCGGTGGCACCGGCTGCCGTTTGGTAAGGAGGCAAGGTGAAGGTGCGCTCGGGATTCATCACGGCAAATCGGCATCGGCACAGGTCGCTGTTGATGCCACGCTTGAGCAGTCCTTCATCGGCGGTAATCACGCAACTCGATGACATCTCGCTGCCGGCAGCAGGGATGGTCAGCACCACGCCTATGGGCAGACACTGTGCAGGCACAGCCTTTCCTGCCCAGAAGTCCCACACGTCGCCATCATAAGGCACGCCATAGCCTATCGCCTTCGACGAGTCGATAACACTGCCACCACCTACGGCGAGGATGAAATCTACACCTTCGTTACGGCATAGCTCAATGCCCTCGCGAACCTTCGACAGCAAAGGGTTAGGCACAACGCCGCCGAGTTCGCAAAATGCGATGCCTGCATTGTGGAGTTGCTCACGCACCACATCGAGCAAGCCCGACCGCTGCGCCGAGCCGCCACCATAGTGGATCAGCACCTTTTTGCCACCATTGGCAGCTACCAGTTCACCAATCTTCTTCTCCGACTCACGACCAAACACCACGCGTGTGGGTGCGTAAAAATTGAAATCCTTTATCATAATCAAAATCTTATTAGAAACTTTTTCGCAAAGATACAACTTTTTTGAAAGATAATGAAATAAGATTGACCCCTCATCTTAGCTCTTGCGAAATAGTGCACTATTTTCATCTAAATACCTCACAAAATTGTCATTTTGAAAGAAAAAACCTACCTTTGCAAAAAGATTTTTAATGACCTTAAAAGAAAGACATAAACGATTCAAGGCATGGCAGCTCAATCCCATGGATTGGAGTTTTGACGAGAGTGTGCGCCATCATTGCGAGAATTGCGGGAACGACTTTTCAGGCAATTATTGCCCGCATTGCTCACAGAAGGCCGGCTTGAACAAGATATCTTGGAAGAATGTGCTTCAAAGCACCGCCGAGGTGTGGGGAATGGGCAACCGTTCGATGCTCTACTCGCTGTGGCAGCTGATTTGGCGTCCCGGATATTTCATCAGCGATTATATCAATGGCAAGCGGCAAGTGTCGTTCCCACCAGTGAAAATGCTGATTGTCATGGGAATCATAAGTATCCTTATTGATAATTGGTTCGGCATCAATAAAACCAAGGAAGCTGCAATCTCCTCATCATTGATCGATCAGTTCTTTGCCTGGCTTAAGAGCAGTCCGGGATGGGGGTGGTTGATCATGACATGCTTCTTCATTATTCCCACATGGTGTCTCTTCCGCTATGCGCCACGCAACACCAAGCACACGCTACCGCAAGGTTTTTTCATCACGGTTTTCATGGCCATTTTGATTCTCATTATAGACAACCTTGCCGACTCTTTCGGTGACTTTTTCTATATTTTGATTCCCTTATGCTATTTTTATGCCTACAGGCAGTTGTTTGGTTATGGCTTCTGGGGAAACTTTTGGAGAGTAATTATTACATTAGTAAGCGGTTTCTTGTTAGCAGCTCTGGCATTGACAATAGCCGAACTGATAACTACACCCAAATCATATACTGATGAATTCAAGGCAATAATAGAACTATTGTTTTGTTCGGTGGTGCCCATTCTTGTTGGTGTGTATATCAGCAAAAGAACATTTAAACGTAGAAAGAAGAAAGAGACACAAAGCCTTGATATTTCAGTTAACGACCAAACAGAGAATAATGACCAAATAGAGGAGAACAAACAAATAGAGAATAACGCTCAAACAGAAAATAAAACATAAGAATTATGAAGAACAGATTATTACAAATTGTATTATTTGTTATTGTTGCTTGCTCATGCGCTTTCATGTCGAGTGCACAGAACAAACTAACAACTAACGCGCAACTGTCGTTGCTGAAAAAACAGACAGTACAATTTGACTCAAACGGCAAAAAGATTAAGGCTATTGATGCCAACCCAGTCATCAGGCTTGTTGTGGAGGTTGATTCCAAAGATGCGGCAAGCACGTTTGCTCAAATCCGCGAATGTGGAGGCACTGTTTTGTCAAAGCTTGGCCATCAAGCTGTGATAAGCATTCCCACTGGCAAGGTTGATGCCCTTGTTGCCATTGAGGGCGTGAAAAAGGTGGATGCCACAAGTAAAGGAGAGCTGAAAACCGATATCTCGCGTGTGGAGACTGGCGTGAGCCTGATTGACGGCACCACACCTGGTGTTGAAGAGGTTTACACCGGTGAGGGCATCACCATATTCGTCGTCGATGGAGGCTTCGACTTCCAGCATCCGGCATTCAAGGATGCCAATGGCAACACGCGTCTGCGTTGCGTGTATATGCCCACTGATGACAGTGGCCACAAGTTTATCGTCGAGGATGATGAGGCTGGAACGATTGAGTATCCTGGCTCGGTGTTCGACACTCCTGAGCTAATCGCCACTCTCACCACCGATACCGAATATCGCGATCATGGCACCCACACTGCTGGCATTGCCGCCGGCAGTCGCTCTCCGCTGGGGTTTGGTGGCATGGCGCCCGATGCCGACATTGTGCTGGTGTCGATTGAGAGCGATGACGATGTGAATGAAATTGCCTTCCAGTTCGTAGCACATTATGCCCAGCAAATCGAAACTCCCATTGTGCTTAGCGCAAGCATGAACTCACACTATGGCCCCCATAATGGCACAGGCACAATGCCTGAACTCATTGAAGAGTTGTCTAATCAAGTCATTCCCGTGCTCAGTGTTGGAAATGAAGGTGGTAGCGCTGTTCACATTTACAAGGCATTTGATGAGGAGAACAGCAGCATGAAGGCGCTTCTTGCCCGAGCAATGACTACCTTTGACGAAGAGGGCAACACAATGAGGTTGCTTGGCTCGGTAGTGCGCGGCTTTTCACGCTACGAGTTGGGCGAGAACGATGTGTTAAATGTTCAGATTGGCATAGCAAATCGCGGTGACGCCGAGACTCTGTGGCTATCAGAACCATGCACTATCTCCCTGACCCAGAATGGAGCTGTTGAGATATTTAGCGACGAGGATGAGATTCTTGGAAGTTACATGCAAGATGGCTTTGTGGCGATATATGGCTCAGTTGTTGACGGCAAGATTGATCTCACAGCTGCCGCAACTGGCTTTCTCCCCAGGCGTTACCCGTTCTTCATTTTGCTGTCGTCAACTTCTCCCATCGAGATGGATTTGTGGGAAACGACAGGAGGTTTTGATGTAATTGGCACCGAGAGTTTGGAAGGTTTCACCCCTGGCGACAGTGAGTTCTCGTGTGGCGATTGGACATCGACGCCACGTGTTATCAGTGTGGGCAATTATGTGACAAACACCTCCAGCCGTCTTTACACTGGCAATGTTGCTGATGCGAGCATGCTTAACACACTTTATGACATCAGTTACTCTTCAAGCTATGGAACGTCGTTCAACGGTGTGGCACAGCCCGTTGTTACCGCTCCAGGCACCAACATCGTGTCCTCCATCAACCACTACACATGTGACAAGGAGATTGCCGAGACAATGCAGTGGCAGGGATTCCCTTACAGCAGCATGAGCGGCACCTCGATGTCGTGCCCAACTGTGAGCGGCATCATCGCCCTGTGGCTACAAGCCTGTCCTACCCTCACACTTGATGAAATAAAAGAAGTGCTCGCCGCTACCTCGCGCAACGACGAGTTCACTG
>JAEEGG010000519.1_pt1 | contig 122571 bp, 97 predicted proteins | sample 9134161 | NCBI WGS metagenome assembly JAEEGG01 (sample SAMN16246543, study PRJNA631951) | gut metagenome | biome: gut microbiome; feature: rumen; material: CR-attached | host: Bos | place: Iran: Karaj | collected 2018-10
CTCGTGATAATGGTGCTCGGCGAACCACTGGTCAAAGAGGGTGTTGCCCCAATCGTCCGGAAGTGAGTCTGCAATGAAAGGGGGAAGCTTCTGATATTTTGCGGAATCCGTGTTACCATAAATGGCAAAACGGGCCGCGGGACTCTTCGACGAAGCGGTCAGCGGCGCGATGTCGAGCCCCGACGAAAGGTATTCGGGTGAAAAGAAGAAATAGGAATTCCCCTTCGCCGGGTTCCAGCAAAGTTGTCCGATCTCCTGGCCCCAGAGCATGACGCTCAGACGGCCACTGTCTATATTCCTAGCCATTGTTCTTCCTCCTTACCCTTTGTCGCTGATGTTCGGGGGCTGTCAGATATGGATTCGCGGGCTGCTCCGGAATCAGGTCATCGAACCGGTCCAGCAGGCCGACCGGTCGGAGCAGAGCCATCAGGTTGGTGACATTCATATTCGTGATCGTACCTGTCTCGAACTTATGGACAGTGGAGACGGAAACGCCCGCAGCCTTGGCCAAGTCTCCCTGGGAAAGGTTCATCATCAGCCTATAATCCTTGAACCTCAGTCCGAGCATTTGCAGGATCTGGGTATTCGAATACTTCTTCAAGTCCATATTGCATCAGTCTTTTCCGATGCAAATGTAATTAATTATAGTTAAAATTCAAATAATTCGGTTAATCATTATCTTATTATAGCTTACCTTTGTCGTTCGTAGTAACCCACGAAGTATAGGGAAGCAAGATAAAGGTGGTGGCTTACCACCTTTAACGGTGGTGTGCTCTTATACGGAAGGAACCGGCCTGGAAGTGTCGAGAGGGTTGAATAGTGCCCTCCGCATGATTTGCCGCCTATCCAAACAAGGTCAGCACCTTGAAATCAGACCAAGCCCCAAACCGCACTAGACCTTACCCGTCTCCCTCTCTTAACAACGATCAATTGTTATTGTCACGTTTGTTGCGTCGTCTTCCTCGTCGTGATTATACCATCCATCGGTTGACAACGATATTACAGAAATGCCTAACAAACTCTTTTCTTTTACTTGAACCTTCCCCTCCAAATCCTTTCCTGATATAGAGCGAGTTAGAAAGCAATTGCCATTTGATGCCGTATAAACATCATCCCTATTGACTCGTTCCTCGGAATCATTAATAAGTATGTCAATATGCACATTGCCCAAAGAGACATAATACAGACGGTCATTCTGAATATAAACCACCGCAATGGCACATCCCATCCTACAGCCACGTTTGTTACATTCGTCAGCAATCATCTCGTTAGCCGAGAGCACAACTTGTTCCAGAGCTTCAGTTGCAGGAGTATCGGTAACGAAGCTATTCAGAATTGTATTAACTGCTAATTCGGCCGCTTCTTTTGCACAATCGGTCCCTCCCATACCATCAGCAACCGCAATGAGGACGGCATTCTCAAATGACTTTGATCCATAGTAGTCTTCATTCTTTTTGCCTCGACCAGCAACGCTATTTGTAGAGAGATGAAACATACATCGCATTAGTCTTGACGGATAGAATCAGAAACAATCTTTTGCACATATCTCCACCCGCAAGAGATTCGGTCAAATTCACCATCCTCCGGTTTTTCTGGCATGCAATTCAACAATAACCGGCTTTGTTCGGCCGCACTAAGTTCTGCATCAAGAATGCTCTTTAGAACCATCAATTCCCCGTCACTTGCAACTTGTAGCATATCTGTAGCCATCATAGCCGCACCCCATATATATGGGTCTTCTTCCTGAACCATCGAATAGACGGGAATCATGTCTTCACGAGTTGAATTCTCAAGATAATAACTACGAATGAGGAAATCCATGTCAATGGCATCTTTATAGATCAATCTTTTGCTTCTATCGTTCCATGCAATTAACTTTAACATGAATAAAGCCGGGGCGGTTGGTATTAGAAAAGAAAACCTCCCGTCCATATCGATCTCGTATGTATGCTTTAATGCGGAATCAAAACCCACCACAGAAATCATTGTATCGGGCTCTCTTGGCCAGCTATACACATTGTCAGGAAGAGCAATGCTACCGAATGGAACAACGTCCAATGTAAACTCGTGCTCGCCAGAACCAAAATACAGGCGTTGTTGAACTTTAGAGTCTTTTCTAAAGCCGTGATTTCCTAATGTGTCTTTTATTTGATCAAAGTCTTCCCAAGACGAAATGGCCACGGTGACGTCTAAATCAGCAGTCTTTCTTTTTGCCTCACTTTTCAGCATATGGGCAAGGATATCGCGAGCCGTCGCTCCGATAACAAAATAGGGTTTTCCAAGAATCTTGAAAACATTTGAAACAACTTGCATTATATCGGCTTGCAGCTCTCCTGCCGGCAAGTCATTAGCGCAGATACGATAACTCATGATTCAGTATCCTTTGCGCAGCCTCAATACAACGATCATCGCCGCTACCCATCAAATCCGCATAGACTATTAATGCCGGGGCTGTTTTGCTCTCATTATTATCTATCCAGAATTTCCTATATACGCGTATCTCTCCATCGCGGGCTGGTATTGCTATTCTAGATGTAATTAAGGACGTACTGGCGATAGAACTATAGATATCCCATATTTCGGGTAATAGGAACTTGTCATAGAGATATGCTCCTGGTTCCCCTCCCCACTGCATGCCTTTGGGAAGAATCATCTCTGCCCATCTTTCTCGTCCGCCAGGTAAAAAATCCATTGTCGCCATCTTTGCTTTAGGCTTCATTACTCGACAATAATTGTCCACAAAGACGTTGAGAAGTCCTTCTGTTTTTTTTAGATGTCTTCCTGTTGACGAGATAAACAAGTACCCACTTTGTTTAAGTGAAGAGAACAGTTTGCTTATAGTTGCCAAACCAACACCGGTTTGAGCTTGAATGTCTCGGAATGGTAAATTAATATTACTTAAGTCGCTTAATATAAAATAAAGCACTTTTAGACCAGGGTCTTTAAATGAGAGCGTTTCTTTCCCTGCTGCGAAAACGTTTTTCTGTCCTTGACAGAATACCATAAGCTTATCGTATTGGATATAGCAATTCCCCGATGAATCCATTACATTGATATCATTCTCGTGTAACCTCTGCATGAGGCTTGTATTGATCTCTCCGGCTATGATGAGAATAGGCAAATCTCCTATATTTCTAACTCTCGTACACAGAGATATGATTGAGTTAATACTATACTGTGTCACTCTCTGGTAAACAAGGCATCCAAAATGAACACTATCAATTCGGATGACACCATCAAGCAAAGCGCCTTTAGCATTGCTATAAGCATGATACTGCATTTTCAGCCCAAAGAGCATCTTAATACTTTTTAGGGCAGAATCAATGAGTTCAGTTTTTTCCACAATCATTTTGTTCGCAAATTTCGATTTGTTCTTCCTGACCGAACACGGCATAATTACCGAACAACCTTGATGCAAAAATAAATGAATAATTCTAGAATACAAAAGATTTTGACATCTTTAATCGTAATCATTTTCCGTAATCGTGCGTCTTGAGTCAAGCATATAGATAGGCCTGATGTGTATTTCTATATGCCCTTTCCCGAGCATTGACCTCGGAAGCGTCGGTCTTGGACAACATCTGCTATGCGTTTCACGAGATGGAACATCTCTCCGAACGACCAACCGAGTTGAAACAGGAGTATTTCAGGATCTTGTTTAATTCCGCGGTATGCCCGATGAACGAGCCAAATACGTAAGCCTCCGATAAAGTACATGCTCGGATGCTTTACCATTTTCAGACCTATCGCCTTGCTGCTGATTCACGGCCTCATTCCGCCCAGACTGCTTGCTACTGGGCGGATGAGATGCCGCGTTTTGACGAGGAGACCTTGGCTGAGATCTCCGCAAATTACAAGGTTGATACTGTTGTGACCCACACGGCTCCTTCCTTCTGTGAGTTGATTACGAAGGATGGGCTCATGGGCTGGGCCACGAGGGACGCCGCCTTACTGGAGGATTGTAAGCGGGAGCGGGCAATCCTGGACCAGATCTTTGATTCATTGTCAGAGGCTGGTCATCCCATCACGCACTGGTATTACGGACATTTCCACCAGAGTTGGAATTCCACCATCAACGGTGTCCTTTTCTCTATGCTTGACATTATGGAGTTCAAGGAAATACGATAATCCTGGTTCAATGTTCCTTGGTAAAGCGATACAAAATCGGCACAACTCTCGAGTTTGTGCCGATTTAATTTCTCTTTCATTCCCGCGGGGGAAATCTCTTATTAAGGCCCTTTATGCTATTATTATACTAATGTACTTTATTCACAAAAAGGCAAGCCTTTACTCATTGCGGATATAATGTCTAACTTAAGTTCTTCATCATAATCCACATCATTAACAACGCACCTTAATGCTCTTTTCAATAGATCTCTATCAATATTCCCTGCTGCCACATGATATATTAATGCTTCGACTTCTTTCATGAAATTGCTAGCAAGAAAGTAATAGCCATTCTTAATTAAGAAATAAACTCCAACAGTGAGAGATATTCTTTTGTTCCCATCCAAAAAGTAATGTCCATGGCAAAAGCCATAAACAAGATATGTGAGTTTGTCAACGAAATCCGGATAGTACTCATCGTCTTGAACGAATTGCAGTAGCGACTGTATTCCACCGTCATCCCGTATTCCAGAAAGTCCCCCACCACTATTTGCTATGGTTTTCGCATAGACGTTGAGCAATTCTTCGTACGAAATGTATTCTATCTTATTGCTCATCTTCAACTTGTTTTAATCGTCTAAGGACATCTTGATTTTCCTCAAGAATTTTATCAAAATCGACAGACTGGGAGCCTATGAAACGTTCATACTCTTCTGGTGTAATGGCCCTTAAATACTCTGCAATATTACCGTGATAAGCATCTCTAAAACCCAAGTCACGAGATGCCATTTTTGTCCGAGCATCATTAAGGTAAGGTGTCTGCATTGGAGATTCAGATAAATCTTGAACAATTCGTTCGACCTCCTTTACGGCCAATCGCTCATTTCCTTTGTTTTCGTATTGTTTACGAATCTCTGCTCCCACCCCATTCTCAAACGAAGAGATTACTAACAACACTTCAGAATACAACGTATGCCGGACATTGTCTTTTTGACTTAGTTTGAGAATCTCGCGATACTCTTTTGCGTTTTCTTTGAATACAGCTTTATATATGTAATCAGTGATTTGCGCGTATTTCATCGTCTCATGGCCAGAAACACACTCATTAATTGCAGAGGTCAAATTCTTCCGATAATTTTCCTCAACAACTGCAGCGATTACATAGTTAGGATCTCGCCTATTTATATATTTTGTTCCGCCTCCCGTTTTCTCATTTATTGTTGAAATAACAATGTCTAAGATAGAACTTCTTAAGGCTCTTGCTTTATCATTACCCGTGATTAACATTCCCATATTCAAAAAAGAACGAAAATCGAACAAACCGAGTACGGTGGTTTTGGTCGCCTCATTTATGATATGACCAAATTGTAACTTAAAGTCTTTCAGCCTTTTACCCTTAATTAAAACATAGCCATTATGCCTTAACTCATCACTATATTGTTCGAGATATCGATCAACTGTTGAAAGGGATATTTCAAAATAGTCCGCGACCATTTGTTTTGTAAACCTATATGCGCCCTCAAATAGCATCCCCTCTATATCAAGCGCTTGTTGCATATTTTGAATAGCAACTTGATTATTCAATACGTTCTGTCGCTCTATCTCTGAAATTGTTAGATCCTTTCCCATATGATATTTTTCTACAAAGTTACAATTAATCATTTATTAAACGATCCTGACACCAACATATCTAACTTTGTCATTTCACTCGCCTTGATAGAATCCACAATGTCGAGGTAGGGCATCCGCCTTTTTCTCCCTTCTTTTTCCGGGGAGTGCGAAGCTTCTTGCTGTCGCGCATATATGCGACGAACTCCGTCAGCGTGGCTTCCGTCCAGGCGTTCTTCTCACCGCATTCTTTCAGGAACATATCATAGACTTTGAAGAAGTCGTGTTCCTTGGGCTTGCGCTCCTTCTCGGATTCCTGGGCGGGCTTCTGGGGAACAGATCCGTTCAGCCGGTCCTCATACTTCTTCTGAAGTTGAGATGGCGGCGGAATCTCCTGCGGCCCCCCGGCCGCAAAGGCCTTGCGGCCTGCGGCGGTCAAAAGTCAGCCTGCGGGATGGAAGTCCTGGCGAGTGGGAGGGAGCGTAAACGTGGTGGAAGAAGAATTATTGATAACGACGGAGACGGGGCATTCGCGGATAAGTTCGCCGTCGTTCCGGTTATTATCGAAATCGATGGAGAAGGTGACTGTCCCGTCTTTGTTCTCTGTCCCGGATACCGTGGCAAAATCCGGGGCGACGACTTCTTTCACCACATATTTAGGAGCGATGAAATGGATGGACGCCGGTTCGTCGCCGGAGAACACGATCGTGCCTTCATCATCATAATGATAATCCATGCCGAACTGATAGAGGGCGATCGTGTCCCTCTGCTCGTCAGTCAAGAGGGTAATGATGCCGTAGCGGGAGTCCTGGTCGTTGTCCACAGGCCAGATCTTGAGGGTGGTAACCTTCTTTCTATCATAAACGTAGGAAGAAATCTCCTCAACCATGATCCATTCATCGTTATCAACTCTCCACTGCATACCTTCGATGGTCATGATGTCTATCTCATCAGGCGCTTCCAGTCTTGGGAAGATAAGGTAATGGTCGGGGAAGACGAAAGTGGCGCCGCTCTGGCTTACGGTCAGGAGAGCGCTGCGGGATTCGCCGGCCACGAAGGTCAGGGTCGCGATTTCACGGGCCTCAAAACTTTCGTTGGCTTCGACCTCGATGGTGAAACTGCCGGAGCCGATGTGCTCGCCCGGAAGGACTTTGCACCAGGTCTTGTCGCTTTCGATACTCCAGCGGAGCGTCTCGCTGCCGACCTCGATGTCGAGAACCTTCTGAGCGGGACCGTGGGTGAACGACAGGGCCGTCAAGGGGGTCCCGTCCCCGGAAGAGGTAACGGAGAGCGGGGTGCCCGTTCCTAGACTCATACCCGGCACGTCGGTGCCACCTTCATTGTTACACCCGACAGCAAGCAGCGTCACGGCTGCGAGGATAATAAAGGATAGGGATCTTTTCATGGCCATCTGTACGTTCATTCAATGATTTCACCCAACAAAGGTACGAATAATTGCGTCTTCAGGCCAGGGTGCCGGATGAAAGTGTTTTGGAGAACCATAAAATATGACTACATTTACATCCGGCCGTAGGAAAACGGTGCAGCGCTTTAAATGATACACGCCATCCTCATATCTCTTGTCATTGCCGCCCAGACGGTGGTGGGGCTCAGCCCTGTCACCGCCCTCGGACCGGTAAAACCCATGAATGCGGGGAACAACGGTCCCATCGACGGCACAATGGAATCTTACACCGCCCTCCGCGTTCCCTACGCCAGGACGCACGACACGGCCCTGGGCGCCGAATACGGCGGCCACTGCATCGACATCAACCAGATTTTCCCGGATTTCAGGGCCAAGGCCAACCATCCCCGGTCATACGATTTCACCAACAGCGACGTGGTGCTCCAGGATATGTTGAAAGCCGGCACCAAACCCTTCTTCCGGCTTGGGCAGAGCATTGAGCATCAGACCAAAAAGTACGGCATCTATCCGCCCGGGAACAATAAGAAATGGGCCCGCATCTGCGAGCATATCATCCGCCACTACAACGAAGGCTGGGCGGACGGGTACCATATGGGCATCGAATACTGGGAAATCTGGAACGAGCCGGACCTGGACGATCCCGGCGACCGCTGGAAAACGGATCCGCGCACCTGGGGCGGCACCCAGCAGCAGTTCTACGACTTGTACGTCACGGCCGCAAAACACCTCAAAAAGTGTTTCCCCGATTTGAAAATCGGCGGGCCGGCCTTTGCCAATCCACGCAAATACGGTCCCCCTTTCCTGAACTACATAAAGGAGAAAAATGCGCCCCTGGACTTCTTCTCCCACCATATGTACCACCGCAAGCCCGCGCGCATCACGGAGGACGTGCGCATCATTCGTGAAATGCTGGACACCAGGGGCTTCGCTTCCACGGAGTCTATCCTCAACGAATGGAACTATAACCGCAGCTGGGACGAGGCGCCTCCCTTCTACAGCCGGAGAGCCCGTTCCACCGTGAAGGCGGCGGCCTTCGTCGCTGCGGTAATGTGCGAGTGCCAACGCGCACCGCTGGACATGCTCATGTACTACGACCTGCGCCCCAACACCTCCTGGTGCGGCCCGTGGGCGCCTGTCCTGTATGACATCCGTCCTCCCTACTGGGCCCTGTACTACTGGGCCGAACTTGCCGACTACGGCACCCGGATAGAATCCACCTGCGACAACGGAAACATCTACACCTGTGCCGCGAAATCGCCAGACGGGAAAATCCGCCTCCTGATCGCCCGCTACCACGAAGACGACAGCCAAAACACCCCGCGCGATATAACGATACAACTTCCCACTGGGTATGCAGTCTCCTCCATACGGCTCACGGACAGCCTCGGCATGGACCGGAGACCGGACGTCTCCAACGTCATCACGCTGGAATCCAACGCGGTGGCGTTGATTGAGATGGAGATGAAAGCGGAAGCTCAAGCATGACGTTGTATTGAGAGTGCCGCATCCCGCAGCAGCAAGAAACAGGGAGAGGGAGCGTGCGCCATCGCGCAAATTCAATAATTGACCATCTTCCTCATTTTCCCCATATAGCTGTTGTCCCCCAGCGGAATGGAAGGATCCTTCAGGGCCTTTTTGTTCAGCCGCACAAAACGCTTTCTGAGCCTGTCGCTTTCCTGGATGAGCGGTTTCAGCTTCGTCGTGAGTTCTTCTTTGCCGATTTCCCCGGTTTCCCAGGCGCGTTCCACTTCTTTGAACCGGAGATAATGGATCCGGATGTCGGCCATCAGGCACAGATGGGCGTGGTCGCTTTTATTCTTGCGCGGGGAGACGGAACGCACCAATTCGCGCAGCGACAGGGCCCCGTCGAGTTCCGCGTCAATCGCCTGCCGGGAAAAATCCTTTCCGCTGACGCTATGCTGCGGCTGCAAATAATAGCCGGCAAGGGACGCTGCGTCGCGGGGCGCCAGTCCGAAATGGGCGGCAAGGTAATCCGTGATGAAGTCATCCCGAAGGGGCTCCGTCCTTTCAACGGCTTCGAAAAACGCCTGCCAAAGGATATCGAAGGCCTGGGACGGATACACTTCCCGGACGGGGATAATATCTGTAACCGATTTATAATCCATCACATAGCCATATGTCCCCGACGTGGACCAGGAGGTCTGGATGATGCCGGAGAAACCCTTTTCCCGGCAAAAAGGGATATACTCCCGAAGGTTCCGGAAATGTTTATCCCACTGGGTGAGGTAGATGTTGTCGGGGCTGCTGCGCAATGCGGAGGCCCCCCACATCGTAATCCCCTTCTCCAGAAGAGGGTCGATACTCCCGAAGCGGTCCGGGCGCCAGCCATAGTTCCAGTCGACCACGACAAGGTCCGACGGGAGAAGGTCGGCGGCATCGGGATACCGCAGAAGGATGTCCGCCCAGATGACCGGGGTCTTGCCCAGGTCCCTTACGATATCGCACATCAAGGACACGTACTCCACGAACAGACGCGACTTCCCGTGCCTTTCAACATACTCCGCGCACTTTTTGCAATGGCCCAGAAGGAACGTTTCATCACACCCGATGTGTATGTACCTGGACGGGTGGGCGGCGGCGATTTCTGAGAAAATGCTCCGGAAAACCTTTTCCGCCGCTTCTTTCCGGAGCGGACAGACCTGGGACAGGTCCTTTGCGTCTTCCCGGAGTCCCGCATACCGCTCGTGGCGGAGGATGTATTCGGCGTGGCCGAAACAATTCTGGAGCGGGATCACGTCCACCCCCAGCCGCTGGCAGAAATTGATAAAATCCCGGACCTCGGACTTCGAGAAAGCGAAACGGTTGCACAGCGTGGCGTTGTCTTCGAACGGGAAGGTGGCCTCCCATTCCATCACAAGCGCATTCATCCCCCCTTCCGCCGCCTTTTTCGCCAATTGTTCAAGGGCCGGAAGGGTTTGCACCTGGGTGCGGTGGTCCACATAGACGGCCCTGACATCGAACGCGGCCGCGTTCAGGCTCAGCATCAGCGCCAGAAGGATTCCCGGGAGTTTCAGTCTCATATGACAGGATGGCTTTATGCAAATTCAGCGTTGTCCTCCAAAAATACACAAGTTTTTCCAATTATCAGCGGTTTTCTAAAAGCGGCGCGGGAAAAGGTCCCCGGGGAGATCCGCAAATAATCGCTATCTTTGTACATTGTTTTATACCATTTGACATGAAAACGCGTTCAATGATCTGGCTGCTCCTCGCTCTGGCGGCGGTTTCCTGTACCCGGAACCGCGCCGATGCGGACCGGCTTGTGGAGAATTATGCCGAGGTGACCATCCCCGCTCCGGACCTGACGGGGATCACCGACAACGGGAAGGAGGTCCTGCGGCTGTACCGGATGGCCGCCGACGAGGTGGACAAAATCTACTGGCAGCAGTATTTCGGCGACGGGGAGGCCTTCCTGGGCTCCCTGACGGATCCCGGGGAGAGACTGTACGCCGCGATCAACTATGGTCCCTGGGACCGGATCGACGGGAAGCCCTTCCTTCCGGGCTACGGCAGTAAGCCGGACGGGGCCTGTTTCTATCCCTCGGACATGACCGCGGAGGAATTCCAGGCCTGGGAGAATCCGGACAAGAACAGCCCTTATACCCTCGTGCAGCGGGATGCGGACGGCGGCCTCAAGACCGTCTGGTACCACGAGGCTTATGCCGGGGCCATCGACCGGATCGCGGAATATCTCCGGCGGGCCGCCGACGTCACCATCAAGGAGAGCGTGCGGCATTATCTGCTGGAGATGGTCGAAGGGCTCATGACCGATGACTATTACAACAGCAACAAGGCCTGGCTGGAGATGAACGACAGCAAGATGGACCTTGTCATCGGCCCCATCGAGGCGGCGGACGATGCGCTTTACGGGACGAAGGCGTCCTACGGCGCCTATGTCCTCCTGAAGAACCTCCAGCGCACCGAGGAACTCGACGCCCTCTCCGCCCGCATGCCGGAACTGCAGGAAATGCTGCCCGGCGACCCGGCCAACCGCGTTTTCGTCCCGGGCGCCGAGTCCGACATCTTCTCCTGCAACGTGCTCTATTGCAGCGGTTACACCAATGCGGGCTATAAGGTCATCGGCATCAATTTCCCGTATGACGCGAAGGTGCAGGAGGAACTGGGTACCCGCACCATCATCTTCGACAACATCATCCGCGAGAAATTCAACCGGACGGTCCATCCCGTCGGCAGCGCGCTGCTGGAGGAGGTCTATCAGCCCCATGTGGACGCCAGCGCGTTCTACTGGATCATCGTGTTCCGCGAGATCGCGAAGGGCCTGGGCGTGAAGGAGACCGTGAACGGGAAGGGAACGGTCGCCGAGGCGCTTGCGGGCGAGGCCCTCGTCCTGGAGAAGGCGAAATCCAACGTGCTGGGCACCTGGCTCTGCGCCCAGGAGGCCGAGGCCTACCACATCTCGGCGCTTTTCCAGAAGGAGGACGTGCTCACCACCTTTGTCACCAACACCATCCGCTCCACCCGCTTCGGGGCGGCGGACCCGACGGGCATCGCCAACATCATCGTCTATAACTACCTGCTGGAGAGCAAGGCCATCACCTGGAATCCTTCCGGCCGCTACAGCATCGACTATGACAGGACCTGGCAGGCCCTGGAGACCCTCGGCGCCGAGATCCTCCGCATCCAGGCCCACGGCGACATCGAGGCGGCCCGCGCCTGGGCCGCGCGGTATGGCGTCGCCGGCCCCGAGAGCCTGTCCGACAAGCGGGTCCTGGAAAACGCGGGGATTCCCGTGGACATCCGCTTTACCTATGAATAACCCGTCCTTGCTAGCGTAACGATCCTATGTTCAAGAATTTCACCGGATTCAACCTCGTCGAACAGATGCACAGGCTGCGTCAGAGCAACCGGTTCAACCCCGCCATATTAAAAAAGAAAAGCCTCGGCCTCATCTTTGTCGCCCTCACCGTCCTCGTCCTCTGGTTCCTGCCGACGGAATCCTTCGGGATCGACGGACTCACCCCGGTCCAGCAGCGGATCATCGCCATCTTCGTCTATGCGACGCTGATGTGGGTGCTGGAACTGGTCCCCGCCTGGGCCACATCGGTTTCCATCATCGTCTTCCTCCTGCTGTGTGCCTCCGATTCCGGCATCAAATGGATCTGCAATCCCGCTACGGCGGGGCCTCTCCTCAGCTACAAGCAGGTGATGGCCAGTTTCGCCGACCCGGTGGTGATGCTCTTCATCGGCGGCTTCGTCCTCGCCATCGCTACGACCAAAACCGGCCTGGACGTCCACCTGGCGCGGGTACTGCTCACCCCGTTCGGGAAGAAGAGCGAGAACATCCTGCTGGGATTCATGCTGGTGACGGCCCTGTTCTCCATGTTCATCAGCAACACGGCCACCACCGCCATGATGCTCACCTTCCTGACGCCGGTGTTCAAGCAGCTTCCGGAGGCCGGCAAGGGCAGGACCGCCATGGCGCTCAGCATCCCCATCGCCGCCAACTTGGGCGGCATGGGAACGCCCATCGGCACGCCGCCCAACACCATCGCCCTGAAATACCTGAACGACCCGGAGGGACTGAATCTGGGCATCGGCTTCGGCCAGTGGATGCTGTTCATGGTCCCGCTGGTGATCGTCATGATCCTGATCGCCTGGATGCTGCTCCGGAAATTCTTCCCCTTCACCCAGAAGACCATCGAACTGAAGATCGACGGCGAGATGAAGCGCGGCAAGGAAACTACGCTGGTCATCGTCACGATGGTCGTCACCATCCTCCTCTGGATGATGGATACCGTGACCGGGATCAATACCTACACGGTGGCGCTCGTCCCCTTCGCGGTCTTCGCCCTGGCTGGCATCGTCACCAAATACGACCTGGAGGAGATCAACTGGTCGGTCATCTGGATGGTCGCGGGCGGCTTCGCCCTGGGCTACGCCATGAACGGGTCCGGCCTGGCCTCCCTGGTGGTCCGCGCCATTCCTTTCGGCAATTTCCAGCCGATCCTGATCGTCCTGCTCTCTGGCCTGCTGTGCTACGGACTGTCCAACCTGATCTCCCACTCGGCCACCGCGGCACTCCTGATGCCCATCCTGGTAGTGGTCTGCACGGCCATGGGCGATAAGCTGGCGGCCGTCGGCGGGACCTCCACGGTCCTGATCGGCGTGGCCATCGCGTCCAGCAGCGCGATGATTCTGCCCATCTCCACGCCGCCGAATGCGCTGGCCTATGCCACCAATATGATCCAGCAGAAGGACATGGCGCGCATGGGGCTCCTCATCGGCTTCATCAGCATCGTGCTGGGCTACCTGGTGCTGTTCGCGGCCGGGTCGCTGCACATCGTCTAAGCCGGGGGAGACCTTCGCGCCCGAAGCCTACCACCTGGCGGAGAAGGCGGAGGGGGAGATGATGAGCATCACCCATCCCCAGTGCAGCCGGTGCCGGTCTGTCGAGCGCTTGAGGACTTCCATGGTCTTGGTCCCGTACATGAAGGAGTAACCGGCGCTGAGCCGGACGTCCTTTCCAAGTGCGTATCCGACAGCCAGTTCCAGTTCATGGCCCAGGGGCTTGTCGGCATTCCGCAGTTTGGCGGCCGTCGCCAGGAAATGGTAGGAGGCGTCGAGGTCGAGTCCCTTGGCGGGGGCCCATTTCGCCCCGGCGTAGAGGTTCTGGAGGCCGGGCGTGAAGCCGTTGAAATAGGTGGAGACATAGAAGAAATCCATCGCCCCGTAGAAGTTGTGGCGGGAGCCGTACAGGGAGTTGAAGCCCCGGATGGTGTCATGGTGCGTGACGCCGATCATCCCCCCGCTCGGCGTCGCGAAGTTCTCGTCGCCGCTGAGGTAGTCGTAGCCGGCCGAGAGCGAGAACGCCTCCGAAAGGGTCACCGTGGACTTGATGCTGCCCATCCAGGCCAGGATCGGGATGCCGTGTTCATTCTCTCCCCGCTGCCAGTAGGCGGAGGCCTCGGCTGACCAGGTTTTCGGCTTGAAGGAGAGGTAGGTGCCGAAAAGCTGCTGGTGCCGGTTTATTTCATGTTCCCCTTTTTCCCCGTCCTGCATGGTGATGTTCGTCAGGAGGAGGGAGGCGCCGAGGGCGGTCCCGGGCAGGTCCAGGTGGTACCAGAAGGCCTCCATGGCCTTGTAGGGCTGGATGCCGCCCGAATAGAAGGAGCCGCCCGCCATGTTTTCCGGGTTCTGGTTGTAGGCCAGGATGAGGTGGGCCTTCTGGGTCGGCCGCTCCACGCCGATCCGGAGCGCATCATGGGAGATGGCGGTCATGGCCCAGTCGTCGTTGCCGAAAATGCGCTGGTCGTCATAGATGAGGTTCTGCCGGCCGGCCTTGAAGAAAAGGCCCTTTTCCCCTTTCCAGCCGGCCCAGGCCTCGCTGATCTGGAGGCCGCCGAAGCCCGTGCTGCCCCAGACACCGCCCTGCTGGAGGCCGATTTTGGCCGTCAGCCCCGTTCCCTCGTAGGTGAAGCCGAGCCGGGTGCGGCCCAGGACGAAGGCGGCGGGGGGGACTTCCGTGTCCTTTTCCCCGGCGGGGAGTCCGCCGTGACGGATTTCGCCCCGGGACAGGTGGTCGATCTGTGCGGTAAAGCAATTGTCCTTCTGGGCCCGGGCTTCCGGGGCGGCCAGGAGGGCGAGGGCGGCAAGGCCGGCGGTCAGTATCTTCTTCATCATGGGGCAAATGTACGAAATCTCATGGAAAACCTGTTGCCCAAATCCGGGGAAATGCCTAAGTTTGTGGGAAACAATGTGAAATACCGCCATGAGACGACTGTCCCTCCTTTTCCTGCTGCTGTCGCTTCCTTTCCTTGCCGGAGCAGGGGAGCCCGGCCGGAACCTGCTGACATCCAAGTATGAAGCCCCCGGTGTCGCCGCGTCCTTTGTCGCGGGTGCCGACTGGATGCCCTTCCCCGCCTATGCCGACCGCGACGGCTGGGCGGCGCTGTTCGGGGATGCGGCGGAAATCTATATCCGCCGGGGAGAACAGGCCCTGGAGCATCCCTGGAACCATATCCCCGCCTCCGCCTACCTGGCTTACGAGCGGGAGGGCGACCGGAAGGCGATGGAACGGATCGAGAGCGGGAACCGGGGGGCGATGATCTCGCTGCTGCTGGCGGAACTGGCCGAGGGGAAGGGCCGGTTCACCGGCCACCTGGCCGACGGCGCCTGGTTTATGACGGAGCAGACCTCCTGGGTGCTGTCCGCCCACCAGCCGCGGCAGCAGACCAAGCGGTCGCTTCCGGACGCCCGCGAGCAGCTCATCGACCTCGCATCGGGCCGCTCGGGCGCCCTTATCTCTTTGGTTTACTATTTCTTCCACGGGGAGTTCGACAAGATCGACCCGTCGATTTCCGCGGCCGTGGAGCGGGCCGTGAAGCGGAATATCCTGGATTCCTATCTCGACGAGGACGAGCGGGATGCGAACTGGTGGCGGGGGTTCAGCGAGAAAGTAAAGCTGCTGAACAACTGGACGCCCTGGTGCGTGTCGGACGTGACGCTCGCCTTCCTGCTGATGGAAAAGGACCAGGCGCGGCTCGACCAGGCCCTGCGCCAGTCCATGGAGTCCGTGGACGCCTGGTTGGGCTACATCGCCCCGGACGGGGCCTGCGAGGAGGGGCCGAACTACTGGGATGCCTCCGCCGGCAAGCTGTATGACCTCCTGCAGATCCTGTATGACGCTTCCGGCGGCCGGTTCGATCTCTTCGGGGAGGAGCGGTTCCGCCGCATGGGCACCTTCCTTTCCCGCAGTTTCATCGGGGACAAATGGGTGGTCAATTTCGCGGACGGGTCGGCGCGCCTCTCTTCGCCGGCGGTCCTCTCCTGGATTTACGGCCATCAGCTCCATTGCCCGGAAATGGAGCAGTTCGCCCTCTACAACATGGTTTCCAGGAAGACAGGCCGCTTCGAAAAGCCCGCCTCGGGGTTCGGGGAGGCCTATCGCGCCCTGGAGAGCATCCGTTTCCGGCCCCGGATTGCCGCGGCGGTCGATTCCCTGAATCTCCAGCTCGTCTATAATATACAGGAGAAGGTCCTGCAGGGGCTCCGGAAGGATGTTCCTGCGTCGACCTGGTATCCGGAGACGGAGATCTGCTTCCTGCGGGGCGCCGGCGACTGGTTCCTCGGGGCGAAGGGCGGCCACAACGAAGAGAGTCACAACCACAACGATATCGGGTCCTGCATCCTGTTCGCCGGCAACCGGCCGGTGCTGGTGGATGCCGGCGTCGGCACCTATACCCGGGCGACCTTCGGCAAGGAGCGCTACGCGATCTGGAGCATGCAGGGTCAGTGGCACAACCTCCCGATGCCGAACGGCGAGCAACAGGTGAAGGGCCGGGAGTACCATGCGAAAAACTGCTTCTGCGATGCGTCCAGGGGCGTTTTTTCGCTGGACCTGTCCGAGGCCTATCCGGAGGAGGCGGGCGTCGCTTCGCTGAAGCGGAGCTACCGCCTGGCCGTGAAGGGACGTCCCGCGCTGGAAATCACGGACACCTATGCCCTGCGGGAGCGAAAAGCCGCGGACGAGGCGCATTTCCTGGTGCAGGGGGCCGTCGTCCTGCCAGGGGAGACGCATGCGGAGCGGACCGTCGCGCCCGGGACGCTGCTGATCGTCCCGGAAAAAGGCGCGGCCATCCGCCTTCGCTTCCCGAAGGGCATGACGGCTTCCGTGGAGGAGAAGCAACTGGATGACAAGCGCTTGTCGGACGTGTGGGGGCCGTCGCTGCGGCGGATTACCCTCCGCGGGAGGGACAATGCGCCGCGGAAGGGCTCCTATACCTTTGTCCTGGAAGAAGACCAATGACCGTTGCCATGAAAAGAATCGTTCTCCCGTTCCTTCTGGCCGTCCTGCCGCTGCATGCCGCAGCGCAGCCGGCTCCCGTCCCGCCCCTGGAGGCCGTCCGGGCCTCCTTCCGGCAGGCAACCCTCATCGACCATGCCCGCTCGGATGCGGAGCGGCAGCAGTTCATCGCTTACTCCAACCATGGCGAAGCGGCCATCGACGTGCTGCTGATGCAGCTTTACCTGGCCGTCCGCCTGCCCGAGGAGGAGGTCGCCCATGTCCTGTCCCTCTTCCGGGACGACGGTACCTGGAGCGATGTCGATTACGCGGATTTCAGCCGGGGCGGCTGGAAACAGACCCTGCATATTACCCGGATTCTGGCCCTGGCCAAGGCCTATGTCAACCCGGAACATCCTTATTATCAGAATCCTGAACTGAGCCGTGTACTCCACGCCGCTATCGCCTGGTGGACGGCGAACAAGCCGGTCAACCCGAACTGGTGGCACGGGGAGATCGGGGTGCCGAAAAAACTCGCCGAGGCGCTGCTGCTCCTGCGCGATGAACTGACGCCCGCCGAGATCGCGGCCGCACGGCCGGTGCTCGACAAGGCGAAATTCGGCCGCACGGGCCAGAACAAGGTCTGGCTGGCGTCCATCAACCTGATGAAGGGCCTGCTGTACGACGATCCGGCGCTGGTGGCCGAGGCACGGAAGCAGATGGGCGAGGAAATCGCCGTTACGGAGCAGGAGGGCATCCAGCGGGACGGGTCCTTCCACCAGCACGGCCCCCAGATGCAGTTCGGCAACTACGGCCTGGCCTTTGCCGAGAACCTCTCCTTCTGGGCCCGTGTCCTGAAGGATACCCCCTATGCCTTCACGCAGGAGCAGTACGACTGCCTGACCCTGCTGGTGCGGGACGGCCTCTCCTGGACGGTCTGGGAGGGATTCATGGATCCGAGCGCATGCGGCCGCCAGCTGCATGTCGACGGGCTGCGCGGCAAGGGACTGACCGTGGCCGTGACCCGGCGGAACATGGGCCTGGACGGGTATAAGCCCGTCGGCGGAAGATATTATCCCTGTTCGGATTACGGGGTTTACCGGACCCGCGGCTGGTTTGCCTCCGTGCGGATGCAGTCCGCCCGGACCATCGGTTTCGAGTACACAAACAAGGAGAACCTGCTGGCCAATTTCTCCGCGGACGGCGTGCTGCTCCTGCTGCAGGAGGGGTGGGAGTATGACAACATCTTCCCCTTCTGGGACTGGCGGATGCTCCCCGGCGTGACGGCCTATGAGGACGGTCGGCCCATCAAGCAGGCGAAGGACCAGGCGGGGACCCGGAACCCGTCGGCCCATGTGGCCGGAACGGTGGACGGCTCCGTCATGACCACGACGATGGAAGTGGACCGTGACGGGCTTCACGCCTTGAAAACCAATTTCTTCTACCCGGATCTCATCGTCTGTCTCGGCGCGGGGATCCGTCGTTCCCGGGCGGAGATTTCCCGGATTACGACCGCCCTGGACCAGAACCTGCTCGTCGGCGACGTCCGGACGGGCGGGAACTGGGCATGGCACCATGACCGCGGCTATATCAGCCTGGACGGCGCGCAGATCGAGGTTTCCACTGCCCTGCAGGAGGGATCCTGGGAGCAGATGGCTCCGGTTTACAAAGGGAAAGAGGCGTCGGGCCGGGTGTTCAAGGCCTGGATCGAGCATGATCCCGCCGCGGTCGGCAGTTATGCCTACGCCATCCGGCCCTGCTGCAGAGCGGGCACATTCAAGCGCTATGCCCGCTCACGCCGCCTTCCCGTGGTCCTGCTCAACACGGAGCAGATCCAGGCGGTCAGTTACCGGGACGACATCCGCGCCGTCATCCATGTGCCCGGCACCTACCGGATCGCCGGATATGAAATCACCGCCACCAGCCCCTCCTTCTGCAGCATCCGCTCCGGCCGGCCGCAGTTGGAAGCGATGGCCATCTAGCCCTTCTTTCGCAGTATGCTCGGAACAATCGTCAATACCGCCTGCATCATCGCCGGCACCGTCCTCGGGACCCTCTTCAAGAAGGGACTCGGCGAGAAATACCGCACGGTCCTTTTCAATGCGATGGGCCTGGCCTCGCTCGCACTCGGAGCGAATTCCTTCGTCCAGAACATGCCGAAGAGCGAATTTCCCGTGCTGTTCATCCTCAGCCTGGCGCTCGGCGGGGTCGCGGGCACGGCCCTCGACCTCGACGGCCGCGTGAAGCGCCTGCTCGCCCGGCGTGGCGGCGAGTCCTTCGCCAACGGCCTCATTTCCGCCTGCCTGCTCTACTGCATCGGCACGTTTTCCATCGTCGGCCCCGTCCTCAGCGCCCTGCAGGGGGACAATACCTTCCTGTACACCAACTCGACGCTCGACTTCGTCACCTCGATGGTCTTCGCCACCACGTACGGCATCGGCATGATCCTCGCCGCCCCCATCCTTTTCTGCTGGCAGGGGATGTTCTATCTGATTGCGAAGCTGGCTTCCGCCTCGCCCCTCCTCCAGGGCACGCTCGTGAACGAGCTCGCCATCGTCGGCGGCGTCCTCATCATCTCCTCGGGCCTTTCCATCCTCAATATCAAGGACTGCAAGACCCTCAACTACCTCCCGGCCCTCCTTGTTCCGGTCCTGTGGTTCCTCGTGAAGGGGCTGCTGGGGATGTAGGTCAATTCCCGTACAGGCGCAGCATCTCGCTGCCGGCCAGCAGGAAGGCACCCACGCCATAGACGTCGGTGCTGTCGGGGCCGGCAGGGCGCGGGTCGGCGCCGACGGGCTGGATGTAGCCGAGCAGGCCGTCGGGATGGACCGCTTCCACCAGGGCCGCCCAGCCGCGCAGCAGGGCCTTTTCGTACTCATTGCCCTTCAGCAGGCCCGTGCGGAGGCCCCAGCCGAGGCCGTAGCAGAAGAAGGCGGAGGCGCTGTTCTCCGGATCGGGGTAGGAGTCCGGGTCCAGCAGGCTGGCGTGCCAGTGGCCCTGCCGGTCCTGGGCGGCGAGCACGGCCCCGGCCATCTCCCGGAAGATCTGCTCATAGTAGGCGCGGCCGGGGTAGTCGGCCGGCAGGTTCTCCAGGACCTGGGGAATGCCGGCGAAGACCCAGCCGTCGCCGCGGCCCCAGAACTGCTTGGCGCCGTTTTTCTCCCGCTTGGGGATGCGCATGCAGTCCCGGTAGTAGAGATGGGCCTCGCGGTCGTAGAGCGAGTCGGTGGCCTCATGGAATTCCGCCTCCAGGTAGTCGGCGAAGACCTGTTCCCCCGTCAGCGTGTAGAGCGCGGCATAGACTGGCGGGGCCATGAAAAGGGCGTCGCACCAGGACCAGCGGGTGTTCTTCCCGACCTTGTCCTGCTTGCTGAGCGGTGCTGTCGAGGGGTGGCTGGCCACGTAGAAGGCGCGCTCCAGGGTATTCTGGAGCATGGCGGGGTCCTTGTATTTCTTGTAGAGCTTGATCAGGGTCTGGCCGGCGCAGATGTCGTCGGCATGGTAGGCCCGCAGCGGCAGGGCCCAGCGGTTCTTCTTGCCGATGCCCTTCAGGAACGAGAAGATGCGTTCGCTCTCCGTCCGGTCGGCCCATTCGAACATCCCGAGGTACAGGGCGCCGTTGGTCCAGGACATCTCCTTGTGCCTGCACTCGGCAAAATGCCGGATCTGCCATCCCGCGACCGTGTCGCAGACGGTCCGTATGCTCCCGGCCTCCGGCTCGCCGGAAAACGGTCCCACATGCTCCTGCGCCCGCAGGGTCCCGCTCCCGGCCAGCGGTTTGCTGGAAAACGGTCCCGCATGTCCCTGCGCCAGCAGGGTCTCGCCCCCGGCCTCCGGCTCGCCGGAAAACGATCCCACATGCCCCTGCGCCCGCAGGGTCCCGCTCCCGGCCAGTGGTTTGCTGGAAAACGGTCCCGCATGTCCCTGCGCCAGCAGGGTCTCGCCCCCGGCCAGCGCCAGGACGAGCAGGAAGATAACGCTCTTTTTCATCGTGTTACGGTTTTTTAATCCGGGCCTTCCGCCCTTCCGGGACAAAGTTAATAAATCGTTTGCATTTTGGCATCATCCTCGCCCCTCATGCCCCCCGCTCTCCTGCCCTCCTGTCCTCCCGCCCCTCTCTCCTGTCCTCCCGCCCCTCTCTCCCGTCCTCCCTGCCCCTCTCTCCTGCCCCCCGCCCCCTCTGCCCCCCACCCTCCCCGTCCTCCTCGCTCTCCCGCCCCTCTGCCTCCTGCCCTCCTGTCCTCCCCCCCGCTCTCCCTGCCTCCCTGCTCGCTCGCCTCTCATGCCCCGCTGTCCTCCCGCCCTCCCCGCCTCCCTGTCCCTGCCCCCTCTCTTTGGCCGTGGCGGATAAGCTTCTTGTTATCAGTTGTTTCCAAAATTGCGCCCCCTGGAAATGGGCGGACCTCTCATGCTTTATTGATTGATTTTCAGGTGTTTATCTGCCACGGCATAAATGGAGGAAGCGGCAGACCTGCCACTGCGGGGCCCCAGTGGCTTGCTGCAGAAGGGGGAGAAGGGTGATTGCCTGGTCCGCCTGTAGAAAGGTCCTGCGCGCAAGGTCGTACCCATACCGCGCGACGGCACGGCACATTTTAGCGTAAGCGATATCCGATTCTGATTCAAAGACTTCTGCCCTTCTGCTCTCCCGTCCTCTCGCTCTCCCGTCCTCCCGCCCTCCAGCCCCTCTTCCGTCCAGTCCTCCCGCCCCCTCCCTGCCTTTCCGCCTCCATTTGGCCGTGGCGGATAAGCATCTTGTTATCAGCTGTTTCCATAAAAGTGCCCCCTGGAAAAGGGGGGACCTCTCATGCTTTATTGATTGATTTGCAGGTGTTTATCTGCCACGGCTTAAATGGAGGAAGCGGCAGACTTGCCACTGCGGGGCGCCAGTGGCTTGCTGCAGAAGGGGGAGAAGGGTGATTGCCTGGTCTGCCTGTAGAAAGGTCCTGCGCGCAAGGTCGTACCCATACCGCGCGACGGCACGGCACATTTTAGCGTAAGCGATATCCGATTCTGATTCAAAGACTTCTGCCAGATCGTATTCCTTTCCGGTATTGGAATGGATGGCGTTCATCATGGCGTCTTCCCCTTCAAAAAAGAGGGAGGCATCGGCCGTCGTTCCAATCCTGTAAAGGGAGATGATATAATCTGTCGCCTGCTCCGTTTCCAAGGGGGACAAGTCCTTGAATACCAGGTTCAGGTAGGGATAATCCAACGGGAGTCCGGCCTTGTGTTGCGCCTTGACCAGTGCAATCGCTTTCCGGTATTTGCGCGAAGCAAAGCGGAGCCGGACGGGTTCGCTGAACGGGAATGTGTCGTCTGCGTAAGCGAGAAAGGTCCAGCGGTCCTGCTCCGCTTGGCGAACGAGGTTTTTCTCCGCAGAATTGTTGGCGATATAGATGATACAGGATCGGATTGCCTTCCCACCCCGTTTCACCGCCCATTTGAACGGCTCAAACATCGGTCCCTTCTGCCCTGCATATCGGTTGACTGCACAGGAATACCGTTGGGCAAGTAGGGCATAGAAAGATTCCAGGTTCTGGATGGACCCGGGATCGGTCAGGGAATGGGTGTGGTTGAACATGAGCGTCAGGCTGTAAACCGTGATTTTCCTTTCCCTCGCGAGGGTCATGAAAAGGGTGTAATAAACCAACCGGTCCCTGACGCAATAAAACAGGACCCTTCCGTCAATGCCGCGGTGGTAGGAATGGACCAGCGCTCCGCTCAGGTTCTGGTTTCTCTGCGTGTTCGGTTTCATCGTCAGGCGTTTTTCCCAAAAATACGGGAATGCGGCATCAGAACCATGGTTTTATCGAAAACAAATGAAAGTTTTTCTGTTTTCGACGAAAGGTGGAAAAAAATGTGTGTTTTTTGTCGTGGCAGTCAACTCCTTGAATCAGAGGATATTGCAACAATCTGCCCGCGGCATTTTGAGGGGGCTGAATGGTGGAATTAACTGATTTGCAATCAGATAAGTGCCACGGCACGACCGGCCGGTCCGGGACTTTTGCCAGCACGGCAAAAGTCGGAAAGGAGAACAGGCTGCGGGGGGGGCAGGGGGCTGCACCGCGGGTTCGAAGGCCCGGCAGGGCCAACAAAGCCCCTTCCCGAGGAAGGGGTGTGGGGAAGGGTAACGTGACTAGGGGCCACGGGAAAAGGCAGCCAGTCTGGCTGCCTTTTCCCCGTGGCCCCTGGGGGACTTGAACCCACGACCCACGGATTATGAGTCCGCTGCTCTGACCAACTGAGCTAAGGGGCCTGCTGTGAAAGCGGTTGCAAAATTAGCAAACTTTCGCCAAAGGAGCAAATCGGTGCCGGGTGTTGGAAAAATCCCACGGCCTTTCTATCTTTGTGAAAACCCTTGTGTCCAAAGGAGGGATTTATTTTGACAAGATGATGAATACCAGGCATTTCATTCTTATTGCGGCGGTCGTTTCCCTGACCTCCTGCTCGACGGCGCTTTTCTCTTCGGGCTTTTCCACGGAGGTTGCGGCGACGGAGGGGCTGGCGATGCTGGACCCCGTGTCGGCCATTTTCTATCTGGACGAGAAGAACAAGGAGTCGTTCAGCGATTCCCTTTCCCAGGCGTCCGAGGCACTGATGGAGCAGCTGGCCTACGGGCTGCCGCTGGATTTCCACGCACGGATTCCGCTGAACGAGGACCAGCGGGAGGAGGCCGTCGCGTTCCTGCGCTATGCAGAGGACGGTCCGAGGTCCCGGATCCAGGAGCTTCCCATCCCGGGCGTACTGGACTCGCTGATGGAGGCAAACGGGGAGCGCTATGCCCTGTTCCTCTTTACCGAAGGCATGATGCGGGACCGTCGCGGCTATGCGAAGGAGATTGCCGGGGAGATCGCCGGGGCCGTGGTGGCCGGTGTCCTTTCCGCCGTCCTGGGAGGCGGAGGCGTCTATGCTGCCGGAGGAGCCGCGATCGCTGCTACTCATATCCACGCCGCCGTCCTGGATTCCCAGCTCAACCGTGTCGTCTTCTTCAACCGGGATTTCCGGCAGGATGAAAACATCCGCCCGCTGGACGCGGAAGCCGTCAACCGGCAGCTGCGCCGCCTGTTCCGGCCTTTCCTGAAATAGGACCTGCACCTGCCGGCGGGATATGCAAAAGGCCCGGAACGCTGCCGTTCCGGGCCTTTGCCACTTGGGTAAGGGTTACCCTCAGACCTTGATCTCGACCTCGACACCGGAAGGGAGTTCGAGCTTCATCAGCGCATCGACGGTCTTCGCATTGGAGTCGTCGATGTCCAGAAGACGGACATAGGAGTCGAGTTCAAACTGCTCGCGGGACTTCTTGTTGACGAAGGTGGAGCGGTTGACGGTAAAGATCTTCTTGTGCGTGGGAAGCGGAATGGGACCGTTGACCTTTGCACCCGTTGCCTTCACCGTGTCGACGATCTTCGCCGCGGACTTGTCCACGAGCATATGATCGAAGGATTTCAGTTTGATTCTGATTTTCTGGCTCATATCAATTCTTTTTTTAACATTTCTTACACATTACTCGTCCTCGGGCATCCGGTAGCCGCTCTTCTCGACGATTTCCCGGGCCATGGCCGGCGGGACTTCGGCGTAGTGGTCGAACGTCATCGTGCTGGTCGCGCGGCCGGAGGACAGGGTCCTCAGGACGGTGACGTAGCCGAACTGTTCGGCGAGCGGGACGTACGCCTTGACGATGCGTGCACCGTTGGCGGTCGAATCCATTGCGACAATCTGGCCGCGGCGGCGGTTGAGGTCGCCCACGATGTCGCCCATGTAGTCTTCCGGGGTCACGACCTCGAGGGACATGATCGGCTCGAGGAGGACCGGACGGCATTTCGGGCAGGCATGGCGGAAGGCCATCCGGGCCGCAATTTCGAAGGAAAGCTGGTCGGAGTCCACCGGATGGTAGCTGCCGTCGAGCAGGGTAACCTTGAGTGCGGAGACTTCATAGCCGGCGAGGACGCCGTTGGCCATCGCGGCCTCAAAGCCTTTCTGCACGCTCGGTACATATTCCTTCGGGACGTTGCCGCCCTTGACCTGGTTGTCGAACTGGAGGCCGACGACGCCTTCGTCGGCGGGAGAGATCTCTACGATGATGTCTGCGAACTTGCCGCGGCCGCCGGTCTGCTTCTTGAAGACCTCGCGGTGCTGGATGCTGCCGCGGATGGTCTCCTTGTAGTTGACCTGCGGGGCGCCCTGGTTGATATCGACGCCGAACTCACGGCGGAGCCGGTCGACGATGATGTCCAGGTGGAGTTCACCCATGCCGCTGATGACGGTCTGGCCCGTCTCGTGGTCGGCCTTGACGGTGAAGGTCGGATCCTCCTCCGCGAGCTTCGCGAGGGCGACCCCGAGCTTGTCAAGGTCCTTCTGGGTCTTCGGTTCAATGGCGATGCCGATGACCGGATCCGGGAATTCCATCGATTCGAGGGTGATCGGATGCTCCTCCACGCAGATGGTGTCACCGGTGCGGAGGTCCTTGAATCCTACGGCCGCGCAGATGTCTCCCGCCTCCACGAACTCGATCGGGTTCTGGTGGTTGGAGTGCATCTGGTACAGGCGGGCGACGCGCTCCTTCTTGCCGGTGCGCGTGTTATAGACATAGGAACCCGAATCCAGATGGCCGGAATAGGCCCTGAGGAACGCCAGCCGGCCGACGAACGGATCCGTGGCGATTTTGAACACGAGCGCGCAGAACGGCTCGCTTTCGCTCGGCTTGCGGACGACTTCCTCGCCGGTCCGCGGGTGGGTGCCCTTGACGGCGCCCTTGTCCAGCGGGGACGGGAGGTAACGCATCACGCAGTCCAGGAGGAACTGGACGCCCTTGTTCTTGAACGAGGAGCCGCAGCACGCCGGGACGATCTGCATGGAGATCGTGCCCTTGCGGAGCGCCGCGATGATCTCGCTCTCCGTCAGGGAGTCCGGATTCTCGAAGTACTTCTCCATCAGGGTCTCGTCGCACTCGGCGGCGGCCTCCAGGAGGATGTCCCTCCAGCGGGCGGCCTCGCCGGCCATGTCGGCGGGAATCGGAGCCTCGTGATAGTTCACGAGCTCTTCTCCTCCGTCGTAATAGATGGCCTTCATCGCGATGAGGTCGATGATTCCTTCGAATTTGTCCTCTGCGCCGATCGGCAGGCAGACGGGAACGGCGGTGGCGCCGAGCTTGGTCTTGATCTCTTCCACGCAGGAAAGGAAATCAGCCCCGACCCGGTCCATCTTGTTCACATAGGCGATTTTCGGCACACCGTATTTGTCGGCCTGGCGCCAGACAGTCTCGGACTGCGGCTGGACCCGGCCGACGGCGCAGAACGTCGCGATCGTCCCGTCCAGCACCCGGAGGGACCGCTCCACCTCGACCGTGAAATCCACGTGGCCGGGGGTGTCGATCAGGTTGATCTGGTAGGTTTCGCCGCGATAGTGCCAGAAGGCGGTGGTGGCGGCGGAGGTGATGGTGATACCACGCTCCTGCTCCTGCACCATCCAGTCCATCGTAGCGGCTCCTTCATGGACCTCCCCAATCTTGTGGGTCTTTCCGGTGTAATAGAGGATACGCTCGGACGTCGTCGTCTTACCGGCATCGATGTGGGCCATGATACCGATATTACGTGTGTACGTGAGATCTCTTTTCGCCATTCAATGCGGAGAATTAGAAACGGAAGTGTGCAAATGCCTTGTTGGCCTCTGCCATTCTGTGCATATCTTCTTTGCGCTTGTAAGCACCGCCCTCGTTGTTGTACGCAGCAACGATTTCGGCGCAAAGCTTTTCGGCCATCGAGTGCCCGGAACGCTTGCGTGCGAACGCAATCAGGTTCTTCATGGAGACGGAGACTTTCCTTTCCGGACGCAACTCGGTCGGCACCTGGAAGTTCGCACCACCGATACGACGGGACTTGACCTCGACCTGAGGGGTCACGTTCTCGAGTGCTTTCTTCCAAATATCGAGAGGAGCCTTGTCAGAATCCTTCATCTTCTCGCCCACCATGTCGATGGCATCATAAAAGATCGAATACGCGATACTCTTCTTCCCCTGCAGCATAAGGTTGTTCACGAAACGGGTAACCTCCACGTCGTGGAACTTAGGATCAGGAAGTAGAATCCTCTTTTTAGGCTTCGCTTTTCTCATTTTTTGAAAAAATTAAGGTGATAAAGGTGAAAATTACTTCTTAGATTTCTTCGGCCGTTTGGCGCCGTAGAGGGAACGGGACTGGGTCCGTCCGTCCACGCCAGCGGTATCCAAAGCTCCTCTAAGGATGTGGTAACGTACACCCGGCAGGTCCTTGACACGGCCGCCGCGCACCAGCACGATGCTGTGCTCCTGGAGGTTGTGCCCTTCGCCCGGGATGTAGGCATTGACCTCTTTCGCGTTGGAAAGACGGACACGCGCGACCTTACGCATCGCGGAGTTCGGCTTTTTAGGAGTCGTCGTGTAAACACGAAGACATACGCCACGCTTCTGAGGACATGCGTCCAGCGCACGAGACTTGCTCTTTACTTCGAGGGCCTCGCGTCCTTTGCGAACAAGTTGTTGAATTGTTGGCATAAGTGTTTGTTAATAAATAAGTTGTAAAAATCCCCAAAAATTTGGGGATGCAAAGGTAGTAAAAAATATTTAATTCACAAAGTTTTCAACAGGGTAATCTTCCGGTTTTTAGGCATTTCCGCCGTCTCAGCGGAGCCCCCTCCCCTTGAGATAGTTCTGGAGGACCGCGAGGTCGCCGACGTCGGTCTGCAGATAGTCGATGCGGGCGGCGGTGAACAGGTCGAGCGCCCCGGTCTTGCCTTTCCGGACCTCCTCGTCGAAGTTGAGGAGGTTGGAGAAGGTGACATAGCCGGCGGACCGCAGGCCGGAAGACAGGGCGGTCGTGCCCTTCTCCCCGTGGTAATACTGCCAGTTGATCTGCATCAGGGGCGTGGTCCGGATGCCGTCCAGGCTGTGGGCGGACCCCGTCGCGGTCACGGACAGGTGCGGGGAGATCCGGCCCTTGCTGCCCTCGTAATACTGTTTGGCCAGGTCGGCGTCCGATCCGGTGAAGAAGGTGACCTGGTCGAGCATCCCGGCCTTCTCGACCTCCTTCAGGACGCTGGCGGCCGCAATGGCGGTCTTGTCGAGGTCGAGGTTGACCCAGATCCGGTCCTTGGCCGCGGCGAGCGCCTCGGACAGGCGGGGCATGCGGACCCCTTTCACGACCGTCCCGGTCTCCCGGATCTTCATGTCGAACTGCCGGATGTCGGAGAAATACCGTCCCGCGATGGAGCCGCTCCCGGTGGTCACGGAGGCGAGGTTGTCGTCGTGCGCGCACACGAGGACCCCGTCCTTGGTCTGCCGGACGTCCAGTTCGACCATGTCCAGCCCCTTCTCGATGGCTTTCCGGATGGCGGGGACGGAGTTCTCCGGGCAGTCCTTCGTCATGTAAACGCCCTCATAGGTATTGGCCCGGTGGGCACAGATGTACACGCGGGAGAAATCGCCGGCGAGCACGTCCCGGAAATGGTGGGAAACCGAGCGGTCCGCGATGCTCAGCTGCGTGACGAGGATGGTTTCGTAGCCGTCTTTCGTGAAAAGGGTCAGGATGCCCGTCCGGTCGCTGTCCGTCTGGTTGGGGGAAAGGCGGAACCGCAGGGTCTGCTCCTCCCCGGAGCCCCTTCCGGACCCCGTCACCACCGAGATCCAGGTCTCGTCGGTCTCCGCCTGCCACTTGCCGTCGCTCCGGAAACGGACCGTCCCTTCTTCCGAGTCGCTCCAGCAGGAGACGGCCTTGTCGAGGACCGTCAGGGTGACATGTTCCGGGTCGGCGGGTTCGTCCGGCGTCTTGCCGCAGGAGAAAGCGGCCAGCAGCACGGCAAGCGGAAGGAGGAAGGTCTGGAGTCTCATCGCAATTTCTTTTCTTTCAGGTACTTCTGGACGTTTTCGTGGTCGCCGTAATCGGTCTGGAGGATGTCCACCCCGGCCGTCGTGGCATTCTGCAGGGCCGTCATCGTGCCCCGGATGAGCTTGTTGTCGTCGTCGAGCAGGTTGGAGAAACCGATGTAGCCGGCCTCGTGGACGTTCGCCGGTCCGGCGTAAGCGGCCGTCGTCCCCCATTCGCCGCCGAAATGGAAGATCGGGCGGGTGGGCAGGCCCGCGGTGTTGGCGAAGCCGGCGGGCTTGTCGGCCCAGAAGAGGACGGTCAGCCGGCCGTTCTTGGAGGTATAGGACTCCGCGAGGGCCTTCGAGCTGCCGGTGTAGATGATGACCTCGTCGAGCATTCCGCATGCGGCGATCGTATCGACGGCCGCCCGGACGAACGCCTCGCTCTTGTCCTTGACCAGGTCCAGGTCGACCCAGATCCGCCCCCTGGCGGCCTTGAGGACCTGGCTGAGGGTGGACATCTTCACGCCCCGGACCTGCCGTCCGCTGGAACGGATGGTCATGTCGTGCGCGCAGATGTCCGCATAGGTCAGGTCGGCGATGTTCCCGGTCCCGGTCGTGACGTTGCTGATGTAATCGTCATGGCAGCAGACCAGTACGCCGTCTTTCGTCCGGCGGACATCGATCTCGACGAAGTCCATCCCCTTTTCGATGGCCCTTTCGACCGCCGCGACCGTGTTCTCCGGGCAGTCCTTGGTGAGGTACATCCCTTCATAGGTGTTCGCCCGGTGGGCACACAGGTACTGGTAGGCGTGGTTTTCCTTTTCGACGCGCCGGATCCATTCCTGCAGGGTCTTTTCCTGCGAGGCCTGCTGGGTGACGGCGACGGTCACCGCGCGCTTGCCGGAGGAGATGCGCACCTCCCCCGTCCGCTCCTGCCGGCCGTAGATGTCCGAAGCCCGGACGATGAGCATCTGCTGCGCGTCCGAGCCCGCGCCGTGCGTCTTTTCCAGCTGGATCCATCCGTCGTCCGTCTCCGCCCTCCAGCTGCTGTCGGAGCGGAACCGGATGCTGTTCCGCGCGTTGAGCCGGCTCAGCAGCAGCGTCCGGGACGGAACTTCCAGATTGCTCCCCGCCACGGGCGGCTCCTCCCGGCAGCCGCAGAGGACCGCCAGGAGGACCAGGCCCGTCAGGAAGCCGCGCCTCATTTCTGGACGCCCGTGTGCTTGCGGTCGACGCCGAACATCGGCCAGGGACCGGTGCCGGGGCCCTTGACGGCGGAGGAAGTCAGGCAGAGGACGCCGGACTCGGTCTCCATGTCGGCCTTCTGGAAGCCCACGTACATCTTGCCGTCGTCCCCGATGGTCACGCCGGACCACATCTTGATGTTCGGGCTCTCGAAGGCGGCGTCGAAGGGCATGCCGGCTTCCTTGACCAGGGCCGTGATGTCGGCCTTGGCGACCAGTTCCGCGCCCTTGGTGGCGGGGTCCGGCTTGATGATGCAGAACGAGCCCTTGTCGGTGCCGAACACGACGAGGCCTTCCGCGGTGACAGCCGGCGTGCCGGAGACGCTCTCCGCGAGCCGGTATTCCCAGGCGAGGGTCATGTTCTTCGGGTTGACGGCCACGATGCCGCCGCTGGCGTCCGCGCCGCTCTTGAGATTGACGATCACCTCGTTGGCCGGGCCGATGACGACGCCGCCCTGGTCCTGCGCGGTCGTGTTGGCGATGGAGGTGTTGGTGTCGTTGATCAGGAAGCCCTTGCCCGCGCCGGTCTTGTCGATGAGATAGACCGTCGCCGGGTCGCCTTCCGGGGAGCAGAGGCCTGCACCATAGCTTGTTCCGTCAACGGTCACGACGGCCATCTGCGGCCGGTCGGAACCGCTGCACGTCAGGGTGAACTGGTTCCCGCCGGCATCGATGAGGTTCTTGACCAGGTTGAACGTGTTGACGACGGCGCCGGAGCCGGTCAGGAGGCCGGAGACCTCCGCGCCGACGACCCCGTTCGCGGCGCAGGCCTGCCAGGCGAAGCCGTCCTTGGACACGGCCGGGGCCTGGCGGCAGCCGCCGCTGATGGCGCCGTTCTCCGAGTTCACGAGCCAGGTCAGGCGCTTGCCGTCGGCGGCGGAAATGGCGCCCATGGTGCCGGTCGTGCCGGCATTGGCGACGAGGAGCGCCGCGTCACTCACCTGGACGGCATAGCCGTACCACAGCTTCGGATTTGGGTCCTTCCCGTTGCCCCAGAACTCGGCGCTCCAGAGTTTGGCGAGACCGGAATCATATTTGGCCATGACGGCTCCGCCGCCGCTGGCGCCGCCGCCGAGGATGCTGCCGGCCTTGTCAATGCCCGCGGAGAGGCAGTAATTGCCCGTGCCGCCGATGGCGACGCTGGCGAGGACCTTGCCCTCCGGGGAGACCTTGTAGAGCTTGCCGTTGTCCTTGACCGAGCCGGCCAGGTAGATGTTGCCGGCGTCGTCGATGGCCGGGGCCGCGCCGCGGACGCCGCCGCCCTTGTCGCCGAAGAGGGCGTACCAGGCGACCGCGATGTCGCCCTTGTCCTCGATGGGCTTCTCCTCCACGAGGAAGGTCTTGGCTTTCGGCCGGGCCGGCTTGTTGCCCGCCGCGTCGGTCACGGTGAGGGAGATCACCTTGACGCCGGTCGTGGTGAACGTCACTTTCGGGTTGGCCTCGGAAGAGGTGCTTTCGTCGTTGAAGGACCAGGCATAGGTATAGGGGGCCGTGCCGCCGGAGACGACGGCGGTGAAGGTCACCTCGTCGCCCGTGAAGGCTTTTTCCCGGTCGATGGTGAAATCGACGGAGAGGTCGGCCGGCTTGTCGGAGGGGCCGGGTTTGTCGGGCTCTTCGCCCGGTTTGTTGCAGGCAAGGACCGCGAGCGCGGCCAGGAGCAGATAACGTGTGGTTTTCATATTGTATTGATTATGGTTTCGTTACGGTATAACCGGGATTCTGGGGATAGGCGCCTTTGTCCTTCAGCAGGTCGATCTGGCCCTGCGGGATGGGCCAGCGCATCAGGTAGTCGCGGCCGGCGAGGGTCTCGAGCTGGTCGAGCCGGCCGAGGCGCTTGATGTCGAACCAGCGGTGGCCTTCGGCGTAGAACTCCCGGCGGTATTCGTCGAGCAGCAGGTCCGTCCAGGCCTTGTCGGAGAGCGTCGCGGGGACGGAGGCCATCCCGTAGCGGTTCATGAGGAAGGCCTCGAGGGCGGCGTGCCCTTCCGGCGTATTGCCGAGCGCTTCCGCCTTGACCAGGTACATCTCCGACACGCGGATGACCACCAGCGGGGACTGCAGCGGGTTGTCGTTCGTGACGAACTGGTCCATCGTGTCGTTCCCGTTCGGGAACTTCAGGATGCGGTTCTTCGCCGCCTCGCTCTCGACGACGCTCTTGCGGATATCCCCGGTCTTGAGGCCGGCGACGTCGGCGAACAGGCTGGAGAACAGGTCTTTCACGTCGGGCGTCTCAGCGGTCGGATACGGGATGCGGTAGTTCCAGGAGCCGTCGGTGTCGTTGACGCTGGTATGCAGGGTGATCTGGCTGTCCGTGCGCTGGTTGGCGAGCGCGAAGACGATCTCCTTCGAGGCTGTCCCGAAGCACCAGGTCTTCGCGAGGTCCTCGGACGTCTTTTCCATCGCATAAGAGCCGGAGGTGATGACCTTTTCGGCATATTCCGCCGCCTTCGCCGCGTCACCGGACCAGAGGTACACCTTGGCCATCAGCGCGTTGACGGCGTCGTCGCCCACATAGAAGAAGCCGGTCTTGCTCGCGGGATGCTTCAGCGCCTCGGCCAGGTCGGACAGCATGAAGGCGTAAAGCCCTTCCGCCTGGGTCAGCGGCACTTCCTCGTTCGTCGTCTTTTCGAGAACGGGGGCCGCACCCCAGCGGGTCGTGAGGCCGAAATAGATGAGTGCCCGGCAGAAATAGCCGGTCTTCAGCGCATTCTCCGCCGTGGGGGACGCGCTGGCGGACCGGGCGCTGGCGAGGAGTTCGTTCACCTGCCGGAGCGAGGTGAAGGCGTTCTTCCAGCGCGATTCGACGAAACTGGTGGACGGGGTCATCAGGGTGACGTCGTCAACCTTGCCGCCGCCGGGGCCGTTGGTGAAATTCTCGCCCATCAGGTCCCCGTCGAACCAGCCGCTGTTGACGAAGCCCTCCATGGTGTAGAGGACGCCGCTGGTGAGCTTGCCGAGGTCGTTCTCCCCGACCTTGTCCGTGGTGATGGCGTGGCGCGGGGCGACCGCGTCGAGCATTTTGCTGCAGGCGGTCAGCCCGAGCAGGGCCGTAGCCGCTATCAGGAACAGGAGTCTTTTCATGTCGTCTAGAATTTGAACTGGGCGCCGAGGAGGAACGTCCGCATCGTCGGGGAAAGGCCGAAGTCCACGCCGTAGTGGCGGTGGGACGGGTTCGATTCATAGGAGGCCTCCGGGTCGAAACCGTCGTACTTCGTGAAACAGAGGGCGTTGTCGACCGTGAGATAGGCCTTCAGGCCCTTCACCCCGATCCGCTTCAGCAGCTGCTGGGGCAGGCTGTAGGAGAGGGTGACGGTCTTGACGCGGAAGTAGGAGGCGTCTTCGAGGTAGCGGGTGGACGGCAGGACGTTGTAGTCATAGTCGTAGCCCGTGTGGGCGCCGGAGAGGACCGGGCGGGGAATGGTGTTCGAGGTCCCTTCGCCGCGCCAATAGCCGTTCGCGACGGCTTTGGACACATTGAAATACTGGGTCACCTCGCCCTTGCCGGAAACGTTGACCGTCGTCGTTGCGATGCCGAGATGCTCGCAGCCTTCCTTCCCGTTGACGCCCTTCCAGGAGGCCAGGAGGTTGTTTCCGACCGAATAGGTGCAGAACACATCCAGTGCGAGGCCCTTCCAGGAGAGGTTGGTGGAGAGGCCGCCGAACCAGTCCGGGGTGGCCTTGCCGCAGAGGATGCGGTCGTTCTCGTCGATGTCGTCGTTGCCGTCGCGGTCGAAGTAGATGCAGTCGCCGGCCCGCACGCCCTTCGCATAAAGCGGGGCCGGGACGTCCTCGTCGCGCTGGTAGATGCCTTCAAAGCGGTACATGTACCAGGAGGAGATGGGCTGGCCGTTCTGGAGGATATGGTTGGCGTTGCCGCCGAGGAGGTTCGAGCCGCTGCCGGTCACGATGATGGCGTCGGACCCGTCGAGCAGCGACAGGAGACGGCTCCGGACCCAGGAGACATTGGCCCCGAGGGTCCACTTGACGGGCCCGTCGAGAATGCGGGCGTTCACGGCGAACTCCGCGCCGAGGTTGTCCGCCGAGCCGATGTTCGCACTCACCGTGTTCATGCCCGTCGCCGCAAGGACCGGCTTGGAATAGAGCATGTCGTTGGTGATGGAATAGAAGGCGTCCGCGGTGAGGGTCAGCCGGTCGTTCCAGAGGCCGAAGTCCGCTCCGGCGTCGTATTTGGTCGATTTCTCCCACTTGAGGTTGCTGGCCGGGGTGCCGACCGTGAAGGCGGAGGAGCCGTTGTAGGAGCTCCCGGCGCTGATCAGGGACATGGCCGCCCAGTTGCCGATGCCCGCCATCGAACCGGTCTGTCCCGCGGAGAGGCGGATTTTCAGTTCGGTCAGGACGGGGTTCTTCGGGAACCATTTCTCATTGGAGGCGAACCAGGCGAGGGAGGCGGCCGGAAAGGTGCCGAAGCGGCTTTCCTTCGGGAAGCGGGTGGTGCCGTCCGAGCGGATGGACAGGTTGAGGATGTAGCGGTCGTCCCAGTTCATCATGGCGCGGGCGAACCAGGATTCGAGGGCATAGGCGGCGTAATTGACGCTGTCCGGGAAGATCTCCGCGCCGGAGGTGACCAGGCCGAGGGACGAGGACGGGTAGGCCTCATTGGCATAGTTCGAGCTCATGAAGCCGAACTGCTCGTAGGCGTAGCTCTCCCAGGAATGGCCGGCCATGGCCGAGTAACGCAGCGCGCCCGCGCTGCCCTCATACGAGAGGATGTTGTCGAAAACGTAGCGGAAGGAGTGGTTCTTCCCTTCCGTGATGGCGCCCCAGCCCGCGTTGAGGGCACGGGCGTTGTGGTTCTCCGTCAGCCTCTTCGTCGAAAGGTCGAGGATGCCGTAGCCGCTGATGGAGGGGGTGTATTTCAGGCCCTTGAGCGGCGTGAAGTCGAGGGAGACGGTCGTGGCGAGGCGGCCGGTGTTGACCCACCATTTCTCCTCGTTGATGAGCATCACCGGGTTGTGGCGGACGAGGCCGGTCGTGGTCATAATCATATAGCTCCCGTCCTCGCGGTAAGGCGTGTACCAGGGCTGCTCCTCGCGGGCGGTGCGGAGGACCTTCAGCGAGGTCGAGGTCTCCTCGGCCTTGTCCTGGCGGGACCAGGTGAGGGAGGAATTGAGGTTGAAGGCCAGCCAGGGAGCGACCTTGTAGCTGAATTTCGCCCGGCCCGTGTACTGGTGCCAGGCCGTGTTCCGGATGTATCCCTCCTGCGCGTCCATGCCGCCGGAGACATAGAAGGTGAACTTGTCGCTGCCGCCGGAGAGGCTCACGCTCGCGGAGGAGGTCTTCGCCCATTTCCGGGAGATGGCGCCGACCCAGTCGAAATCGGCGGGTTCCGGGGGAATGTAGAGGGAGCGGACCTCGAGCTTCTGGAGGTTGTAATTGTCGATGGCCTCGGTCATCGTGCGGATGTACTCCTCCGTATTGGCCATCGGCACGTCGTGGGCGACCTGGCTGAGGCCGGTCTTCACGCTGGCGTCGATGCGCGTGGCGCCCCTCTGGCCGGACTTGGTCGTGATGAGGATGACGCCGGCGTTGCCGCGGGAGCCGTAAATGGCTGTCGCAGAGGCGTCTTTCAGCACTTCGATGCGCTCGATGTCCTCATTGTTGAGGGTGGGATACTGCTCTGCGGGGATGCCGTCGACGACATACAGCGGGGCCGAGCCGCCGGAGATGGAGCTGACGCCGCGGATGATGACGTTCGGGCGGCTGCCCGGCGTGCCGCTGGCGCTGGTGATGCTGACGCCGGTCGCATGGCCCTGGAGGGCCTTGATCGGATCATAGGCGGCGCCGCGGTCCACTTCGTCCATCCGGACGGAAGCGATGGAGGAACTGACGAGTTTCCTGGAAGCGGAGCCGTACCCGATGACGACGACCTCGTCGAGGGCCTGCCGGTCGAGCGGAAGGACCATGTTGATGACGGGGTCGTCCCCGGCCCGGGCCTGCTGCTCCAGGTATCCGAGGCTGGAAAAGCGGAGCAGGGCCCCCGGGGCGGCCGAAATGCTGTAGCGGCCGTCGAGGTCCGTGGTCACGCCTTCCCGCGTGCTGCCGATGAGGACGGCCGCGCCGAAGAGCGGCGTCCCGTCTTCATCCCGTACGGTTCCGGAATACGTCCTGCGGGCCTCCGGCTTGTCCTGGGCCGCCGCCGGAAAGACGACGGCCGCCGTGAGGAGCAGGAGGGAAGGGAGGAGGATTCCGGCGAAAGTTTTTTTCAGGTACATGTGTTATTATTTATGGCTTCACAAAGATACGGATTCTACAGGGTCTTTGCAAACAGGCGGAGGCTCTTCGAGAACATGTCGTTGGCGGCGTAAGAGGCCCCGATCGAATGGGTGACATTCTTGTACGTCACCACCTTGACATCCTTGATCCCCGCCGCGCGGAGGGCTTCCCGGTAGCGGCGCGCGTTGTCCGGGCCGATGGTAATGTCGGCCGTCCCCGTGAACAGGACCGCCTTGTAGGACAGGCCGCTCTTGGACGCTGCGATCGTGACGGGCGCGAGGCTGTCGATGTACTCCGGCGCCCACCCGTTCAGGAACACGTCGTAGCGCTGATGCTTCTTGACATTCGACGCGGGGGCGTAATTGTCCATCGTGTAGTGCAGGTCATAAGCCCCATACCAGCCCGCATAGGCCTTGGTCTGCGGGAAATGCATGGCGCAGCAGGCCGAAAGGTGCCCGCCGGCGGAACTGCCCACGAAGCCGATCCGTTCGGGGTCGATGCCGAACTCCCCGGCCCGGGAAAGCACATATTCCACGGCGTCATAACAGTCCTGGACCGAGTCGCCCAGCCGCGCCCCGGGGACGGTGGCCAGGGAGTACTCGATGCTGACGGCGGTGATCCCGTACTTGCCAGCAAGGGTCTTGCAGAAGGCGGCCGCAGCCGTGTAACTTCCTGAAACCCAGCCGCCGCCATGGATGTGAAATACGACGGGTGCATGGTCCCGCGCCGCCCGGTAAACCATCATGGGAAGGTCCTCGCCGGTCAAGCCTTTCTTGTACACGACGGTTTCGGGAACGACGGTGTCCATGGCTTCCTTGCTGTAAGCCCGCACCTTGGGTTTGAACGGGACGCAGACTTTGGACAGCCGGTACGGGTCGCCGATCAGCGCCTCGATCGCCTTGGCGTCTTTGAGCGTGTAACTGCCGTCTTTCTCCTGGACCAGGGCCATCCCGTAGCGGTTGTAGATCTTCGCCGCCTGCAGGGGCGCCAGGAAAAGGATTGTGGCGGCCAGCGCCAGGAGGATTACTTTCAAGTATTTCATTCTCAATCGGTTTTACTGTTATCAAGGGGTGGACGGGCAGCTAGCCTTCGAAGAACCACAGGGTGCGGAGCATCTCGAAGACGCGGTCGATGTATTCGCTGGTGGTGGGGTCCCAGCGGAAGCCCAGCCGGTGGAGCACCTGCATGGTGAAGGCGGTGGAAGGGAGGGTCTCCACGCCCGCGGTCTCGCCGGCGGACTGCTGGTAGGCCACCAGGGGGGCCAGGGTCCGTGCCTTGGCGGGATCCCGCTGGGCGGCTTTCATCCGCCGGGCGAACTCCTTCTCCTCCACGTATTCCAGCGGCTTGCCGTCGATCTTCTCCAGCCGGGTGAGGACATCGTCCATGGGTACCATGTGGTTGTTGGAAACGTTGAAGACACAGTTCTCCAGCGGGGTGGTGGAAAGCAGCACCATGGCATGGGCGACCTGGTCGATGGGGGTGAATTCCATCTGCCCTTCCAGCAGGTCGTACGGGCAGGCGCCGATGAGTTTCAGGGCCTTGAGCCGGCCCATGGAGGCATTGGCGTTCAGGTTCACCTGGAACTCCCCGTCACCGGCGCGGGGCGCCAGGTTGCCGGCGCGCAGGATCTTGGCCTTCAGGGTGCCGGCGGCCATGTGTTCCAGGATGTGGCGCTCGGCCAGGAACTTGGAGTGGACGTACTGGTTGTCCGTCAGCTGCCCGAAGAAGAGCATCTGCTCCGTGATCGTGCCGGGCACCTTGCCGGGGGTGAGGCCGCCCACGCTCTCGGTGGAGACGTGCACCAGGTAGGCGCCGTTCTTCTCGCACAGGGCCACCAGGTTCTTCACGCCGCCGTAGTTGATGTCCTCGATGTCCGTTCCCTTGGAGAAGTGCTTGACATTGGCGGCGCAGTTGAACACCATGTCGATCCGGTCCAGTCCTTCCAGGCTCTCGGGCCGGGTGATGTCGCCTTCCACGGTCCGGATCCGCGTCCCCAGGAGCTTGCGGTAGTCTTTCTCGAAATAATAGACCAGCATCTCCCGCAGGCGCCGCTCCGGCGTGATTTCCCCCTTGGAACGCAGCAGGCACCAGACGGTGGTGTCCGGGCCGGTATTCTCCAGCAGTTCCGTCAGCACGTGGATGCCCAGGAAGCCCGTGGCGCCCGTGAGGAGGATGTTCTTGCCCAGCAGCAGGCGCTTCCCCCTGGCGAAGGACTTCAGGCTGTTCTTCCCGAGGAGGCCGTCGATGGCCGAGTAGTCATATCCGGTGATATTGGCATCCTCTTCCGCGGGGGCCTGGTCTCCCTTCAGGAAGGCGGCCAGGGCACGGGCCGTCGGATGGGCGAAGACGTCGGAATAGGCGAAATGCAGCCCCTGCTTCTCCGCGCTCACCAGGACGTTGGTGACCATGAGCGAGGAGCCGCCGAGGTCGAAGAAGGAATCGGTGGCGCCCACGCGCTCCACGCCCAGGATCTCGGCGAAGATGGTGCAGAGGGCCGTTTCCGTCTCTCCCGAGGGGGCCACATAGTCGTCCATCGCCGTGGGGGTCGCGGCCGGCAGGGCCTTCCGGTCCACCTTCTGGTTTACGTTCAGGGGGATGATGTCCAGCTGCATCCAGGCGGCGGGCACCATGTACGGCGGCTTGCGCTCCCGGATGAAATCGGACGCGGCCTTGACGTCCAGCCGGCCTTCCTTCATCACCACGTAGGCGGCCAGGTATTTGCCGCCGGACGGGGCGTCGAAGGCCTGCACGGTCACGTCTTTCACGCCGGGCATCTCCCGCAGGACCGCCTCGACCTCCTTCAGCTCGATGCGGAAACCGCGGATCTTCACCTGGGAGTCCTTCCGGCCCACGAATTCGATGTTGCCGTCGGGACGGTACCGTACGATGTCACCGGAGCGGTAGGCCCGCATGCCGGGACAGAAGGGATTGTCAATGAAGCACTCGGCCGTCTTGTCGGGGCGATTGAGGTAGCCCCGGCCGACGCCCGCGCCGGCAATGATGAGCTCGCCGGCGGCCCCGACGGGCAGGCGGCGCATCTCGCGGTCCACCACATACAGACAGACATTGCTGAGCGGATGGCCGATGGGAATGTTCTCCTCCCGTTCCTGCACATGGAAGACGGTGGAGAAGATGGTGCATTCCGTGGGGCCGTAGCCGTTGTGGAAGGCATAGGAAGGCGGCGGCATGGAAATGAGCTTCTCGCCGCCCACCGACAGGTGCTTCAGGGAAGGATTGTCGGGGAAGTTGCGGGCGAACATCACGCCCACCTGCGTGGTCATGAAGCTGTGGGTGACCCCGTTGTCCGTCATGAAACGGTCCAGGGCGCCCAGGTCGTGCCGGACGGCTTCCGGAATGATGCAGACGCACGCGCCGCAGGTGAGGGCGGGGTACTGGTCCATCATGTTGGCGTCGAAGCCGTAACTGGCGAAGGCGGCCACGCGGTCGCCGGCCTTGAGGCCGTAATAGTCCTTGTACCAGGCGCAGAAGTTGACCAGGTTGCGCTGCTCCAGCATGCAGCCCTTGGGCGTGCCCGTGGAGCCGGACGTGTACAGCAGGATATACAGGCCCTCCGGCTTGGGACCGGCGGCGGTGCAGGGCGCATCCGGCAGATTTTCAGCTTCTTCCGTTGTGAGGACGGGGCCCTTGTAGTCGCCGGCCAGCGGGAGCAGCCCCTTGTCGGCGATCAGGAGTTTGGCGCCGGCGTCCTGGATCATGAAGTTGATCCGCTCCGGCGGATAGGAGGGATCCAGCGGCTGGTAGGCGCAGCCGGCCTTCATGGCCGCCAGCGACGCCTTGGTCATCCAGGTATTCCGGTCGATGAGCACGGAGACCACGTCCTCCTCCCCGAGGCCGAAGCCCTGGATCCGGGCGGCCAGGTTGTCCGTAATGCGGTCCAGTTCCGCGTAGCTGATGGTTTTCCCGTCAAAGAGCACGGCGGGCGCATCCGGCGTGGCTTTGGCCTGTTTCCGGAAGAGCGTGACCACGGTCTGGGTGAGGTCCACCTCCTGCCGGTAGTGGTTGAAGCCGTCCAGCTCCTTCAGGCGTCCGCCGTCCACCAGCGGGATCTGCGCGATGGGACTGTCCTTGAGCAGGCCGCGGCAGATGGTCTCCATGGCGACGGCGAAACTGTCCACCAGCGCTTCGCTGTACAGGCTGTCGTCGTAGGCCAGGGCAATCTCCGGCGCCGCTTCCGTCCCTTCGATGAAGATGCTGAGGGGGAACTTCGGCGTATCCTGCGTAATCACCTCGTCTTCCAGCGTTTTTCCGTTGATGCAGTACTTTTCCACCAGTCCCACCTGGTAGGCCAGCATGACTGCGGGATGGAAATCATAGGCCGAGGACAGGCGGGCGAAGGGATAGTTCTGGTACGAGAGGGTGGTGGAGAAGCCTTCGTCGGTTTCCTTAAGGAAGGCGTCGGCCTGCTGGTCCCCCACCTCGCCGGAGAGGGCCATGGTGTTCACGAACATGCCCCAGGTGTCCGCCGCGCGCATGTCCCCGCGGCCGTTCGCGACGGTGCAGATGTGCACTTTCTTCTGCCCGCTGAACGCGCTCACGGCCATGAAGGCCGCGCCCAGGAAATAACTGGCCGGGGAGATGCCCAGGGCGTGGCAGCGGGCGGTGATATCGGCCTCCAGTTTCTTCCGGAGCCACTTTTCGTGCCCGACCTCCCCTTCTTCCGGCTTCTTGTCGGGGATGACGCCGGCGGCCTCCTCCAGCCCCTCCATCCGGGCGGCGAAGAAGGCTTCGGCCTCCTTGAATTCCGGGCTGTCCTGGTAGGCCTGCTGGTCCTTGGCATACTGGAAATAGGTATAGGACTCCTTCTCGGGGGCCTTTCCCTCCAGGGCCGATGCCAGCTGGGACAGGAAGACGTCATAGGAGCGCCCGTCGAAGACCAGGTGGTGGAAATCGGTCATCAGGCGCAGTTTGCCGGGCGTTTCCACGATCTGCAGGCGGTACAGCGGTCCCTCGGACAGGTCGTAGGGCTGCATGAATCCCTCCTTCAGGGCCTGGAACTCCGCTTCTTTCTTCAGTTTCGTGACGGGGATGTCCCTGGAGGGCGTCCCGGGGATCAGGAACGCCTTCCCGTCCCGCTGCTCAAAGTGGCCGGCCACGACGGGATGGGCTTCCAGGACGGCGTACAGGGCGTCTTTCAGGGCCTGGACGGTGACTCCTTCGGGGAAGGTGAGGATGCTCGGCAGGTTGTAGGCGGTGGAGGACGGATTCTTCACGCAGTCCAGGTACAGGCCGGTTTGCTGGAAGGTGAGTTCCCGCGGCTCGTCGGCGCTGCTCTCCGGGGCGGGCTCTGCCGCCTTGTCCTTGGCCATGAGCTGCTTGAGCAGGTCGTTCTCGATGCTCTGCAGGCTGGCCGTCTTGGCGAAGGTGTTCATGTCCTCCTCCAGGCCGTAACGCTTGTACAGTTCGGTGGCCAGGCGCAGGGCGCTCAGGGAGGACAGGCCGCTGTAATAAAGGGGTTCCGTGAGGCCGAAGCCGCTGATGCCCACGCTCTCCCGGATCATGCCGGCCAGTTCTTCTTCCAGCACGTTGAAGGGCGCCACGTGCTCCTCTTTCTTCCGGGCCTGGGGCTCCGGTTTCGGCAGGGCCTTTACATCCACTTTCTGGTTCACATTCAGCGGGATCGCCTCGATCTGGATGGTGACGGCCGGGACCATGTACGGGGGTTTCCTTTCGGCGATGAAGGCGTTCATGTCCTCCACGTTCACCTCCTGCGGGCTCACGACATAGGCCGCCAGGAACTTGCCGCCGCCCGCGCCGGGCTCGTCAAACGCCTGGACGGTTACGTCCCCGATGCCGGGGAACTCCCGGATGACGGCCTCCACCTCCTTGAGTTCGATGCGGAAGCCGCGGATTTTCACCTGGGAGTCCTTGCGGCCCACGTATTCGATCTTGCCGTCTTCGCGCCGGCGGACGATGTCTCCCGTCCGGTACACGCGGGCATAGGCGGGATCCTTGTCAAAGGGGTTGTCCAGGAACACCTCGGCGGTCTTGTCGGGGCGGTTGAGGTAGCCCATACCCACCTGCTCGCCGGCGATCCACAGCTCCCCGCTCTCCCCGTCTGGCACCTGATGGCCGTCCTTGTCCACGATGTAGGCCCTGATCCCCTCCAGCGGAACGCCGATGGGGATGTTGTCCTCCTGCACCTTCACTTCTTCGCTCACCACGTAGCACAGGCACTCGGTGGGGCCGTAGCAGTTGAACAGGCGGTAATGGGGCAACGGGAAGGAGGACATCTTCTCGCCACCGGTATACAGGACCCGGAGGCCCTTGCAGTCCGGATAGTTGATGGCGAACTGGGTGGCCACCTGGGTGGTCATGAAGCAGTGCGTGATGCCGTTTTCCTCATAATATGCATGCAGGGCGTGCAGGTCCAGCCGGATGCGGTCCGGAATCACATACAGGGTGCCGCCGGACAGCAGGGTGGTGTACAGGTCGGCCGCGAAAGCGTCGAAACCGAAGCTGGCATACCCCGTCATGCGGGTGTCTTCCGCAAAGCCCACATTGTCCATGTGCCGGCTGCAGAACAGGTACACATTCCTGTGGGAGAGCATGCAGCCCTTCGGGGTGCCGGTGGTGCCGCTGGTGTACAGGAGGAAGAAAAGGTCGTCTGCAGACGGGGCGCCTTCGGGCTTTCCGGGGTGCAGTTTCCTGATGTCGGCCGTCTTGACGACGGGGACCTCCGTCTCCTTGAGGACCGGAAGCAGGTCTTCGTCGGCGACCAGCATCCGGGCGTCGGCATCCTTCATCATGAACTGGAGGCGCTCCGGCGGATAGGACGGGTCCAGCGGGAGGTAGGCGCAGCCGGCCTTGAGCACGCCCAGCGGGGCGACCATCATGTATTCGTTCCGTCCCAGCATGATGCCCACGACGCTTTTGGGCGGGATCCGGCCTTGGATATAGGCGGCCAGGTTATCGGACAGTTCATCGACCTGTCCATAGGTGAGGCGGGTGTTTTCATAAACGAGGGCGATGTGGTCGGGGCGGGCTTCCGCGTTGTGGCGGAAAGCGTCCAGGATGGTGGCGAACGGATGTTTAGTCATGTTTTTGCGGATTGATACTTACAAATATAGGCGTTTCCTTCGGAATAAAATAGCATCGGCCCCGGATATTATTTGTTTTTTTTTTGCCGGAAAAGCGTATTTTTAGGGCACCACTAAGACGAATTGATTCCCATTCTTTCTATGAGGAAAAAACTGTTGTTCCTGACTTTCGCTGCCGCTCCCTGGACTGGGTCGCCTACATTACGGGCAAACGGGAATCCAGGCGCCTGACCGGGGACTACATCCTGACGGAGAACGACCTGGTGGAGGCCATCCCCCATCCGGACGGCACCTGCTCCACCTCATGGGGCATCGACCTCCATGAAGTGGACAGCCTCAATGCCGTCCGTTTCCCCGGAACGCCGTTCAAGACGGTGGCGCGGCACAAATACTTTGCGCCGTACCCCATCCCGTACCGCTGCCTGTACAGCCGGAATATCGACAACCTGTTCATGGCGGGCCGGGACATCAGCTGTTCGCACGTGGCGATGGGTTCCGTCCGGGTCATCCGCACCTGCGGGATGATGGGAGAAGTCGTGGGACTGGCCGCATCGGTCTGCACGCGCCACCACTCCCTGCCGAGGAGCGTCTATACGGATTATTTCCAGGAACTTGTCCCGCTGATGCAGGAAGGGGCCGGGCAGCAGGGCCTGCCCAACGACCAGGATTTCTGCGTGCACGGCTGTTACGATCCGGCCCTGAAAAAATAGCCGGGCTAATCCTTCCCGTGGTAGCCCTTGCCGGGTTCTCCGGAGTAGTAAAAACCGGAGCCCAGGGGCTTGTAGTAGTAATAGCGCTTGCTGTTGTCCACGACCCGTTCGCACGCGAAAGACCATCCTCCCTCGCCGAGCTGCCGGTCCAGTTCCGTCCCCGTATAATAGCCCCACAGATACGTGTAGGTATAGTAGCAGTCGTAATACGGGTTCTTTCCCCGGGCGATCATGTCGTCGATGGCATCGGGAACCAGGCATTTGAGGTCGGAATTCCGGTAGATGCTGGCGCGGTTGAGCGCCGGACATTCGGAAAGGGTCAATGACGAGAGGGCGTTGTTGTGGGAGATGGTCACTTCCTCCAGCTTCGGCATCTTCGACAACGAAACGGAACCGACTTCCGTGTTGATGATCTCCACCCTCTCCAGCTCCGGCAGGTCGCTGAGGGACAGGCCGCCGCCCGCATCGGCGTTGTTGACATACAGGCCGTCAATCGCCGGGAAAGCGCTGATCGTCTGGAAGAAGTTGGGACAGGACGCGTTGTCCAGGTGAAAACCGGCCGGATATTCCTTCGAGCCGCTGTCCTGCGCAGTGAGGGTGAACTGTGTCCGTGTGTCTTTCCGTCCCTGCATCGTGAGCGCCATCAGATAAGGACAGCGGTCGAGATGGATCTCGGTAGCGCTCGAGTAATCATAATCCTCGTCCATGGAGACGACAAGATAGGTCACGCCGCTTTCGCTGAGGTCCAGTTTCTTGGACGTGCGCGGGTAGGAACTGCATTTCGGGCTCCGGATCGTCGTCTCCTCCGCCTTCAGCACGACGTTCCCCAGCACGCGGGTAAACACCTTGTCAAGGATTTCGAACTTCTTGAATTCGAGCGGGTTGTGCCGGTCGTCGACCCGGATGCCCCAGGAGAAATCCTCTTTCTCCGGGAAATGATCGTTCACCTTGAAGTTCTCCTGGAAATTCCAGTTCTCCGGAATGGCCACCTCCAGGAAACGGTCATCGGGGTTGTAATCGATCTTCGACCACCCATACCTCGTCAGGGGCTCCATCAGGCAGATCGGAACGTCGTCATCCCAGTTGCATTTGTCCCATCCGGCACCGCAGGAGCGGATGTCCGAGAGGACCGCCCGGGCCAGCGCCTCGTGCCGGGGCTTCAGCAGCCACATGCCGAAAGCCCTGTTGTAAATGGGCACGACCGTTTCGCTGTTCACCCAGGCGATCTGGGCGATCGGACGGAGGTGCGGGTCGTTGTGCAGGGCCCCGTCCAGGTCTTCGGCGGTTACCGTCGCCTTGACCTCCAGTTTTTTCAGGCTTCCCTTCCAGAACGCCTCCCAGTCGCCCGCCGTGTATTCGAAAGGAATGATGGCGGGATCGTGGAAACCGAAATACATGGCCAGCTGTCCGTCGTCGGGATCGCCGCCGAGGACGGAGGGACCGGTGATTTCGGCCGTGAAGGTAATGTTGTCCCCATCCTGGGCGATCTTTACGGCAGCGGGATCGAAGGGAGGGATGTACTTGTAGGTCCGCAGCGGGAATGTCATGCTGTCCGTCGTGAAATCCTTCGTCTGGCCCATGGCCCGCAGATGGAGGGCGGCGTCCACCAGCAGGTTCCGGGAGAACTCCGTGCTGAACAGGGTCGTCCCCTGCCAGCAGTAATTGTCATCCGAGGAAATCAGGTCGGGGGCGAAGGTGATGCCTTCCCGCAGGCGCATGTTGATGGTCATGCCGGCCTGCACCATGTCGCCGAAGATGCCGACGGCGGGTCCGACGCCGAGGCCGTAGCTGAGTCCGCCGTCGATTTTCGGGCCCGCGCCGAACTTGGTCTCCCCCTCCTGCGGGTCGGTCGCCGTCATGGTCCCGCTCAGGCCCTCCAGTTCGTCGTAATGCATCCATGCGGACGAGTGGATGGTGGTGCTGGCCTGGGCCGAGAGCCCGATCGAGCCGTCCACGCCGACCACGCCGTACAGGTCGATGGAGGGCGTGATGAGGACGGGTCCGACGGGGATGGCCGCCACATAGATCGAGAAGAGTTTCTTGTAGATCTCCCTGCTGGCCGAAAGCTTGAGTTCCAGTTCTCCGCCGAGGGTCGTGTCCATATCCACCTTGACGTTCAGGGTGGACAGCTTCCAGTCGCCGATGCTCATCTGCAGCTTCATGGCCAGGTCGATGCCGATCTTCGGGGTGAAGTAGAATCCGGGGAGGAACTGCCAGCTGAGCTGGGGGAAATCGATGTGTATTTTCTTGGAGGTGGAAGCCCTTGTCCGTGAGAAGGATACGGGGTTCCCGTCCGCATCTTCAATGCGGATGGCGCTCCCGCCCAGATCCAGGTCTCCGGTATCCAGTTCCAGATCCTTGAACACGTCGGTCACCCGCATGTCGGAATAGAGGAACACGTATTCATCCCCCTCTTCGCGCATGCTGTAAATATTCGCCAGCAGTCCGTCCGGGAGGGCCTCGCAGGGGGTGTTGATGACGATCCTGGACGGGACCTGGGGCAGCAGTTCGGCGGGAGCCGACTTGCTCACCCGGAAATACGTGGCGTCCGTCATGTTGTTTCCGGCGGAGGTGATATAGCCGCCCAGGTCCTTGGGTACGACGGAAATGCCCTCGGAGAGGGTGTAGCTCAACTGCCCTTCTTCATCGAGCACCACGCGCTCGGCGGCCTCCTGCAGGATGTCCACCCATACGGTTTTTCCCCCGGAGCTCACGCCGATCCGGCCGCTGCGTTCGGCCTCGGCGGGGTTCTCGGCCACCGTGACCGTGAGGGTGGAGGCGTTGCAAGTCACGCCGATCCACTCCTTGTCGGCGGAAAAAGTCCATCCTCCCGGGCCCGTTACCGTCAGGGTCTTGCTCCCCCCATAGGAGGAGAAAACGAGCCTGTCGGCCGAAACGGAAAGCTCGGAATCCCCTTCTCCGCCGGGCTCTTCGGGGGTCTCCACGGGAGGCTTCTCCTCCCCGTTGCCATCGTCGGGTTTGACCTGCGGCGTTTCCGGGGCGCAGGCGAAAAACAGGGAAAAGACCGCAAGGGCCGTCAGATACTTTTTCATGAGGTATTTATATATTCAACCTGTGATGCGCAAATATCGGCATTAATCGGCGAAAATGCAACGCATTTTATTCCAGCATGTTATTCTGGAAAGCCGTGATGGTGGACAGGGGGATGCCCAGCGTTTTGGTGACGTAGTTGACGGCCTTTTCCTGGAAGGTGGATCCGGGGAAGGTGTTGATGAAATCCACGCCCTGGACGGTCGTGACGCCATCGTCCGTCTTGGAGACATAATAGTAATTGCCGACCCCCGTCCGCGTCCGGGCGCCGACTGCGCCGGAGAACGAGGTCATCTCGTAATCCAGGTCGCAGCGGTTCTGCGGAACGCCGAGCAGGGCCTCCAGGAGCATGCAGACGTAGCCGGTGCGGTCCGCCCCCACCTTGCAGTGGATATAGACGGTCGAATTCCTTGAGACGGCGCCGAAGATCTTGGTGAGGGTCGCCCGCATCCGGTCCTTGTCCGACAGGTTGGCCCAGCTGCCGTAGGTCTCGGTCGTATGCATCGCTCCGAGGGACAGCGCGTCCAGCTGGTATTTCCCCCGCTCGCCCGTTCCCTTGGCGCGGAGATCGACGTCCAGGCCGACTTTCAGATAGTCCAGCAGCACCTTCTGGGCTTCGGGCGTCGTGTCGTCCATGTTGCTGCCCCTGAAGATCTTCCCGTATTTGACCGTCTTGCCGGAGGCGGTCAGCTGGCCGCCGAAATCCCGGCAGTTGTTGGCGTGGTTCTTCCCGTAGGTGCTCTCCCCGACCTTGATCATCCGGCGCCTGCCGGTCGTCTTGAAGACGCCGGAGGCCACGTCCTTCCCGCCGCCGGCGACCCGGTAATACCAGGTTCTTCCCGGAATCAGGTTGTAGACATCGACGGAAGTGGCCGCGGCATTGTTCGCCGGGACCGCCATTTCCAGCTCCTCCATCGCCGGGTCCTTATAGACATAGACGATCTTGTCGCCGTTTCCCGCGGCCGGGTTGGTCCATTTCACGGTGACCGGTCTCGGCAGGTCGAGCCGGTTGCCCGCACCGGTCCCGGTGTAATAGGCGGTCACATAGGTGAAGGAGTAATCCGAGGCGCTGTAGGGTTTCTGCTCGAACGCGTCGAGGTAGCCCGCGACCCGGGCATTTTCCAGATTGCAGAGGGCTGTACGCGTGATTTCCTTGCTGTTGAGGTCGATGACGAAGCGGTTGTCCGCGTCGGCGGAGAAGGTCTTGTCCGTGAAGGGCAGGGAATAGGTCGCCGCCCCGGTGACGACGGTGACGGTGCCGGAATAGGTCCCCGGCGCGACGATGACGCGGTTCGGCTCCGCGGCGTCGCCGGTCGTGGCGACGGTCGATGTCCGGGTCAGGTTCGCATAGGGCCGTCCGCCGGAAAGGGTCAGCGCCGGAACGCGCTTGACGCCCACCATCGCGCTCGTAAGCCGCGCGGTCGCCTTTCCGGCAAGGCCGGCGCCGTCCGTCGTCCGGAGATACACGGATTCGACCTGCTCGCCGGCCGAGGTGCCGGAAGAGCAGACCCGGATATCGACGAGGGCGGCCATGCTCCGGAAGCACACGGCGCCGTTGTCCTCGCCGGGCTGGCCGGCATGGAAGCGGAAAGGCTCACCGGCGAGGGGCAGCGACCGGAGATCGCCCGGCTGGTCGGCGGGAAGGACGACGTCCAGGCACCCGTCATCGGGACAGTCCGCCACATAGGGGTAGAACGGATAGACCGCGGCCCCCTCCGGGACGGACCGGGGGGACGTGGCCTTGACCACCCACTGTCCGGACTCCTCCACCGCCTCTCCCGTCAGCGTCCCTCCGGTGACCAGGAACAGGCCGACCTGCTCGCCGCTTTTCAGCGAAAAGCCCTCCGTTTCCAGGCTCCCGGCATAGGACAGCGGGAAGCGGTATTCATAGACTTCGGGATCGGTGACGGGCTTCTCGCAGGAAAAGCAGAGCAGGAGGCCCAGGAGGGCCGGCATGAAAGGGAACCTGGATTTCATGGTATGTTCATGTTTCTGGGGGCAAAAATATCACTTGTTTTGCGGAAAGGCAAGAATCTCCGCCGAAATGGTTAACTTTGGCTGCATATGAAAAAGATCCTTGCCTGCCTCAGCATCCTGCTGATCACCGTCGGCCTCCAGGCCGCGAAGCCCAAGTATGTCTTCTATTTCATCGGCGACGGGATGGGGACCAACCATGTCCTCATGACGGAGATGTATCTCGCGTCGCTGGAAGGGAATATCGGCGTCAAGCCCCTCTGTTTCACCCAGTTCCCGGTGGCGAGCGTCAGCATGACCTGGTCCGCCGACCGGAACGTGACCGACTCCCCGGCGGCCGGGACCGCGCTCGCGACGGGCGAAAAGACCCGGAACGGCGCGATTGGCGTCGATCCGGAAGGGAAGCCGCTGGAGACCCTCGCCGAGGCCGCTGCGGCCGCCGGCCGGGCGGTGGGCATCGTCACGACGAGCAGCGCCAACGATGCGACGCCGGCCGCGTTCGTCTCCCACCAGCCGAGCCGGAAGAACGGATATGAGATCATGCTGGAGATGATCGACCGCGGATATGCCTTCTACGGCGGAGCCGACCTGATCCATGAAGACCGGACCTTCGACCGGAAGCCGGTCCCGCCCATCCGCCCCCTGTTCGAGGCCGCCGGCTATACCGTCTGCAACCCGGCGGAGTTCCGGGCCGGGTATAAGGACATGGAAAAAGTGCTGATGCTTCCGGGCGAAGGCCAGGAGGTCTCCTATGCCATCGACGCCCTGGGCGACGGCCCCGAGAACCAGGAGAAGCACGTGACATTCAGCGACTTCGTCTCCTCTGCATTGACCTTCCTGACCCGGGATCCGAAGCAGGGGTTCTTCCTGATGGCGGAGGCCGGGGAGATCGACCATGCCGCCCACAGCCACGATGCCGCGACGGTGATCCAGGAGGTCCTCGACATGGACGCGGGCGTCCGCATCGCCTTCGATTTCTACCGGAAGCATCCCAGGCAGACGCTGATCGTCATCGCCTCCGACCATGAGACCGGCGGCCTGACCTTCGCCCTGCGCGAACCCCGGCATCTCGCCCGCCTCCAGGTCCAGAAGCACAGTATGAACGTCCTTTCCGACATGCTCAAGGAGCGGATGGTCTCGCAGAAGGCCATCCTCACCTGGGACGAGACCAAGGCCTTCCTCGGCGACGAACTGGGTCTCTGGAAGGAGGTTGCCGTCTCCTGGGAGAACGAGAAAATGCTCCGGGACATCTACGAGGCGACCATCGCCAAGCGGGATCCCGGCTCGGCCAAAGACCTTTATGCCGACAACTCAAAGATCGTTTCCGCCGCCGTCGACGTGCTGAACCGTTCCTGCCGCATCTACTGGAGCGGGGCGCATACTTCCGGCTATGTCCCGGTCTTCGCCATCGGTCCCGGCAGCGAACTGTTCTCCCGCCGGATGGACAATGTCGACGTTGCCCGGATGATCCGCCAGGCGGCGTTCTGAGGAAAGCGGGAGGCCTCCGACCGTTCAGGAACGGTCTCCGCCGGCCCATTCGCCGGGCGTCAGGCCCGTGCGGGCCTTGAAGGAACGGAAGAAGGACTGCTCGTTGGAGAAGCCGGATTCGTCGGCGACCTCGGCGAGCCGCATGTCGGGATGGTCCCGCATCAGTTTCTGCGCATGGCGGAGCCGGTAGTCCCCCAGGAATTCCGGGAAGCTTTTGCCTGCCTGGCCGTTGATGCAGGCGGAGATGTAGGTGGCGTTGGTTCCCAGGCGGGTGGCCAGGTCGGAGACCTTGAGGCCCTTCTGCCGCCAGAGTTCCTCCTTTTCCATCAAATACAGGATCCGGGACATCAAATCGGCCCCGGAAGCCCCCTCCGGCCGCTTTGCAGGGACCTCCTGCACGGGAGAAGGCACGGTGGCCCCTCCCTTTTTCCGCATGAGTAAAAAGGCCGCGCCGCCGGCGAGGAGAAGGCCGGCGAGGAGGGTCCACCAGGGAAAGGAGGCCCCCGGCGGGAGCGGTTCCGTATGCAGGATGAACGCGGTCGCGACAGGGTGGTAATTGTCCGGTTTCGCCAGCCCGCCGGCGAAGGCGATGCGGCCGCCGGGCAGCAGTTCCGCCCAGATATGCTCCGGAGCGAGGAGCCCGTCCGGCAATTGGGCATGGTACAGGCTGACAGGGGCCTGTCCGCCGCGAAGGGCCTCGCCGTAATCCACCCTCGCCGCGTAGATCTGTCCCGTCCCGGCGACGACCCCGATCAGCCAGGCACAATCCCGCTCCCTGTCCGCGAGCAGGATGGGATCCAGCGACAGCGGCCCGTCTTCCGGACGGACCGGCGGCAGGGGCCGTTTCGTCTCCAGGATGGAAAACGCTTCTCCGACCAGCGTGCCGATGCCCCACCGCCCGTCGGTCAGGTTCCGCACCGGAAAGAGCCAGGCATATCCGCCGACGGCTTCGTTGCCGATGAAAAGCTGGTCCATGCGCTGGCCGTCATGGAGGAACCATCCTGTCCATTCCTGCAGCAGCGGGATTTCGACGGGGTCGCCCCGCAGGCGGTCCGCCGCGGGCGGCAGGAGGCTGTCCCGTTCGCTGACGCAGCTCAGGATGAAGGCATTGTCCGGTGCCGTCTGCAGGATCAGCGGACAGGCACGGCTGAAGGAAGGGGCACGCAGGGATGTCCCGCCCGACTCCGGAGAATAGGTGGAAATGACGTCTTCCGCGAACCAGTTGCCGGCCACGATGATGCGACCGTCAGAGAGCCGCGCCGCCGAGACATGCGCTCCGCGCTTCCGGTCCAGGATGGGCAGCGGGGAAAAGCCGTGCGTGGCGGCGTCGTACAGTTCCACGCCCCAGGTCTGGCCGATGCCGAAGGGCTCGGCGCAGCCGCCGCCCGTCAGCAGCCGGCCGGACGGAAGGACGGCGCCGAAGCCGAAATCATGCGGGAAGAATGTCTCCGCCAGGTGCCACTTGCCGTCGCGGAAATACTCGGCCGTGGCCGTGGGGATGAAACCCGTCGTGTGCCCGCCGACGACCACGAGTTCTCCGCCCACGTACGCCAGGATATGCCCGCTGCGGGGAATATTCAGGTCCGGCAACCGTTCGACGGCCATCTCGAAGACGCCTTCCTCCGTCGCCTTTTCCCCTGTCGCCTGCTCCGGATGAGCGGTGCAGGCGGCAAGGAAAAGGCTGAGGCATAAGACTGTCCGGGCATTCATCGCTCCAAAGATAGCGATTTTTGGGCATAAGCCCCTTATTCCCAGTTTTCCCACATCCACCAGTACTGGTCTTCCGGGTTGATCGTACGATAGACCCACCAGGGTGAACCCATCGGCGTATCGGGCCAGAAAAGCTTGAAGCCATAGTAGCCGGATCCGGGGATTGTGCTTCCGTCCGTTGTCTCCACCAGCTTGATGGAACGGTCGTCACCGGGAGCCTTCGGGTCAGGAACGTAGCGGAACCACCCCTTCGGATTCCGGTCGCTGGTCATGACGAATTCATAGTCGCCATGCACCCAGGCAAAGGCATAGCCATAGGGCTGGCCGGGCGCAAAACCGGGCCATACGGTTCCCGACTTTCGCTCGTTCTTGTCCCCTGGGCCCAGGTGGCAAAGCTTGATTTTCCGGCTGACCTGGGCGTCTTCCAGTGCGGTGAGGATGTCGTCGGTCGCCCTGTCGCCCGTATCCTTCAGGGCTTCAATCTCTATATGGCGGCCGGAATAATCCGTGAAGTTGTAGCCGTAATCGGCCAGGGTTTGATAAAAAGTCAGATAGTTGGGAGACACGTAGTACTTCAGTCCGGTACCCGTATAGATAAACAGGTACAGGTCCCAGTCCAGCATCAGTTTTTCCGTGTCGTAGTCGGCCATCCAGTCGAAGCCCACGTCCGTGGGGACGAAATTGTAGATGGCAAGACGGTAATGGGGGAGGGAACAGGTCTTGATGTTCTGGGTGCCGTCGGGATTCGTGCTCAGCACCGTGGTGACGACATTCTCCAGCTTGAGGTTCTTGCCGAAGGATCGCGTCCCTTTCGGGAACAGATACCTTTCCCACAGGGGGTCGAAGTCGAGCTTCACGGACAGGATGTCCCATTTTTTCGTGAGCCATCCGCCCAGGGCGGCCGTGCGCGGCGTGAGCGAGAGGCCGGGCGTGAGGGCCATTTTGATGCCCTCCTTCATGTCTCCGCCGAGGCTGAGGGTCAGGCTGAGGTCGGTGTCGATCCCCACTTCCATCAGGCCCCATATGTGCAGGGCAGGATTAATGCCCAGGTGGACGCCCGCCGCGAAATTTGCGTAGAAGTTGAAATCGAATTCCGGGGCCATCTGCACGCTGCCGGGCTCGGCTTTCTGATAGCGGAGGAAGAAGCCGTCGCCGGCATTGTAGGAGCAGCCGAAGGTGCCGCAGTCGTAGCTGTAGGTCATGTCTGCGGTGAATTTGATATCGGCGCTCACTCCCACGGAGGCGGAGAAATTGATGTTCGGCTCCATGACAAGTCCCGGAGCGATGGGAACCCCCGGCACGAAATACAGGGTGACGAGGCTCTTTTCCCAGGATTTGCTCCATTCTTTGGACAAGGTGAAATTGGCCGACAGGTTGAGGACGGGGTGCACCGTGAAGTGCAGGAAAGAGAGCTCGCCTTGCTCGATCCTGGCCGCCGCTTTCATCGAGATCGTCATGCTGGCGCCCAGCGTGAGGGAGCAGCCGTCCTCGCCGATCTGGTGGCTGATGGACGGCGTCGTGACGGAAAAGTCCTTCCGGACCAGTCCCCGCGTGCCCAGCAGCTGCTCCGTCGCCTCTTCCGTGAAAAGGATTTCTCCCGAGGGGCTGACCGTGAAGGGGACGGAATTGCCGTCGGCATCCTGGATGCCGCTCAGATAGGCCCCCAGGTTGAAGGACTGGCCGGCGTCCTCGACGAGTTCGCCGTTCTCCTTCCAGATGGTGCCGCCAAAGGACAGATGGTCGTATGCCTGCACCGGATTGGTCTCCGGCTCCAGTGCGACGCGGTCGTAGTCGAAGCCCGGGAACGACTCGAGCGAGACCACCTTGAACACGCCGCCGCTGGGCAGTTCGTCCGAGGCCTCCATGATGAGCCAGCCGCCTTCCTTCAGGCCCAGGCTCTTGTGGACGAGCATCTTGTAGGCGGGCAGTTCGAAGTACCGGGTCCCGGCGGACATCTCGCGGATCTCCCGGGAGAGGATCTGGATCTTGTCCGCCGCATTGCTGTCCATCAGCACGGCGCCCGGGGCGAACCGGACCTCCGCGTCGGAGGCGACATATTCCCGCGCGGGGACCTCTCCCACCGGATAGACCACCCCGCAGGCGAGCGTCTTCCCGCCCATGGCGCCGGCCTGCCGGGAGATGCGTTCCCCGCCCGCGAGCACGAACGTCACCTCGAAGCCTTTCGAATAGGTGCGGGACGGAACGAAAAGGAAGAATCTGCCCAGTTCCCCGGGCTGCAGGGTAACCCCGCTTCCGCAGTCGAGGGTGATGACCTTGCCGCCGGTGAGCACCGGGGTCGCCGCCCCGTCCGTCTGCACGGACAGGGTGCCGCAGACGTCCTCGCCGGAAAGGTCCCTGAATTCAAGGCGCTGCACCGTGGTCTCCGTGTCGAAGGCCTGCCCGATTTTCAGGACGGACACGACCGGGAGGAAGCGCAGGCCGGTTGAGGCCGTGCCGGAAGCGACCATGAGGTTGCTCTCCGGATCGGGCGCCGGAACGCCGTCCTGCAGGGTGAACTGCTGCGTGGCGGGGAATGCCAGCTGGAGCCGGCCGGCCGACAAGGCGGCGCCCTGCTGGTAAGGACTGTATGCGGTCAACTGTCCGGACGGAACTGCCTGTGTAGAGCGGAATTCCGCCGATTTCCCGTCGGCGGAGATGTCGTTTCCGGCCAGGGAGAAGGCAATCTGGCCGCCGCTCCCGCCGAACACGCCGATCCGGTCGCCGGACTGCCAGTACGTATTGATGCGTACGCCGGGATTGTCCACGGTGATGGTCCGGGTCATGGCCCCGCCGTCGCTGATGACGGCGCGGATGGCGCAGGAACCGGGGACCATCGGTGCGTCTGCGGTTTCCGTGGCGCAGGAATAGGCAAGCAGCCAGGCGCTTGCGACCGTTGCGGATAACAATATCTTTTTCATAGCCGTTTCCCGTTAATTCCAGTCGATATGGTCGCCGTAATCGTAGCCGCCGGCATCGATGGCCGGGTCGGCATCCGTGACGGAGAAGGTATAGGTCGTCGGGTGGATGTTATACCCCGTGAAGCAGACATCCTTGAGCGTGACGGTCGCCTTCCGGGCCTGCCGCTCCCCTTCCGGGCGGGGCGCCACCGTCAGGGTCAGGGCCGTCGGACTCTTCTGCTGAACCGTGAGCCAGGACGCATCGGTCCCGGCCGTCCACTTGTAGGCGTTGGTGGAGACATAGCGGTCGCGGGTCTCTCCCGCCGGGGAAACCGAAAAAGCCCCGGGCATTTCCGGGAGGTCGAAGAACACTTTCCCCTGCTGGATGACGGTGAAGGACCCTTTGTACAGGTCCCCGGCATCTACCCGCACGGTGCAGGTCCGGGGCATCTGGTTCTCGCCCGTATATTCATCGACCGACAGCGACCAGAGGTCCATGGCCTTGTAAAACCGGCACCATTCCGCAGAAGGCGTGACCGACCAGGACCCGTCTTCCGCCGTGGTGACGACCTCGAAATAGATCATCGCTTCCTCGTGCTGGACAATGAGTTCCCCGGGGATGGGCATCCCCCGGCCGGTGGAGGATTCATAGATGTGGATGTCGAACCCGGGTTCCGACGCCGGGGGCGTCTCGACCTGGGGACAGGCGCACAGGAGCAGGGCGGCGAGCGCCAGGCCTGCGGAGCAGAATCGGTTGCGGTTATTCATACGCATGAAAATTTGGAAGGCAATTTAGGCAATTCGGCACGGGGGCGCGCTCCGCTTTCAAATAATCCGGACTAACAATTCATTAAAAGTATGCCGTCCGGAATGGAATCTGCGAACAATCATTATCTTTGTACAAAAGATTATAAGCTGTCCTTACCATGAAAAAACTCCTCCTGCTTTCGGTCGTCCTCCTTGCTGCGGCCTCCGCGGACGCCCAGGATAAAAAGGGCGAAGTCTATATGGCCGCCAATGCCCACCTGGATACCCAGTGGCTCTGGACGGTGCAGCAGACCATCGGGGAATACCTCCCCAACACGCTGTACCAGAACTTCCACCTGATGGAAGCGTACCCGGGGTACAAGTTCAGTTTCGAGGGCGCGGTGAAATACCAATGGATGAAGGAATATTATCCCGAGGCCTATGAGAAGGTGAAGGCGTATGTGGCGGCGGGCCGGTGGTATCCGTCCGGCGGCTGGGACGCCAACGACTGGAACGTCCCTTCCGTGGAATCCAACATCCGCAACCTCCTGCTGGGCGAGACCTTCTACAAGCAGGAATTCGGGGTGAAGTCAATCGACATCATGCTCCCGGACTGCTTCGGTTTCGGCTATACCCTCCCGTCCGTAGCGGCGCACTGCGGCCTGTATGCCTTTCATACCCAGAAACTTCAGTGGCGATACAAGCCCTTCTACGAGGGCGGGCGGAAATGGCCTTTCGAGTTCGGCCAGTGGCAGGGCGTGGACGGCAGCCGGATCCTGGCCGTGATGAACGGCGGGAAGTATTCGTCCAATTTCAGGGAAGACATCACCGATGACGACGAGCTCAGGACGATGGTCGGGAACAGCGCCGTCGGTGCCGCCATGCGCTACTACGGCACCCGCTCCTCCCGGGAGGCCGGGGACCGGGGCGGCTCCCCGCTGCCCGTTTCCGTGCGCATGATCGATGCGGGCATCCGGAAGGGCAGCCCCGACTACAACCTGCGCTTCGCCACCGTGGCCGATATCTTCAAGGACCACAAAGACCTGCTCGGCAAGGATGTCCTTCCGGTTTACGACGGGGAACTGCTGATGGATGTCCACGGAACCGGCGTCTATACTGCCAACAGCAACAACAAGCAGTTGAACCGCCGGGCGGAGCAGCTCGGGTTCGCGGCGGAGGCCGGCGCCGTCATGGCCGACTGGCTGGGTGCGGTACCGTACCCTGCCTATGTGCTGGACGATGCCTATAAACGCTTCATCTGGCACCAGTTCCATGACGACCTGACCGGCACCAGCATCAAGGAGGTCTATCCCTTCTCCTGGAACGACCTGATGCTCGCGCAGAACCAGTTCGCCTCCACCCTGGCGCATTCCGCCGAAGGGGTCGGCGCGGCCATGGACACCCGCGCCAAGGGCACGCCGGTGCTGGTTTTCAATCCCGTATCGGCCCGGAACGCCGATATCGTCACCGTGGACTTTCCCCTGCCGGACGGCTGCCGGGACGTCCAGGTCTTCGGGCCGGATGGCCGGCGCGTCCGATCGCAGATCCTCTCCGTCCGGGAGGGCAAGGCGCGGATGGCGGTCGCCGTCGCATCTCCGTCCGTGAGTCTCTCCGTGCTCGATTTCCGTCCGGTAAAGGCCGCCGCCGCGCAGAAGACGGCGCTCAAGGCCGCCGGGAATACCCTTGAAAACGCTGTCTATAAAGTCACGGTGGGACCGGACGGGGACATCTGTTCCATCCTTGACAAACGCTGCGGGAAGGAACTGGTAGCGGAAGGACAGTCCATTGGTTATCAGCTGTTTGAGAACAATGTTTCCGAAAAATGGCCGGCCTGGGAAATCCTCAAGGCGACCATCGACCAGCAGCCCGCCAAGGTCTGCGGCGACATCCGGATCAGCGTCGAATCAGCCGGTCCGCTGATGGCCGTCCTGCGGGTGGACCGCCGCTACAAGGAGTCCACCTTCTCCCAGCGGATCATCCTCTATGACGGGGCCGCGGACGACCGGATCGATATCGAGAACCACATCGACTGGCAGACCAAATGCTCCCTCCTGAAGGCGGGCTTCCCGCTCTCCTTCGGCGCCCCGGAGGCCAGTTATGACCTCGGCCTGGGCTTCATCCGGCGGGGAAACAACACGGACACCGCCTATGAGGTCCCCGCCCAGCAGTGGGCCGACATCACCGCGGAAGACGGCAGCTACGGCGTCACGATCCTGAGCGACAGCCGCTACGGCTGGGACAAGCCGGCCGACAATACCCTCCGGCTCACGCTCCTGCACACGCCCGGCACAACCAAGCGCTACATCCACGAGAACACGCTGGATCTCGGTCCCCACACCTTCACCTATTCCATCGTGGGCCATCCGGGCGCGCTGGACGGCGCCGCGGCCGCTGCGGCGGCCGACCGGCTGAACCAGCGCAAGGCCGCCTTCCTCACGGAGAGCCATCCGGGCCGTCTGGGCAAGGTCTTTTCCATGGTCGGCACCGACAACCCCGCCATCCGCATCAGGGCCCTCAAGGCCGCCGAGGACGGGAATGGCTTCATTGTTCGTGTCTATGAGGTTTCCGGCAAGCCCGCGAGCGGGACCGTTACCTTCGCCGGCGCCATCGCCTCGGCGGAAGAGACCAACGGCATTGAAGAGCGCATCGGAACGGCCGCCTTCTCCGGGAAGGGCCTGAAAGTGGACATCGGCCGTTTCGCCCCGAAGACCTACCGGGTCTCCCTGGCGGCCCCCTCCGTCAAGGCCTCAACGCCTGTTTTCCAGACGATTGCCCTTCCTTTCAACAAAGTGGCAATCAGTTCCAACGCCTTCTCGGCCTTCGGTCACATGGACCCGGACTGGCACTCCTATGCCGCCGAGCAGATTCCGGAGGAAATCCTTTACGGCGGCGTCCGCTTCCATCCCGCTCCGGCCGATTTCCCCAATGCCGTGGCCTGCGACGGCCAGTCCGTCGCGCTTCCCGCGGGCACCCGCGGCGTCTATCTCCTGGCCGCGTCTGCTTCCGGAGACAAGGACGCCGTATTTACCTGTGGATCAGAGGTCAAGCTGCACATCCCAGCCTGGACCGGTTTCTTCGGCAGCGGCTGCTGGGAGCCCTACAAGTCCTTCCTGAAAGAAGGGCAGGTGGCATACATCGGTTCCCACCGCCACGATGCCAGCCTCCGCGACGAGGTCTATGTCCAGACCTATATGTACAGGATTTACATCCCCGTCCCGGAAGGCGCGACGCGGCTGGAACTGCCGAAGGACAAGGACATTACCCTCTTCGCCGCCGAGGCCTGCCTGACCCCGCGCACCCCCGCCTGCGAAATCTCCGATTCCGTGACCCGGCTCTGAATACGGAAAACCGTCCTGCAGTATCATGCGGGACGGTTTTTCCTTTGGGGGTCGAAAGACCGCTGGGGAGCGGGGGCGTCAAGCTTCCTTCTTCTCTTCTTTCTTTGCCTTGAGCTCCTCGATCTTGCCTTTGGCCTTGTCGGCGAGGTCTTCGGCGTTTTCCTTCATCTCGGCGAAGACTTCCTTCGCCTTGGGGGCCGCCTTGTCGTAAAGCTTCTTGGCGTTGTCCTTCATTTCGCCGGCCACTTCGCCGAGCTTCTCACCGGCCTTCGCCGCCGCATACTTGATCTTTTCGTCGAGGGTTACTTTGCCGTCGCCGTTGAGGTCGCGCGGATCCTTGTTCATGTTTTCTTCCATGATGATGGGGTGTTTTAAAAGGTTTGGATAGTCAAAGGATGATTCCCGCGGCGGGGCTTATCTCCCCGCTATGGAGCCCAGATCGATGGCGATTCCTCCGTAATACGCAAAGCGTGTATATACGAAGTTGATGCTGAACCACTTGAGGGGCTGGATGGAGATGCCTCCGCCATAGTCGAAATAATCCACGCGGGAGCCGGGGGTCACCGTGTAGGTGTGATAGACGGAACTGGAGTTCTCTCCCGTTTCCACATTGATGGTCGAGGCGTCGGTCAGGCCCTCGTTCGTCTGGGCATAGCCGATGACCGGCATGATCCGGAGCCAGCGGAAGACCGGGATCTGGTAGCCGGCGTGGAGGCTGAACGATTCGTCATCCTCCCACAGCTTGTCGCTGAACTTGCCGTCGAACTTATGCTGGGCGGTCACCTTGTTGAAATCCGCGTAAAAGCCCCAGACAAGGGCGTTTACACCGAATCCCAGGCGGGCGTACGGCGTCCCCGTCGCCATCTGGCCCAGGTTGAAGCCGGCCTCATAGCGTTGGGCATTGCTGGAAAAATCGAACATCTGGGCATGGGCGCAGATGGTAAGGGACAGAAGTGTCGCGAATACAATCAGTTTTTTCATCATGTTGCTCTGTTTTCGGCTGTAAAGATAAAAAAAAAGCGGCAAACGACATTAATATTCCGCTTTTTCCCGTGTCTTACAGACAAACAGGAATCGCATGAAAAGAACCTTATTGTCGCTCATCGCCCTCGGGCTGGGCATCCTGGCCGCGGCCCAGGGGAACCGCATCGTCTGTGACGAGACATGCCGCATCGAATACCAGAAGACCGGAACGGAGCAGCCCAAACAGGCGGCGGCGCCCAAGACAGAAGGGAAAAAAGCCGCTGCGAAGCCGGCTCCGAAAGCCGCTGCGAAGGCGCAGTCCGCCCCTGTCCCGGGCTATGCCGTCGTATCGCCCGTCGGACGGACCAGCGTTGAAATGATCACCCAGGCCCCCCGGCTGGAAACGCTTGACGGAAAGACGGTTGCTGTCGTTGGCGTGAGTTTCATGACGGGCGTCACGCATCCCGAAATCAAGCGCCTCATCCTTTCGCATTATCCCACGGCCAAGGTCCTGCTGCTGGATGAAATCGGCTTTTCGGGGCCTTTCCCGGCCCCCGGCGTCACGCGGAAGCAGCATGAGGAATTCAAGCAGAAGCTCCGGGACATGCACGTGGACGCGGTCATTTCCGGCAACGGCGGCTGCGGCCTGTGCACCCCGAAGGAAACGGGCTCCTGCATCACCGCCGAGCATCTCGGCATCCCCTCCGTGGTCATCGCCGGCCCCGGCTTCTCCGACCAGGCGCGGTACACGGCCCGCAACAACGGCGTGCCCGTCATGCGCGTGGCGGAGTATTCCGGCGCCTTCGCGGCCGATTCCGAGGAAATCCTGCTGAAAAACACGCGGGAAATCCTCTGGCCCCAGATCGTCGACGCCCTCACCAGGCCCATCACCGCCGAGGAGACCGCCAAGGCGGAGAAAGCCGGGAACGGGGACATCCGCGACGATGTCTTCTATGGTACGCTGGAGGAAATCGACGCGTATTTCCGGAAGCAGAACTGGACCGACGGCCTGCCTATCGTGCCGCCGACTTTCGACAAGGTGACGGAATTCATGCGCTACACACCTTACAGATATGACGAGACGGTCGCCGTGCTGCCCGTCGCCCACCGGGACACCAAGGCCTGGCACGTCGCCGTCAACGCCGTCATGGCGGGCTGCCGGCCGGAATACATGCCCGTCCTCATCGCGCTGACGAAAGGACTCGGCGACGGCAATTTCCGCCGCACGCTCGCCAGTACCCACGCCTGGGCCCCGTACTGCTGGATCAACGGCCCCATCGCCCGGGAACTGGGCATCGACTGCGGCCAGGGCCAGATCAACGAGGAGGCCAACATGGCCATCGGCCGCTTCATGAACCTGGCGCTGATGAACCTCTGCGGCTATTACGTCAAGCAGGACCGGATGGGGACTTTCGGCTATCCCATGCCCTGGTGCCTGGTCGAGGACGAGGAGGCCTGCCGGCGGGTCGGCTGGGAGCCGTACCACGTGCGCAACGGCTTTTCCGCGAAGGAGAGCGTCGTCACGCTGGGCTCCACCCTCCTCTGGGGCAACAACATGGCCCCCTCCACGACCGATCCGCAGAAGGTCATGGAACTGCTCGCCTGGGACATTTCCGAGCGCTGCCAGTTCGCCCTTGGGAGCGGGAAGCAATTCACTTTCAGGACCATCCTCCTGACCGAGCCCGTCGCAGCCATCCTGGCGGAGGAGTACCGCACCCCCGAAACCCTGGAGAAGGCGCTCATCCGCGCCTCCCGCCGGCCGCTCAAGGAGCGGGCCTTCGCCAACTACTACGCCAATCCCGGCAGCCGGAAAGACGGCGGGGAGCACAGCCTGCGGCAGTACACCGCCCACCTGGGAAAGACGGAAGGGGCGAAAATGACCGCGACGCCGCCCTGGTATGATTCGGCGGACGCCGAACAGAATACCATTCCGACGATGAAGCCCGGGATGACCGCTTTCCTCATCACCGGCGACAGCGCCCGCAACAAGGTCCAGACCATGCCCGGCGGCGGCTACGCCTCCGTCAAGGTGGAACTTCCCAAGGACTGGGACAAACTGCTCGCGGCCTTGGACCATGAATAATCCCGCACAGGCGGCGCTCCTCGCTTCCCTCCTGTCCCTGTCCCTGACGGCGCAGGGGCAGGTTGTCGATTCTACCTTCACCTCCTATGACTGGATCAGGCCGAGCGTGGTGTCCGCCAAGACCAGCCTGCTCCGGGAATACGGTGATACCAGCATCTTCAACCCGTCTGCCGTCATGCTGCATGACGGGGCGTCGCTCGACGCCCTGCTGCTGGAGATTCCGGGGCTTGTCATCGATGCCCGGGGAAACGTGACGGTCAGTGGCCGGCCTGTACGGGAACTGCTCGTGGAAGGGCACCGGTACTTCGGGACGGATGTCTCGGCGGGGCTGAGGAACATCCCGGCGGGCATGGTCGGGGCGGTCAGGGCCTATGAGAAGGATTCGGATGTGGGCCTGGTCAGCGGCGTCGACCTGGCGGACAAGGCGATGGTTCTCGACATCACCATCAAGCAGAAGGAAAGGAACCGCTTCAACCATTCCCTCAAGGCGGCGCTGGGCTGGCAGGACAGGTACGACGGGAAGTACAACGGCAACCGGGTATCCAGGCGCGGGATTGTTTCTGCCGTGGCCGGGTCGGAGAACACCGGCGCCCTGCAGAAATCATCGGGGACGTCCCTTCGGACCGGTCTGGGCGACAACAGCGGCAAGCGCCAGTCGGAGGCCGGCATCACGGTCTCTTTCCCTTCCGGCCGGGCGGAAACCAACGCCAGCATCCTCTACAGATCCACGGGCAAAAGCGTCCTGTTCGAGGGACATGACGATTATTTCCGGACAAGCGGCACCCATTCTACCGAAAACGGCGGCCGGAACAACGAACGCGACCACAACCTGAATGCCCAGGCCACGGTCGAATGGAAAGGCCCGGGGCCTTGGAGGATCATGCTGAAGCCCCAGATGACCCTGACCCGCAAGGCGGCCGCCGACTCCCTGTACGGAGAATCCTTCCGGGGGGACTCCCTGTCTCCGTACTATCGGAGCCTGCGGCGTTCCGACGGGGGCGGCCTGTCGCTCACGGCCGGCTCTTCCCTGCTCCTTTCCAAGCGGATGTCCCGCCGGGGGCGGACCCTCTCCCTGAATGTCGATGGGTGGTATCACGTTGACAATCAGCTTGTCCGCGCCAGCACAGACGGACATTTCTCCATCCGGAACCGGTCCGTTTCCTCCTGGAAGGACCGGGAGAGCCGGCTGAACACCAACGGCGTGGAAGCCCACGCACAGCTGCTCTTCAACGAACCTGTGTCCCGCCGGTTTTCCGCGCAACTGTCCTGCCGGCAGGCATGGCGGACCGACTGGTTCCTCCGGGACAATACGGTTTTCGACGGGGGGACGCCGCAGAAGGATCCACTCCAATGTGCCGACGGACGCCACGATTTCCTGTCCGCGGACCTGTCCGCCACCGGCAGATGGACCCTGGAGCACATGACGCTCACGGCGGGCCTGTCCCTCATTCCGGTGTATTCCGGTTTCCATTCCATCCAGAACGGGGAGCAGACCGACACGACCTGCCTGCGGCTGAATGTCTGTCCGAAGATTGCCTGGAACTGGCATATCAGCGAGCAGAACTCGCTGAAAATCACCTATAAAGGATTTGTAAAGAATCCTTCGGCCGGTCAGATGCTCCCCCTTGCCGCCAATACGAATCCGGTCTATATCCAGCAGCCCAATCCGGGACTCCGGCCTTCGTTCACCCAGGAAATGGCGCTCACCTGGAAGGTCTCCGACAGGACCGGATCCAGGGGTTTCTCCGCCGGCGGCCGCTTCCAATATGTGGAAGACGCCATCTCCTCCCTGGTTGAAAACAACCCGGAGTCCAGCGGCCGCATCGTGACGCCCGTCAACGTGGACGGCAACCTTTCCGCCGGGGCGGATCTCTCCGCCCATCTGGCCGCCGGGGATTTCCTGTTCACCGGCCATCTCCAGTCGGACTATTCCCGGAAGTTTGTGTATCTCTTCGACGACGTGGAGAAAATCCCCCGTCCCGGCGCCGTCCGGACCGGGTTCATCAAGCCGACCCTCGTTGCAACCTTCCGCATCCCGCGGCTGGAAGTCAACGCCCTGCTGGAGGGGGAACTGACAGGGAACCGGCTCGATCTGCGACCGGACATGGACATGCACCCCCGGGTCTTCACGGCCGGGACCTCCGCCACCTGGCAGCCGGGGAAGGGATGGACGCTTTCAGGAGACATGAGGTACAGCCTCCATCGCGGATACATCTTTGAATCCTTAAATAGGAACTACTTGATAATGAACACAAAAATCAGCAAGAGTGTCCTTCGCGGCAAACTGGTGTTCCAGCTCGACGCACGGGACATCCTCCGCCGCTGGCAGAATGAGGTGTTCACGATGACCTCCGAAAGGAGGGGGTTCAAAATCTATCAGGGCAATGCCTCCTATATTCTCGCAAGACTGATGGTAATTCTATGAGCATTCGTTATCTTTGTGCCGATGAACGGCCCGCACCTGTCTTTCCCGGACATTGTCCGCATGTACCAGCAACCCTTGTACTGGCACATCCGCCGTGTGGTCATCGTGCATGAGGACGCGGAAGATATCCTGCAGGAAACGTTCATGAAAGCATTCCGGCATCTCTGGCAGCTGCGCAGCGCCGAGGCCCTCCGGCCCTGGCTCTTCCGCATCGCGTCCAACGAACTGAACCGCTACTTCCGGAAGCATCCGGCCCTCCCGTCCCTGGAAGAATTGCCGGCGTCCTCCTGCTGTTCCCTATCGGAGGTGCAGGAGACGGACCTCCCGGCCGCGGCGGCGCAGGTCGTCTCGGCCGCCATGCTGCAGATGAGCCCCCTCCAGCGCCAGGTATTCAGCATGCGCTACTACGAAGACATGGATTACGACCAGATCAGCCGGATCACCGGGGCGTCGAAGAACGTCCTGGCGGTCAGTTACCATGAAGCCCGGAAAAAAATCGAAAAACAGATCGACCATGCATAACATCGAACTGAAAACGCCCGAAGGTTATTTCGAGGCAAGTCTCGCCCGGACCCTGTCCGGGGCCGCCGCAATCCGGAAACGCCGCGCGGCCGTCCTTGGGGCGGCGGCCGCCGTCCTCCTGGTGGCGGGCGTCGCATGGACCTCCGTCCGCGCCCAGGAACAGAAAGCCTACCTCGCCGAGCAGGCGGAACTGGCCGAACTCGACATCTTCCTTGAAATCAATTAGATCCGCCATGAAAAGACTCCTCATCATACTGGTTTCCCTCCTTGGCCTGACGGCCCTTCTCCCCGCGCAGGCACCCTCCCAGCGCATGAAGGCCGTCCACATGACCGCCGTCCGGATTGCCGATCATATCGGCCTGCAGGAGCCCGCCCGCGCCGAATTCATCCAACTTTACCAGGCTTTCAAGAAAGAGAGCGCCACGCTCCTCGGCGACAAGGCCGCGGTGACGGGCGACGCGGAAAAGGATGCGGAAGCCAAGATCCACGGCGACTTTGCGAAAAGCGAAAAGCTCCTTGCGCTGCGGAAGGCCTATTACGAGAAGTTCCGGAAGATCCTCAAGCCGTCCCAGATCCAGGCCATGTATGACCTGGAGAAAGAATTCAACGCCCGGAAATGAGATTTCCCGTTTTCCTGTCCGCCTTGCTGCTGCTCGCCTCCGTCCGGGCGGCGGGGCAGGAGGTGCTTCCGGCGGCGAAGGTCCGGGCCCGCGCGGCCCGGAAGCATCTGCCGGCGCTCGGCCTGCCGGTCCGGAAGGACGGCGGGGACGATCCTGTCATCTATGCGCGGGAAGGGAAATGGTTCGGCGCCGAATCCATGCGCGCAGCGCCCCATTGGGGCATGTGGACGGAATCCGGGGCGGACGGGGACAGCCCCGTCCTGCCGGCGTCCGTCCGGGAGATCTGCCGCTCCTGGGCGGAAGAGAAGCCCGCCGGACCGGTTTACATCGTCACCGGACCGCTGCAGGGCATGCGCTTCTTCGCGCTCTGCGCCAAAACCCGCAGTTCGCTGGGCTGGAAGTCCATCTGTTTCGTGCTTCCGGAAGAGGGACCGGAGCAGGGAAAGGACCTCTATGCCTGCAGCCACTGCATCAACTGGCTGGAACACCGGACCGGGTACGATTTCTTCCCCCGGCTGCCCGCCCATCTGCAGGAAATCATCGAAGAGATGACCGCTTCCGAACTGCTGTGCCCCCTGCAGGAGTTCGATCCCGGCATGGACGAGGGGCCCGACCGGGAGATCGACCACGACTGGGAGGAGGATCAGCGGGAAATGGGCTGACGGGTCTTTTTCTCTCCCAGCTCTCCCAGCACGCACCAGCGGACGAACGGGATCCGGCGGATGACCTCGTAGATCAGCGGGGAAAGGGTGAACACCGCGACGGTCAGGATCAGGTACATAACCTGCGGCTACGGCATTTGCAAGTTCCGGCTATTTTCCCTATCTTGCACCAAACGACACAATCCTGCCTGTATGAATCAAAATATGGTAAATCATCTTATCAAAGCAGTTGTGTTTATGACGACATTTGTGGTCACAACTTCTCTATCATGTCAGAAAGTCCTGGATTTGAGTATTCCCAAAACTCCCTATACCGGGAATGAACTGAGAATAGACGGGTACTATTATTCTACAGAGGGAGAATCAGGCGAGGGAACTAAGAGAAATCCTCTCTATCATTTTACCTATCTTGAGATTTGTCTTCTAAATCGTAACGGGATCAGCATTTTCTATTGTCCCGCTATTGAAGAAGGCGAAGACACATTACAGGCAATACATAAAAGCCTCCAAGATCCTCCTCGAGATAATTATCCCTATGGATACGGAACGTATATCATTGAAGGAAATCGAATTAGCATTTCGCACTGGAGAAAAGGCTGGCACTGGTTTGCTTACCAAACAGATGGAATCATTTTAAATGATACAACCTTTGTAACCTTAAAGGAGTATATGGTTGGCGAACGAAAACAAGATCGGTATGTAAAGGTTTTTCACTTCAAAAAATACAGCCCCAAACCCGACAGCACTTGCGTTTTTATAGAATGAATCAGATACTCTCCCGGCAGGATATCGTCCACAACCAGGTGGAGACCTTCGGATACGACGGCCTCAACCGCCTCACATCCATCGGCTCCAGGCAGATAGCCTACGCCTCCAACGGGAACGTGACGGCCATCGACGGGGCCGGGACGATGGCATACACCAACCCGGCGAAGCCCTACACGCTGACATCGTTCAACCCCGGGCCCGGGGTCCAGGTCCACGACTACGGCGCATCGTACTCGGCCTTTGACCGGCCGGTAACCCTCTCCGAGGACAGCATCACCCACATCACCGATGCCGACGGCGACCTCGTGGCCGAATACAGTTACGACCCCTGGGGGCGCCTCCGTGATCCGGGAACGCTTGTCATCTCCGGTTCCAGTTCCTCTCCGGCCCTTCTCCTCGGCCGCGGCTTCACCGGCCACGAGCACCTCCCCTGGTTCGGCCTCATCAACATGAACGCCCGCCTCTACGACCCGCTCCTCGGCCGATTCCTCGCCCCGGACCCGTTCGTCCAGGACCCGGACTTCACCCAGAACTTCAACCGGTACTCATAGAAAAGGAAGTTTTGGAACGTACGAAAACGGAAGATTTAGAGAATACGTAAGGATAGATGCTGCGACACCAACCAATATGAGTGGAGCAAATTATAACCATTATCATTTACCTGGTACGAAAGAACATTTTATGCTTGAAACATGGCCATGGATAAAAACAAAGAAGTAGATATCACGAAGTCGTTCCCCTCTATTAAATGGCACGATGCGATTCTCATGCAGTGCATCGTCAATTACGACGATACCGATACGTCCAAGGAAATCCTTTTGAGAATTCAATGGACAACCCATGAAATAAGTTGTATTTGTTTTCGTAATGTACTTTGGGCCGAAATCTCGTACAACGGCGGGATTTTTGGGGCCGAGAATATATTGTCCATATCAGTAAAAGACAACTGTGAAGTATTATCTCTTGTACGTAAGCGCGTTCCCAAATTGTATCCCGACGAAATTATGCGATACTACGAAATAGAAACCATTCAAAGTGCCGGAAAGATAAGAGTCATTGCATCATCTGTCACTCTGATATAGCTGGCTGCACCTCTGTATTTTCATGCTCAATACGAGTATGAAATAGCAATGTCCTACAAAGGTTGAAGATTCAAAGTCAGAAATTTGGATTGTTTTAGTTAGTTTTATGGAGAGAATACGTTTTTTGTCACTAGTTATTGTTACTTTTCTCCTCTCGTGTGAGGGGGTTGAGCCGGATGGTCTGCATCATTTCGTTTATTTTGATAATCAGACCAACCAGCCGTTATACATTGGAAGTTGGTGGCATGGTCAAAAGGATTGTATACCGGCACATTCGGCCGATTCGGTTTTGAAAATTGGGATTATTCCTTCGACGTCGTGCCTGGGGAATCTTCTATATAAGGGAGCGCATGGATATGAATGGGATGAAGAACACAGAATCATTGTTTGTGATGTTGAAAACTGGGGAGAGCAATACGCCGACTTCGTTTTTATTCTATCCCATACCTTGATGGATATGAGTATCAGTCTGACTGATCTTCAACGGTTGAACTGGCGCTTGACATTTCCTCCTACGGAAAACATGAAAGATTTGACAATGACCCCGTCTTACGAAGAAATCATTTCCAAATACGGAGCGGGCGACTGATGGAACAAGTAATAATAATATCTTCGCAGAGAAGTCAAAACAATACCGCCTTGGGGCCTTGTACCTAGGATATAAAAATTATAGAATCGGCTACAATAGTGAAAAAAACATCCGTGGACCAATTCAGAATCATTTTCATGACCTTACACTGTATGGTGAATTTTTCGATTCGTATCCATCACTTCCTGATCTTTCTCTTGGCTATCCCTACTTTTTCTTGCTCAGATTGTGATGGCCTGGTGTTTAATATCCGGCAAGGCCGTTTTCGAATGACACGGAATCCCTATGACGGAAACGAGATGCGGATTGATGGGTATTATTATTCTGTCCCTGAAGAAGATGGTGGTCGTACTGTGCTTCTTTTTTATCGCAATGGCGTTTTTATTTATGGGGGGACAGAAGTTACAGATACAGTAGAAAAGACTCTTTCAGACACGCTGTTATTTATTGATAAATGGTTGTATCCTGAGCCGGAATTGATGAAATTGAGGCGATCACTTCCTGACCAAATTGGTATATACCAGATAGATGGGGCCTCTCTTGAGATGGAAATGTGGGAAAGACGGTTCTTTGGCTATGGCGTGGTAACAATGACAGGAAACATTATTGATGATAGTTCTCTGATTATCATCGATAAGAGAGATGAATTGGGGTATTATAATTTTCCGAAGAATCTCCTTTTCCATTTCAGACAATTCAGCCCCAAACCCGACAGCACTTGCGTTTTTATAGAATGAATCAGATCCTCTCCCGGCAGGATATCGTCCACAACCAGACGGAGACTTTCGGATACGACTGCCTCAACCGCCTCACGTCCATCGGCTCCCGGCAGGCTACCTATGCCTCCAACGGGAACGTGACGGCGATCGACGGGGTAAAGCCCCTTTTGGGCCGGCCTTATTTCCGCTTTTCTCCCAGCACGCACCAGCGGACGAAGGGGATCCGGCGGATGGCCTCGTAGATCAGCGGGGAGAGGGTGAATACAGCGACGGTCAGGATCAGGTACATCGCCACCGGCGGGAGCTGGGTATATTGCTTCATCATGTAACCCAGGCTCGCGATCACCAGGTAGTGGACAATGTACAGGCCGAAACTGCTGCGCGTCATATAGGCCGCGAAGGGGCCCGTGCAGTCGAAGCGGGCCTTGAACCATCCCGTCATCGCGAGGCACATCAGCCAGCCGTAGAGGCAATTCAGCGGGCTGGAGAGATAGGCCGGCGCGGTGTAGTCCTGCCCGAAGGTCGTGACAACCAGGATGATACCGGCAGCGACCGCGCAGGCCATGAGCGGAATCCAGTTCTTGCCGAGGGCCTCCTGGACGCCCTCATGCGCGAACACGAACCAGCCCAGCAGGAAGGGTATCAGGTAGAAGAGCGGCTTGTAGAGATTATACAGGCCGTCCGGGGACTCCGGGCGGGGCTGCTGGATGAGCGTCTGCTCGCCCAGCCAGAAAAGGACGCCGAGCAGGATGACCCAGACGATGCCGGCCTTCCCGCCGAAGGCCCTGCCGCAGGCCTCGTACAACCGGTTCCGGCCGTCCAGCTTGCGTACCAGCAGCAGGAGCAGCGAGAACAGCCACAGGTCCTGGATGAACCAGAGCGGGCCTGTGCCGCTGACCGACCACATGAAGAACCGGGCCACGCCCGGCACGCCGTCCAGCGCCCCGGTACTGGCCGCCCCGGTACTGGCCGCCACGGCCGTGTTGAAATAACCTACCATCCAGTGGAAGACGAGCAGGCCGATGGTCGCGGGCACCAGCAGTTTCCGCGTCCGGGCCCGGAACCAGGTCTTCGCGTCGTATTTCTCCAGCGCATAGCGGGCGCTGATGCCCGCGAGCAGGAACAGCAGCGGCATGAACCAGGGATACAGGATGTACATGACGGCATCCTGGTACTGGGGGCCGTTGCCGAACCCGCCGATGCCGCCGAAGACACCTTTGTTGTTGTAGAAATAGACCACATGGTACAGCAGCACCAGGAGCACCGTCACCCAGCGCAGGTTGTCGAGCCAATGCTTTCTCATTGGGGAAGGCCCTCCATCGCCTGGTCGATCGCCTGCTGGAAAATCTCCGTCTTGAGCAGCGCCATGCCCTTCTGGTCCCCGAGCAGCAGCAGGGCGTCGCCCGGTTTGATGTCATACACTTTCCGGGCATCCCGCGGGATCACGATCTGCCCCTTGTCCCCGACCTTGACGACGCCGAAGATGTACTTGCCTTCATTTTCCTGCATATTCATCATACTTGTTGGAATTTTCCCACAAATATAACAATTCTCACGCATTTTGCAATTGATTTCTGCAACAAAGCACGGAAATATTGCCGAAATTGGGGAAAACCCGTTAATTTTGCATGAAATAGGTTGTGTATGGTAAAATGCATGCGAGCGCTCGTGCCGGCGATGCTGGCGGGAGCGATGATATTGGCCGTTTCCTGCGGAGGACGGACCTGCCGGACGGCGCCGGAAGCGGATTCCAGCGATTTCGTGAACCTGACGGACGTGGTTCCGGACGCCATCCTGGAGATCCGCTATTTCAGCACCTTCAATTTCGTGGGGGCGCGGATCGACGGCTATCTCCAGCCGACGGCCCTGCTGACCCGCGCGGCGGCCGACAGCCTGAAGGCCGTCAGCGACGACGTCATCCGCATGGGTTACCGGCTCAAGGTCTATGACGCCTACCGGCCGCAGTGCGCGGTGGACCATTTCGTCCGCTGGTCGCTCGATCCGGCCGACACCGTGATGAAGTCCCGCTTCTATCCGATGCTCGACAAGCCCGTCTTGTTCGAGCAGGATTACATCATGGCAAAGTCCGGACACACAAGGGGTTCCACCGTGGACCTGACCCTGTTCGACATGGCCTCGGAAAAGGAACTCGACATGGGCGGCACGTTCGACTGGTTCGGCGAGGAATCCCACCCGGACTACTGCGGGGATGCCGAGTCGGAGACCTACATCCCGTCCGGAGGCCTCACGGAGGAGCAGTTCCGCAACCGGATGATCCTCCGCGCCGCCATGAAACGCCACGGCTTCACGCCGCTGGAGAGCGAATGGTGGCATTTCCGCCTTGCCAATGAACCCTATCCCGATACCTATTTCACCTTCCCCGTCCGGGAATTGAAACCCAAGCGCTGCAAATGAAAGTCATGAAATTCGGCGGCAGTTCCGTCGCCACCCCCGACAATATCCGGCGGGTCAAAGCCATCGTCACCGCCCAGGAAGAACCGGCCATCGTCGTCGTCTCCGCCCTCGGCGGGGTCACCGACGAGCTGGTCCGCATCTCGGCCCTGGCCGAGGCGGCGGACAGTGCCTACCAGGAACACATCCAGGCCCTCCGGCAGCGCCACATCGATGCCTGCACGGACCTCGTGGGGGACACGGAGGCAGGCCGCACACTGCGCGGGACGGTCGATGCCCTGCTGGACGAACTCGAGAGCATCTGCCGGGGCGTCTTCCTGCTCAAGGTCCTGCCCGACAAGACCCGCTCCCAGATCCTGAGTTTCGGCGAGCGCCTCTCCTCGCGGATCGTCACGGCCGCCATCGGGAACGCCGCGCTGTACGATGCGCTGGATTTCATCCGGGCTGACGGCGGGGAAGTGGACTTCGAAGCCACGAACCAGCTGGTTTCCAAGCGCTTCAGGGGCTATGGAAAAGGCAGTCCCGTGGCCATCGTCCCCGGCTTCATCGCCCGGGACGGCGCCGGGGACATCTCCACCCTCGGCCGGGGCGGGTCGGACTACACGGCCAGCATCCTCGCCGCCGCCCTGAACGCATCCATCCTGGAGATCTGGACGGATGTGGACGGGTTCATGTCCGCCGACCCCCGCATCATCCGGACCTCGTATGTCATTGACGAGCTGACCTATGAAGAGGCGATGGAACTGTGCAACTTCGGCGCGAAGGTCATCTATCCGCCGACCGTGTACCCCGTCTGCCTCAAGGGGATCCCCATCCTCGTCAAGAACACCTTCAACCCCGAAGCCCCCGGCACGCTCATCCGGGACAAGAAGGACACCAAACCCTCCGAACGGGTCATCAAGGGCATCTCCTCCATCGACAACATCACCCTGATCACCCTTTCCGCCACCTCGATGGTGGGCATCATCGGCGTCGACCGGCGCATCTTCACCGCGCTGGCGGACGAGCACATCAACGTCTTCCTGGTCAGCCAGTCGGCCTCCGAGACCGGCATCTCCATCGGCGTCAGCGGAGACGATGCGGAAAAGGCCTGCCGGGTCCTGTCCAGGACCTTCGCCGCCGAGATCGCGAGCGGCGCGATCCACCCCGTCAAGCGGGAGGACGGCCTGGCCGCCTGCGCCATCGTCGGCGAGAACATGAAGCACAACTGCGGCATCGCCGGCAAGCTGTTCAGCACGCTCGGCCGGAGCGGCATCAGCATCATCGCCTGCGCCCAGGGCGCCTCGGAGAGCAACATCTCCTTCGTCGTGGAGCGGAAATCCCTCCGCAAGTCCCTCAATGTCATCCACGACGCCTTCTCCCTGTCGGAGTACCAGGAACTGAACCTGTTCATCTGCGGCATCGGCACCGTCGGCAGCCAGCTGATCGGACAGATCGCCCGGCAGCGGGAAAAACTCATGCGCAAGCGGAACCTCAAGATCAACATCGTCGGCATCGCCCGGAGCTCGAAGGCCGTCTTCGACCGCGACGGCCTTTCGACCGACTCCTGGCGGACGGACCTGGAAAACGGGATGGACATCACGCCTTCCCGCCTCCGCGACGAGGTCATCGGCATGAACATCTTCAACGCCGTCTTTGTGGACTGCACCGCCAGCGCGGAAGTGGCCGCCCTGTACGGCGATTTCTTCCAGCACGGCATCTCGGTCGTCGCCGCCAACAAGATCGCGGCCTCCTCCGATTACCGGGAATACCGCGACCTGAAGAAAACGGCCCGCCGCCGGGGCGTCAAGTTCCTCTTCGAGACGAATGTCGGCGCGGGGCTTCCCATCATCAGCACCATCAACAGCCTCCGCAACAGCGGCGACCGCATCCAGAAGATCGAAGCCGTCGTGAGCGGCACCCTCAATTTCCTCTTCAACACCCTCTCCGCCGAAGTCCCCTTCAGCGAGACGGTGCGGATGGCCCGGGAACAGGGTTATTCCGAACCCGATCCCCGCGTGGACCTTTCCGGGACCGACGTCATCCGCAAGCTGGTCATCCTCGCCCGGGAAGCCGGCTACGAGGTCAACCAGGAGGATGTCACGGCGGAGCCCTTCATCCCCCGCGAGTTCTTCACCTGCCCGCTGGAGACGTTCTGGAAGCGGCTTCCGGAACTGGACGCCGCCTTCGAGGCGCGCCGGCAGGAAATGGAGCGGAACCACAAGCGGCTGCGCTACATCGCCCGGATGGAGGAAGGCCGCTGCACCGTCGCCCTCCAGGCCGTCGGGGAGCATCATTCCTTCTATACGCTGGACGGCTCCAACAACATCGTCCTTCTCACGACGGAGCGCTACCACGACCACCCGATGCTCATTCAGGGCTACGGGGCCGGCGCGGCGGTCACCGCCGCCGGCGTCTTCGCCGACATTATCAGCATCGCCAACGTAAGTAATTAAGCATGAAGAAAGTACGCGTATTCGCACCCGCCTCCATCGCCAACCTCGGCTGCGGCTTTGACATCATGGGGCTCGCCCTGGACGAGGTGGGGGACATCCTGGAGATGTCCGCCTCGGAAGGCGATGGGATCCACATCGAAAACCGCTCCGGCGTCCCGCTGCCGGAGGATCCCGAAGAGAACGTGGTCACGCCCGTCATCCGGAAGTTCTTCGAAATGACCGGATTGCGGGGCAGGATCGACGTGACGGTGTGCCAGAAGATCTATCCCGGCTCCGGCATCGGGTCCAGCGCGGCCTCCAGCGCGGCGGCCGCCTTCGGCATGAACGCCCTTTTCGACGAGCCGCTCTCGGACGAGGACCTCGTCGTCTGCGCCATGGAGGGGGAAAACCTTGCCAGCGGCGGCTACCATGCCGACAACGCCGCCCCGTCGCTGCTCGGCGGCATCATCCTGATCCGGGGCTATGAACCCCTCGACATCATCCAGCTGCCCATCCCGGGCAACTTCTACTGCGCCGTCGTCCATCCGCGGATCATGGTCTCCACGAAAGCGGCGCGCGGGATCCTCCCGAAAGCCGTCCCGATGCACGACGCCATCGGCCAGTGGGGCAATGTCGGCGGTCTCATTGCCGGTCTTTATTCCGGCAATATCGGCCTTGTGGGGCGTTCCATGCAGGATTTCGTCGCAGAGCCCTACCGCAAGCGCTTCATCCCCGACTTCGACGGACTCCGGACAAAGATCCTCGCCTCCGGCTCCCTGGCCATGAACATCTCCGGCTCCGGCCCTTCGGTCTTTTCGCTGTCGGACAAGCGCGAGACCGCCCACCGCGCCGGCGAACTGATGAAGGAGCATTTCGCCGCCCGGGACATCCCCTGCGACGTGTACGTCGTCAAAATCACGAACAAAGGTACAAGGCTGCTGGCCAATGAGATACTATAGCACAGGCGGGAAAGCGCCGCTCACCGGCCTCCGGGAGGCCGTCGTCCGTGGGCTCGCAGAGGACCGCGGGCTCTATATGCCGGAGCGCATCCCCCGGCTGCCCGACGCGTTCTTCGAGACCATCGGCACGCTCTCTTTCCCGGACATCGCCTGCCGTGTAGCGGACGCCTTTTTCGCGGAAGACATCCCGGCCGGCGACCTGCACGGGATTGTCCGGGAGACCCTTTCCTTCGACTGCCCGCTGCGGGAAGTGGAGCCCGGCATCTTCGCCCTGGAGCTCTTCCATGGTCCCACCCTCGCTTTCAAGGACGTCGGCGCCCGGTTCATGGCCCGGATGCTGCGCCATTTCACCCGCGGGACCGGGGATATCCGGGTTCTGGTCGCCACTTCGGGCGATACCGGGAGCGCCGTCGCCAACGGCTTCCTCGGCGTGGAGGGCATCCGTGTCTTCGTGCTCTACCCGAAAGGGAAGGTGAGTCCCATCCAGGAGAGCCAGTTCACCACGCTCGGGCAGAACATCACCGCCCTGGAGATCGACGGGTGCTTCGACGACTGCCAGGCCCTGGTCAAGGCGGCTTTCGCGGACGCGGAACTCCGCGCCGCCCAGCGGCTCACCTCGGCCAACAGCATCAATGTCGCCCGCTTCCTTCCCCAGGCGTTCTACTATTTCCACGCTTACGCCCAGCTGCAACGGAAAGGCCTGGCGGACAAGGTGGTATGCTGCGTTCCCAGCGGCAATTTCGGCAATCTGTGCGCCGCGCTTTTCGGCAAGCGCATGGGGCTGCCGATTCACCGTTTCATCGCCGCCAACAACGCCAACCGCGTCTTCTACGATTTCCTGCAGGACGGGGAATACCGCCCGCGGGCATCCGTCCAGACCCTCGCCAATGCGATGGACGTGGGCGACCCCAGTAACTTCGCCCGCATCTGGGACCTCTACGGACATGACCTCCGTGCCCTCCGCGCCGACGTGTCCGGGGCGACATACACGGACGGACAGATCGCGGAAACCATCCGCGACTGCTACGCCCGGACGGGCTATGTCCTCGACCCCCACGGCGCCTGCGGCTACCGGGCCCTGAAAGAGGGCCTGCGCCCCGGCGAAACCGGGTTTTTCTGCGAGACCGCCCATCCGGCCAAATTCAAGGACAGCGTCGAGCGGATCCTCGGCGCGCCGGTCGCCGTGCCGGAGCGGCTCGCCGCCTTCATGCAGGGCACCCGCCGGGCCGTCCCGCTCGGCAAAGACTACGAATCATTCAGGCAATATCTTCTCAGCGTATGAAAACAGCCATCGTTGGCGCCAGCGGCGCCGTCGGCCAGGAATTCCTCAGGGTCCTCGAACAGAGGAATTTCCCTACAGGAGAACTGCTCCTTTTCGGTTCCCCGCGGAGTGCGGGAACCACCTGCCGTTTCCGGGGGGAGGACATCCCCATCCGGCTGCTGCAGCACAATGACGATTTCCGGGGCGTGGACATCGCCTTCGTTTCCGCAGGCGCCTCGACCTCGCGGGAGTTCGCCGATACGATCACGCGCCACGGCGCCGTCATGATCGACAATTCCAGCGCCTTCCGGATGGACCCGGACGTCCCGCTCGTCGTTCCCGAGTGCAACGCGGAAGATGCGCTTGCGGCCCCGCGCGGCATCATCGCCAACCCCAACTGCACGACCATCATGATGGTTGTCGTGCTGAAGCCCATCGAGCGGCTTTCCCACATCACCCGGATCCATGTGGCCAGTTACCAGTCCGCTTCCGGCGCCGGTGCGCAGGCCATGCAGGAACTGCAGCAGCAATACCGGGAATTGGTCGAAGGGAAACCCGTCACCATCAGCAAGTTCCCGTACCAGCTCGCCTACAACGTCATCCCCCAGATCGACGTCTTTACCGACAACGGCTACACCAAGGAGGAGATGAAGATGTTCGCGGAGACGCGGAAAATCCTCCATTCGGACGTGCGCTGCAGCGCCATGTGCGTGCGCATCTCGTCGCTGCGCTCCCATTCCGAAGCCGTATGGATCGAAACGGAAAAGCCCCTGTCCGTCGGGGAGGTCCAGGCGGCCCTCGCCGCCGCGCCCGGCGTCACGCTGCAGGACGACCCGGCCACGAAGACCTACCCGATGCCCCTTTTCACGGGCGGCAAGGACGATATCTATGTCGGCCGCGTCCGCAAGGACCTCGCCAACGAAAACGGCATCACCCTCTGGCTTTCCGGCGACCAGATCCGCAAGGGCGCGGCGCTCAACGCCGTCCAGATCGCGGAGTATCTGCTCGCGCACCGGGGCTAAGCATACAGTTCTGAAAAATAATTGTATCTTTGCCCTTTGTACTGACCGGCACCAGGCCGGTCCCCTAAACCGCAACCTGGCATGAAAGAACACAAAACGATTATCCTGGACCGCGCCGGACTGCAGAAGGAGCTGGGGCTCCGCGGCATTTTCGGCAAATGGACCGCCAGCCTCCTTTACCGGATCCTGGAAGTGGACGAAGCCAACCGGATCCAGAATCTTTACAGCGACCTGGAGGGGGCGGATTTTTCTGCCAAAACCCTTCAGGAAATCGGTGTAAGCTATGATATCCCCGAAGAGCAGCTTTCCCGCATCCCGGCGGAAGGCGGCTTCATCACGGTATCCAACCATCCGTACGGCGGCGTGGACGGGCTCATCCTCAATGCCGTTTTCGGCGCCCGCCGGCCGGACATGAAGATCCTCACGACCTTCCTGCTGGCCCGCATCCCGAGCCTGAAAAGCGCCTTCATCCCCGTGGACAACTTCTCCGCCGGCGGGGCCAGGAGCGTTTCCGGCATCCGCGCCGCGCTCGGCCATCTCGCGGAGGGAAAGCCCCTCGGGCTGTTCCCGGCCGGGGAAGTGGCCACCTGGCAGAAGGGGGAGGACCGCACGGCGGCCGGAAAGGGCAAGGTCGTGGAGGACAAGCCCTGGGCGGAGAACATCATCAAACTGATCCGGAAATCCGGCATGCCGGTGATCCCGGTCTATTTCGACGGGGGCCATTCCGCGGGTTTCCACCGCCTCGGCCGCATCCATCCGCTGCTCCGTTCGGTCCGCCTCGTCCATGAACTGTTCAACAAGCGCGGCACGACCGTCAAGGTCCGCATCGGCCAGCCCATCCTGCCCGAAGAAATCGCCGGACTCGACGTTCCCGCGCTCGGGAAATACCTGCGCAACCGTTGCTATGCCCTTGAGGCACAGTGTCTTCCCGCGGCGGCCCCGGCGGAACAGTCCGCCCAGGAACCGGTCGCGGCGCATATCCCCGCCGAACGTGTCCGGGCGCAGATCGAAGCCCTCTCCGACAAGGTCCTCTTCGAGTCCGGCGACTACCGGACCTATCTGATTGCAGCCTCGGACGCCCCGGACGTGATGCAGGAACTGTACCGTCTCCGGGAAGAGACCTTCCGGGCCATCGGCGAAGGGACCGGCCTGGCGCTGGATACCGACGTCTATGACACCTACTACCGGCACATGCTCCTCTGGAACATCCCGGCCGGGGAGATCGCCGGTGCCTACCGGCTCGGCTTCGGCCCGGAGATTTTCGCGGAGCACGGCGGCATCGACGGCTTCTATACCGCCTCCCTGTTCCAGTTCCGCGAAAAGGCGGCGGAGATCCTTCCGCACACCGTCGAACTCGGCCGCTCCTTCATCGTCCCGAAGTACCAGCGGGAGGTCCTGACCCTGAAACTGCTCATGGCCGGCGTCTGCGTTGCGACCGCGCGCTGTCCCGGGACCCGCTACTACATCGGCCCGATGAGCATCAGCAACGCGGTGCCCGATTTCTACAAGAGCCTCATCGTCCATTATATCATGCGGGACTTCAAGCTGCCGGATGCAGAGAAGTATGCGGCGCCGACCCATCCCTTCCGTCCGGAGTTCCTCCGGGTGGATCCGGAGGGCCTGCTGCAGGTCGCCCGGAACGACATCGACGCCTTCGACCGCTTCCTGTCCATCCTGTCGGACGGGGCTTACCGGCCCCTGCCCGTCCTGGCCCGCAAGTACATCAACTGCAACGCCCGGATGATCTGCTTCAACGTGGATCCGCTGTTCTCCTACAGTCTCGACGGGCTGATCTTCCAGCAGTTCAAGGACTTCCCGGCCGCCACGCTGAATGCGTTCATGCGCTCCCTGCCGGACGGCGCCCGGGATGAGGTCTTCCTCCATTTCCACGGAACCACGACGAGCGAGTAGGAATGGACAGTCCGGTATGGGTCTATGTGCTGGGATTGTGCGGCATGGGCATCTATGGCAGCCGCATCCTGATCCAGTGGTATATTTCGGAGAAAGCCGGCAAGGTGGAATCTCCCGGCATCTACTGGGTCCTGAGCAGCCTGGGCGCCGTCATCCTGTACATCTACGGCTGGCTCCGGAAGGATTTTTCCATCCTGTTCGGGGAGAGCGTGGGCTACTACATCTACATGTGGAACATCGGCGTCATGGGGCTGTACAAGAAGGTCCCCCGCATCGTCGTCATCCTGCAGGCCCTGTTTCCCGTCGTCATCCTGGCGCTGATCGCCAAGGACTTCCCGTCTTTCACGGAAAACTTCCTCCACAACGAGGACGTGCCGCTGCAACTGCTGCTTTTCGGCGTCCTCGGCCAGTTCACCTATGAGATCCGTTCGGTGTACCAGCTGGTTTACAGCTACCGCCGCAAGCAGTCCATCCTGCCCCTCGGGCACTGGGTGCTGGCGGTCATCGGCTCGCTGATGATCATCACCTACGGCGTCATCCGCCATGACTGGGTGCTGGTGATCGGGCAGTTCTCCGTCGTTTTCTCCATCCGGAACATCATGATCCACGTCGCCGCCGAAAAGCGGCAGCGTAGGGAAGAAGCGGAGCGGACGGACTGATTTACAGGTCTTTCTTCACCGTATAGGTGCCGGGAGCGTAGTCCTTGGACTCCGTCTCGCCCGGCAGGGTCACCGTTGCCGAAGCGCCCTCCGGGATGGAGAAGGTCCAGGTCCAGCGGTCGCCGTCGAAGCGCCAGGCGCTGCGGATCTTCCCGGCGGCGGAGGCGTATTCCGCATCGACGGAGCCGAGCCGGCGGTCCGGGACCGGGGCCATCACGATGTGCCTGAAACCGGGCTGAGCCGGGTCTGCGGCGATGCCGGCGACGGATTTCCAGATCCAGGCGCAGACGCAGCCGTAGGCATAATGGTTGAAACTGTTCATGCCCTTCGGGCCCATGCCGGATTCGATCGTGTAGCTGTTCCAGCGCTCCCAGATGGTCGTGGCGCCGTTGTCGACGGAATAGAGCCAGCTCGGGTTCTTGTGCTGGAACAGGAGGTCCATCGCGATGTCGGCCATCCCGTTTTCCGTCAGCACGTCCATCAGGATGGAGGTGCCGAGGAAGCCGGTCTGGAGGCAGTTGTCATGTGCGGCGAAATTCGCGCGGAGCCGGGCGCAGAGTGCCTCCTTCGCCGCGCCTTCCACGAGGCCGCATTTCAGGGCGAAGAGGGCGGGCGTCTGCATGGTGTTGAGGGTATCCGGCGTAAAGGTGCCTTCCCCGTCCAGGTACGATGCGCGGACCTTGGCCCGAGCCGTTTCGGCCATGGCCTCGTATTTCGCCGTGTCACGGCCTGTTGCGGCGGCCATGTCCCGCATCATCCCGGCATCGAGGATCCAGTAGCAGCAGGACAGATAGTTCCAGTAGGCGAGCGTTTCGGGGGTCGGGGTCCGCTTGCCGGCGGCATCCTTCGTGAAGGCGCTCTTGTCGTGGCTCTCCAGCGCCTCGTAGCTCAGCCAGTCGGCCCACTGGTAATTGCCGTTTTCCTCCCGGAGGGCCTCGTGGTCATATTCCGTTTCCGCGATATGGTCCATGAAACGCTCCATCATCGCCCAGTTCTCTTCGATGATTGCCCGGTCCCCGAACTGCTTCCAGACGGTCCAGGGCACGATTACGCCGGCATCCGCCCAGCCGAGGCGCATCATCGCGTCGCCATACTGCGCGGTCGGCGCCACGCCCGGGAGGCCGCCCTTTTCATTCTGGGAGTCGCGCACGTCGCGCATCCATTTGCGGAAGAACGCATCCGTGTTGGCGAAGAAGGTGCCGGTCTCCGTGAAGACCTGCGTGTCGGCCATCCAGCCGAGGCGTTCGTTGCGCTGGGGGCAGTCCGTCGGCACGGAAAGATAGTTGGAGCGCTGGCCCCACAGGGTGTTGGAAATCAGCTTGTTCACGTCGGCATCCCCGGTCTTGACGGTACCGGTCTCCAGCGGTTTGGCGATGGATGTGACCGGGATGGAAACGACGGAGCGGATGGTCACGTCGGCCGTGGCCGTGACGGAGATGTAGCGGTAGCCGAAGAAGGTGCAGCGGGGGGTGTAGGACACGGCCCTCCTCTCCGGACCGAAGGTGTAATCGAGCCGGAGCCCCTCTTCCGGGATGCGGAGATTCAGGCGGTGGACGCTGCCCTCGGGACCGTCCATCCCGCGGCTCTTCGCGCCGTTGCCGTCATTGAGCATTTCCGCCGGTAGGCAGCACAGGTTCGTGCCCTCTTCCGCCTGGAAGACGAAGGAAGGGACGGCGGCGGCATTCTGGCCGAAATCGACGACCAGGGTCTCGCCGGGATGGAGCCGCATCGCCTCGCCCTTTGCAAAATCCTTGATTTTGACAACCTTCCCGTAGTTTTCCTCATCCGCTCCCTCGATGTCGCGCCAGGAATAGGCCGCGACGGGCGCGAGGGCGAGGTCCGGACGGAAGTAGATCTCCGCGCCCGCGGACGGGAGGATTTCGCCGGAGAATTCGGTATTCTCCTCCGGCGTGGTGAGCACGCCCCAGTTGACATATCCCGGAAGCTCGCGCGCATCGTAGGTCTCGCCGTCAAAGATGCCGGCATGCAGGACCGGTCCGGTCACCCCGGCCTTCCAGTGCGCGAGGTCCGTGCCGTAATACTTCTTCGACCCGTCGTTGAATGTGAGTTCCACGACGCCCCGGAACGCGCACTTCCGGCCGACCATTCCCACATGCTTGCCGGGCGTTACGATCTTGTCCGCCCACCAGCCCGGCGTGACCTGGACGGAGAACTGGTTCTCCGCGCCCTTTCCCCGGACGATGGCGTCGGTGATGTCGTATGTATAGGAATATTTGGTCTTTCCGGCGTGGGTGAAGCCGGGTTTGAGCACCTCTTCCCCGACCGGGCGGCCGTTCACATACAGCTCATAGACCCCGAGTCCGGTGGTCATCCATTTGGCGGAAACGACCTTCGCCTCGTTGACCAGCTGCGAGAAGAACCAACTGGCGCCGTCGGCGGCCCGGAAGTCCTTGTCGGTCACGACATGGTCCACGACGGGGGCGTCCGCGGCGGAAATCCAGACGGATTCCTCCCAGGCCGCATCGGGGAGGGCTTCGGCGCGGCGGCCGGCGGGAGAGGAGTCGTTCAGGCCGCAGGAGACGGCCGCAAGCAGGAGGAAAAGGGAAATTTTTTTCATATCGACGACGATGTTTGTTCACAAATGTAAGAAGTTTTTGTATCTTTGGCAAGTTAACGATATCCTGTACAACCTAATTTTAAGAATATGGCAAAAACCCCCACACCCCACATCGGCGCCAAATACGGCGAGATCGCCGAGACCGTCATCATGGCGGGAGACCCGTTGCGCGCCCGCTTCATGGCGGAGAATTACCTGGAAAACCCCGTCCTGGTCAACCAGGTCCGGGGCATGCTCGGCTTCACGGGCGAATACAAAGGCAAGCGCGTCAGCGTCATGGGCCACGGGATGGGCATCCCCTCCATCAGCATCTACACCTATGAACTCTACAATTTCTACGATGTAGAGAAGATCATGCGCATCGGTTCCGCCGGCTCCTACCACACGGACCTCCGCGTGGGCGACCTCGTCCTGGCGATGGGTGCGAGCACCGATTCCAACTACGGCGCCCAGTTCGAACTCCCCGGCACCTTCGCGCCGATCGCCGACTTCGGCATGCTGCGCGACGCCGCGGCCGCCTGCGAGCGCTTCGGCTACCGCTACAAGGTCGGCAACGTCCTTTCCTCCGATGCCTTCTATTCCGAGAATCCCCACAACGACCGCTGGACCAAGATGGGCGTCCTCGCCGTCGAGATGGAGGCGTCCGCGCTCTACATGAACGCCGCCCGCTCCGGCAACAAGGCCCTCGCCATCCTGACGATCTCCGACCACCTCGTCACCGGCGAAGCCACCACCGCCGAGCAGCGCCAGTCCACCTTCACCCACATGATGGACGTCGCCCTCGAACTGGTCTAGCCGGGCTTTGACCCGACTCATGCGAAAATTACTCATTATCAGCCTGTTCCTGCTGACGGCGGTCTTTCCGCTGGCAGGGCAGGCTGATTCGGTCCTCCTCGGCTGGTCCGTCCGCGGCACCGTCCGCGACGCCCGGACGGGGAAACCCGTCGAGGCCGTCCACGTCCGGGTCCCGGCGCGGAATTTCGCCACCGTGACCAACGCCGACGGGGAATACACCATCAAATCCGACCGGGAAATCACCGCGCTCGTCTTCTCCCACCTCGGCTACAGGACGCAGACGCTCCAGCCCGCCGGCGGGGAGGCGGACGTCCGCCTCGTGCCGGAGGCGACCCTCCTCGACGAGGCGTCCATCATTTCGGGAGACGCCCGGGAAATCCTGCTTGCCGCCATCGACCGGATCCCGGAGAATTTCTCCCGGGAGCCCGAAATGCTCGGCTGCTTCTACCGGGAGACCGTCCGGAAACGGCAGCGCTACACCTACATATCGGAGGCGGTCGCCCGGCTTTACAAGACCGGCTATGACAAGGGAACGTCGCGGGACCATGCGGCGCTCGACAAGAGCCGCGTGCTGCTGAGCCCCCGTGCGGGGGATACGCTGAGCGTGAAAGTGCAGGGCGGACCGGCCCAGGCCGTCGTTTTCGACGTGGTCAAGAACCCGGATGTCCTCTTCTCCGGGGAGCTGCTTCCCCTCTATCAGTTCACCATGGACCGGCCCGCCTACATCGGCGACCGGCTCCAGTTCGTCATCCGGTTCCAGCCGGGGAAGGTCCTGCCGGACTGGCCGCTCTACTCCGGCACGATTTACATCGACCGCGAGCGCCTCTCCTTCACCCGCATCGAGATGGCCATGGACCTCTCCGATGAATACAAGGCCACCCGCGCCCTGGTTGTCAGCAAGCCCTTCTCCCTCCGTTTCCATCCGAAGGAAGTCTCCTTCGTCATCCATTATTCCGAGCAGGACGGCCTCTCGCGGCTGTCCTACTACCGCTCGTTGCTCCGTTTCGACTGTGACTGGAAAAAACGGCTTTTCCGCACGGGCTATACGGCCCTGAACGAACTGGTTGTCACGGATATCCGGGACGGGATTCCCCGCCCGGTCCCCCGCAGCGAGCAGTTCTCGGTCAAGGACATCCTGACCGACCGCGCGGCCGATTTCTTCGACCCCGCCTTCTGGGAAAACTACAACATCATCGAACCCACCGAATCCCTCGAACACGCCATCGGCCGGCTCCGCAAGGGACGCTGACCGTCAGCGCGGGCGGACGATGGCCAGGCCGTTGACGACGGCCCGGTCGCTCCCGTCGGAGGGCTTGTTCCAGGTCGTAAACGAACTCACCGACGTATTGTCGTCCGGGTGCACAACGAAGGTCGTCGAGCCGCCGCCGTCGAGGTTGACGGCGTCATAGGCGCCGGCGGCGCGCATAATGGCCGCAAGCATCGGGTAGGAGGCGCCGACCGACCAGTTCTCCCGGCGGCCGTCCACGGACAGGATATAGACGGTCTTTCCGTCCATGGAGACACCCGCCACCGTGCGCGGGTCCAGCTTCGTGTCGCTGGACACGGTCACGCCGGCGCGCAGGACGACCTGGCGCCCGCCGACCGCCTCGGCGATGGAATTCTTTGCGGCGGGATACTGCGCCTGGGACAGGATGCGCGCCGTCCCGTCCTGCATCAGGGCGAAGACGTTGCAGGCCGCTCCGCCGTCAAAGGTATCCTTGACGCAGACGCCGTTCCGGTGGAAAACGCCGTGCAGCAGGTTGTTCCGGTCGATCAGGTAGAAGTCGCCGTTGACCCCGCCGAGCACGCGGAGCCCCGGGCGCTTGCCCTGCAGGGCCGCCAGCTGTTCCCGGATGGTCTGCCGTTGGGCCTTGGTCGCATCGGTCAGGGTGATGTTGGCGGGATTGTCGTCCACGCAGGTCGCCGCCAGCGACAGCCCGGAAGACAGGTCCACGACGAAAAGGAACAGGGCGAGGGGGGACTCTGTGCCGTTGACAGGGCCCGTCGTCGTTATCCGGTAGGCGGTGCATCCCTTGTCCAGGTCCGTGAAGGAAGAGTTGGTGATCTTCGTGATGAAATCGCAGGATGAGGCGATGTTGGCGATGAATTCCGCCTTCGAGGCGACGGCGGCATCGGCGTCGTAATCCTGGACGACCGTCAGTTCCGCGGATTGGGCCCCGCACGTGACCTGCACGGAGCCTGTCCGGGTCCGGCCGCTGTCATTGAGCGGCGCGATAACGGTCAGGTTGGCGGTATTCTTCTGCTTCGCCGTCAGCCAGTCGCCCGAGGTCGCGGTGATGCGCCACTCCGGTCCGGAGAAGACCATGACATCGACCGCGCCGCCTTCCGGCGGAATCTCCGCTTCCGGAACGGAAAAGCGGATAAGGGGCTCTTCCTGCGGTTTCTGCCCGCACCCGGCCGCGAGGATCAGGAGGGCGAGGAGGAAAGGACGGGCGTTCATCTACCGGGCGAGTTCCACGTCCACAAAGACCGGAAGATGGTCCGAGGCTACTTCCACGTTGCCGGAAGTGAACGTGCGCATCACCTTGGCATCCAGCTTCTTCACCTTCGCCGCGGCATTCTTGTACACCATGATGTAATCGATGCACTTGCTCGGATTGATTGCATTGTAGGTCGGCTCCAGCGGCGAGAGGATGGTCCAGTTCTTCTCCATGAAACGGATGGTCTCGCTCGTCGGCAGGGCGTTGAAGTCGCCGCAGAGGAAAACCGGTTTCCCGCTCGTCCCGTAGTTCTTCTCCATCCAGTCCTCGATGGTTTTCGCCTGTTCGAGCTGGGCGTCCTTGGATTTGTGGTCGAGATGGGTCGATGCGAAGACGAAGGGCTCGAACTCGACCACGGCGCAGGCACGCCGCTCCGCGCCGTCGCCCTGGGCGAGGGTCAGCGCTTCGAGCCGGATGATGGTCAGTTCCGGCATGGCCGCGACGCCGACGCCGTACTGGCCGCCCTTGTAGTCGATGGCCGGGGCGAAGAAGCTCTTCCAGCCGCCCATGTAGTTGGCGAAGACCTTGATCTGGTTCACGTTGTGCCGCTGGTTGAAATAGTCCAGTTCGTTCATGGAAAGGACCTGGACGCCGATCTCCTTCATCATGTTCGCGACCATTTCGGTGGAATTGGTCTCCGTCTTGTTGAAGTTGCCGATGTTGTACGTTCCCAGGCGGTAGGTTGCAGGGCCCGGTTCCGGGGTCTCCGGTGTTTCAGGCGTATCCGGCTTTTCGGGATCCGTCGTCTCCTGGGACGGGGTGTCGGACCCGGACGGTTTTTTCTCTCCGGAACAGTTGCAGGCGGAGATCACCAGGAAGGCGGTGACGAGCAGGAACAGGTTTTTTTTCATAATGACCATGGATTATTCATTCTGTGTATCATAGGTATGGAACCGGACGTTCTCCAAAAGGAACATCGCGGGATCGGCGACGTCGCAGTCTTTTTCCGAGCAGAAGAACACGCAGTCCTTCAGGGAGATATCGTGGATCATCGCCCGGGTGCCGCGGGCGGCGAGGCCGATGCGGGCGTCCCGGCAGACGACATCCGAGATCCGGATGCCGCTGAACTCCGGCAGGTACTCCTGCGTGGCGGCGCGGTCGCCCTCCGTCCCGACGGAGACGTTGACATAGCCGGTCTCGAAGACGACCGCCTCGTCCTGGATGTCGCTCATCCGGATCCCGGCGATCACGATGTTCTCCGTCCGGCCGCCCCGCCCGGGCCCGCTCTTGAAGCGGAGACCCGTGTCGGTGCCGGAGAAGGTGTTGTCCAGCACGGCGATATCGACCATCCCGCCGGAGAATTCCGAGCCGATGACGAAGCCGCCGTGGGCATGGAAGACGGTGTTGTCCCGGATGAGGATCCGGCGGCAGGGACCGTGCTTCACCCCTTCCGCGCCGGCGCCGCCCTTCATGCAGATGCCGTCGTCGCCGACATCCACCGTGCACCCGGCGACCAGCACGTCGGTCGACTGCATGATGTCGATCCCGTCCCCGTTCTGGGCGTTCCAGGGGCAGCGGACCGTGATGCCTTCGAAGATGACCTGGCTGCAGCGCTGCGGGACCAGGTGGAATTTCGGGGAGTTCTGGAGCGTGACGCCGGCGACCCGCACGCGCTCGCAGTCGGTGAACCGGACCAGATGGGTCCGCAGGGCCTCCTGCGCCTGGGGGGCCGGGGCGACATTGGCATAATGGTCCAGGTCGAAGGGGTACCAGAGCTTGCCGTCTTCCGTGACCGTCCCGCCCATGCGCCGGTAGGCCGCCCACTCGACGTCGCTGACCTTGCCGCGCTTGACGGCGCGCCACCATTCGCCGTTGCCGTCGATGATGCCTTCGCCGGTGATACTCACGTCTTTCCGCTTGCTGGCCGTGATGGCGGGGACCATGCCCTTGCCGTCCTTCTTGAAGAACAGGGCCTTGTCCGGCGAAAAGAGGATCAGGGCGCCGCGCTCCAGGTGGAGGTCGGTCCGGTCTTTCAGCACGAGCGGGCCCGTCAGCCAGATTCCGGCCGGGACGACCAGATGGCCGCCGCCCGCCTTCGCCAGGGCGTCGATGGCCTTCCGGAAGGCGTCCGTATTCAGCGCAATGCCGTCTCCGACGCCGCCGAAGTCCTTGATGGATACGGTTTTGTCCGGGATGGCGGGGGCTTCCGGCTCCGGGAGGGGAAAAGGCAGGTCCCGGTAGTATTGCGCCCGGTCGCCGGCCCGCGCGGAGATCGCGAGCAGGACGAAAAGCAGGAGGATCGTTTTTTTCATCGGTCTAATCTTCTTGACGCAAAGATACTTTTTTTTATCTTTGTTCCCGCAGACAGAGACAAAACAAGATGAAAATCACCCTTCTTCAGACCGATCCCCGCTGGTGCGCCCCGGCGGAGAACCGCGCTGCGGTCGCCGCGCTCGCCCCGCAAAAGGGCGAAACGGACCTCCTGGTCCTTCCTGAAATGTTCTCCACGGGCTTTGTGACGGATCCTGCGGGCGCCGCCGAGACGGACGGCGGGAGCCTTCGCTTCCTGCGGGAGCTCGCAGCGGAGCGCGGTTACGCCGTCGCCGGCAGCGTTTCCGTCCAGGCGGACGGGGCCTTCCGCAACCGCTTTTATTTCGTCACGCCGGACGGCACCGAGACCCATTATGACAAGCATCACCTCTTTACTTACAGCGGGGAGCATCTCCGCTACAAGGCCGGCGAAGAGCGTGTCGTCGTGGAGTATGCCGGATTCCGCATCCTGCTGCAGGTCTGCTACGACCTCCGCTTCCCGGTCTTCGCCCGCAACCGGCTCGTGGACGGGCGGGCGGACTACGACATGATCCTGTACGTCGCCAGCTGGCCCGCCTCCCGCATCGCCGCCTGGGATACGCTGCTCCGGGCCCGCGCCATCGAGAATCTCTGCTACGTGGCGGCTGTCAACCGGGTCGGGGCGGATCCCGGCAACACGTACCCCGGACATAGCGTTCTGATAGGGCCGCGTGGGGATATCCTTTCAGTTTGTAAGGAAAATGCCGTGGATTCCGTCACAACGGAAGTTTCCCTCCCCGTCCTGCAGGAATTCCGCACCGCTTTTCCGGCGCTCAAAGACGCTGACCGTCAATAAATTTTTTGAAAAACCCCTTGTTTTTTCGGGTGAATTTCCCTTACTTTGTATCCGGTAAGAAAAAGAAAGCAAGATGACCGGAACCCTCCTTCTCGTCCTTTCCGTTATTATCCTTGTCCCTTAGGGGGCGCGGACGGAACAGGCTTGACGGTCAGAACGCTTCAGACTCGACTCCTTTCCGGTCCGCACGGGAAAGGAGTTTTTTTGTTGCGGAACCTTTAGTATCGGAAGCACATGGGACACCCTTTGCGAAGCAGCATCACCTTTGAAGGACGCCGGATGGCAGGCGCCCGGGCCCTCTGGCGGGCGGCAGGCATGAAACCGGAACAGGTCGGAAAGCCCGTCATCGCCATCGTCAATTCCTTCACCCAGTTCGTCCCCGGCCACACCCATCTCCATGAAGCCGGCCAGCTGGTCAAGGCGGAAATCGAGCGCCTGGGCTGCTATGCGGCCGAGTTCGACACCATCGCCGTCGATGACGGCATCGCCATGGGGCACGATGGGATGCTGTATTCCCTCCCGTCCCGCGAAATCATCGCGGACAGCGTCGAATACATGGTCGGCGCCCACAAGGCGGACGCCATGGTCTGCATCAGCAACTGCGACAAGATCACCCCCGGGATGCTGATGGCCGCGATGCGGCTGAACATCCCGGCGGTCTTCGTCTCCGGCGGTCCGATGGAAGCGGGCGTCGCCGGCGCGGCGAAGCTCGACCTGATCGACGCCATGGTCCAGTCCGCGGACCCGTCGAAAGACGACGCGGAGGTCGCCCGCATCGAGGCGGCCGCCTGTCCGGGCTGCGGCTGCTGCTCGGGCATGTTCACGGCCAACTCGATGAACTGCCTGACCGAGGCCATCGGCCTGGCCCTGCCGGGCAACGGGACCGTCCTGGCGACGCACAGGAACCGCACGGAACTCTTCCGGCAGGCGGCGGCGCTCATCGTCCGCAACGCGTTCCGGTATTATGAGGAAGGGGACGAAAGCGTCCTTCCCCGCGCCGTCGCCTCCCGGCAGGCCTTCCTCAACGCCATGGCCCTCGATATCGCCATGGGCGGCTCCACCAATACGGTCCTCCACCTGCTGGCCGTTGCACAGGAGGCCGGCACGGACTTCACGATGGCGGATATCGACGCCCTTTCCCGCCGCGTGCCCTGCATCTGCAAGGTCGCTCCGAATACCGCGCGCTACCACGTCGAGGACGTGAACCGCGCCGGCGGCGTCCTGGGCATCCTCGGCGAACTGGCCCGGGGCGGCCTCGTCGACCCGTCCATCCGGCGTGTCGACGGGATGACCCTCGGCGAGGCCGTCGCCCGCTATGACATCTGCGGTCCCGCCATCCGGGAAGAGGCCCGGAATATCTATTCCAGCGCGCCCGGCGGCCGATTCTCGACCGGGATGGGCTCGCAGGACGCGCGGTATGACTCGCTCGACACGGACCGGTCGCAAGGCTGTATCCGCGACCTGGAACACGCCTATACGCCGGACGGCGGCCTCGCCGTGCTCAAGGGCAACATCGCCCGGGACGGCTGCGTCGTGAAGACGGCGGGCGTGGACCCGTCCATCTGGCATTTCTGCGGCCCCGCCCGCGTCTTCGACTCCCAGGAGGCGGCCTGCGAGGGCATCCTCGGCGGCAAGGTCCGCAGCGGCGACGTCGTGGTCATCACCCATGAAGGCCCGAAAGGCGGCCCCGGCATGCAGGAGATGCTCTATCCGACCTCCTACCTCAAGTCCGTCCACCTCGGCAAGGAATGCGCCCTGCTGACCGACGGCCGTTTCAGCGGCGGTACCTCCGGCCTGAGCATCGGCCACATCTCCCCGGAAGCGGCGGCCGGCGGCGACATCGCCCTCGTGCGCGACGGCGACCGGATTGAAATCGACATTCCCGCCCGGTCCATCCGCGTCCTCCTCTCCGAAGAGGAGCTGGCGGCCCGCCGCGCCGAAGAGCGCGCCCGCGGCCCGCTGGCCTACACGGCCCCGCACCGCATCCGGGAAGTTTCCAAGAGTCTCAAAGCCTACGCCCGGATGGTCAGTTCGGCCGACAAGGGCGCAGTCAGAATCATCGATTGACATGATAACAGGATCAGAAGCCTTGTGGCGCGCCCTCGTCGCGGAAGGGGTGGATACCGTCTTCGGGTATCCCGGCGGACAGATCATGCCCGTGTATGACAGCCTCTGCGACTTCGGGGACCGTATCCGCCACATCCTCGTCCGGCACGAACAGGGTGCCATCCACGCGGCCCAGGGCTATGCCCGGGTCAAGGGTACGCCCGGGGTGGTCATCGTCACCTCCGGCCCCGGCGCCACGAACGTCATCACCGGCGTCGCCGACGCGATGACGGATTCGACGCCCGTCGTGGTCATCACGGGACAGGTCGCCACCGCCGCCCTCGGCACGGACGCCTTCCAGGAAGCCGACGTCATCGGCCTCACCGCCCCGATCAGCAAATGGAACTGGCAGATCCGCAGCGCCGACGAGGTCGCCTGGGCCGTCGCCCGGGCCTTCTACATCGCCGGCACCGGCCGTCCCGGCCCCGTCGTGCTGGACTTCACCCGCGACGCCCAGGTCGGCATGACCGATTTCCATTTCGAGCCCTGCCGCTTCATCCGGAGTTATATCCCGGAGCCGACGCCGTCGGAACTGTCCATCAAACAGGCCGTTGCGCTGCTTGATGCGGCGGAGCGCCCCCTTGTGGTCTTCGGCCAGGGAATCACGCTCAGCCATGCGGAAGACCGGCTCCGTGCCTTCCTGGAGAAGGGAGACATCCCGGCCGGCTCCACCCTGCTCGGCCTCAGCGCCCTCCCGTCGGATTTCCCGCTGTACCAGGGGATGATCGGCATGCACGGCAACGTCGCCCCGAATGTCAAGACCGGGGAATGCGACGTCCTGGTGGCCATCGGCATGCGCTTCGACGACCGGGTGACCGGGACGGTCTCCACCTATGCCCGCCAGGCCAAGGTCATCCACATCGACATCGACAAGTCCGAGATCGGGAAGATCATCCCGGTCGAAGTGGGCATCCGCGGCGACGCGGGGAAGGTCCTCGCCATCCTGACGGAACGCATGCAGGCTCGGAAGCACCCCGAATGGGTGGCTGGCTTCGCCGCCTGCCGCGCCGTCGAGGAGGAAAAGGTCATCGGTCCCGAAATCCGGCCGGGCAGCGGCCTGCTCCGGATGGGCGAGGTCGTGGACGGGGTCTCCCGCGTGACGGAAGGGAAGGCGGTCATCGTGACCGATGTCGGCCAGAACCAGATGATGGCCGCCCGCTATTCCCGCTTCGCGGCCGGGCGCAGCTTCCTGTCCTCCGGCGGACTCGGTACGATGGGCTTCGGCCTCCCGGCCGCCATCGGCGCGAAAATCGCCGCCCCGGCGCGTCCGGTGTGCCTTTTCGTCGGCGACGGCGGCATCCAGATGACCCTCCAGGAGTTCGGGACCATCCTGCAGGAGCAGGTCGGGGTCAAGATCGTCCTCCTGAACAACAACTGGCTCGGGAACGTCCGCCAATGGCAGGAACTGTTCTACGGGCAGCGCTATTCCCAGACCCGGATGCTGAATCCGGACTATTCCCTCATCGCCGCCGCCTACGGCATCCGCTACCGGGCCGTCGAGCGGCGTGAAGACCTCGCCGAGGCCCTGCAGGAGCTGTTCTCCGACGACCGTCCCGCCCTCCTGGACGTCCATGTCCTCGAAAACGGGAATGTCATGCCGATGGTTCCGCCCGGCCGGGGCATCGATGAAATCCTCCTTTCGGAAAACCAGTGGTACCGCCCGCAATGATGGAAGAGAAAGAATACACGGTGACCATCTACACCGAGAACCAGATCGGCCTCCTCAGCCAGATCACGAACGCGTTCACCCGGCACAGCCTCAGCATCTGGAGCCTGTCCGCCGGCGCGACCTCCCTCGAGGGGGTCCACAACATCACGATCGTGACCCGCGGCCCCGAGAAGAAGGTCAAGGAAACCGTCCAGCAGATCGAAAAGCGCGTGGACGTGATCAAGGTCTTCTTCTATACCGCGGACAAGATCGTCTACCGGGAACTCGCCCTCTACAAGGTCGCGACGGACGGGCTGCTCGAATGCGGCGACCTCGAAGCCCTGCTGAGCCGCTTCAACGCCAAGATCGTGGAGATGAACAAGACCTTCACGGTCATCCAGAAGACGGGGCACACCGACGAGACGGCCCTCCTGCACGACGCGCTCAAGCCCTACAAGGTCCTGCAGTTCGTCCGGTCCGGCCGGATCTCCGTGTCGAAGGCCATGCAGGAACCGGTCTTCAAATTCCTCCGGAAACGCGAACAGGAACAGAAACAAATCAACAACCAATAGCATATGGCAACAATCAATTTCGGCGGCGTGGACGAGAACGTCGTCACCCGTGAAGAATTCACCCTCGCAAAAGCCCGCGAAGTCCTCAAGGACGAAACCATCGCCGTCATCGGTTACGGCGTCCAGGGTCCGGGCCAGTCCCTCAACCTCAAGGACAACGGCTTCAAGGTCATTGTCGGCCAGCGCAAGGGTAAGACTTTCGACAAGGCCGTCGCGGACGGCTGGGTTCCCGGCGTGGACCTTTTTGACATCGAAGAGGCGTGCGAGAAAGGGACCATCATCCAGTTCCTGGTGTCCGATGCCGCGCAGATCGCCGTCTGGCCGACGGTGAAAAGGCACCTGACCCCGGGCAAGGCCCTCTATTTCTCCCACGGCTTCGGCATCACCTACAAGGAGCGCACCGGCATCATCCCGCCCGCGGACGTGGATGTGATCATGGTCGCCCCGAAGGGCTCCGGCACCTCCCTGCGCCGGCTCTTCCTGCAGGGCCGCGGCGTGAATTCCTCTTATGCCGTGTACCAGGACGCCACCGGCCGGGCGCTCGAGCGCACCCTTGCCCTCGGCATCGGCGTCGGCTCCGGCTACCTGTTCGAGACCGACTTCAAGCACGAGGTCTATTCCGACCTGACCGGCGAGCGCGGCACCCTGATGGGCGCCATCCAGGGCATCCTGTCCGCCCAGTACGAAGTCCTGCGCGAGCATGGCCACTCCCCGTCGGAGGCCTTCAACGAGACCGTCGAGGAACTCACCCAGTCGCTGATGCCGCTCTTCGCCGAGAAGGGCATGGACTGGATGTACGCCAACTGCTCCACGACCGCCCAGCGCGGCGCCCTGGACTGGATGGGACCGTTCCATGACGCCACCAAACCCGTCTTCGAGAAGCTCTATCAGCGGGTTGCCAGCGGCGAGGAAGCCCAGGTTTCCATCGACGCCAACTCCAAACCCGGCTACCGCGAAGGCCTGGAGGCCGAACTGAAGGCGCTCCGGGAGAGCGAACTCTGGCGCACCGGCGCCGTCGTCCGCAAGCTCCGTCCCGAAGAGATCGACCGATGAACGACCGCGTCTATATTTTCGACACCACCCTCCGCGACGGGGAGCAGGTTCCCGGCTGCCAGCTGAATACGGTCGAGAAGATCCAGGTGGCGAAAGCCCTGGAGCAGCTCGGCGTGGACGTGATCGAGGCCGGCTTCCCGATCTCCAGCCCCGGCGACTTCCAGTCGGTGGTGGAGATCTCGAAGGCCGTCACCTGGCCCACGGTCTGCGCCCTGTCCCGGGCCGTCGAAAAGGACATCGACATGGCCGCGGAGGCGCTGCAGCACGCGAAGCGGAAGCGGATCCACACGGGCATCGGCACCTCCGACGCCCACATCCGCTACAAGTTCAACTCCAACCGGGAAGAGATCCTCGAGCGGGCCGTCCGCGCCGTCAAGTACGCCAAGCGCTATGTCGAGGATGTGGAATTCTACGCCGAGGACGCCGGCCGGACCGACAATGAATACCTCGCCCGGGTGGTCGAGGCCGTCATCAAGGCCGGCGCGACCGTGGTGAACATCCCGGACACGACGGGGTACTGCCTGCCGGAAGAGTTCGGCGCCAAGATCAAGTACCTCATCGAGCATGTGGACGGGGTGGACAAGGCCATCCTTTCGACGCACTGCCACAACGACCTCGGCATGGCGACCGCCAACACGATGGCGGGCCTGCTGAACGGCGCTCGCCAGTGCGAGGTGACCATCAACGGCATCGGCGAGCGTGCGGGCAATACCGCCCTCGAGGAGATTGCGATGATTTTGAAGGCCCACAAGGGGATCCCGCTGGAGACCAACATCAACACCCAGCGCATCTACCCGGTCAGCCGGATGGTGTCGTCCCTGATGAACATGCCGGTCCAGCCGAACAAGGCCATCGTGGGCAAGAACGCCTTCGCCCACAGCTCCGGCATCCACCAGGACGGGGTCCTGAAGAACGCCGGCACCTACGAGATCATCGACCCGCGGGACGTCGGCATCGACACGAATTCCATCGTCCTGACCGCCCGCAGCGGCCGTGCAGCCCTGAAATACCGGCTGGAGGTCAACGGCGTCCGGCTGCCGGAAGAGAAGCTGGACCAGGTCTATGCCGACTTCCTCAACCTGGCCGACAAGAAGAAGGAGATCCACGACGACGACATCCTCATGCTGGCCGGGGCCGACCGTGCCCATGACCGCCGGATCAAGGTGGACTGGCTGCAGGCCACGAGCGGCATCGGGATGAAGCCCGTCGCCTCGATCGGGCTGGACATCGCCGGCGAGAAGTTCGAGGCGGCGGCGACGGGCAACGGCCCGGTCGATGCCGCCATCAACGCCCTCCGCCAGATCGTCCACCGCCAGGTCACCCTCACCGAATTCACCATCCAGGGGGTCACGAAGGGCTCCGACGACTGCTGCAAGGTCCACATGCAGGTGGAGCACGAGGGACGCGTCTGCTACGGATTCGGTGCCAGCACCGACATCGTCACCGCCTCCATCGAGGCCTATGTCGACTGCATCAACAAACTCTGAGCGTATGAACACCCTGTTTGACAAGATCTGGGACGCCCACCTGGTCGACCGCGTCGAAGGCGGGCCGGACCAGCTCTACATCGACCGGCTCTATTGCCACGAGGTCACGTCCCCGCAGGCCTTCGACGGCCTCCGCGCGCGGGGCATCCGCTGCCTGCGGCCGGAGAAGATCGTCTGCATGCCCGACCACAACACCCCGACCCATGACCAGGACAAGCCCATCGCGGATCCCGTGTCCCGGCGGCAGGTGGACGCACTCGCGGCGAATGCCGCCGAGTTCGGGCTCGCCCACTTCGGCATGGGCGATCCGCGGAACGGCATCATCCACGTCGTCGGCCCCGAGCAGGGGCTTTCCCTGCCCGGCATGACCATCGTCTGCGGCGACTCGCACACCTCGACCCACGGGGCCGTCGGGGCCGTCGCCTTCGGCATCGGCACCTCCGAAGTCGAGATGGTCCTGGCTTCGCAGTGCATCCTCCAGCCCAAGCCGAAATCCATGCGCATCCGCGTGGAAGGTTCTCTGGGAAAGGGCGTTACTGCCAAAGATATCGCCCTCTTCCTGATGAAGGAGCTGACCACGTCCGGCGCGACCGGCTACTTTGTCGAGTATGCCGGTTCGGCTGTCCGCGGCCTGTCGATGGAGGGCCGGCTGACCCTCTGCAACCTGTCCATCGAGATGGGGGCGCGGGGTGGATTCATCGCGCCCGACGAGACGACCTTCGCCTGGCTGAAAGGCCGTGAACACGCGCCGAAGGGGGCGGAATGGGATGCCGCCGTGGCATATTGGAAAACGCTCCGCAGCGGGGACGACGCGGTCTTCGACCGGGAAATCGTCTTCGATGCGGCCGCCATCCCCCCGATGATCACCTACGGGACGAATCCCGGCATGGGCATGGCCGTCGACGGGACGGTCCCCGCGCTCGGGGACATCCCCGAACAGGGACGCGCTTCCTTTGCCAAGTCGCTCGCATACATGGACTTCCAGCCGGGAGCGCCCCTGCTGGGACATCCGGTCGACTACGTGTTCCTCGGCGCCTGCACCAACGGCCGCATCGAGGACTTCCGCGCCTTCGCGTCCATCGCCGCCGGGCGGAAGAAGGCCCCCGGCGTGACCGCCTGGCTCGTGCCCGGCTCCCAGGCCGTCGCCCGCCAGATCGCCGAAGAAGGCCTCGACCGCGTCCTCGCGGAGGCCGGCTTCGCCATCCGCCAGCCCGGCTGCTCGGCCTGCCTCGCCATGAATGACGATAAGGTTCCCGCCGGAAAGTATTGTGTATCAACCAGCAACCGGAACTTTGAAGGCCGCCAGGGGCCGGGCGCGAGAACCCTTCTCGCCAGCCCGCTGACCGCTGCGGCCGCCGCCGTCACCGGTGTCGTCACCGATCCCCGCACCCTGCTATGAAACAGAAATTCGACATCATCGAGAGCACCTGCGTGCCCCTGCCGCTGGAGAACGTGGACACGGACCAGATCATCCCCGCGCGCTTCCTGAAAGCCACGACCCGGGACGAGCGCTTTTTCGGCGAGAACCTCTTCCGCGACTGGCGCTTCCGGAGCGACGGGACGCCGAACCCGGATTTCGTCCTCAACGACCCGCGCTACGGCGGGGAGATCCTCGTCGCCGGCAAGAACTTCGGCTCCGGTTCCAGCCGGGAGCATGCCGCCTGGGCCATCGCCGGCTACGGCTTCAGGGTGGTGATTTCCAGCTTCTTCGCGGATATCCACAAGAACAATGAACTGAACAATTTCGTCCTGCCGGTCGTCGTCTCCGAGGATTTCCTCGCGGAAATCTTCGCCGCCATCGCGGCCGATCCCGGCGCCCGCGTGCGGGTGGATGTCCCCGCCCAGACGGTGACCCTCCTCGCCACGGGCCGGACGGAAACGTTCGAGCTGAACCCTTACAAGAAATACTGCCTCTGCAACGCCCTGGACGACATCGACTACCTCCTGTTGCAGAAAGGAAAGATCGAAGCCTTCGAGAAGCGATGGTCGAAATAATGGACACCACCCTGCGCGACGGGGAACAGACGGCGGGCGTTTCCTTCAACGCCGACGAGAAGCGGGCCATCGCCCGGCTCCTCCTCGAAGAGTTGAAGGTCAACCGCATCGAGGCCGGCTCGGCACGGGTTTCCCGCGGCGAGCAGGAGGCCTTTTCCCGCGTGTGCGCCTGGGCGGCGGACTGCGGGAGACTGGAGGCCGTCGAGGCCCTCGGCTTCGTGGACGGCGGCGCCTCCATCGACTGGATCGCCTCCGCGGGCGGCCGGGTGATGAACCTTCTCGCGAAAGGCTCGCCCCGCCACCTCGCCGGCCAGCTCCGGAAAAGCCCGCAGGAGCACCTGGACGACATCCTCCGGGACATCCGGACGGCGACGGGCCGGGGACTCCGGGTCAACGTCTATCTGGAAGACTGGTCGAACGGGATGGGCAGCGACCCCGCCTACGTGTTCTTCCTCGTCGATGCCCTGAAGGACGCGCCCGTCGAGCGGGTGATGCTCCCGGACACGCTCGGCATCCTCGAACCCCGCCGGACGGCGGAGTTCTGCCGCATGATGGTGGAGCGCTACCCCGGCGTCCGCTTTGATTTCCATGCCCACAACGACTACGACCTCGCCGCCGCCAATGCCTGCGAGGCCGTCCGGGCGGGCATCCAGGGCATCCACACCACGGTCAACGGCCTCGGCGAGCGGACGGGGAACCTCCCCGTCGCCAGCGCCGTCGGCATCCTCAACGACCACCTGCACGCGGAAAACACCCTGGACGAGAGCCGGCTGATGCACGTCTGCCGCTATGTGGAGACACTCTCCGGCATCCGCATCCCCCCGAACAAGCCCCTCGTGGGGGAATTCGCCTTCACCCAGACGAGCGGGGTCCATGCCGACGGGGACAAGAAGGGCGGCCTGTACCAGAACGCCCTCGCCCCGGAGCGCTTCGGCCGCCACCGGGAATACGCCCTCGGGAAGACGAGCGGCAAGGCGAACATCGTCCAGAACCTCGAGCACCTCGGCATCCACCTCACGCCGGACCAGATGAAGACGGTCACGGCCCGCGTGGTCGAACTCGGCGACAAGAAGGAAAACCTCACGCCGGAGGACCTGCCGTTCATCATTGCAGACGTCCTCAAGGGCGATTTTCCGGATGCGCCCGACCGCATCCACATCGTCAACTACAGCCTGCAGCTCGCCCGCGGGATGCGTCCCGTGGCGACCCTGCGGCTCGATATCGACGGCACGGAATACGAGGAGATCTCGGCCGGCGACGGCCAGTACGACGCCTTCATGAAGGCGCTCTGGAAGATTTACGACCGGCTCGGCCGGCGCCACCCGCTGCTGACCGACTACGCGGTCAAGATCCCGCCGGGCGGCAAGACCGACGCCCTCGTGGAGACGACCATCACCTGGGATCTCGACGGGAAGGGCTTCCGCACCCGGGGCATCGACTCCGACCAGACGGAAGCAGCCATCAAGGCCACCGTCAAAATGTTGAACCTCATCGAAAACAAGCTCATCGAAAACGAAAGGATATGAAACTGAACATCGCGAAACTTCCCGGGGACGGCATCGGCCCGGAGGTCGTTGAACAGGCCGTCAAGGCGGTGGACGCCGTCTGCCGGAAATTCGGCCACGAGGCCTCGTATACCTATGGTTATGTCGGCGCATGCGCCATCGACCGCTGCGGGGATCCCTATCCGGCCGAGACGCACGCCCTCTGCATGGCGAGCGACGCCGTGCTGTTCGGCGCCGTGGGCGACCCGAAATACGACAACGACCCCACGGCGATAGTACGGCCGGAGCAGGGACTGCTGGCCATCCGCAAGCAGCTGGGGCTCTACGCCAACCTCCGTCCGGTGGAGACGTTCAAGTCCCTCGTGGACAAGTCCCCGCTGAAGACCGAACTCGTGGACGGGGCCGATTTCCTCTGCATCCGGGAACTCACCGGCGGCATGTATTTCGGCGAGAAGGGACGGAAGGACGGCGGGAACACGGCCTATGACACCTGCATCTACTCCCGTGCCGAGGTCGAGCGCATCCTGCGCCTGGCCTTCGACTACGCCGGCCGGCGCCGGAAGCACCTCACGGTAGTGGACAAGGCCAACGTGCTGGAGTCCTCCCGCCTGTGGCGCCAGGTCGCCCGGGAGATGGAGCCGGAATATCCTGACATCCAGGTAGATTACATGTTTGTGGACAACGCCGCCATGCAGCTGATCCGCTGCCCGAAGTTCTTCGATGTCCTCGTGACCGAGAACACCTTCGGCGACATCCTCACGGACGAAGCCAGCTGCATTTCCGGTTCGATGGGCCTGCTCGCCTCCGCCTCCGTCGGGGCGCACACCTCGCTCTTCGAGCCCATCCACGGCTCCTATCCCCAGGCCGCCGGGAAGAACATCGCCAACCCCGTCGCCGCCATCCTTTCCGCGGCGATGATGTTCGAATACGCCTTCGGCCTGATGGACGAAGGAAAGGCCATCCGGGAAGCCGTCGCGGCCTCCCTCGAAGCCGGCATGACCACGGAGGACCTGGGCGGCAGCTGCTCCACCTCCGAAGCCGGCGACTGGATCGCATCTAGAATTTGACACGATATGGCACAGATTGACTGGAAAACCCTGGGCTTTGACGCCTACCGGACCCGCACCGTCGTCCTTTCGCATTTCAAGGACGGCAAATGGTCCGTCCCGGAATCCACCGAGACATTCTCCTTCACGTTCGACCCCTTCGCGCAGGTCTTCCACTATGCGATTTCCTGCTTCGAGGGACTGAAGGCCTTCCGGCACAAGGACGGGCGCATCGCCATGTTCCGCCCGGACCAGAACGCCGCCCGCCTGCAGCGCACGGCGGATTACCTGGGCATGCCCTGCCCGGATGAGGCCATGTTCATCCGGATGTGCGAGGCGTGCATCCGCGGAAACATGGAATTCCTGCCACCGTACGGCCTGGGCGCATCGATGTACCTGCGTCCGCTGCTGGTGGGTATGCACCCGCAAATGCAGCTTGTGCCCTATCCGGAGGCCATTTTTGCCGTCATGTGCGCGCCGGTGGGATCGTACTACGGCGCCCACCTGAAATCCTGCGCAGCCGTCATCCCGGGCAACTACGACCGGGCGGCGCCCAAGGGTTCCGGCAGCTACAAGATCGGCGCGAACTATGCCAACACCTTCAAGCCGTACAAGTTCGCCCACGAGCAGGGCTACGCCGAACTCCTCTACCTGAACGCCTCCACCCGGGAGTTCGTCGATGAATTCGGCTCGTCCAACTTCTTCGGCATCAAGGGAAACACCTATGTCACACCGCTTTCCGACAGCGTCCTCCCGTCCATCACGAACAAGACGCTCCAGCAGGTGGCGGCCGACCTCGGCATGACGGTCGAGAAACGCCCCGTCCCGCTGGAGGAGCTGGCGACCTTCGAGGAGGCGGGCGGCTGCGGAACGGCCGTGGTCATCACCCCGCTCTCCCACATCGACATGAAGCCGGTCCTCGAGGAACCCTTCGTCTCGCGTGAATTCCGCTTCTGCCCCGACGGCGAGGTGGGGCCGCTGTCCACGAAACTCTACCGCCGCATCCGCGCCATCCAGGACGGCGACGCTGAAGATATCCACGGCTGGTGCCGGTTCGTTGAGGTATGATGAACATTTCCAGTTTGTTCCTGGCCTTCTGCCTCCTGGCCGCATGCGGCAATACCGGCCACGGGAAAAAGGAGGCGAAACCCGCTGATCCGCCCGTGCAGGAAGCGGTGGCGGAGGTTTTTCCCGTTTTCGGCACGACCGATGACGGCATGCCTGCCAAGCTTGTTTTCGCCGAGGCGCAGGACAAGGGGCAGTGCTTCTTCGTCATTTCGAAGGTGCCGCCGGTCCATCTGAGCGTGTATGAGGCCAGCGGGGCAGATACCCTCCTGCTGGCCATCTACCCGGCCTGCGTCGCCCGGAACAAGGGGCAGAAGCAGATGCGGGGCGACAACAAGACCCCCGAATCCTGGCCCGGGAAGCCGTTCTCCATCACCCAGATCCAGGACGCGTCCGAATGGTACCATGATTTCGGGGACGGGCGCGGCAGCATCCTCTCCTACGGGCACTGGTTCATGCGCCTGGAGACCCCCGGTTTTTCCGGCATCGGCATCCACGGCAGCACGGGCAACCGGGAATCCATCCGGACCGGACGGGGCAGCGAGGGCTGCATCCGCCTGCTGGACGAGGATATCATCCACCTGAAGGAGCATTATGCCCGGAAGGGAACGCCCGTCATCATCCTCCCGGAGGACCAGGGGCCGCTTCCTTTCGAAACGGCCGCCTACGGGGCCCGGAAGCGGGAAGGAGCCGTGCCGGTGCAGGAGGTGGAAACGGCTGTCAAAACGGCTACGGCCGAACCTGGCCGTCCCCGTCGATGAGCCACTTGTAGCTGGTGAGCGCGTCCAGGCCCATCGGACCCCGCGCGCCCAGTTTCTGCGTGCTGATGCCGATTTCGGCACCGAGGCCGAACTGCGCGCCGTCCGTAAAACTGGTCGGCGCGTTGACATAGACACAGGCGGCATCCACTTCCGCACGGAAGCGGGCGGCCACCGCAGGATCCTCCGTGACGACGGCCTCGCTGTGGCCGGAGCCGTACAGGGCGATATGGTCGAGGGCCTCTTCCAGGCTCCCGACCGTTTTTATGGAAAGCTTGTAATCGAGGAACTCCGTGCCGAAATCCTCCGGCTTGGCCCGTTCGAGACGCGGGAAACGGCCTTCCAGGGCCGCGTAAGCCGGTTCGTCGGCATAAATCGTGACCTTCTCCATCTGCGAGACGAGCGCCGGGAGGTCGGAGAGGCGCGCGGCATGGACGATCAGGCAGTCCAGGGCGTTGCACACGCTGACCCGGCGGGTTTTCGCATTCGTCACGATGCGGGTGCCTTTGGCGAGGTCGCCGGCCGCGTCGAAGTAGGTGTTGACGACGCCGGCGCCGGTTTCGATGCAGGGGATGCGGGCGTTCCGGCGCACGAAGTCGATGAGCTTGCGCCCTCCGCGCGGGATGACCAGGTCGATATAACCCTCTGCCTCAATCATTTCCAGTGCCGCTTCGTGAGTAGCGGGAAGGAGGGTGACGGCTTCCGCCGGAAGGCCGGCGGCGTTGAGGACGCGGCGGAGCAGCGCCACGGCCGCCCGGTTCGAGGCGTCGGCGTCGCGGCCGCCCTTGAGCACCGTCACATTGCCGCTCTTGAAGCAGAGCGAGAAGACGTCGAAGGTCACGTTGGGCCGTGCCTCATAGATGACGCCGACCACGCCGAAGGGGACGCTGACCTGACGGATCCGGAGGCCGTTCGGGCGGGTCCGCTCCGAAAGGACGTGGTCGAGCGGGGAGGGAAGCGCCGCGACTTTCCGCATGTCCGCAGCGATGCCTTCCAGCCGCTCAGGGGTCAACAACAACCTGTCATACAGCGGATTGGACGGGTCCATCCGGGCGAGGTCCTCCGCATTGGCGGCGAGCAGTTCCTCTGTCGCGGCCGTCAGCTCGTGCGCCGCGGCAAGCAAGAGCGCGCAGCGCGCCCCGTCGGTCATTTGCGCGAGCTGCCTGCTGGCGGCCCGGGCCTTCTGTAAAGTCTCTTGCAACATGTTATCCGGGAATGAATTCGGTATGGACGGTATGTTCCGGGTCGGTCAGCAGGCCCGTCAGGATGTGGTCGCGCTTGCCGTTGGCAATCAGGACGCGGATGCCTTCGGCGGCCGTACGGAGGGCTGTTCGGTACTTCGAGACCATCCCGCCGCGGCCGGCGCCGCTCTTGCCGGGGCTGATGCAGGCCGCGAGGTCCTCGCCCGGGAGGACCCGGGAAACCAGCGTCGAGGCGGGATCGTCCGGCGCGCCGGTATAGAGCCCGTCCACGTTCGTGAGGAGGATGAGCGTCTCGGCCCCGACCATCGCGGCGACGAGTCCGGAGAGTTCGTCGTTGTCCGTGAACATCAGTTCCGTGATGCTGACGGTGTCGTTCTCATTGACGATGGGGACGACGCCGCTGCGGAGCATGACCTCCATGCAGCCGCGCTGGTTGGCATATTCCCGCTTGCCGGAAAAATGCTTCTTCATCGTGAGGATCTGGCCGACGTTGATGCCGTAGTCGATGAACAGCTTGTAATAGAGGTCCATCAGGCGGACCTGGCCGATCGCGGAATAGAGCTGGCGCTGCTGGACCTCGTCCAGTTTCCGGTCCTGCCGGATCAGCGAACGGCCGCAGGCGACGGCGCCGCTCGTGACCAGGACGATGTCCCAGCCGGCCTTCCGCGCGGTGACGATCTCGTCCACGATGGCCGAGACACGGGTCGTATCGAGGGTCCCGTCCGCCCGGGTCAGGACATTGCTGCCCACCTTGACGACGAGCCGGCGCCGTTTCGGGGCAATGGCCGCCGCGAGCCCCGCGCCGACCGCCTCCGAGAACCCGCCATCCTCCATTGCGGCCAGCCCGCGGAGGGTCAGGCCGCCCGGCGTCGTCACCTTGTCGATTTCGGTTTCCGCATCCGTTCCGCCGGCGGCGACCAGCGCCGCGGCTCCGCGAACGGTCTGGCAGACAGCTTCTTCCGCCTCATCCGGCGTCAGGCCCAGGCGCTCCGCGCCCGCCTTCGACGCCGAGATGTAGCGCAGGGCGTAGGCGATGCCGCAGGAGGCCGTCGAGGTCCCCGCCAGCATCTTGTCCGGCGGGACGACCTGCGTCTTCCCGGCCCGGTCGAGCAGGGTTTTCAGGACGGCGGTCTCCGCCTCCGTCGCCGTGACGGGAGCGATGTACGTCATGCTTTCGCCGATGGCCGCGGCGGTGTTCGGAATGACATAGCTGAGGGAGAAATCTTCCGTTCCGAACCAGCCGAAATACTGTTCCGCGCGGATACCCGGTGCCACCGAGGCGACGATCCGCCGCCGGGCGAAGAGCACCGGGGCGATTTCCTCCGCCACGGCCTGCATCTGCCAGGGTTTCACGGCCAGGAAGACGACATCCGCTTCCGCCACCGCCGTCCGGTTGTCCAGGGAAGTCCGGAGGCCGGCGGCCTTGAACCGCTGCAAACTCTTCTTGTGCCGGGCGGTTACGGTGATGTCCCCCGCGTCCGGCCGTCCCGCGGCCAGCCCGAGGGCCAGTGCGCCGCCGATGTGGCCGGCGCCGATGATGGTGATTTTCATTTCCTTTCCAAGTCCGTTCATACCCTGCGAAGTTACAAAAAAGTCTTTATCTTTGTGTTGTTGCAAAGATGAAAACCGACCATGAAAACTTTATCCCTCCTTCTGGCGATGTTCCTGGCGATGGCGCCGGGCCGCACGCCTGCTGAAAAGGCCGCGGCCGGCCTCGCCCGCCGCATTGTCCCCGCCTATGCCTCCCGCATCCGTTTCGTGGAAACGCCGCAGACGGAAGAGCAATATACCCTCTCTACGGAAGGGAAGTATCTGGTGGTCAAGGGGAATGATGCGCTTTCCATGGCGGTCGGCCTCAACCGCTTCCTCCGGGATTACTGCCTGACGACCGTGTCGTGGTATGCCGCGGACCGCATTGAAGTGCCCGCGGAGATGCCGGCCGTTCCGGCGCCGGTGTCCGGTTCGTCCCGCGTGAAGGACCGTTTCTTCCTGAATTACTGCACCTTCGGTTACACGATGCCCTGGTGGAAATGGAAAGATTGGGAGCGGATGATCGACTGGATGGCCCTCAACGGGGTGAACATGCCCCTCGCCATCACCGGACAGGAAGCCGTCTGGCAGAAGGTCTGGCGGCGCTACGGCCTCACGGACGAGGAGATCCGCAGCTATTTCACCGGCCCGGCCCACCTCCCCTGGCACCGCATGAACAACATCGACGCCTTCGACGGTCCGCTCCCGCAGGGCTGGATCGACTGCCAGGTGAAGCTCCAGAAGCAAATCCTGCAGCGGGAACGTGCGCTCGGGATGCGGCCGGTGCTCCCGGCTTTCGCCGGCCATGTCCCCGGCCTTCTCAAGGAGCGGTATCCCGAGGCGCAGATCACCCGGCTCTCCCGCTGGGGCGGCTTCCCGGATGCGAACCGCTGCCATTTCCTCTCCTCCGCCGATCCGATGTATGCGGAGATCCAGAAGGCCTTCCTGGAGGAGCAGACGCGCCTTTTCGGGACCGACCACCTGTACGGGTTCGACCTTTTCAACGAGGTGGAAGCGCCTTCCTGGGATCCGGAGACCCTCGCGGAAATCTCCCGCAAGGCCTATGGCTCCGTCGCGGCGGTGGACCCCGATGCCGTGTGGATCCAGATGGGGTGGCTGTTCCATTATGACCGGAAGCACTGGCAGCCCGACATCATGAAGGCCTACCTCCAGGCGGTCCCCGCGGGGCGCGTCGTGATCCTCGACTATTATCTCGAACACACGCCGGTCTGGAAGAACTCCGAATCCTTCTACGGCCAGCCGTTCATCCTCTGCTATCTCGGCAATTTCGGCGGCAACACCCGCTTCGCCGGTGATTTCGGGGAGATCGGGCGCCGGATCGAAGCGGGCATCACCGCGGGCGGCGCCTGCGGCATCGGCTCCACCCTGGAAGGATTCGGCATCAACATGCCGGTCTATGAATACACGCTGGAGAGGGCCTGGAAGGGCGCCGGAGACGGTTCCGACTGGGTCGAGGCCCTTGCCGACCGGCGCCTCGGCCGGCGGGACGACGCCTGGCGGAAGGCCTGGAAAGACCTCGCTGACAGCGTCTATATCGGCGGTCTCGGCACGCAGACGACCCTGATCTGCGCCCGGCCGACCCGGGCGGATGCCCGGAAATGGACCGGCCGGTACCAGACGCCGTATGACAACGCCACCCTCGTCCGCATCTGGAAGCAGATGGTCGCAGCGGCCCGGGGCCACGACACGGCCGAACTGGATGTCATAACCGTCGGTTCCCAGGCCCTCGGGGGGCTTTTCGTCATCTTCCGGGATGCCTTCATCCACTGCGCCGAGGCGAAGGATTTCGCCGGCGCGGAGGAGGCCGCCGCCCGCATGCAGGACCTGATCGCCGATGTCGATGCCCTGACGGCCTGCACGCCGCAGTACCGGCTCGACGGCTGGCTGGACGGGGCCGCCGCCTGGGGCAAGTCGAAGGCAGAAAAGGCATATTACCGCCGCAACGCCCGCCGTATTGTTACGACATGGGGGCAGATCACCTCGCTGCAGGACTATGCCAGCCGCCAGTGGAGCGGCCTGCTGGGCAGTTTCTACGCCAGACGCTGGAAACTGTTCACGGACGGCTATCTGGAGGCTTTCCGCGAAGGGAAACCCTTCGACGACAAGGCTTTCATGCAGCAGATTTCCGATTTTGAGAACGCCTGGGTGGCGGATGACGCGCCCGTCGTGCTCCCCCGGAGGGAGGATCCCTGCGCCCTCTCCCGCCGGCTGATTGAAAAATATGCCCTGTAACTCCCGCGATTGCTTTTTTTTTCCTTATATTTGGCTGGAAAACCCTTAAAACGTTTCAGTATGAAAAAATTGATTTCCATTGCCCTGCTCGCCGGCACCGTCTTTGCCGCCTGCGGTTGCGCCGAACTCCTCGCTTCCCTCGCCAACTCCATGGCGGAGCCTTCTTTCATGGTCCCCGGCGACAACATCGTCTACAACGGCCAGACCGTCAAACTGACCAACCTGGGCACCGGCACCTACGAATGGTCCGTGGACAAGCCCGAGTTCCTCAAACTCGAAGTCAAGGACGGCAGCGCCTGGGTCACCGGTAAACTCGCACTGAACGAATACAAGGACTATGACCAGAAAACGGTGACCGTCACCGCAAAGCGGGCGGATGACGCGAGCATCAAGCCCATCTCGCGGGAAGTCAATGTCCGCCCGTGGTACGTGACCGTCTTCGACGCGGAAGGCAATGCCGTGAAGGAGAAAGAGTTGGCGAAAGGCGCGACCTATACCGCGAAAATGACGATCCGCACCGGTGCCTATCCCTTTGTCTACAAGCCGGTTGCACAGGTCTATTCCACCTACACGATGAAGGAGCAGACGACCCAGCCCGTCACCTTCAGGGTTCCTTCCGGCTTCACCGAGGTGGAGAAGACGGAAGTCTCCGTCACCTTCAAGACCCCTTCGAAGGCCGCATCCGGCAGCATCACCGCGAAGCTCGGCCACATTACCGTCACCCTTCCGATCGCGACGAAATAAGCGGTTTCCGTCAGTGAACGAAAGCGCATGAAACGGACGCTGCTCTCCCTGCTCGCGGTCATTTTCGCGCTGACCGCCTCCGCCCAGGGTTTCAAGGGTCGGATCCTCAAGCTGGATTTCCGGAAACCGGTCACCGAACGCGGCGGCTCCTCGGTGGACGTCGGCCTGTCCGGCGTGTCCCGGAGCGGCTCCACCTCCCTGCTGGATCTGGAGCGTGCCCTGGAGAAGGCCGCGGAAGATCCGGAAATCGCCCTTGTGTTCATGACCCCGGACAAACTCTCCGCGGGGGCGGCCACGACGGAGGAGATTCGCGCGGCGCTGGCGCGGTTCCGTGCCTCCGGAAAGCCCATACTCTCCTATAGCACAGGTTTTTCCACCAATACCTATTACCTGGCGTCCGTCGCCGACAAGGTGGTCCTGAACCCCGCCGGCTACGGGATGATCGCGGGCATGTCCAGCACCCAGTATTTCCTCAAGGACGCCCTGGATTCGCTCGGCATCCGGATCCAGCTGATCCGCCACGGCAAGTACAAATCCGCGGGGGAGCGCTTCATCCGCAACGACATCAGCCCCGAGAACCGCGAACAGTACGAGACCATGCTGCGCTCCATCTGGACCAACCGGATGGAGGAGGTCGCCGCCTCCCGCGGCACGACGGTCGCCGCGCTGGATTCGCTCGTGGACAACCTGGCGCTCGACGCGCCGGAATCCTGGCTGAAGAACGGCCTGGTCGATGAACTCGCCCACCGGGATGAGGTCGAGCACTACTTCGCCGTCCTGTTCGGGAAGGCGCCGGACAAACTGGACTTCATCACCCTGGAGGACTATGCCGACAAGCTCAGGAAGGGCTCGGGCGGCAAGGTTGCGGTCGTTTTCGCCGACGGGGAGATCTCGCGGGACGGCTCCGACGGCATCGTCGGGAACCGGATGGCGCAGACCCTCGCCTCCGTCCGGCGGGACGAGGACGTCAAGGCCGTCGTCTTCCGCGTCAATTCCCCGGGCGGCGAGGTCGTCGCCTCCGACCTGATCCGCCGGGAAATCGAACTGCTCCGGAAGGAAGGGAAACCGGTCATTGCCAGCTACGGCGACTATGCCGCTTCGGGCGGTTACTGGATTTCCTCCCCGGCGGACCGGATCTTCTCGGGACGGTCCACCCTTACGGGCTCCATCGGCGTTTTCGGCCTGGTGCCCGTGATCGGTGACGCCGTCAAGAAGCACTTGAAAGTCAATCTGGTATCCATCAATACCCACGCCCACAGCGATGCTATGAGCGGCATCCGCGCGATGGACGAAACGGAGACTGCACAGTACCAGGCGCACATCGAAGCGATCTACGACCGCTTCGTCTCGCTGGTGGCGGAGAGCCGGGGCAAGACCCGGGAAGCGGTGGATGAAATCGCGCAGGGCCGGGTCTGGGCCGGGCGGGACGCCATCGGCATCGGCCTGGTCGATGAATTCGGCACCCTGCTGGATGCCGTCCATTACGCGGCGGAAAAGGCCGGGCTGAAAAGCTACCGGATTGCCTGCTATCCCGCCCGGAAGAAGGGCCTGAAGGCCATTCTTTCCGACGACGGGACGGAGCCGCTGGTCCGGGTGCCGGAAGTGCCGGCATCGCTCCGGAACTACGTCACGCCGGGGGAGCATACGCTCGCACGTCTGCCTTATGTAATTACCATCCAATAGTTTCCCGCCATGCTCATCGCCTTTCTCCTATCCTTGCTCCTGACGCTGTCCCCCCATCCGGAGGTGGCGCCCGCAACCGTTGAAGCGGATCCGGACCCGGAGATGGCGGCGTTCCTTCCCGTCCGGCAGCAGGTGGACTCCTGCCTCCGGGCCGGAGAATACCAGGCGGCCTGGGACCTCCTGCAGGAAGCCGCCAGCCGCTTCCAGGAAGCGGGGTGGCTCCGTCCCCTGTCCGCCTGCCGGCACCGGCAGGGCGTCGTCGCGGAACGGATGGGAAAGGACAACATGGCGGCCAATTATTTCCGGGAGGCGTTGCAGCTGGTCCGGGAAACGGGAAACCTGCCGCTGGAGAAGCTCCTGTGCCAGGACCTGGCCGCCCTCCTGAAGAAAACCGACGTGAAAAAGGCGTTCGGTTACCTGGAAACGAGCCTTGCGATCTCCGACACGCTGTTCCGGCAGGAAACGGCACGGATGACGGCGGTTTTCTCCGAGCAGGGGGCCGCGGCTGAAAGGGCGCGCCTGCAGGAGCAGGAACAGGAGCGGAAACGCCTGAAAGCATGGGAATGGACGGCCGGCGTCCTCGCGGCGACCGTGCTGGTCCTCCTGTTCCGCCGGCCCCGGAAGCGGAAGGAAGAAACAACATAATTGACAATAAGATATGGGACTTTTAGCTGGAAAGGTGGCCCTCATCACCGGCGCCGCGCGCGGCATCGGCAAGGCCATCGCCCTCAAATTCGCCGCGGAAGGCGCGGATGTGGCCTTCACGGACCTGGTTATCAATGAAGCGGCCGAGGAAACGGTGGCGGAAATCGCCGCTTTCGGCCACAAGGTGAAAGGATATGCCTCCAATGCGGCGTCCTTCGATGAGACGCAGGCCGTCGTCGAACAGGTCCTGGCGGACTTCGGCCGCGTGGACATCCTGGTCAACAATGCCGGCATCACCAAGGACGGCCTTGCCATGCGCATGACGGAAGCCCAGTGGGACGCCGTCATCGCGGTCAACCTCAAATCGGCCTTCAACTTCATCCATGCGGTCCTGCCCGCGATGGCACGGCAACGGGGCGGCAACATCATCAACATGGCCTCCATCGCCGGCCAGATGGGCAATCCGGGCCAGATCAACTACGCTTCCTCGAAGGCGGGCCTCATCGCCATGGCCAAGTCCGTGGCCAAGGAAATGGGCACCCGCGGCATCCGGGCCAATGCCATCGCCCCGGGATTCATCATCTCGGAGATGACCAACGCCCTGCCGGAAGCCGTCCGGGAGGAATACCTGAAGAACATCCCGCTCCGCCGCGGCGGTACGCCCGAAGACATCGCGAATGCCGCGCTTTTCCTCGCCTCCGACCTGTCCTCTTATGTGACCGGCCAGGTCATCGCGGTCAACGGCGGCCTGTACTGCTGATGGTAAAAAACAGTTAAAAAGCATCGGAAACGGAAAAATCTTCCCCGGGGAAAGGGTAAAACCAGTGCTTTCCGGGGAAGATTTCCTATGTTTACGGTCCGCGGCGTTTCCTCCGCGGTGCCGTTTCCATGTCCCTTTCCCGTCCATCCTTCCTTCCGCTCCGGACCGTTCTGACCGCTCTCGGCGACCTGTTCATCCCGCGGACCTGCCTTGCCTGCGGCCGGGTTCTCGGCGCCCGCGAGCAGGACCTGTGTCTCTTCTGCCGGGCCGACCTGCCGCTGACCCACTACTGGGAACTGTCCCACAATCCCATGGCCGACCGCTTCAATCTCCTCATCCAGAGGGACTTGGAGGAGCGGCTGCCGGCATCTCCGCCCGGAGAAACGGGCGTCGGGGAGGGTGTACCGAAGGAGCCCTATGCCTGGGCGGCGGCCCTGTTCTTCTACCACTCCGACGCGGGGTACCGGAAGATTCCGCAAGCTTTGAAATACAAAGGGGCGGTCGCGGCGGGCCGGCGCTTCGGCCGGCTGCTCGGAATGAAGCTGGCCGGGTCTCCGTCTTTCGCCGGCGTGGATGCCGTCATCCCCGTCCCGCTGCACTGGCGCCGCCGCTGGAAACGCGGGTACAATCAGGCGGAAGTCCTCGCGCAGGAGATTGCCGGCGTGCTGCATGCCAGGATGTTCCCTCACCTGCTGTTCCGGAGTCGCGCCACCCGGACCCAGACCCGGCTCTCCGTCGGCGAGAAGGCCCGGAACGTCTCCGGCGCCTTCCGCCTCCGCCCGCATGCCCGCGACATCCTGACGGCCTGCCGCAAAGATCTTCCTGCCGGAAGGGACCTCCACCTTTTGCTCGTCGATGATGTTTTCACTACGGGCGCAACCCTCCATGCCTGCTACCGCGTCCTCCGCAACGCCTTTCCCTCCGCCCGGATCTCTATTGCCACCCTCGCCGTCGTGGGGCCCTGACCGCCCCGGCCTTTCCCGGTCAATCGCACTCCCCGCCGGCTGACCTGCCGAAAGATAGTCCTTCTCTCAATTGTGGTCAAAATCCGGGGACTTTTTATTATAACTCACAATTAGTATATTTGCAATCTAAGTGTTTACAGATATGCTGAATATGAGGAAAGTCCTTTTCGCCATTATGTTCGCCCTGCTGGTTTCATGCACTCCCACGGATATCAGGCCGGGGGGAGAGAATCCAGGCGAGAACCCGGGAGAGAACCCCGGCGAGAATCCGGGAGAAAACCCCGGCGGCAATAACTCTTCCGAATTCAAGGTCACAGACACATCCGGGAAGGATATAGACCTGCTGCTTTTCGGCCGCGAGGCCTCCGACCGCCCGCTGTATGTCCGCACGGACCTCAAACTGGAGGACTGGTCGGTGTCCTGCGACGCTTCCTGGTGCCAGGTAAGCAAGGACTACGGTCTGATCCGGCTTCATGTCGCGCAGCACGGTGAAAAGAACGAATACCTGTATCCGCGCTCCTGCACCATGCTCATCAAAGCCAAAGGCCATCCGGACAAAAGCGTCACGGTTGCCCAGGAAAGCAATACCAAAATCGGGACCTATGATTATAAAAACAGTTTCCGCCTGTCCCCTTCCGGTGCTCCTCTGGATATTTTCATCAATTCCAATTACTGGGAATGGAAGGTCCTGAATAAGAACGCCTGGTTCACCACCGAGCAGCCCGACAAGTACACCCTCAGGGTGCGGGCCATCCCGAAGGACGCGTCTGACGACTCTGTCCGTAGCGGGAAAATTACCCTCTACAGCGCGGCGTGGGACGTGGAAGAACTCGAAACGCTGTGGTGGAACAAGGTGTATACCCTGTACTTCAGCGACTCGGATGCGGACATATCGGGGGAAGACTATCAGTATGGTGACAATCAAAACTGGGACTAAATGACGATGAAAAAGCATATTATCGCAAGCCTTATGCTGCTTGCCGCAGTCTCCTGCGTCAGGGAAAGACTTCCGGAAGAGAGCGCCGGCCACACGAATGCAATACTCGCTACGATCGTATCGGGTGATACCAGGGCCATTCTGCTGGACAATCCGGGGGTCCGCATGGAATCATTCTGGGAGGCCGGAGAGCGGATCGGCGTGAGCGGAAACGACGGTTCCGCGGTCAGTTTTTCCGTGGCGGCACCGGATATCAGTTCCGACGGGAAAAGCGCCGTCTTCCGCTCTGAATCAAGTGTCCCGTCAGGCAAACTCATCGCATACAGCCCGTTCCAGGACGGCGTGTCCATCAGCGGGGGCAGTCTCCAGATGACGCTCCCGGCTGTCCAGTATTACACTGTGGGCAACGGCGTGCCCCAACCCGACCCGGCTGCCAACTTGCTTGCCGGCAGCGGCAACGCCAAAGGGGGCCTTTCTTTCCGCAACACCCTCGCCATCCTGAAAATTGGCCATGCCTTTGATAGTCAGACTGTCATCAAGAAAGTGGAATTCAGGGACCTTTCCGGCGAAGCGGTCGCCGGGCAGGTCCGCATTACCCCGGAGAGCAGTCCTGTCGCTACGGTTACGGGATCCGAAAAAGTGATTACCCTTGACTGCGGAGAGGACGGAGTGAGCCTTGAAAAAGGAGAACCCGGACGATTCTATATCATCATCCCGGCCCGCACCTACCCGAAAGGTATTGAAGTTACTTTCGTGACGGAAAGCGGCGGGCGCATTTCCCGTACAAGCGGCACCAGGGGTGGCGTTACTTTCGAACGAAGTGTCATCTATCCCGTCGGAGACGTTCCCAACAGGGAATATGTCGTGTCCGACGTGGCCCGCCTGCAGGATAATGCGATTCCGATGACCCCGGAACTGCTGCGCCAGGTGACCATACTTTCCTGCAACAAGGTGCCCGTAATCTGCGATGACGGCAGCGTGGCCAAGTTCGGCGACACCGTTCTCGAACTGCCTGCCATGGACCTGTTCGTCCCCATGGATATGGATTTCAAGGAGGGTGACTTCCTTCTGTTCGACTCCACCGACGACTTCCCTTCCGGCGGCGTGCTCAAGGTGTCCGGGATACAGGCTCCATTCGGCGACGATGCCCATAAACTCGTAAAGGCGGTCCCCACGGCCAATCCTTTCGCCGCCTATAAGAGCCTTGAATTCGGCGGAGAGAAGATGTATGACGATGAAGGGAATTACATTGAGGGAAGCGGCCTTGACATAGACCTTTCGGGCTATCTCAGCGAAATCCGGGATGCCTCCGGAACGCCGGTCCCGTTCACCCGCGCGGCCGACGGAAGCATCGTTTTCGGCGAAGAAGAGACCGAGCAAATACTCTCCAGGGCCATTTTCTCCCACAGCACCTCGCTTTCCAGCCCGACAATGAAACTGGGCTATGAAGGAAACAACTGCTCCGCCGAACTGAAAGCCAAAATGACTGTCAGCATGCGGGCCGGCCTGAAGGTGGAGGACGGAGAACTCATTTTCATCAATTTCAGCTTCAACCCCGTCCTCAATCTGTCTGCCGACTTCAAGATCAAGGCCGAAGGTTCGATAGACAAGTCCATGCACCTGATTACGATGGACTTCGTGCCCGGTATCCCCATCTGTCCCGGCGTGATCCTGACGCCTGAACTGGAGATTCAGGCCGGCGTCGGCGTCGGCGGAAGCATTGAACTCAGCACGAACATATCATACGACCTGGACCTCGGAAGATTCGGCTTCTCCTATCTCAGGGACAACGGTTTTACCTTCAGGCACGAGGAGGCCACTCCGAAAGAGAATGAAATCCAACCCCAGTTGGGCGCTTCGCTCACCGGAACGCTGTACGCCAGCGCTTCGTTGATCGTTATTCCGCGGATTTCCCTCTACGGACTGTTCTCGGCGGGCCTTTCGATAGAGCCCAAACTCAAGTTCGGGCTGGAAGGGAAAGTGTCCAACGAAACCGCATTCAACGCCAGGCTGTTCCTGCAGCCGACCCTCACCTTTACCCCGGAGACCGCTTCCCTCGGAGGCATATTCTCCAAGAAGTGGGACGGGCTGATTCCGGAAATCGAGTTCGACCCCATCTGGGAGCGCTATCTCGCGCCTGTGATTGAAGATGCCGAAGGCGCCCTTTGCGGTCCCACCCACACGTTCCAGCGGTGGAAGTATGCATCGGGGGGCAGATATTATCTGATCCATGCGAAGAGCGGAATCCCGAGTTTCTGGTATAGCGCACCCATCTTCATGGATATAGACGCCTACAAATTCCAATTTAAATCCAAAAAGCCCACGCTGGACCCGTGGGATGTGATTGTCCAGGTGAATCATGGACAGGTTGACGCCACAGGTTGGGATCATATTGCCTTCGCCGGCTGTGAACGCTACGTCCAGGACGGCTTCTCAGGAACGCCGGGTGTAAGCTATCATTCCACCGGAATGGTTATTCAGAAAGGCTCGCCTGACGTGGACATCTTCATCGGTGATGTGATGAAACCGTTCTCGGATGACTACTGTACGATCGGTTTAAACTTTCTCAACAAGCGGACGGGCAAGTATCTTTACAACACGCCCACCATTTCGACCAGCCCCTACAAGGTCTCCTGGGGCAATCTTCCTTGCGGAGATCCCTATATCCACGAGGAGATAAGCAAAGACGAATATGATAATATGCCGGGCGTTCCAATCTCCGACCATGCCATCCTGGAGGCCAACGGCTACCACGACTGGGAACCGACGCTCGACAAATAACCGCGATTTATAAACTTCTATATGGGTTACCGGGAAGAGGCCATAGAATGCGTGAAAGACCGTGTTCTCCCAATCCATCAGCAAATCTATGCCAAGTACGGCGGGGATTTCGACAGGATCTACTCGGAAGGGTACAACAGCAAGTCGTATCAGGGTCGGGTGATTGAGCCGGGGAAGGTTTATGAACTGAGTTATCTGGAATGCTCCTGCCCCAAGGTGAAGTGCGGGCTCAGGAGCCATCCGGAGCAATGCGAGTGTTCCCGGCAAAGCATCTTGTTCATTCTGTCGCAGCTTGAACCTGACAGCCGCTTCGATGTCCGGATTGAGAATACGATACTCCGGGGGGGCAAACGTTGCACTTTCAGGATAACAAGACGTGCCGGTATGAAGCGGTTGATTGCCATCTGCGGGCTGGACTGCGAGAAGTGTGACGCCTACATTGCTACGAAGAACAACGATCAGGCACTGCGGGAAAAGACGGCCGGACTGTGGGCGGAACTGAACAATGCGCCCATTCTTCCGGAACACATCAACTGCGAGGGTTGCCGTATGGACGGGGCCAAGACCGTCTTCTGCAGCTCTTTGTGCGAGATCCGAAAGTGCGCTGTCGCCAAGGGCCTTGAAACCTGTGGCGAATGCCCGGAAAAGGACGCTTGCCCGAAGGTCGGTGCCGTTTGGCAGAACAATCCTCAGGCGAAGACGAACCTATGTGGTTAATCAATCTGAATCAACTCCAGTGGACCAGGGAACCGGCCGCCTGCGAAAGATTTTGAAGGACCATAAAATATGATTACATTTACATCCGTCCGGCGGGATTGAATTATGGAAAGACAAAGAGAAATCTGGATCGACACGCTGCGCGTCGTGGCCTGCTTCCTCGTCATGATGACGCACAGCAACGAACCGTTTTATCTGGGCGGAGAAGGCTCTCTCATCCTCACCAGGGCCGATGCCGTCTGGGTGGCCATCCTGAATGTCCTGCCCCGTGCCAGCGTGGCCCTTTTCGTAGTAGCATCCAGCTACCTGCAGTTCCCGCTTCACTATCCTACCGGGGAATTCTTCCGCCGCAGGGCGGTGCGCATCCTGGCTCCTTTCATCATCTGGACGGTGGTCTATGCCCTTGTCTGGGGGGAACCCGTGCAGAATTTCAAGGACCTCCTGCTCAATTTCAACTATGCGGCAGGCCATCTCTGGTTCGTGTATATGCTCATTGGCCTGTATCTGCTGATGCCGCTCCTTTCCCCGTGGGCGGAGAAGGTGGGCAGGAAGGAGTTGCTGGTCTATCTCTGCATCTGGCTCTTCACCACCATCATTCCGTTTATCCGCCAATGGGCCGGCGGCGCGGCCCCTGTCATCTACGGACCGTCCGGCATCCCGAATGCGGCCAAGTATCCGCTTTGGGGAGAGGCCAGCTGGAATACCTACGGCCTGTTCTATTATTTCAGCGGTTTTGTCGGCTACATGCTGCTGGGGCTGTATTTCCGCAGGTTCGTCGGGGAGCTGGACTGGAAAAAGACGCTCGCCATCGCCGTCCCCGTTTTCCTGGGGGGCTTTGCCATCTGCTCGCTGGGTTTCCTCAGCCGCGTATGGGCCGACTGCGGGGGCAGTTTCCCCGTCGAAGGCCCGGTAGGGCTTGCCGCACTCTGGGAAGGCCCCTGGCTCAATGACACCTTCGGCGTAGCCCTGATGACCATCGGCTGGATCCTGGTGCTGCGGAAGGTCAAAGGAGACGGTGCTTTCTACAAGACAATCATCCTTCCCGTTTCCAAGGCCAGCTACGGCATGTACCTTTGCCATATGCTGCTGCTGGGCATTATCTCGGCATGGCTCCGTGCTGCGCTCGGACTGGGAACGGATGGCGTGCTCGGCGTATGGACAACCCCGGTACAGGTCTTTGGTACGTCCCTGCTGTCCTTTGTGGGGGTGGCTGTCTTCTGCGTCCTGGTCCAGCGCATCCCCAGGGTGGGGAAATGGATTGTCGGCTGATCTTTGCCATTATTTAGAACTATGATAAAGAGATTTTTCCTTCTGGCGGCGCTCATGCTTGGTCTCTGCGCCTGCACAACCGATTACGGCTACAAAATCCGAAGCGGCAGGATCGTGTATGATACGCCGCCGCGGCCGGCCGGGCAGCAGAGCATGCTCGGCTTCGCCTGCGACCCGATCGACACCGTCCGCATCGGCGTCATCGGTCTCGGGGACCGGGGCAAGGACGTTCCGAAGCGCATGGCCTTTATCGAACACGCCTCGATCAGAGCGCTCTGCGACCTGTTCCCCGAGCGGATCGAACGGGCCCAGGCGAGCCTCGTCAAGCGGGGTGCTCCGCGGGCTGTCCACGAGTTCTCCGGCGAGGAGGGCTGGAAGGCGCTCTGTGAGCTGGACGACATCGACCTTGTCTATCTCGCCGTGCCGTGGCAATTGCATACGACGATGGCGGTGTATGCCATGGAGCACGGCAAGCACGTCGCCGTCGAGGTGCCCGCCGCGACCAGCATCGCCGAGTGCTGGGCGCTCGTCAATACCTCCGAGAGGACCCGCAGGCACTGCATGATGCTGGAGAATTGCTGCTATGACTTTTTCGAGCTCACCTGCCTGAACATGGTCCAGCAGGGGCTGTTCGGGGACGTGGTTCACGTGGAAGGCTCCTATATCCACAACCTCGACCCCTGGTGGGATAACTACCAGGGTGACTGGCGCATGACCTACAACAAGGACCACCATGGCGACGTGTACCCGACCCACGGCATCGGCCCCGTCTGCCAGGTGCTCGGCATCCACCGCGGCGACAGGATGGAGGAACTGGTGGCGATGGACACCGGGGCTTTCTCCGGCCAGGCCAAGGCCGACGCCCGCTACGGCGAGGGTGCCGTGGAATATGCAAACGGCGACCTTACATCGACGATGATCCGTACCCACAAGGGCAAGACCATCCTCGTCGAGCACGACGTCGTGACCCCGCGTCCCTACAACCGGATGTACCAGATTGTCGGGACGAAGGGGTATGCCAACAAATACCCCACCCGGGGCCTCGCCCTCGGGAGCGACGCCGCGGAGATCCTCTCTTCGGACGACCTCACTGCCGAGAAGTATATGAGCGACGCGAAGCGGGATTCCCTCCTCGCCGCGTTCAAACACCCCATCGCCAAGGAGATAGAGGCGCTCGCCCGGAAGGTCGGCGGCCACGGCGGGATGGATTTCATCATGGACTACCGCCTGATCTACTGCCTCCACAACGGCCTGCCGCTCGACGAAGACGTCTATGACGCGGCGGAGTGGAGCTCGCTCGTGGAGCTCACGGAGGTCTCCATCGCCCACGGCTCCATGCCGGTCGTCATGCCCGACTTCACCCGCGGCGAATGGGACCGCCTCGACAGCCTGAAGTTCTATACCTGCCGTCAGGAGGCTGGCCGGTAGCATATTTGACATCCTGGAGCGTCGGTTTTCTTGGATATGAAACAAGTTTTTGGATACTTCCTTGGCTTTGCCATCTTTATTCTCGGGATTCCGGCATTGATGTGGCTGGTCTCCGGAAGGCCTGCCGCTGCGGATCTTCCGACCGCGCGCCTGTATCTATCGGCCCTTGTCGCAATTGCCGGTCTCTCGCTCAGCGTGTGGAGTATCGTTTATATGAAACGCGTCGGGAAAGGCAATCCTTTTGACGCGATGGGACACGAGGTGGCACCAAGGACCAAGCACCTGATGACGGACGGGCCCTATAAATGGTCAAGGAATCCCATGCTGTCGGGGACCTATCTTTACTATGCCGGCATCGTCGTTGCATTATGGAGCGGGTGGGCCCTTCTTGTTTTTGCCGCAGTGGCCGGCCTGATGATGCTTCAGGTCCGCTCGGAAGAGAAGCGCCTTGAGGCCGATTTCGGGGAGGAATATCTTGAATATAAGGAGCGTACAGGCCGTTTTATCACTTTGAAGAAATGACATTCAACACCTGTGGAGACAAAGGGAATCCCATATTGCTCCTGATTCCCGGGCTGGGGGTATCCTATGAGATTTTCCTGCCGCTGATTGATATCCTGAAAGACCGCTTCCAAATTGTTGCGGCCGGGATTGACGGCTTCCTGCTTGGGAAGGAATCCTGCTTCACCTCGGTTGACGATCAGGCCGGGCAGATCATCACATACGTTCAGGGGAACCTGGGAGGTCATTTGGATTGTGCTTATGGTTTGTCGCTGGGCGGAAAGATTCTTTCACGTGTGCTTGAGCGCCGTGAGATTGTCATCGATCACGCCATTATGGATGCCGCTCCCTTATTGCCATTGCCCAAATGGCTGGTGGATCCCCTTCGCTACTATCAGAGCCTTAATGTCTGGACCTGTTACCACTGGACCGGCTTCTGGCGGTGGGTGTTCCATTCCCATTACTTCGATGTGCTTCTGGATGAATGCCGGAAAGTATGGCCCTACGGTAAGGGAAAGGCGGTGCGCGACGGATACAAAGACGTCTATACCCACAAGTTGGAGTCAATTCAAGGGGCCGATATTCATTATTGGTATGGAACAAAAGAGGCCTTTGTAGCCAAACCGCAAGCCAGGCACCTGAGTGCCCTTCAACCCGATACTCACGTTGAGGTGTTCCCCGGGATGAACCACGGACAGTTCCTCATTGACCACCCGGAAGAGGTGGCCGGGAGAATCAAGTCCATGACCCTATCAGGGAATACAAAGTGACCCACCCCAAGTGTCAAATTGTGCCTCGGGCGGTGGTTAAGATATCGGTGGCTATCGTGTATTCTTGGTGGCTACTGAAGGTTTTGTCTATCAAGTGGTTGATGTATTCCCTCGGTGTATTCAAATAATGAACGGAAAATGCGACCAAATTATCTGGAATGCGACCAATAGTGACCCAAAAACTATCTAGTTCTAGAGGGGCTGAAAAATAATGATTACCTTTGAGGGTTAGATAAATAGGAGTTCATGACTATATGAAAGTTTTACGGATTGTCGTTATTTCTGTTCTGATGATGCTGGTCGCGTGCGCTTGTGAGCGACTGGAATCCATCCAGGTTGAAATGGGCTACTTTTTCGGAGCCTGGCAAGAGTATTATGGTCCTGATTATCACGTAGAAGGCAGCCGAATCTGGTACATCAGCGAGGAGGGCATTTCTGTCAGGACTTACGATTGGTATTCTGATACGGAATCGGAAAAGTTCCTCAATTATTCCCTGGAACAGAATCAGGGGAGACATATGGTCACTCTCCATTTTCAGGAAGAGCCGCAAACAAAAGATCAATCCTTCTGTATCATCAAATTGACAGACGAGGAAATGATCTGGCAAAACGTCGATTCCGAAGGCGATACGCGGCACTTCGTCAATAGTAAGTTTTGGATGAATCACGAGGAATGAGATTCTACAGTGTTATTATAAAAGACGAACCGTGGCTCCGGACCATCTTTGAATCCGTTTACGTGGAAGAATTATAGCGTTTAGTGCCCGTTTGTCGACCAGCGCTTTGTGTTGAAGTGCTGCTAACGTCCCTCAAAATGGGACGACAACAGCAATAATGTCGAAGTCACTGAACGCAAAAAGGGCAGCGGGTCACGCTGCTCTTGTTGTGCCTCGGATGGGAGCTAAATAACTGGTGGCTATCGTATGATTTGTCTATCAAGTTCTAGAGGGTCTGAAGAATAATGATTACCTTTAAGGGTTAGATAAATCGAGATTTGAACGAATGAAGATAAAGTTGCATATTTGTGCGTGCCTATTGGCCTTATTGTTTCTCCCGCTTTATGGCTGGAGCAGCACAACTCGTCAGGTACGTGATACGCTCATTATGGGCAATGTCAAGTATGCTATAAACACCGCCCCGCTGGGTCTTCTGGATTCTTTGCATTATTTCTCTTTAAAGGATCAGGTCGGGTTTGATTTGGTCTTTTCCTGGAACTTCCGGGGGTATGTGGCCACGTGGCGTGTCAAGGGTGATAAACTCTATCTCGAAACATTGAAAACGGGCTCAGATAAGGCAGATTTCCGGGATGTCTTAAAGGATTTCAAAGATAGTCGCGGTAACATTTTTGCCTCCTGGTTCAGCGGGACCGTCATTTGCGGGACGGGTCCCCTCCTTTGTGCTTCGGGTAATGGATGGGACGATTTGAATGAGACCGAGGTTGAACTAATCATCAAATCTGGTGTTGTGACGGCCTCCCGCAAATACCGCAATAAACAACACAAGGGGACGATAAACAGGGATGTGATGTTTCAGGAATTACCCAAGAAGTTTAATTACAGGGAATTCCCGGAATTGAGAGGATTCCGGATACCAATGAAGATCTGCCCGTCAAAGTATGATAAAACCGGGAGAATACTGGATTGGACCGTGGAGTGTCTGAGATGGCCGGAAGATGTAGATTCGGGAGTACAAGACCGGCTCACAGAAGCGCTGAAGAAAGAGTTCCTGGAATACGACTGTAAAACATACTGTGCCGATGGTAAATGGTTTTGGCGCGAACGGAATCATTTTGACGGGATTTACTGGCCACTTATCTTCAAAAAAGAGTGATTGATATTGAGATTCCCGGTCAAGCCGGGAATGACGGATAACGCTTAATTCCTGTTTATCGGTCTCTTTGGTTCTTTGGTCTGAAAGAAAAATGTGACCAAAA
>JAEEGG010000520.1_pt1 | contig 122536 bp, 82 predicted proteins | sample 9134161 | NCBI WGS metagenome assembly JAEEGG01 (sample SAMN16246543, study PRJNA631951) | gut metagenome | biome: gut microbiome; feature: rumen; material: CR-attached | host: Bos | place: Iran: Karaj | collected 2018-10
CTGGTTGACGGTGGTGATTTCCAGCTCGCCACGAGCCGAGGGCTTGATGTGCTTGGCCACCTCCACCACCTTGTTGGGGTAGAAGTAAAGCCCCACTACGGCGTAATTGCTCTTGGGGTTGGCGGGTTTCTCCTCAATGGAGAGGCAGTTGCCCTCTTTGTCGAACTCGGCCACGCCGTATCTTTCGGGGTCGTTGACCCAATAGCCGAAGACCGTGGCCTTGCGGTCCTCTTCAGCAGCCTTGACGGCATCGAGCAGCTTGCCCGTGAAGTGGCTGCCGTAGAAGATGTTGTCGCCCAACACCAGACAGGCGCAGTCGTCGCCGATAAACTCCTCGCCGATGATGAAAGCCTGGGCCAGACCGTCGGGGGAGGGCTGCTCCGCATACTGGAGGTTGATGCCGTAGTCGCTGCCGTCGCCTAACAGGCGCTTGAAACCGGGAAGGTCTTGCGGGGTGGAGATGAGCAAAATGTCGCGGATGCCCGCCAACATCAGCACGGAGATGGGATAATAAACCATCGGCTTGTCATAGATGGGCAGCAGCTGTTTGCTCACGCCCTTGGTGATAGGATACAACCGGGTGCCGGAGCCCCCGGCGAGAACGATTCCTTTCATAGTATGTTTATTTTATTGATTATTTCACGAACACGGCGTAGCAACCGCCATAGCCCGGCGACGGGGTGTTCAGTTTCACCTTGGTGAGGTTCTTCAGCAATATGGGGGTGTGACTGTATTCCCCGGCCACACCGGCAATGTAGATGTCGTCGCCGTGTTTGAACACGTCTTTCGGGCGGGTGCACTCGGGCAATACATTAGCCACACCGTCGTACCACTCAAAGCCTTTGTAACTGCCGGTCCAGGCATCTCCCACCCAGCCTTCCGCTATCACGTAGGGCTTCCCGTTCTTTTCGACCAAAGCCATAGCCTTGGATTGAAAGATGGTAGGACTGGTAACCTGCACGTCCTGGATGACGCCGTTGACCCACATCACCGCCTTCTGATAGCCATTGCTGAACTCCTCGCTGCCCACCACATAGACAGTGCCGCCGATTATACATATATCGCGGGCGTCGGAAGGATTGTCAGACAGGAGTTGAAGCACGCCGTTTTTCCACAGGCAGGCGCCATCGCCGTCATTCATATGGTTGTAGAAAGCCCCGACCACATAAACGTCATTACCAGAGATGCAAATGGCGTGCGGTTCGTACTGGGCCCACTCGTTGTTGGGGTCGATGGGCAGCACCACCATCTGGCCGTCCACCCAATATACGGGTACGTTGTCGGCCGAGCCGCAGGCATATATCTTGTTGTTTGCCTCCTTGATGTCCGTGACGGTTCCGTTCTTTTGGGAGAGCACTTGCGGGGAGCCGTTCTTCCAAATCACGGGCTTGCGGTGCACATCGCTGCCGCCATAATAGATGTCCGTGCCTTTCACGCATACAGCGCGGGCGGCATCGTAAGCGCCGGCGTCGAGGGTCTGCATCACTCCGTCCACCCAACAGACAGCGGGTCCGGTATAAAAGGACGAACTGGAGGAACCAGCCACATAAATATGGGTGGAGGAGGATGGCGGATTATCCGGGTTTTCAGGATCGTCACCATTATTGCGGTTGCAGGAGAATATCAAAGCACTGCAGGCAAGTGCCAAACACATCAAGAGCAATTTATTTTTCATTTTTTCAGGATTTAAGGATGAAAAACTAGGTTGATTTCTAATAAGAAATATCAGTGGCAAAAATACAAAAATCCTAATGTCATTGCATTCTTCGCGATAGGATTTTTGTTTTCCAAACAAAATGTAGGGACGCGATCCTTCACGTCCCTACATTTTTATAATCGTGTACCTGCATTATGCAGGGGATATTCGACTACAGTTTGACGGTCTTGTCCATACTGCAGATAAGGTCAACGACCTTGTTGGAGTAACCGATTTCGTTGTCGTACCAGGAAACCAGCTTGACGAAATGCTCGTTGAGCATAATACCGGCGGCGGCGTCGAAGATGGAGGTTCTCTTGTCGCCGAGGAAGTCGGTGGAGACCACAGCCTCTTCGGTGTAGCCGAGGATGCCCTTGAGTTCGTTCTCGGAAGCCTTCTTGATGGCGGCCTTGATGTCGTCATACGTGGCGGCCTTCTCGATCTTGCAGGTCAGGTCCACGACGGAGACGTCAACGGTGGGAACGCGGAAAGACATACCGGTGAGTTTGCCCTTCAGGGAAGGGATCACGCGACCCACGGCCTTGGCTGCGCCCGTGGAGGAGGGGATGATGTTGCCGAGGATGGAACGGCCGCCGCGCCAGTCCTTCTTGGAGGGACCGTCAACGGTCTTCTGGGTGGCCGTGGCAGCGTGCACGGTGGTCATAAGACCTTCCACGAGGCCGAAGTTGTCGTTGATGACCTTGGCCAGGGGAGCCAGACAGTTGGTGGTGCAGGAGGCGTTGGAAACGATCTGCTGACCAGCGTATTCGTGGTTGTTGACACCCATCACGAACATCGGCGTGTCATCCTTGGAGGGAGCGGACATCACCACTCTCTTGGCGCCTGCGGTAAGGTGGGCAGAAGCCAGCTCGGAGGTCAGGAACAGCCCCGTGGACTCAACCACATAGTCGGCACCCGCTTCGTTCCACTTCAGGTTGGCGGGATCCTTCTCCGCCGTGACGCGGATCTTGTTGCCGTTCACCACCAACATACCGTCTTTCACTTCAACCGTGCCGTTGAAACGACCGTGCGTGGTGTCGTACTGCAGCATATATGCCATATAATCGACGTCCAGAAGGTCGTTGATGGCGACTACTTGAACATCATCTCTTTCCGTGGTGGCTCTGAAAACGAGTCTGCCGATTCTGCCGAATCCGTTGATACCTATTTTAATCTTTTCCATAAATGATTTATTTTTAATTTGTTATGTGTCGCTCTAAAAAGCGTGCAAAGATACTATTTTTATTGATTGCTAGGCTAATAAAAAAATCAATTCTTGCGCCATTCGTTTTCCAGTTCAAACAGGAGGTCGCGTATCTTGTCCAATTCCCCGACGCTGTACTCACTAAAAGGCCGTTCCGGCCCGTATTTTTCGGGCAGGCGCTCCGGAATCCACAATGTCAGATTGTCAAACAGCGCAACCTCGTCGCGACAGGGCTCCTCGCGATGTTTCTGCCGTAAATACTGCAGGATGCGCAACCCGTCGGCCTTCTGGTGGAAGGCCCGCTCGAAATGCACAAAATTGGCCACATTTTGCCGGATACTGTCCCAAAGGTGCATCTCTTTGAACTGTTTTTGCAAGAAAACGATAAAGTCGGTTTGGACGTCTTCCCGATAGAGTTGCGGCAGCAGCCGGTAGGTCTCCGCAATGCTTTCGAAGTGAGTGTGATGATAGAGGGGATAGCTCTCCCAGTCGCCGTGGCACCCCTTGGCGACGGCGGGTCCGGTGCCGAAGGGGACGCGGTCAGAGAGGCGCGCCGACGGGAAAACGGGCACATCGTTGTATAGTCCGACGGGCGCCATCTTGCGGAACTTCTGCAGCAGGTAGAAGTCCTCCCCGCTTTGCACGGGCGTGATGCCCCCGATTTTGCGCAGCGCGCCCGCCCGCATCACGATGGCCGACCCCAATGCGGTGAAACTGTAGGGACTGCCGATGTGTAGGAGGTTCAAAGCGTAATTGCGCATATAGAGCTCGTACCGCAGGATGGCGCGGTCCTGGTGCTCCTCACCCGTGAGCGGGTGGTAGTAGGGCACCGACAGGGCAGGCCACTCGGGATGGCGGGCCATTGTCGCTGCCACGGATTGCAGATAGAAGGGGAGAATGTGCGTGTCGGCGTCGAGACTGACGATGAGGTCGTCGTTTGCCGCTGTCTGCAAAATATTGTCGAAGAGGGTTTTGCGCGCCCAGCCCACGCCCTGCCGCCGCGCGGGCCAGCCCTGCCCCTGCGAGGCACGGTCCAATACGTGCAAGAATAACCCCTGGTATTGACGTAAATATTGCAGTGTCTGCTGGTTGCGGTCGCAGATGCCTCTTTTTTCGGGCAGCGACCAATAGCTCTCCGGCTGGTTGACGCAGATGTGGACCTCGAATGCGGGCGCGTCCTCCTGCATCGCCAAATCGTGGAGGGTGATGGGCAGCGACTCTAGTTCGTCCATCGCCGGAATGGCGACGAAAATGCGTCCCGCCTTCATCACTTGACGGTGATGGTCACCTCACGGGTTTTGATGCTTTCGTTCTGATTGTCACGGGCATAGACAAACTTCAAGGTCTGCGTACCCCGTTCCTTGGCGTGGAATTTCCAGTAGCGGTTGGAAGAGGCGCCCACCATACCCTTGGGGGCATCGCTCTCGTAACGGTCGCCCACCGATTCCACGATGGTGACCTCCTCTTCGTTGACCCACTGCCACCAGAATCCGGTGGAGGCGTTGGTACGGAACATTATTTCACAATCCTGTCCCTTGCGCATCGTGAATTCGTTGGTGTCTTTGTTGACGGAGACTATTTTCTTCTGCGATTGGCAACTGGTCATCAAACAGAGTATTAGTAAACTGAGACAAAATATCCTTTTCATTTTCGTTCGGGTTTTAGGCTGCAAAGATAATATAATAATTTGGAACAGGAGAAGATTGGATTCTTTATGAAAAGATTAAAAAATTGAATGACGAGTGGATTATTTTTCTAATGCAACAAAGAGCATAAGTGTTCGTAGTCCTGCACAGAGAGTTGCTCGGCGCGTTTGGCGAAGAGCGGGTCCTGGGCCAGCACCTCCTTCGGGAACGGCATCGACTGCAGTGCGTTGCGCAGCGTCTTGCGGCGGAAGTTGAAAGCCGTTTTCACCACTTTCCGGAACAGATCTTCATCGCAGTGCAGTTTCTTGTCGAAGTTGCGGGTGACGCGAATCACGGCCGACTTGACCTTTGGGGGCGGGTTGAACTCGTGCTCGGAGAGGGTGAAGAGGTACTCAGTGTCGTAATAGGCCTGCAGCAGCACGCTGATGACCCCGTACTGCTTGTGCCCCGGCCCGGCGGTGACGCGCTCCCCGACCTCTTTCTGGAACATCCCCACCAACTCGACGGCCTGGTCGCGGTAGTCCAGCATCCGGAAGAGAATTTGCGAGGAGATGTTGTAGGGAAAATTGCCCACGATGACGAACTTGTCGGGATAGCGCTCGCCAAGGTCCAGCCGCAGAAAGTCGCCGGCGATGAGGTTGTCGCCCAGCTGCGGGAAATGCTTTTGCAGGTAGGTGATGGACTCCTCGTCGAGTTCAATGGCCGAGAAGGAGGCGAAGGGTTGCTGGAGCAGATACTGGGTAAGCACCCCCATACCGGGCCCCACCTCGAGCACGTGGGCGTCGGGCGTGCGCACGGCCTCCGCAATCCTGCGGGCCATCTCCTCATTACGGAGGAAATGCTGTCCCAACCGTTTTTTCGCCTTGACTTCCATAGGGCTTATTCCACGCTGTCGCCCCGGAGCGCGCGGTAGTGCTTGCGGGCCTCCACCACGAAGAGACTGCCGCTGTAGTCGCGCAATATCTTCTGGTAGTATTCCATCGCCTTGGGGATGTCTTTGAGGTAATATTCGTAAAGTTCCGCCAACTTGAAGATGGCATCATCGGCCAGCAGCTCGGTGCCGTGGTTCTCCACCACCTTCTTGAGCAGCGCTTCCGCCCCTAAGTAGTCTTTGCGCTTGATGAGGATGAGCGCCTTCTGGTAAAGGGCGTCGTCCACGAGCGTGCCGAACGGGGCGAGGGCTATCACCGAGTCGAGTTTTTCCATTGCCTTGTCGTCCTTGTTTTGGAAGATGAGGAAGTCGGCCTCGGCGTATTTCTGCAAGGGCAGGTTGGTGTTGGGTTTCTCGAAAAGCAGGTAGGTGGTGTCGGCATCCTCCTCGTCCTCCTCCTCTTCGGCCAGGTTGTCGGAGATGAGCAGAGAGAAGTAGATGGCGTCATTGGAGATGAGCTTGGTGGTGGCGGCGGAGAGCACGTCCAGCTGGCTCTTGGCCCAGTCGAACTCCCCGATGTAGAAGGAGAGCTTGGCGTTCTTGAACTTGGCCTCGTTGCCCAAATCGTCGTTGGGCAGGTCCTTGTTCACTTGCGAGTAGTTGAGGGTGGCATCCCACACGTTGCCCATATAGAGCTGCACGTCGGCCAGGTCGATTTTGTACTGGTTTTTCTCCTTGGGGTCGCGGGTGGCGTTGTTCATCGCCTGCGTCAGCACATCGACGGCCTCTTGCGGTTTGTTCACGAAGAAGGCGAGCAGGTGGGCGTACTTGCGGATCCAGTCGGAGGTGCCCGAGTGGAGCCCGTTTTCGTCCAGCACCTTCTTGAAGTCACGTTCGAGGTTGATGGCGTCCACCATCCGGATAGGGTAGGTCTCGGTGAGTTGCAGGTAGCGCACGTCGAGAATCTTCATCTTGGCGCGGAGGTAGTTGCTCACCTCCTCGCCTCGCGAGATGATGTAGTTGAGAGCCTCGATGGCGGTGGCATAGTCGTGGTTGTCGGCGGCTAGCAGCGCGAGGTCGTAGGTCTGGACACACTCGGTTTTCTGCCGCTTGTCGATGGCCTTGGCGAGCACCAGCGCCTCTCCGTACTCCTTGTGCAGCTGGTTGACCCAATAGAGCAACTGCATATAGCTGATGTTGTTGGGGTTCTTCTGCGAATAGCGTTGCAGCGTGCTCTTCACCAACAGGTACTTCTGGTTGTCCTCGTCCTCCAGCAACAGGTTCTGCAGGGCGTTCTTGGCGGGATCAAGGAACTTGGAGTCGTCGTCTTTCACCAAAGCGAGCACCTCGTCGATGATCTTGTCGGTCTGGTTGAGGTGTTGGTAGAGGGTGACCAGTTCCTTGGAGAGCAGTTGCGGGTTATTGAGCAGGCGCCGCCCTTTCAGGATGCTCTCGATGGCGTAGTCGTACTTCGCCCGCGAGTAGAAGGCGCTGTAGAGTTCCTGCACGGAGAACTCCTTGGCGGGCAGGTTCTTGATGAGGTCCTGATAGACCTTGTCCGCCTTGGGGTTGTCGCCCTGCCGCTCGTACACATATCCCTGGTCCACCTTGTAGCGCTGTACGTTGGGGAAGGCCTTGATTTGCTTCTTGCAGAGCTTCTCCAGGTCGGAGTAGCGCTCCAGTTCCATTAGGGAGGCGTAATAATAATAATATATGTAAGAGTTGGGCTTTTGGTTTTGCAGTTTCTCGAAAAGTGTGATGGCTTTGTCGAATTCCTTGTCCTTGTAATATTGCATAGCCAGTCTCTCCTCGTCGCTTTGTTGGGCGATGAGCGGTGCGCAGGCAAACAGGAACAGGAGTGCGAAAAAGAGGCGTTTCATCACAGCGGTTAGTCGATGATGTCGAAATGGGTGTAGGGGCGCAACACTTCGGGCACGACAATGCCCTTGTCGGTCTGGTAGTTCTCGAGGATGGCGGCCAGCACGCGCGGCAAAGCCAGGGCACTGCCGTTGAGGGTGTGGGCCAGTTTGGTCTTGCCCGTGGCATCCTTGTATCTCAGTTTCAGACGGTTGGCCTGATATGACTCGAAGTTGGACACGGAGCTGACCTCCAGCCACTTCTGCTGGGCCTTGGAATAGACCTCCAGGTCATAGGTAAGGGCGGAGGTGAAACTGATGTCGCCGCCGCAGAGACGCAGCACGCGGAAGGGCAACCCCAGTTTGGTGAGCAGGCTCTTGGCGTAGTTGGTCATCTTCTCCAAAGTTTCGTAGGAGCGGTCGGGGTGTTCAATCACCACAATCTCGATCTTGTCGAACTGGTGCAGGCGGTTGAGGCCGCGCACATCCTTGCCGTAAGAGCCGGCTTCGCGACGGAAACAGGCGGAGTAGGCGCAGTTCTTCAAGGGGAAGTCGCTCTCCTTGAGGATGACATCGCGGTAGATGTTGGTGACGGGCACCTCGGCGGTGGGGATGAGGTAGAAGTTATCGACTTGGCAATGGTACATCTGGCCCTCCTTGTCGGGCAGTTGGCCGGTGCCGTAAGCGGAGTCTTCGTTGACCATATAGGGCGGCTGGATTTCGGTGAAGCCGTGCTCGACCGCGCTGTCGAGGAAGAAGTCGATGAGGGCGCGCTGCATACGGGCGCCTTTGCCCTTATAGACGGGGAAGCCGGCGCCGGTGATCTTGTTGCCCAGCTCGAAGTCGATGATGTCGTACTTCTTCACCAGGTCCCAGTGGGGCAGGGCGTCAGGGCCCATATTGGTGGCGTCGCCTTCGGTATAGACGATTTCGTTGTCTTCGGCACCCTTGCCCGGGGCGACGGCTGCGTTGGGCAGGTTGGGCAGCAGCACCATCTTGGCTTGCAGCAGCTCTTCCAGCTCCTGCAGCTTTGCACGGCCCGTCTTTTCGGCCTCTTTCAGCTCGGCCATACGCGCCTTGAGACCCTCGGCCTCCTCACGCTTGCCCTCCTTGAAGAGCATCCCGATCTCTTTCGCCCCGCGGTTCTGCTCCATCAGATTGTCGTCAAGGCTCTTTTTCAGGTTTCTGTTATCGGTGTCCAATTGACGGATTTCGGCCACCAAATCCGTGGCGTCGAAATTCTTAATTTTCAATCGGTCAATTACTTCTTGTGGATTTTCTCTTAAAAGTTGAATTTGTAGCATCGTCTTGAATTTTTAAGGCGGCAAAAATACTATTTTTCACGTAAAATGGAAAACGTCGCGCCTATTCTCTTTCGTATCTTGTTTCGCGAATTTGACGATAATGGTCGGGTTGCATCTCGTCCTGGATGAATTCGCGGGAGCAGTTCTCCTTGCCGTCGGCGTTGTAGGAGTACTCCGCCCAGGCCTGCAACTGTCCCTCTTTGTTGAAGATGGAGTTCTTTACCACCAGGTCGCCGTCGTACTCCAACGTGATCTTGCGGTAATGGTCCAGATCCTCCTCTATGGTCTCCATCAGCTTGTTGTCTTCATTGTACTGGCGATAGATCTTGGCGATGAGGGCGTTGTCGTAGTCATACACCAACTCCTTGACACAATTGTCGTTGTCATCGTAAGTGTACTCGTATGTGCGGCGGTCCTTGTTCTGCACTTCGTCGCGCACGTGCTGGGTCAACAACCCCTTCTCATTGTAAGAGTAATGGTGCACGTTGAGTTCCTTGCCGTATTCGTCGTTTTCCACCTCCTTGACCAACAGGCCGTTGCTGTATTCATAGAGGTTTTCCACATAGTCGAGTTTCTCATCCACATACATCTCGCGGCGCAGCAGGTTGCCCTCGTCGTCATAAATGTAGCGGGTGACGTACACCTGCTCGTCGCTGCCAAACGTGTTGTTCTCCTTCTGCAACTGCTGGTTCTCGTTGTATTCGCAGACAGTTTTTTGCAAAAGAATATGGTCCATATCAAACTGCTCCATCTGCTGGAGGAGGTTGTTTTCGTTGTAAACGTTGATGGTCAGCGTGTTGAGGTTGCCGTCGGGGTCGAAACGCTCCTCCTGGACAATCTGGCCGTGGTCGTTGTACTGCGCGGAGACTTCCAGATACTCCACCGGCTGGATGTCGTTCTCGTTGTAGCCGATGCGCTGGTACTCTTTCTTGATGATTTTCAAAGTCTTCATAGGGCGAGGAATTTTAATGAGAGTGCAAAGATACAAAACAAAACCAAATAATGTACGTTATATAGTCACTTTTTTATTACTTTTGCGCTCTTTTTATGAAGAAGCTCCTTTTCCATATTATGCTGATTATCCTCTGCTTGCCTGCCTTCGGACAGAAAAAGCAGTCGGAGTTCCGCTTTTGGGAGGATTCTTTGGTCATTTTGCGCGACAAAGTGATGAACGAGCAGGACGAAACGGCGCGTCTGGAACTGAACGAGGAGTTTATGACTTTGCTGGAAACGGTGCTCCAGATGCCCCGCTCGTTTGAGCACCCCTGGGATTCGGTGCGCAACTTCGCCGTGCTCGCTTCGCCCGACAATGTCTTCAAGATTTTCACCTGGTATGTGGTGAAACGCGACTACACGGTCGAGAATTTCGGATTTGTGCAGGTTTATAACGAGAACCGCAAAAAGTATGTCCTCTTCCCGCTGTACGACAAACGCGGCACCATCGACTATCCCAAGACGCAGGTGGGCAACCACAACCGCTGGTACGGCGCCGTCTATTACCGCCTCATCACTACCAAGGAGAAGAATATCACCTATTATACCCTGCTTGGATTGAATGGTAACAATCTGTTTACCAATCAGAAGATTATCGAAATCCTCCATTTCAACAAGGAGATGGTACCCGTGTTCGGCGCCCGCATCTTCAAGAACTACCCCGAGAAGGTGAGCCGCGTCATTCTCGAGTACTCCAAAAACGCCTCCCTGCACCTCAATTATGAGGAGCAGGAGTACCTCGTGAGCACCGGCAAATACAATCCCAAAACCAAGCAGATGGACTACCGCCGCGTGACCAGCCCGATGATTATCTTCGACGAGCTGATTCCCGTGGACGAGAATGTGCCGGCCATCACCGCCTATATGGTTCCCGAATCGAGTCTCAACCAGGGCTTTATCGAGGAAAACGGCCATTGGGTGTTCCTCAAGCGCGTGTATGGCAGCAACCCCGACAAGGTGAAACCCAACCATCAGATTAAACAGAGAGAAATTTACAAACCCCAATAAAAATCCCCGTGATTCTCGCGATTCGCGGCCAATTAAAACCAAAAAGATGTTATACCCCCTGAAATTCACCCCCATCCTTAAAGAGAAAATATGGGGCGGCGAACGACTCAAAACCCTCCTGAACCACGATATCGGCACAATGAAACAATGCGGCGAGAGCTGGGAAGTATCCGGCATCGTCGGCGACGAGTCGGAGGTTGCCAACGGCTTCCTCGCCGAAAACAACCTCAACGAGCTCCTCGAGGTCTATCTCACCGACCTGGTGGGCGAGAAGAACTACGAGCAGTACGGGCTTGGCTTCCCGCTGCTGATCAAGTATATCGACGCCCACGACAATCTTTCCGTGCAGGTGCATCCCGACGATGAGTTGGCCAAGAAGAAATACGGTCAGAATGGCAAGACGGAGATGTGGCACGTCATCGCCGCCGAGCCGGGCGCGGGACTTTATGTGGGTTTCAAGAGCAAAATCACCAAGGAACAATACATTGACGCGGTGGCGAGCGGCGTGCTCCACGACCTCCTCCAATTCTATCCCGTGGCGCCGGGCGACACCTTTATGATTCCTGCCGGCACGGTGCACGCCATCGGCAAGGGCGTGCTGCTGGCCGAGATCCAGCAGCCCTCCGACGTCACCTTCCGCATCTTCGACTGGAACCGTGTGGACGACGAGGGCAACAGCCGCGAGCTGCACACCGAAGAGGCACTCGAAGCCATCCACTTCGATGAGAACTGCGCCGACTTCAAAGTCCATTACGAGCCCCAGCTCAACCATACCGTTTCGCTCGTGCGATCGCCCTATTTCAACACCAGTCTGCTGGAACTTGACCAGCCTATTGGCAAGAGTTTCACGGAGATAGACTCCTTTGTGGTCTATATGTGCTTAGAGGGGCGTCTGCATCTTTTCTACGGTGACGGTCACGAGGTGGTGGAGAAGGGCGACGTGGTGCTGGTGCCCGCCTGCATCGAGGAGGTGAAGCTCATTCCCGACGGCCGCGTCAAATTGCTGGAGTCCTACTGCTAATGCCTCAGTTTCGTTTCAAACACTTTGCGTTGTCACACGACCGCAGCACGATGAAGATTGGCACGGACGCGATGTTGCTGGCGGCCCTGTGCGACGCCTCCAATGCGCGCCGCATCTTAGACGTGGGTTGCGGGTGCGGGGTGGTCGCCTTCTGCGCCGCACAGCAGGCGGTGTTAAATTCTGTTAATCCCGTGGTGTATGGCATCGACCCTGACGCGGATTCCGTGGCGGAGGCCCGCTCCAACGCCTGCGCCTACCCGTTGCTGCCCGCTGAAAACCTGCACTTCGAACAGGCTACTATACAAGAGTTTGCAAAACATTGGCAGGGCGGGACCTTCGACCTCATCCTCTCCAATCCGCCCTTTTTTCACGGCGACCTCAAGCCCGACCATCCGCGTCATCTTCAGAGCCGTCACGGCGACGGGAACCTGTCCTTTGAAGAGTTGCTTGCGAGTGTGTTAAAAATCCTTGCGGAAGAGGGCCGTTTTTCCCTCATCCTGCCCGTGCGCGAGGGTGCAGCTTTCGATGTGCTGGCCCGTCAGTCGCTCACTTGCGTGCGCCGCGAGGTAGTGCGCCCCACCGAGCGCAAGCCCGCGCACCGTGTGGTACTGACCTACGCCCGCACTGCCGATTGCCCGTGCCGGGAGGAACATCTCACCATCCGCAAGGCAGATAACCGCTACACGGAGGCGTATTTGCGGTTGATGGAACCGTATCTGGAATTAAGAATGAAGAATGAAGAATGAAAAATTGGGTTTTAGACTTAAGACCGGAGACCAAAGACCATAGACCTTTTTCGTAAGTCGTAAATCGCAAATCGCACGTCGTACCTCGCACAGCGTCCGGAGATTCCGCTCAACGCTGGCGCGTTGCGCGGAATGGTGCGCCACAAGCGGGGAGAAGAAGGGGAGATGGGCGGCGGGCTGGGGCGTGCCGTTGCCGGAGTCTTTTCCCTCGCCGCCCATCTCCCCCTGTTCCCTCCGGCGGCCCCCGCCATTCCGCTGCGAACGCAGTGAGCGGCGGAACCTCCTGCATCCTTGGCAGGACCTCGGCCGCTGCGAACGCAGTAGAGCCGTCACAATGTGGCGGCTCTACGACGATGACCCCACAATGTGGCGGCTCTACCGTGGCGGATATCCTCACACACCTCGCACCTCGCGCAATCCCCCACGTCCCGCCAGGGACGGAAGCCCGGTAGAACGATGCGGCACACCACGCACCGAAACGTCCCGCAGGGACGACACATTTTCTGTTATCCTTAACGGGACACGGATGTGACGGGATGCAGTCAGTAGCATCTCTCCGAGATGCCGGTAACGGGCGCAGGCATCCCCATCACCACACTGCGTATGGTGTTAATTGCACTCCGTGCGTGCCGCCTCTCCGAGGCTGTATTTGTCTACGATAATACCCCGCACGTCGTATCCTGGACTTAAGACTTTAGACTGAAGACTTAATTTCTTAGTTTCTTAATTTCTTAATTACTATAAACCATAGACCGAAGACCATAGACCGTAAATCGCAAATCGCCCTGCAGCACGGGAGGGTTGAGGTAAAACGTTTTTTTCGTATTTTTGCCCGTTTTTTTTCAACCATCGGGAAAATGATCAAAACAGGACTCTATTTCGGATCCTTCAACCCCATTCACATTGGGCATCTGATTATTGCGGAATATATGCTGGAACATTCCGACCTGGACGAACTGTGGTTCGTGGTGTCGCCCCGCAACCCCCTGAAGAAAAAAGAATCCCTGCTCGACGATCGCCAACGGCTCTATATGGTGAACCTCGCCATTGACAACGACGAGCGCTTCCAAGCCTCCGACATCGAATTCCACCTCCCGCAACCCTCCTACACCTGCCACACCCTGGTGCAGCTCAGGGAGAAACACCCGATGCGCGAGTTCTCGCTCATTATGGGAGAGGACAACCTGCAGACCTTCGACCGCTGGCTCAACTACGAGTGGATCCTGGAGAACTTCCACCTCTACGTCTATCCCCGTCCCGGCTTCGACGCGGCGGAGAGACGATCGCACCCCCACGTCACCTTCGTGGACGCCCCCCGCATAGAACTCTCCTCCACCTTGATCCGCAACAGCATCAAAGAGGGCAAACAGGTTCGGTATATGGTGCCGGAAGAGGTGGGAAAATATGTGGAGGAGATGGGGTTTTATTCGAATTGAGAATTGAGAATGGAGAATGGAGAATGGAGAATTATACTTTAAACAGCCCCGTAGGGGCAAGAGCTTGGTAGGTCCCCACAAGGCGAAGCCGCTGTGGGGAGATTAACGGAAAATATTGAGATTATGGCATTCAAACGATACAACATAGAAAACCTGGAAATTCTCTCCGCGGGAGCGGAGGGCAAGGCCGTGGCCAAACAGGACGGCCTCACCATCTTCGTGCCCTACGCCGTGCCCGGCGATTTCGTGGACGTGGAGATCTACAAACGCAAACACGGCTATGCCGAGGCCAACCTGCTGGCCATCCGCACCCCCTCCCCCGACCGGGTGACACCCCCCTGCGGGCACTTCGGCGTGTGCGGTGGCTGCAAATGGCAAATGCTCGACTACAAAAAACAACTGGAATTCAAGCAGAAACAGGTGGAGGACAACTTCCGTCACCTCGGCAAGTTCGAGTTCCCGGAACTGCAGCCTATCATCGGGTCCGAGAAAATATACTACTACCGCAACAAACTCGAATACACCTTCTCCACAATGCGCTGGCTCTCGTACGAGGACCTGCGCCGCTACGAAGACGGCGAGTTCTTCGAGCAACGCTGCCTGGGCTTCCACATCCCCGGGATGTTCGACAAAATCCTCGACATCGAGCACTGCTGGCTGCAGGCGGCGCCCAGCAACGACATCCGCCTCTTCTGCCGCTCGTACGCGATGGAACACGAACTCCCCTTCTACGACCCCCGCGAGCGTACGGGACTGCTGCGCAACCTCATCATCCGCACCGCCTCCACCGGCGACCTGATGGTGGTGGTCATCTTCTCCGACTTCAACCAGCAAGCCGCCGATATGATGCAGGCCCTCGCCGACCGCTTCCCCGAAATCACTTCGCTCGTCTATGTGGTCAATACCAAGATGAACGACGCCATCTTCGACCTGCCTTTCCACCTGTTCAAGGGACAAGACTACATTATGGAAGAGATGGAGGGACTGAAATTCAAGGTGGGGCCCAAGTCGTTCTACCAAACCAACAGCGAGCAGGCCTACAACCTCTACAAGGTGGCCCGCGAGTTTGCCAACATACAGCCTGACGAGGTGGTCTATGACCTCTTCACGGGCACAGGCACCATCGCCAACTTCGTGGCGCACCAGGCCAAACGGGTGGTGGGCATCGAGTACGTGGACACCGCCGTGGCCGACGCCCGCCTCAACTCTGAGATGAACCACATCGACAACACCGAATTCGTGGTGGGCGATATGGCCAAGATCTTCACCGACCACTTCATCGCCAAGCACGGCCGCCCGGATGTCATCATCTCCGACCCCCCGCGCGCCGGTATGCACCCCAACGTCATCGACCAGCTGCTGAAATTAGAGGTGCCCCGCATCGTGTATGTGAGCTGCAACCCCGCCACACAGGCCCGCGACCTGACCCTGCTGGACGCAAAATACCGGGTGGAAAAGGTGCAACCCGTGGATATGTTCCCCCACACCCAACACGTGGAAAACGTGGTGCTGCTCACCTTGAAGCCCACCCTACCGTAATCGACCATCATTCTGCAAAAAACAGTGTGCGTTTTTCAGGATATTCGATTGATAATCAATATAATAGTCAATAACAATTTTCTTAAATCTATTTATTATGGCTTACCATTTTAAAAATCTGGTTTTTGAAGGCGGCGGCGTGAAAGGCATCGCCTACGTGGGCGCACTGGAAGTGCTCGACCGCGAAGGAATACTGCAAGATGTGGAACGCGTGGCCGGTACCTCCGCCGGCGCAATGATAGCCGTCTTAGTCGGACTGCGCTACACCGCCGAAGAAGTAAGAGAGATTCTGTGGAGTCTCAACTTCAAGAAGTTTATGGACAGCTCGTGGGGCATCATCCGCGACACCAACCGCCTGCTCAAGGATTACGGTTGGTATAAGGGCGACTTCTTCCGCAACCTGATCGCCAGTTTCCTGGAAAAGAAAACCGGCAATGGCGAAGCCACCTTCGCGGATATCGCCAAAACAAACCGGTTCAGGGACATCTACCTGGTGGGCGCCGACCTGACCACCGGCCTCTCCAAGATGTTCAGCGTGCACCACACCCCCGATTTCAAAGTGGCCGACGCCGCCCGCATCTCGATGTCCATACCCCTCTTCTTCGCCGCCGTGAAAGGAGGCGAAAACAACAAGCACATCTTCGTGGATGGCGGTCTGCTCGACAACTATACCATCAAGACATTCGACCAGGTGTCGTATGTGGCCGACCGCAACAACGCCCGCCGGACAGAATACTACGAAACCATCAATAAGAAGACCCGGATGCAGAGAAGCATCTCGCGCAACGAGTACGTGTACAACAAGGAGACCTTGGGCTTCCGCCTGGATGCCAAGGAGGACATCTCGATGTTCCTCAACCACGGCACCGCCCCGTGCAAGGACATCAACAGCTTCTTCACCTATACCAAAGCACTGGTGACCACGCTCATTGACTTCCAAAACAACACCCACCTGCACAGCGACGACTGGCAGCGCACGGTCTATATCGACACCTTGGGCGTCGGGGCAGTGGATTTTGACATTTCAGATGCGAAGAAAAAGAAACTGGTGGGGTCGGGCAAACTCTACACCGAAGCCTATCTGGAGTGGTATAACAACGACGAGGAGAAGGCCAACAAGTAAGCCCTACCCTACTCTTCCGGCAGGGCCTTGAAGCCTAACCCCATAATTTCCGAACTCTCAATCACATTGACAAACGACGAGGGATCGAGGCGGCGCAGGTTGGACTTGAGTTTTACCAGGTCGGCGCGCTCGAGGGTGACGTATATCATCTTGCGCTCGGCACCCTGATAGAGGCCGGTGCCGGCAAAGATGGTGCCCCCGCGCTTCAGGTCGTGCAGGATATACTCGCGCACCTCATCCACCTTGTCGGTAACGATAAAGGCCGTCTTGTAGGATTTGATGCCATCCACGATGAGGTCAATGATCTTGCTCTCAATAGCGATGAGAATGATGGAGTATATCGGCAGGCGAATCTGCTTGAAGGCGATGAGCGTGGTAAGGGTAATGCAGGAATCGACCACCATCACCAGTGTGCCGAGGGATATCTTGGTATATTTGTGCAGAATCATCGAAATGATGTCGCTGCCGCCCGAGGTGGCGCCCGACTTGAAGATGAGGCCGATGGCCACGCCATAGATGACGCCGCCCACCACGGTGTTCAGGAAGTAGTCGGGGCGGAAGAAGAGTTCGCTGTGCGGAATCTGCACCAGCCCGTGGAGTCCTTCGCCGGCTTCCATAATGCCCTCGTGGATAACGGGATTATAGCCCCACAGCGTCTCAATCATCCAAGTGAAGAAGAATATGAGGATAGTGGACACCACGGTCTTCACGCCGAAGCGCGGACCGAGAATCCAGGTGCCGATGAGCAGGAGTGGAATGTCCATACAGATGGCGTAATAACTGATCTTCCAGGGCCACACGGTGTTCAGCACGTTGGAGAGACCGTAGGTGCCGCCCGGTGCCAGCAGATAGGGGTTCACAAACATCACATCGCCCACGGCGAAGAGAAAGCTTCCCAGGATAAGGAGGAAATAAGCCCAGATTTCTTCCTTGCCAAATTTCTTAACTGTCTTATTCATAGTTTATTATATTTTGCATTTTCCGGCGGCAAAGATAGATAAAATTTGGATAGGCGTGCGGGGTGCGATTTACGATGTGCGATTTGCGATGTGCGAGGTGCGATGTGCGAGGTGCGATGTGCGAGACGGGGACGCCAATTCCCCTTCTGTTGCAGAAGGGATGCCCGAAGGGCGGGGTAGTAATATCGAGGTACGATTTACGATAGAACATCTGGCCTGAAGGCAGGCCTTTAGGTCTGCCGGGCTCGGTAGGAATGCGACGCACGGGAACCCCCGTCGCAGGCCGTAGGTCTGCGGGCAATGAAACGATGACCGCCGTGTCCAGGATTTGTTTTGCCCGCACCCCGCCGGGGTGCGATATGCTCCCACACCCGCCATACCCTACCAAGCCCTGCAGCCCCAAAAGGGCTGCAAGATTACAATCAATTGTGTCGTCCCTGCGGGACGTTCGATTCGTGGTATGCCACTTCGTTCTACCGGGCTTCCGTCCCTGCGGGACGTGGGCGATGTACGATTTGCGATTTACGATTTACGATTTGTAAATCGCCCCCGCAAAAAAAGGCCCCCCTTCCGGGAGGCCCTTGGTATTCATAGAATTAATGTATTATTGATTTTTAACACATCGCAACGATCTGCCGTAGGTTTTAGCAGCATTTAGGGTCGGATATTTTTGAGTAGCACTTATATACAGGGTTATTGCATTACCATCAGGCATAATACCCCATAATGTTGTGTATGATCCAAAGCCATAATATATAGCTGCATTTCCTGAAGGAGACAGTATTCCGGCATATTGAGCTGCAAATTTACCAGATGATGTTAAGTTTTCTCCTGAATTGATCAAATAATTAAAATCTGATTGAGTAGGAATATGCCATCCTGTCGGGCAGATGCCTTGCATTCCCGACGAGGCCGCTATACCATTCCGAATGGCAGGGAAGTTGTACAAATATCCGTATGTGGTCAGATAGGAAGAATTACCCTTCGGATAGTAACGATAAGCCACCGTGCTGGATGGAGCACTAGTGGAATCCCTTAAAGTGCCTGCATCATATCGCATATTCTCCTTCATCCAGCACTGTTCTCCAATTCGTACGGTATTATAACTTATGCTGCTCTTAGACACTGTGGAGGGACACATACTGACCAATTTCACTTTGATGGCAAAACCGGTATTGAGAACAGAACCGTCAGATTCGAATCTTAATGTCAAAGAAGAGGTTCCGTTGTTGGGATATATACCAGTTTGGGTACCTGAACCACTCAATGTTTTGACCAGGTATGTTTGGTTGACAGATGTGCCACTGTAAACATACAACTCGTCATAGCCACTTTCTGTATTGTAGATGACGGTGTCAATCATTACCTGATAGCTGCCGGACGGGGCGTTAATGGTTAGCGAGCCATCGCAATAGGTTGTGTAATTGCCGTTAGGACCACCATCATCATAAATCCACAATTCCTGACCAGTGCCCAGTGTGTAGCTTTCAGAACCGCTGGAAGAAATGGAAGCCACGTGCGTGTATGTTTCTTGGGTGCTGTAAGCGGTACCATTGGCTGTGGTGGCAAAGGCACGAACATAATATCTATCACCGGGTGTCAAAGAGGTGGCTAATGCCTCGAATGAAGAGGCGGTAGTAGGATCAGCCAGGCTGTAGGAGCAGTTGTATCCCCCCACGGTCGGGTTTTCAAGGCCACTCCAACAGACACCTCTGGCTAAAATCACCTCACCGTCACCAGCATAAGCATTGGCCGTAACCCTAGCTTTCCGAGCTCCAGCAGAGACTATGCTGGTAATGTACACTGTAGGCAGTTCACTGTGTTGATTCACCTGATTTTGCAATTCATCAATGGTCTCCTGCATTTGTAGGATCACACCTTCTGACTCATCACGCATACAACGCACTGCCACCAAATTGCTCTTATCGTATGTCTGCTGACTGACAACGGGTGAACTGTGGTCCAATTCAAAACAGTAAACGTTGTCTATAGCGTAAGGAATTTGATTGTTGCCCCATCCGAGTTGAGGTGAGGAGCTCCAGAAATGAGCGCCATTGGGTGCAAGCATTCCTCCATCAGTGTATGTGCCGTCATTGTTGAGGGTGTAGAAAAGCCGTAAGTTGCCTTTAGCCGAGAATCCGGTAGCATTATTGGCGGCAATATTGTTGCCGATGGCGCAGGTTACGGTAGAGGTGTTCCAGCTACTTGTGTTATTGTCGGCCAATGCTTTGGCAACGTTATTGGAATTTTGGCCACAGTACATACCATTATTAGACACTGTGTTTGTCAGTCCATCCCAGTCATTGCTGGAGGGCAGATGCCATCCGTCAGGGCAAAGACCTTGTACCCGTTGATTCCGACCTGCACCAGGCTGATTATCAACATTATAAACCTGGCTGGGCAAACCGTGGAAGGCTGCAGCCATATTGTAAATATAACCTGTGCTGCCGTCGGGTGCAAGGAACGTGGTGTAGGCGGGTGCATTGCCATCCCGATGATTGATACCAGGACCAATTACCAAATCGATGGCTGTGCCATCGGCATAATGCGTGGTTCTGAGATTCTCCTTAGCCCAGCACTGGTTGCCAATCTTTACCGTGTTATAGGCGTTGCCTTCGTAGTCATACATTTTGGAGGTGCCGCACACGAAGGTGAGGTTGCTGTTTTGCTGCTCTGACTGATGGGCTGCATTCAGTGCGTTCTGCAAGCTGTCGATGCGCTGGGTGAGCGGAGTCACCGCACTGTTGATCATCGCCTGGATGTCCTGCATCGTCGGGGAGGTGATGTTGACCGTCTGGTTGGTGCCTTGGTTGGCGGTGAAGGTACCCACGTTCTGGCCGTTCTGTTGAATGGTCAGGGTGCCGTCGTTCACCGTCGGGCTCGTGATGCTGACCGTCTGGTTAGTGCCCTGGTTGGCGGTGAAGGTGCCCACGGTCTGGCCGTCCTGCTTGATGGTGAGCGTGCCATTGTTCACCGTAGGGATGGTGGGCGTGCCATTCAAGTCGCTGTAGTTGCCCGTGAAGGCCACCGTGGCCAAGCTGTCGTGCAGGTTAATACTATTGTCGGCCTCATCCTGCGGGTCGCGCAAGCAACGGACAGACTTGCCTGAAACGACTAATTCTGGTGAAAAAGAGCAAAAAGGTTCTGACCCATAACCTCCAAAATAAAAGGCGCTGTTGGTCATATAAAGATTGGCAGTATTATACGTTGAAGTCCAATAATAAAACGCCGAATTTTGTTCTTGATATACCAAATATGTCGCCCAGGTCCTTAAATTGATCCCTCCTGTAGGAATTGCAGTGAAACCAGTAGCATTATTTGCAGAAGTATTGTTCACAGGAGAACACGGATTTAAAGTAGAATGTATTGTATCCCACCCAGTAGTGGAAGTTATAGCTTTGGCAATATTGCTGGTTGAACCATTGCATTGGAACTCACTTTGACTTCCTACATAATTCTGCAATTGCATCCACTCCTGTCGGCTTGGCAGATGCCATCCATCAGGACAGATACCTTGTACTCCACTCGGATTCGCATTGGAAGACGCGGCACCGTGCATAGCAGCTGCCCAGTTATAGAACAAACCATACGTTTTCACATCAACTGTATCTGGAATGTAGTAATAATAGGGTAGAGTACTGCTGGTATCCATTATGCCAATCTGTTCGGCAACACCTTGTGTAATAGCAGAACCATCTGAGTAATGTTTGGTTCTCAAGTTTTCCTTCATCCAGCATTGGTCACCAATCTTCACGGTATTATATGTGTTGCCGTCAATATCCATAACTTTGGAGGTGCCGCAGGTGAAGTTGGCGTTGGTCATATTGTACATCGCGTTCTGCATATCGGCCATCACATTCTGCAAACTGTCGATCTGGCTCTGTTGGCTGCTGACTTGGTTCTGCAGACCGGTGATGTCGGGCACCACGGGGCTCGTGATGTTGACCGTCTGGTTGGTGCCTTGGTTGGCGGTGAAAGTGCCCAAAGTCTGGCCGTCCTGCTGGATGGTGAGCGTGGCGTCGTTCACCGTCGGGCTCGTGATGCTGACCGTCTGGTTAGTGCCCTGGTTGGCGGTGAAGGTGCCCACGGTTTGGCCGTCCTGCTGGATGGTGAGCGTGGCATCGTTCACCGTCGGGCTCGTGATGCTGACCGTCTGGTTAGTGCCCTGGTTGGCGGTGAAGGTGCCCACGGTCTGGCCGTCCTGCTGGATGGTGAGCGTGGCGTTGTTCACCGTCGGGAGGTCCTGAGCAGTGATGTAACCGGCGTCATTCTGGAAGACACCCACATTAGTAGGAACCGTCGGGATGGTGGGCGTACCGTTCAGGTCGCTGTAGTTGCCCGTGAAGGCCACTGTGGCCAAGCTGTCGTGCAGGTTAATACTATTGTCGGCCTCATCCTGCGGGTCGCGCAAGCAACGGATACCAAGAGCCTCATTTGAAGGCCCAAAATTGTTACTAGCTACATAGTTGTTATGAGCGTTAATAGCCCGTTTATAATAAGACATAGTTTCACCATTGGTATATGCATCACAGGTCCAGAAATAGGCATACATTTGAGCGGCGTATGACCAAAATCCAGACATATTTTGAGTAAACATACTGTTTGGAATTGCATTGAATCCAGTAGCATTGTTTGTGGAGGGATCATTACCCGGAGTGCAGGCCACAGTACTGGACTGCCATCCGGTTTGGGAAGCCAAGGCTTTGTCGGCAGTACCGTCGCAGGCGTATGCGGGAACACTGGTCACATAAGATACAAGTTGTGAGAATTCATCATTAGTCGGCACGTGCCAACCAACAGGACAGATGTTCAAAGAACTTCTGTAATGATAGTAGGTGTTATTGCCTTGGGTCATCACCACCTCTCTTTCCTGACCGCCGCCTGCGGCCACAGGCCAGTTATAGTACAATCCAACCGTTTCTGCAGACACATCACTACGTTGGTAGTACATCGGAGCCGTTGTGCTAAATTGGGTAGTGCTTTGGGTAATTGCCGTACCATTGTTGAAGTGCGTGGTTCTCAAGTTCTCCTTCATCCAGCACTGGTCGCCAATCTGCACGGTGTTGTACTGGTTGCCGTCAATGTCCGTAACCTTGGAGGTGCCGCAGGTGAAGTTGGCGTTGGCCATATTGTCCATCGCGTTCTGCATATCGGCCATCACATTCTGCAGGCTGTCGATCTGGCTCTGCAAACCGGTGATGTCGGGCACCACAGGGCTCGTGATATCGATGGTCTGGTTCTCACAAGAGTTGGCGGAGAAGGTACCCACGGTCTGGCCGTCCTGCGTGATGGTGAGCACACCGTCGCACGGAGCCGGAGCCTGGTTGCCGTTGTCGGCAGTCTCGGCGATGTCGCGCACACAACGGACAGAGAGACCATACTGTCTAAGGGTACCTGTCAAGTTAAAACCAAAACTTGATGTCGTAGAACCATCAGAGTATAAACCAGTATCGAATAAAGCATCAATAATAGACGACCCATAGCTAAGTGAATATTTATAAACATAGTCTCTCAGATCGACAGAATTAACGGTTGTACCTCCTCTCATATTATCCGAACTCCAGAAATGAGCAGAAACATACGGAGTATAAGAAGGATACGGATACATATCTGCCGGAACAGCAGAAAATCCCGTGGCATTATTTGTTGCCGGATTATTACCTACAGCACAAACATCTGATTGCGCCATACCCCATTCAGCAGTGTTAGAAGAAACTTGATTCCATCCAGTGGTTGAGGCTAAAGCTTTTGCTATACATATATTTTCTATACTAATAAGAGAAACTTCGCCATTAACAATATCTCTTGTTGTATCCATTGTACAACACGCATTCCCGTTGTCCATCACATATTTGGTTAACTGTCCCCATTCTGTACTGCTGGGCACGTGCCAACCCGTAGGACAAATGCCCTGAACACCGCTCGGATTGTTGTGACTTGAGGCAGCCCCATTCATTACAGCAGACCAGTTGTAGAGGTAACCGTAGGCGGGTACATTGGCAGCATCGTTGTTGGGATTATAGCGATAGGCAATAAAAGAAGAGGTGTCTGTACCGACGGGTATCGCTGTACCATTACTGTAGTGCGTGGTCCTCAAATTCTCCTGCATCCAGCACTGGGTGCCGATTTTGACCGTATTGTACTTATTTCCGTCATAATCCTTTGCCTTTGAGGTACCGCACACAAAGTTGGTGTTGTTAATATCGTCAACATCGTCCTGCAAACCGTTGATCAAATTCTGCAGGCTGTCGATTTGGTTCTGCAGACCGGTGATATCAGGAACAACAGGGCTCGTGATGTTTATGGTTTGGTCGGCACCCTGGTTGGCCGTGAAGGTGCCCACGGTCTGGCCGTCCTGCTGAATGGTCAGGGTGGCGTTGTTCACCGTCGGGCTCGTGATATTGACTGTCTGATTGGCACCCTGGTTAGCCGTGAAGGTGCCCACGGTCTGACCGTCCTGCTGAATGGTCAGGGTGGCGTTGTTCACCGTCGGGCTCGTGATGTTGACCGTCTGGTTGGTGCCCTGGTTGGCCGTGAAGGTGCCCAAGGTCTGACCGTCCTGCGTGATGGTCAGGGTGGCGTTGTTCACCGTCGGGATGGTGGGCGCGCCGTTCAAATCGCTGTAGTTGCCCGTGAAGGCCACATTGGCCAGGCTGTCGTGCAGGTTGATGCTGGCCTCTTCAACAGGCACTTCGCGCATACAACGAACCGGCATAGTAATTGCTTTCGCTAATGGTTCAAATTGACTGCTTCCACTATTATATTTTAACAACCAAGCATAAGAAACAATATCATCATTCTCGGCGGACGAAGAGGTCCAGAAATATGTCCTCTGCGACTGGTATGCAGGACCGACTGTCCCTCCCATAGATAACCAATACCCCATTGGCAATGCACTAAAACCAGACACATTGTTGGTAGCTTGGTTGTATCCTGGCCCGCAGTTGTTGGCAGAACTAGTCCATCCTGTCGTGGAAGCTAAAGTGTGGGTATAGCAAGTGTTGCCGTGTGCCCCGCTCTGTCCATAGTTTTGGGAAGACATATAATCCATCAGGCTTTGGAAATTTTCACGAGTGGGAAGACTCCATCCGGAAGGACACGCCAACATGGCGGCATTCCAGTTGTAATAGTAGCCGTATGTGGCGACATCCAACGTGGTATCCACGCAATAATAGGGATCTGTGTTGCTATATCCATTGCCTCTTGTTCCCGCAACTACGTGCAAGTTGGTCTTGGTCCAGCACTGAGTGCCAATTTGCACGGTCTCGTACTGGTTGCCATCGGCATCCACCATCTTTGAGGTGCCGCACTGGAACGTGTTTGTCTCGATGACATTGACGGTATTCTGCAAATTGTTCATCACATTCTGCAGACTGTCGATCTGGTTCTGCAAACCGGCGATGTCGGGCTTGTTGAGAATCTCGGCCAAACCAGAGGTGGCGTTCCAGTCGGCGTTCACCTGCGCGGTTGCACTGCCACCGGCTCCCACCGGAATCTGCCACTGCTGCATATCATTGCCCACCGTCACCGTGATGGTCATCACCGAGTTGTCGGCATTCATCGAGTAGCTGAATTGCGGGATCGGGGCGTCCGCACCGGGAAGACCTTGAGGACCCTGAAGACCTTGCAAGCCCTGAGGACCTTGCGCGCCGTTCTTCACCGTGAAGGTGCTGGTGGTGCCGTCGGTATAGTTAATAGTGTACGTGTCATTCAGACCGTTGGTCACCGGACCCGTGATGCTCTGGATGCCACGGCCGTCCTGTCCATCCTGACCATCCTGGCCATTTTGACCATCTTGGCCATTTTGACCGTTCTGGCCATTGGTGCCGTTGACACCGTCGGCGCCGTTCTTCACCGTGAAGGTGCTGGTGGTGCCGTCGGTATAGTTGATAGTGTAGGTGTCATTCAGACCGCTGCTCACCGGACCCGTGATGCTCAGGATACCACGGCCGTCCTGACCATCCTGACCATCCTGGCCATCCTGGCCGTTTTGGCCGTCCTGTCCGTTGGTGCCGTTCGTGCCATTGGCGCCCGGGGCTCCGTTGGTCACCGTGAACACACTGGTGGTGCCGTCCGTGTAATGAATCGTATAAGTGTCCACCAATCCGCTCGTCACCGGACCCGTGATCTCCTGGATGCCGCGGCCGGGAGTGCCGCTGCCGGCACCGCCCGTGGGCAGAGTCACCGTGTTGCCGCCCGAGATGGACAGCTGGTCGCCCTGGATGGTCAGGGTCTGGTTCGTGCCCTGGCCGTCCACGCCGTTGGTCACCGTGAACGTGCTGGTGGTGTTGTCGGTATAGTTGATAGTATAGGTGTCCACATTGCCGCTCGTGCCTGTCTGCGTGATGGAGACTATGCCCTTGCCGGCAGGACCTTGAGGACCTGTAGGACCCGTCGGACCGGCGGGACCTTGAGGACCCGTGGCGCCCGTAGGACCTTGAATACCTTGGAGACCTTGCGGTCCTTGCTCACCCTGGAGACCCTGAGGTCCCTGCTCGCCCTGGAGACCCTGGATACCCTGAGGACCCTGGGGACCAACAGGACCTTGCTGGCCGTTGTGCACCACGAAGGTGTGGGGACCGTTCGCGTCGGTGATCGTCACCACCGTGCTGTCACCTACCGTCACGGCCGCCACTGTGGGGGAGTAGCCGTCCAGACCGTTCGTGCCGTTTTGGCCGTTCTGGCCATCCTGACCGTCCTGGCCGTCGGCGCCCGCAGGACCGGCTGGGCCTGCAGGACCGGCAGGACCCTGCTCACCGTTCAGAATCGTGAAGGTGTGGGGGCCGGTGGCATCCGTGATGGTTATCTGCGTGCCGTTGTTGACCGGCATCGTCGTCACCGTGGGAGAAACACCATCCTGACCGTCCTGGCCGTCCTGGCCATTGGTTCCGTTCGTGCCGTTGGTGCCATTGGTACCGTTAAGTATAGTGAAACTGTGCGGACCGTTCGCGTCCGTGATCGTCACCACTGTGCCGTTGCCGTTGGGCGCCGAGGCGGTGGTCACCGTCGGGGAGAAACCCGGCGCGCCCTGAAGACCCTGGATACCTTGCTGGCCCGCGGGACCGGCAGGACCCTGCTGGCCCTGGGCGCCGTTGTGAACCACGAAGTTCGTCGTCTGGCCGTTGGTGAAGTGTATCGTGTAGGTGTCGTTCAGTCCGCTCGTCACAGGACCCGTGATGCTCTGGATGCCCACGCCGTCCTGGCCATTGGTACCATTGGTGCCGTTTGTGCCGTTCAGGATAGTGAATGTATGGGGACCGTTGGCATCCGTGATGATCACCTGCGTGCCAGTGGCTGTGGTGTTGGTGGTCACGATGGGCGAGAAACCATCCGTGCCGTTCGTGCCGTTCGCACCCGCAGGACCAGGCTGGCCTTGTTGACCTTGAGGACCTTGGGGACCGGCAGGACCTTGGGGGCCTTGCGCGCCATCCTGGCCGTGACGCAGCACATAGCTCTGGACCGTGCCGTTCGGCAGCGTCAGCACCAGCACGTAGCCCGTGTCGGTGGGCGTCACCACAAAGGCGGGCACGTTGCCCGCGTTGGCCGCGTACAATGCGTACGGAACGCTCAGCAACTGCTGCACGCTCTCGATGCTGTAGTTGATGCCGCCCTCCGGGTCTATCTCAGACTTCAGGTAGAACGGGCCCATTCCCCAGGGAATCTGGCTGAAGTTCTGGCTCGAGTTGCCAGCGCCCACCTCAACCGTGAGCAAGCCGTTCACATTCGTCATCGCCGTGTGCGTCTCTGTATAGACCGCCGCACCCGTGGCGCTGCCCTGCAAAATGGACAAACGGACGGAAACCTGTTGTTCCGTCACCAGGGCGTTGTTGCTGTTGCGCACCACCGCCTGATAGCTCATCTTCTGCGGCGCCTGTGCAAACAAGGAAACCGCTAAGAGGCTCAAAATCAGAATAAAGTATAATTTCTTCATAAGTATGGATATTTATTATTTTAACATATTTCATACATAAAGTTTGCAAAGATAGTCATTTTATTGAAAAGAGATAATAGGAAAAATTACTTAAAGTGCGATGTACGATTTGCGATTTACGATTTGTGATTTGCGATTTACGAGATGTAAGACGTTAGACTAAAGACTTTAGACGTAAGACTTTCCTTAAGCAGTCCCGAAGGGACAAAATCCCAGTAACCCCGCACAAGCGACGAAGGAGCGCAGTGTGGGGTGCAACGCACTAGGCGAAGCCGCAGTGTGGGGTGCGAAGCCCGCACCCCGCCGGGGTGCGATATGCTCCCACACCCGCCCTACCCTACCAAGCCCTGCAGCCCCAAAAGGGCTGCAAGACAACATTCAATTGTGTCGTCCCTGCGGGACGTTCGGTTCGCGGTATACCACATCTTTCTACCGGGCTTCCGTCCCTGCGGGACGTGTGCAGGGGATTCCGCTCAACGCTGGCGCGTTTCGCGGAATGGTGCCCCCGCAAGCGGGGAGAAGAAGGGGGAGATGGGCGGCGGGTTGAGACGCGCCGTTACCGGAGCCTTTTCCCTCGCCGCCCATCTCCCCCTGTTCCCTCCGGCGGGCCCCACCATTCCGCTGCGAACGCAGTGAGCAAGCGGAACCCCCTGCCCCCTCCGGCGAGCCCCACCATTCCGCTGCGAACGCAGTGAGCAAGCGGAACCCCCTGCCATTACCCCAAATTGCGCCCCGCAAATCGCACATCGCAAATCGCAAAAAAAAGGCCCCCCTTTCGGGAGACCCTTGGTTTATCGTAATAAATCGGTGTTGTCCGTTAATTGTAGTAGATTTGTTCTCTGATCTTCAAAGCAAAACCAGACTTGGTATTAGAGCCATCGCTCTTGAAGCGAATAGTTATCGATCCGTCACTGGAGTTGGAACCGGAGACGTAATTCACCGAACCGCTCGTTTGATAGTATTGGTATGCATAGCCCGTGGTTGTGCCTGCGGCAACGGTACCTCTATAAATTTGCAAAACATCCCAACTTTCACTACCTTCCAAAGCATACGTGCCAGATTCTACCACCACGTACTTACTGGTAGAACTGGGCTTAATGACCAAGTATCCATTCCAACCGTTTCCATAATTGCCATCAGGACCGCCAGCATCATACACCCAAATAGAGTCCGTAGAAGCAGAGAGTTGATAGGTTCTGAGTCCGGTGGTCGGCACCGAAAGAAACGTCTTAGCGGACACTGACGAGGAGAGGGTGGTACCATTAGCATTGGTGGCAAAAGCCTTTATGGTGTAGGTGTTGCCCACCGTAAGACCCGTGATTGTCAGTTGGAACGTATTGCTAGTGCTGGAACTCGTCATCACATTACTGTTGAGGGTCGGAGTGCCCGTGCCGCTCACCCAGCAAATACCTTTTGCCAAAACATATTCATCAGGACTGTTGACCGTAACGGAGATGGTAATCGAATTCTCGGTAACCGAGGTGATAGTGGCTGTAACCGTAGGCCGTGAGCCCTGCGGCTGGTTAATCTGGTTCTGTAGCTGGTTGATCTGGTTCTGCAGACTGTCAATGGTTCCCTGCATCTGATAGACGGTGCCGTCCACAGCGTCACGCACACAACGCACTGAAACTCCTTGAGAGATAGTGGGGCCGGCGTTGGTGTAACCCAATGTGGTTCGATCGATATAGTCGTTACACCATCTTAAAGACCATACAATGGGGCGGTTGTTATAGGCATCGGAAGAGGAAGTCCAGAAATAAGCTTCCCTACCAGGGGCGACATTCACGTATTTGCTATGGTGACCGGCTGGCATTGCGCTGAATCCGGTGGCATTGTTGTTATATGAATTATAACCTGGTGAACAACTGCTGCTCGAATAGTCCCAATAATTTTGAGCTGCCAAAGCCTTGGCTATACCATAGAAATAATACTGCGTGTTACTGGTGGAGGAACCACAATAGTATTGGCTGTTGCTGCTCACAGTATTCAACAATTCCACCCATTCGTCAGTACTCGGCACGTGCCAGCTTTCGGGACAAACGCCTTGCACATTGCTGACGTTGGTGGTGTTGCCGGACGCACCGTGCATCACTGCGGCCTGGTTATAATGGTAACCAAAGACAGGGACATTGGCATCGTCGCCGTTTGGACTGAAGCGATAGCCATAGACGGCAGAGCTGTCGTTTAATCCTCCCTTGTAAATGGTGCCGCCATCGGCGTAACGGGTGGTGCGGAGGTTCTCCTTCATCCAGCACTGGTTGCCGAATCTCAAGGTGTTATACTCGTTGCCGTCGATATCATACATCTTGGAGGTGCCGCAATGGAAGGTGGGATCGTTGTTGTTTTGCTGCTGCTGTTGTTGCTGCTGCAGCTGGCTGATGGTCTGGTTCTGGGCGTCAATGGTCTCTTGCATCTGGCCCAAAGTGCCTTCGGCCTCGTTGCGCACGCAGCGGATCGGCAACAGATACTCTTTGGACTGGACGTTATTGGTCTCGTCAATGGAGGAATCCCAATTTCTGAAACCGAACACCATAGCACCGTAAACGCCTGTGGGCATCTGCTGATTCGGAGCTATATTGTAATTCAGGTCGGAGCTCCAGAAGTAGGTGTTGCTTCCACGCGAGGTTCCTCCATTCGTATAGCTGGTTCCATTCCAGCTATATCTGGTGTAACCGGTACCGATGGCGGAGAAGCCAGTTGCGTTGTTGGAGGCAATGTTGTTACCCACAGCACACTCATACGAGCTGGTGTTCCAATTGGCCGTATTGTTGTCGGCCAGAGCCTTGGCAACATTGTAGTTATAATTGCCGCAATACATCTGGTTGTTGGCCAAGTAGTTCTTCAACGTGTTCCAGTCGTCATAGTAGCCGGGCAGATGCCATCCGTCAGGACAGATACCCTGCACATAAGTCGATTGACCGTCGGGACGAATAATAATGGGATTGTCATTCCAGTCAGCACCTCCAGTCGTTCCGGAGCCATCCACCTGCACGAAATTGGGCAGTCCGTTCATAGCGGCGGCGAGGTTGTATTCATAGAAGGTGACATCGGATTGCGGGTCAATGAAATAAGCCGGGGCGTGGCCAAGCAAGTAGTTCGTGTCCATAACCAACGGGATCCGAGTGATGGCGGTGCCGTCAGGGAACTTGGTGACGCGGAGGTTCTCCTTCATCCAGCACTGGTTGCCGATCTTCACGGTGTTGTAGGCGTTGCCGTCGATATCGTACAACTTGGAGACGCCGCAGCGGAAGGTAATGTCGTTGTTGCCGCCAGTACCGACATTGGCCTGAGTGTTGGCCAGCTCGTTCTCGAGGCTGTCGATACGGTGGTTGAGCGCACCCACGCTGTTGTCGATCATCGCCTGCACGTCGGCTGCAGTGAGTCCGGTCGGGATGGTGATGGTCTGGTTGTCGCACGCGTTGGCGGAGAAGGAGCCCAAGGTCTGGCCGTTCTGCATGATGGTGAGTACACCGTCGCACGGAGCCGGAGCCTGGTTGCCAGTATTGGCGCCATCTTCTGCATCGCGCAGGCAACGGATACCAAGGGCCTCTCTTGGAGATGCCACACTATAGTCAGTGGCTACATAGTTGTTTTGACTATTAATAGCACGATAATAAGAATACATGGTTTCACCATCGGTATTTGCATCACAGGTCCAGAAATAGGCGTACATTTGAGCGGCGTATGACCAGAAATCCACACCTTGATCAAACATACTGTTTGGAATAGCATTGAATCCTGAAGCATTGTTAGCGGAGGGGTCATTACCCGGAGTGCAGGTCACACTACTGGACTGCCATCCGCTTTGGGAGGCCAATGCTTTGTCAGCCGTACCGTTGCAAGCGTATGCGGGAACACTGACCACATAAGTTACAAGTTGTGAGAATTCATCTCTAGTCGGCACGTGCCAGCCAACAGGACAGATGTTCAAAGCACTTCTGTAATGATAGTAGGTGAAATTGCCTTGAGTCACCGCCTCTCTTTCCTGACCACCGCCTCCGGCCACAGGCCAGTTATAGTACAATCCAACCGTTTCTGCAGACACATCGCTACGTTGGTAGTACATAGGAGTCGTTGTGCTGTATTGGGAAGAGCCTTGGGTAATTGCCGTACCGTTGTTGAAGTGCGTGGTGCGCAAGTTCTCCTTCAACCAGCATTGGTCACCAAGCTGCAACGTGTTGTACTGGTTGCCGTCATAGTCGGTGACGGTAGAGGTACCGCAGGTGAAGTTGTCGCTACTAATACTGTTCACCGCATTCTGCAGATTTGCTATAGCATTCTGCAGGCTGTCGATCTGGCTCTGGAGAGCGCTGCAGCAGGAGGTGTTGTTACCACCTTCACCGTTGTTGGCACCGTCTTCTGCGTCGCGCAAGCAACGTACAGGAAGACCGTCCTTGGAACTACGTATGCCCTGACTAACTTCATCGGCGTAGTTGTTGGTGGCACAAAGATGATAATAGCGAGCTGAAAAAGTTACACTTCCATTAATAGTGTTGCCTAAAGTTCCGTCCGTTGTCCAAATGCAGCCATATAATCCATTATGAGCATAATTCGCTGACGAATAACCGGTACTGCATAGATAATAACCCACAGGAAGCAGAGTGAATCCTGTAGCATCATTGTTTTCGGGCTGATAACCCGGCGTGCATTCCTGTTGGGAAGTTTGCCATCCGGTTTGTGCAGCCAAGGCCTTGTCAACGTACGTGCTGCAGGTGTAGTTACTGACACTGCGCACGTATGTATTAAGCTGTGTGAATTCTTCCACACTGGGCACGTGCCATCCCTCAGGACAGAGGTTGTGGGCAAACATTCCCTCATAACTGGGTATAGGCGTATGCGTCAGTGCCTCGGAATTGTAGCTGTATGCAATGTGGGCACCGCCAACAGCGGCAGCAAAATTGTAGAACAAGCCTGAGGAGTTCACGTCAAGGTTGCTGTTCTGATAATAAATCGGAGTGTAGCTGCTGGTATCCGTCGTCGCACCGTGCAAAATAGCCGTACCGTCGTTATAATGCGTAGTACGCAAGTTTGTCTTGGTCCAGCACTGGTTACCGATCTTCACGGTGTTGTACTGGTTGCCGTCATAGTCGGTAACCTTGGAGACACCGCAGGTAAAGTTGGCATTGCTTATATTGTTCACCGCATTCTGCATACTTGCCATCGCATCGCGCAGGCTGTCAATCTGGTGCTGCAGATTGTCCATCTGGCTTTGGAGATCGTTGCAGCAGGAAGTGCTGTTGCCACCTTCGTTGCCGTTGTCGGCAGTCTCGGCGATGTCGCGCACGCAGCGTACAGAAACACCCCAATTCTTATTCTTATGAGTGATTTCGAAATGAGGATTATTGTAATACAAATCTGCCATCCAAATATGACTCTCATCTTCAAGATATAAGGAGGTGCTGCTGAAGAAGGCTTTCGTGTTCAAGACTGAAGCTGTTCCTCCATTAAAGAAGCCTGCCGGCAAAGCCGTGAATCCAGTAGCATTGTTGGCGGAAAGAATGTATCCAACATTACAATCGTTTGTATAATAGGATTCTATGTTGGTATTCCAATTCGTAGTGGCGGCCAATGCCTTGCCATTGTAATGAGCATTGCCACAACCGTATTCGCTGACACTCTGCACATAGTCGTTCAAGAGAGTCCATTCGCTGTGGCTGGGCACGTGCCAGCCCACAGGACAGATACCTTGTACACCGCTGGGAACGGCATCGCTGCTGGAGCTGCCATTCATCACAGCCAACCAGTTGTAGAGATATCCGTATTTGGCAATAGAATCCGATCCTTGCTCAGGATTAAGACGAACAGGTTGTGTAGTTCTATCTCCTATGTTGGAAATAACCGTACCATTGCTATAGTGCGTGGTTCTAAGGTTCTCCTTGGTCCAGCACTGGGTGCCAATCTTCACGGTGTTGTACTGGTTGCCGTCATAGTCGGCGACCTTGGAGGTACCGCAGGTGAAGTTGGAGTTGTCGATATTGTTCACCGCGTTCTGCAAGCCGTTGATCAAATTCTGCAGGCTGTCGATCTGGCTCTGCTGGTTGTTGACCTGGTTCTGCAGGCCGGTGATGTCGGGAACATCAGGCGTTGTAATGTTGATAATCTGGTCAGTACACGAGTTGGCGGAGAAGGTACCCACATTCTGGCCGTTCTGCTGGATGGTGAGCACGCCGTCGCACGGTGCAACGCCCGTGGTGCCGTTATCGGCAGTCTCGGCGATGTCGCGCAAGCAGCGGACGGATCTTCCCCAAGTACCATAAAAACCATCGATATCTAATTGCGGATTTGAATAACTCAGATATGCCTGCCAAATGTAATTATTATTTTGAGGATATGCGGTGGCACTGCTGAAGTAGGCATACACGTTTTGGAGAGATGATACTCCACCGTTAAAGAAGCCGGCTGGCAAAGCTGTGAATCCGGTTGCATTATTGGTAGAGAGATTATAACCCACATTGCAGGGATTAGGTGTTGTTGTAGCGGGCATATCGGTGTTCCAATTTGTGTTGGCTGCCAATGCCTTTCCAACATAATTATAATCGCCGCAGCTGTATGCGCTGACACTCTGCAAATACTCTTTCAAGAGGATCCATTCGTTGTGGCTGGGCACGTGCCAACCCACGGGGCAGATACCCTGCACACCGCTGGGAACGGCATCGCTGCTGGTTTCACCGTTCATCACGGCCAACCAGTTGTAGAGATATCCGTATTTGGCCACAGAATCCATACCTTGCCAAGGTACGAAACGACAAGGTTCTGTCGAAGCCATATTCATATTTCCGCGGTAAGTGATTTCCGTACCATCGCTGAAGTGGGTAGAACGAAGATTCTCCTTGGTCCAGCACTGGGTGCCAATCTTCACGGTATTATAGGTGTTGCCGTCGTAGTCGGAAACTGTGGAGGTGCCGCAGATGAAGTTGGCGTTGCCCAAATTGTTAATCGCATTCTGCATAGCGTCAATCACGTTACGCAGGCTGTCAATCTGGTGCTGCAGGTCCGAATTGGCATCCTCATCCTGCGGGTCACGCAAGCAGCGGACGGAATATGCCAACGCACTTCCAGTGGCAGTCATAGCAATCACGCTAGAATCTCTGTCAAAGTGAACGAGACCGTAGTTGGCTGTGAACAAATCAGCAGATTTAGTAAAATAGGTGTAAGAAGAACCATTAATATGATCTTGGAAATAATAAACACCCTCTCCAGCAGGTAATACATTGAAACCTGTTGCATTGTTCACTGCTTGGTTATTGCCGATAGCACAAGCATAGTTACTATTGCCCCAATCTGTTGTTGAGGCAAGTGCTTTGGCAATGTTTCTATTATTGTTTCCGCAGAGATACTGTGATTGTGTACCCACAAACTCAAACAATTGTTGCCATTCCGGAACACTCGGCAGATGCCATCCAGCAGGACATACACCCTGTACACCACTGGGAACAGCAGAGGACATTGCCGCACCATTTGTAGCCGCAAGCCTATTGTACAACAGACCAAATTTCGTTACCTTGTTGGCGTCATTGTTGGGTAGGTAATAATGGGCTACTGTTGCTTCTGTCTGCCCGGCGGTCCCCGCTGATATCGACGTACCATCCGCATAGTGCGTGGCCCTCATATTCTCTTTCATCCAGCATTGGTCACCAAGTTTCAAAGTGTTGTAGGTGTTGCCGTCATAGTCGGAAACCGTGGAGGTACCGCAAGTGAAGTTGACATTGTTGAGAATGTTCACCGCATTCTGCAGATTGTTCATCAAATTCTGCAAACTATCGATCTGGTGCTGCAGGCCGGTGATATCGGGGATTTCAGGGCTCGTGATGTTGATGGTCTGATTGTCGCAAGCGTTGGCGGAGAAGGTGCCTACAGTCTGGCCATCTTGCTGAATGGTGAGCACACCGTCGCACGGCGCAACACCGGTGGTGCCGTTATTGCCATTATCAGCCGTCTCGGCGATGTCGCGGAGGCAACGGATAGACAAAGCATCCGTCCAGGCGGCAGTGGTATTATTCAGGAATCCGTAACCATACCAAATATTACGGCAATGGAGAGCGGTTTCACCAGGAGTTAATGTTGTGCTCCAGAATGATGCTTCGACTTGGTCAAGAGCATATTTGCCAGTGGACATAGCATTGAATCCGGTGGCGTTATTGGCACCCGCCTGAGTATTACCCACAGCGCAATTTTCAGTGGAACTGAGCCAACCCGTGCTGGCGGCCAACGACTTGGCGATAGGTGCATAATCGTTGCTGCTGTAACTTGTCGGAAGCTGGCACAAATAATCAGGTTGGGTGACCAGATAGTTCACCAACTGTGTCCACTCCTCGTCAGCGGGGACGTGCCATCCCGTCGGGCATATGCCACCGGCAGTGGTAGCAGGCTGACTCTGTACAACTGCACCGTTGTAGAGATAACCAAGCGTGTTCACATTCGTTACGTCAGCACCCGGTGCATAACGGGTAGGATTATACTGTCCGCTGTAACTGACGATAAGAGGTATTTCCGTACCATCATTGAAGTGCGTGTTCTTGAGGTTCTCCTTGGTCCAGCACTGCGTGCCAATCTTCACGGTGTTGTAAGCGTTGCCATCATAGTCGGAAACGGTGGAGGTGCCGCAGGTGAAGTTGGCGGTGTTGATGTTGTTCACCGCATTCTGCAGATTGTTCATCATATTCTGCAAACTATCAATCTGGTGCTGCAAGCCGGTGATGTCAGGAACCTCGGGAATAGTGATGTTGATGGTCTGGTTGTCGCAAGCGTTGGCGGAGAAAGTACCCACCGGCTCGTTGTTCTGCATAATGGTGAGCACACCGTCGCACGGCGCAACGCCCGTATTGCCATTGTTGGCACCCTCGTCAGCGTCGCGGAGACAACGGACAGAAAATCCATTAGCGGCACCATACTTTGTTTGACGGACACCGTTCAGGTCAACATTGTTGGGTTCTCTCCATATCACGGGTTGGGCTGCCATAATAGAATAGGATATTAAACCTGGATTGACGGGATTGTCATCAAACGTGGTACTCCAGAAACCAGAACGAGATGAATAGTAAATGCCTCCATTCCAAAAATACGCACCCGTGGGAAGAGCAGAAAATCCAGTGGCGTTGTTTGTGGCAGGGTCGTGACCTACTGCACAGGAAGAATAATAGGAGTCATAGACCCAGCCCGCAGTAGATGCCAAGGCTCTAGCCACATATGTGGTTTCGCCGTCACAAATATACTGGCTTTGGCTACCCACATAGTTCATAAGTTGCGTCCATTCTGCATCGCTCGGAACGTGCCAGCCTGTGGGGCAAACACCCTGCACACCGCTCGGAATTGCATTGGTGGACACGGCTCCATTCATAACAGCAGGCCAGTTGTATAAGTAGCCACGGTCTGCCAATGGCAAACTGTTCCCCGTGTAATTATAGTAATGAGGATTCGTGGTACTGGTATCGCTGCCGGCCGGTATAGCCGCACCATTCGCATAGTGCGTTGTACGCAAGTTCTCCTTCAGCCAGCACTGGTCACCTATCTTCACCGTGTTGTATTGGTTGCCGTCGTAGTCGCTAACCTTGGAGGTGCCGCAGGTGAAATTGGAATTGGCCAAATTGTTCATCGCGTTTTGCATATCGGCCATCGCATTCTGCAGGCTGTCGATCTGGCTTTGCAGGCCCGTGAGGTCTGTGCTCGGAATGTCAATAACTTGGTCAGTGCCTTGGTTGGCAGTGAAGGTGCCCATTGTCTGGCCATCCTGCGTGATAGTCAGCGTGGCGTTGTTCACTGTCGGGAGATCCTGTGCAGTGATATAGCCGGCATCGTTCTGGAAGGCACTCACATTGGTGGGCACGCCATTCAGGTCGTTGTAGTTGCCCGTGAAGGCCACCGTGGCCAAGCTGTCGTGCAGGTTGACATTGTTGGAAACTTCATTCTCCGGGTCGCGCAAGCAGCGGACAGAGTATGCCAAACGCGGGCTTACACCAGAATTATGCATTGTACTATCACAGTAACGGATTCTCATGTAAGAATGATTGTCACAAAAGAGACCTGTCCCGTTGTTGAAATAACTATAGGTGTTATTCTGACTACTATTATAATAGTAAACACCTTCTCCTGCGGGTAAAACGTTAAAACCAGTGGCATTGTTGGCTGCCTGATTGTTACCAACCGCACAAGTCGCATCACTACTAAACCAATCTGTAGTGCTGGCAAGGGCTTTGGCAACATTTACACTATCCGTTCCGCAGCGATATTGCGGTTGGGAACCAACATAATCTCTCAACTGATACCATTCTGCTTCACTGGGCACGTGCCAACCGACAGGACAAGCACCCTGACCACAAGAAAAACCATAGCTGGTATTACGACTGTTGGAAGCCGCATACCAGTTGTACAACAGACCGAATTTCTGTACCTTGTTAATATCATTGTTCGGCAGATAATAACGTGCAACCGAATCAGGGGTTCCACTAACACCGGCGGGTATCGCTGTACCATCACTGTAGTGCGTGGTTCTCAGATTCTCCTGCATCCAGCACTGCGTGCCAATCTTCACGGTGCTGTACCTGTTGCCGTCAAAGTCTATCACCTTAGAGGTACCGCACACAAAGTTGGCATTATTCATATCATCAACATAATTCTGCAGGCTGTTAATCAAATTCTGCAGACTGTCGACTTGATTTTGCAGACCGGTGATATCGGGAATAGTGGGCAGGTTGTTCAAATCGTTGTAGTCGCCCGTGAAGGCCACCGTGGCCAAGCTGTCGTGCAGGTTGAAGTTGTTGATTACATCGTTCAAATTGTTAATTATATTCTGCAGGCTGTCGATTTGGTTGTTGATAATCTCCACATCACTCAAGAACATATTGTTATGCACGCAACGGACTGCGAGATTATAAGCATTGGAAAGATTGTTTCCGGTGGAATATGTGAACGCTGACGTGTTGAAAGTTTTGTTGTACGACGAAGTCCAAAATGCACTTGCTCCAGAATAATTCTCAAAATACCAATACTCGGGCGGATTGAAAGAATAAGCTGATCCCGCCTGGCGGAACGAGAAACCCGTGGCATTGTAATTAGTATTATTCACCCACATATTGTTGATTCCATTATGTCCCAAAGCAATCCGAGCGGCTGTTACGGTACCGTACTGGGAAACCAGATAATCTTTCAAGGCAATCCATTCCGTAGTGTCAGGCACGTGCCATCCTGCCGGGCAAATACCCTGCTTGTCGTACGGTTCTGTTGCACTGATTGAACTGCTTGAACCCGAAGGATTTCTGTGGAATACTTCAAACCATCTGTACAGATAGCCGTATTCGGGCACATTGGCTACATCACCATTAGGAGACACCAGGCTTGTCACTGCGGTGCCATCTGCAAAGTGCGTGGTTCTCATGTTCGACGTAGTCCAGCACTGGTTGCCGATTCTCACCGTGTTGTATGAGTTGCCATCATAGTCGCTAACCGTGCGGCCGCACACAAAAGAGGATTCACTCAGCGTGTTGACCAAATTCTGCAAACTGTCGATTTGGTGCTGCAAACCCGTGATATCGGGAATAGCGGGCAGATTGTTCAGGTCGTTGTAGTTGCCCGTGAAAGCCACCGTGGCCAAGCTGTCGTGCAGGTTGAGCGTGCTGGCCTCTTCCACCGCGGGCACAATGCGCATACAACGGACCGGTATGGCAGATGATTTCGCATAGTTGTCAAAAGATGCATATCCGAAATTATATTCTATTTGCCAAGCATAAGCACCAATATTATCAACGTTCGGAGTGGGAGAAGTGGTCCAAAGATATGCCTTTTCAGACTTATTATGGGGAGTGGCATTTCCGTTGCTTAAAGAATAATAGCCCATTGGCAATGCACCGAATCCGGTCTCATTGTTGGAGGCCTGGTTGTAGCCCGGCCAGCAGGAGGTTGTTGCACTTGCCCACCCTGTTGTAGAGGCTAAAGCGTTAGTATAGCAAAGGTTACTCTGGGCCCCACTCTGTCCATAGTTTTGGGAAGACATATAATCCATCAGGCTTTGGAAATTCTCACGAGAGGGAAGACTCCATCCCGCAGGACACGCCAACAGGGCGGCCGGCCAGTTGTAATAGTAGCCGTAGGTGGCGGCATCCACCGTTGAATCCACGTAATAATAGGGGTCTGTGAAACTATACACGTTTGCCCGTGTCCCTGCAACCACGCGCAGGTTCGTCTTGGTCCAACACTGGGTGCCGATTTGCACGGTCTCGTACTGGTTGCCGTCGGCATCCACCATCTTGGAGGTGCCGCACTGGAATGTGGTCGCGTCGATAACATTGACAGTATTCTGCAAATTGTTTAACAGGTTCTGGAGGCTGTCGAGTTGGTGCTGCATACCGGCGATGTCGGGCTTGTTGAGAATCTCAGCCGGACCGGAAGTGGCGTTCCAGTCGGAATTCACCTGGACAGAACCACTGCCACCGGCACCCACCGGAATCTGCCACTGCTGCGTGTTGTCGCCCACAACCACCGTAATGGTCATCACCGTGTTGTCGGCATTCATCGCATAGCTGAATTGCGGTATCGGGGCATCTGCACCGGCAGGACCTTGGGGACCTTGCGGGCCGGCAGGACCCTGAGGACCTTGCGGGCCAGTCTCACCCTGCAAACCTTGAAGACCCTGTGCACCCTGTGCACCGGCAGGACCTTGAGGACCGGCAGGACCCGTTTCACCCTGAATACCTTGAGGACCTTGGGGACCTTGAGGGCCGGCAGGACCGGCAGGACCCTGAGGACCTTGCGCACCCGCGGCACCATTGGTCACCGTGAAGATGCTGGTGGTGCCGTCAGTATAATGTATGGTATAAGTGTCCACCAAACCTTGGCTCACCGGACCCGTGATCTCCTGGATGCCACGACCGTCGTTGCCGCCACCGGCACCGCCCGTGGGCAACGTCACCGTGTTACCGCCCGAGATGGTCAGCTGGTTGCCGGAAATCGTCAACGTCTGGTTCGCACCCTGACCATTCACGCCGTTGGTTACCGTGAAAGTGCTGGTGGTGTTGTCTGTATAATTAATAGTATAGGTATCCACATTGCCATTGGTACCCGTCTGGGTGATAGAGACAATGCCTTTACCGGCAGGACCCTGCGCACCGGCAGGACCTTGAATACCTTGCGGGCCCTGGATACCCTGAATGCCCTGCGGACCTTGAGGACCGATAGGACCTTGCTGGCCGTTGTGGACCACGAAGGTGTGGGGACCGCTTTGGTCGGTGATGGTCACCACCGTGCTGTCACCTGCCGTAACGGCCGCCACCGTGGGCGAGAAACCCGCCGCACCGGCAGGACCTTGAACACCCTGCGCGCCCGCAGGACCCTGGATACCCTGGGGTCCCTGCGCGCCCTGAGGACCGGCAGAACCCGGCTCACCGTTAAGGATAGTAAACGTGTGAGGACCGTTGGCATCGGTGATGGTCACCACCGTGCCGATGGTCGTCGTAGTCGTGGTCACCGTGGGAGAAACACCGTCGGCACCGTCCTGACCATTGGTGCCGTTGGTACCGTTGGTACCATTATATATCGTAAAGGAGTGAGGACCCGAGGCATCGGTTATCGTTACCTGGGTGCCGCCGTTGGTGGGCGTGGCCGTCACTGTGGGCGAAACACCATTAGTACCGGCAGGACCCTGAATACCTTGGATACCTTGAGGACCTTGCTGGCCCGCAGGACCCTGCTGGCCCTGGGCGCCGTTGTGAACCACGAAGTTCGTCGTCTGGCCGTTGGTGAAGTGTATCGTGTAGGTGTCGTTCAGACCGCTCGTCACAGGACCCGTGATGCTCTGGATGCCCACGCCGTCCTGGCCATTGGTACCATTGGTGCCGTTTGTGCCGTTCATGATAGTGAATGTATGGGGACCGTTGGCATCCGTGATGATCACCTGCGTGCCAGTGGCTGTGGTGTTGGTGGTCACGATGGGCGAGAAACCATCCGTGCCGTTCGTGCCGTTCTGGCCGGCGGGACCCGCAGGACCAGCGGGACCTTGAGTACCCTGGGGACCCGCAGGACCCACGGGGCCTTGTGCGCCATCCTGGCCGTGACGAAGTACATAGCTCTGAGTCGTGCCGTTCGGCAGCGTCAGCACCAGCACGTAGCCCGTGTCGGTGGGCGTCACCGCGAAGGCGGGCACGTTGCCCGCGTTGGCAGCGTACAAAGCGTATGGAACGCTCAGCAACTGCTGCACGCTCTCAATACTGTAGTTGATGCCGCCATTGGGGTCGATTTCCGACTTCAAGTAGAACGGTCCCATCCCCCAAGGAATCTGGCTGAAGTTCTGGCTGGAGTTGCCAGCGCCCACCTCAATCGTGAGCAAGCCGTTCACGTTTGTTGTTGCCGTGTGCGTCTCCGTATAGACCGCCGCACCCGTGGCGCTGCCCTGCAAAATGGACAAACGGACGGAAACGTTCTGCTCCGTCACCAAGGCGTTGTTGCTGTTGCGCACCACCGCCTGATAGCTCATCCTCTGCGGCGCCTGCGCAAACAGGGACGCCACCGTGAGCATCATTACGAACAAAAAGGTAAAGATCTTTTTCATAACTTTATATTTTTATTGAACACTAAATTTTCCAATTCACCATTCCGCCGCCCAGGCGGCGGAATCACCTTTCAAAAACCGTCGCATTTGCCATAGAGACGCGCAGCCGCGCGTCTCTACATGGCGTGTTTGACGATCTTGAAGGTCTTCAGCAGCATATCCTTGTTGAGGATGCGCAGCTGGTAGGAAGCCGTGGGGTATTTCTCCAGGTCCATCTTCGTCTCGGGACCCGTCACGATGTACTCCTCGAGGAACTTGCCGTTGGCGTCGAAGAGCTGGGCGGTGAGACCGTAGGAGGGAATCTCATAGTTGGTCACGCGCAGCTGCACGTAGTGCTGTGTGGGGTTGGGATAGACCACCGCCTGCAGGTTGATGCCGGGGTAGTTGTTCACCCCGACGCCCTGGATCTCGTAGGGCTGTTGCACACCCTCGATGATGTACTTGGTACCGTCGGTGGCGCGCTGCACAGCAATCTGGCCCACCGTGTAGGTGGCCGAGCCGCCGGCGCCCGTGGCCGTGCCGCCCGCCGTCACAATGTCGCTTTGTGCGGATAATGAAACCGCTAAAACGCCAATAAACAGAATGAAGTAAAATTTTTTCATACGTATGGGATATTATTAGATATAACTATACAAAGAACCTTGCAAAGGTATATAATATTTTTTTAGCAATTTGTAGGAAAAATTACTCAAATTGCTTTTTTTATAACAAAAAGTATCATGTTATTGATATTAAGGTGTTTATGGGGAAATTTTATAAACTTTTCCCTGTTTATAAACCCTCTCCTGTAGCAAGGAAACGAGTTTAATATTCAAAAAACACCTTCAAACGGAAGCCGAAACCCTGCATCGGGTAGTTCCGGATAATCTCGTAGTTCTTGTTGGCGAGATTGAGCAGTTCACACTTGAACCCGAGTGTGAACTCTTGGATCTTGTATTGGTGCCCGATGGTGATGCTGTGGTCTGTGTAGCCAGGCACACGGTTGGCGGGGATGTTCTGCCCCAAGGCGTACCGCTCGCCCACGAGCAACAGCGCATAGGATACTGTAATCCAGGGCATTTCGATGGAAACGCCTGTCGCTCCCGACCACACCGGCGTGTAGGGAATCTGATGGTTGTAGGTTTTGTCAGTCGGGTTAGTGCGATCCACCGCCTTCTGGAAGGTGCAGTTGCCGTTGAAACGCAGGAAATATCCTTTCGTGAACTGATACTGCAGGTTGGCGTTGGCCTCCGCACCGCCAATGAACACCTTGCCATAGTTCATCATCGTCCAGGAGAATAGGTTGCGCGACGGGAAGGCCACAATTTTGTCCTTCACAATGTTGAAATAACCATCGAGCGAAGCCGACAGGGACACGCGGCCGTGGGCAAGGTTTTCCTTGTTATACACTATGCCCAAATCCCACTGATGCGTCTTCTCCGGCCTTAAGTTGAGGTTGCCCACCTCGCGATAATAAAGGTCGTTGAACGTGGGCATCCGGAAGATGTTTTTGTAAAACATTCTGAAAGACAGCGATTTGTTGGCAGACACCGCCGCACCCACGGTGGGCGACAGGTGTACATAGTTGCCATTCCCCACCGTCTGCACGCTGTTGTGGACCACCGTCAGCAACAGGTTGCCGTTTATCTTGAAAATGTCGCCCTTATAGAGCAGGGAAAGCGCGGCCAAGGAGGTAAGACGCGTGGGTTTATCATACTCCAATGCGTTGGAATTTAGATAATTGTAGAAGATATCGTGGGAGAGGGCCACTTGCAGCCAGTGGTCGCGGTCCTCCTTTCCCGCAAAGGGTTGCGAAAACATCACGGTGTTGGAAAGGTACCCCTCCCATTGCCGGTAGTCGTTCTCCAACCGCCCCTCGGCATTGAGGTAGGCCGTGTCGAGATAGTGAGTGTGGTCGTAGTTGACCTTGGCGTTGAGTTGGTATGCCCAGCGGGTGTTGAAGAAAATGCGGTATTTCATCTGCCCGAAGGTGTTGCGGTTCCACAGCCGCTGCGCCGAGTTGAGGTTGTAGTAGATGGTGGCCGACGGCAGCCCGCGCTCCGAATCGTAATAGTACCACTTGAATGTCAACGTCTGTTTCTTGTCCAACTGCACCCGCACATTGGCCTCGGCGTTCCAGACGGAGACATCGGAGTTCTGCCTTCGCTCGCGGGAAAGACTGTCGGCAACTCCCCCATAATGAAGAATATAGGGATAGTTTCCTTGGGAGAAGAGATAGCTGGCGGCGAGGTTCCACACCACATAACGGTCGTTGCGCTTGCGGCTCTTGATGTAATTTTCAAATAGCAATTGCGAACTCAACAGTCCGTACGAGCCTGCGGTAAGGCCCACCTTGACATGTACGGGCTTGTTGGGAATCTTCGACAAAGTGTTTATCTTCAATAAATTGCTATACGAAAACAAACGGGCGGGCACAAAGATGCCCGCATTGATGCCGATTTCCAGAGCGATGTCGTGCACATTGTCGAGCGAAATCCTTCCCAAATCAATCTGGCCGGTCTGGCAGTCGGTGAGGGGGATGCCGTCATAGACCACGCCGGTGTGCTGCGCGCCGAGGCCGCGCACCGAGACGGTCTTCATACCGCCCGTTCCCCCGTAGTCCTTGACCACCACCCCCGACATATACTTGAGCGCGTCGGAGAGCTGCAGGGTGGGAAGGGCCTCTATCTGCTTGGCTGACAACTGCTGTACCGCCGCGGCGTCGGCTGCGATGCGCACGGGGCGCTCCGAGGCGATGATCACCTCATCCAACCGCTGCTGCTGCACACTGTCGGCCTGCTGACCGTACAATACCGTGGTCAACAATAACAACAATAATAATGTGGAGGCGCGCTGCAATATTGTGGAGGCGTGCTGCAGCGCGCCTCTACAACAATATATTTTATGGGATATTTTTTTACACATACTTGTTGCCGAAATCCACCTGCACATCGGCCACATACTGGCGGATCTGCTGTTCGTCGGATTTCTTGCAGATGAGGAGCACCTCGTTGTTCTCCACCACAATGTAGTCCTCCAATCCCTGCACCACAACGACCTTGTTCTTGGGCACGTTGACGATGCATTTTGTGGAATCATACACCTTGACGTGGTTGCCGGTGATGACGTTTTTGTTGGCATCTTTCTTGCGAAGTTCATAGAGAGAGCCCCACGTGCCGAGGTCCGACCAGCCGAAGTCGGTGGCATACACCTTCACGTTGCGGGCCTTCTCCATAATGCCGTAGTCCACGGATATCTTCTTGCAGACCTGATAGATCTGGTCGATGAAGTCCTCCTCCTTCTCCGTATTGTAGAGGCCCTCACCCTGTTTGAAGAGCGAGTCGATCTCGGGCAGGAAGGTTTCAAACGACTTGATGATGGATTTCAGCGACCACATAAAGATGCCGGCATTCCAAAGGAAGTCGCCGCTCTCGATGAAGCTCTTGGCCATCTCCAGCTCCGGTTTCTCGGTGAAGGTCTTCACATCGAAGATGGAGTGGTTCTTTTCATAGAACTTGTCCTCATCATACTGGATATAGCCATAGCCCGTGTTGGGCGATGAGGGGCGGATGCCGATGGTGAGCAGCCAGTCGTTGTCGGTAACGGTCTGCAGGCCCTGCTCGATGACCGACACGAAGATGTCCTCCTTGAGGATGACGTGGTCGGACGGGGCCACGACGATGGTGGCATTCGGGTTTTTGGTCTTGATCTTATAGTTGGCGTAGGCGATACAGGGGGCCGTGTTGCGACGGTATGGCTCAAGGATGATCTGCTCTTCCTTCAGTTCCGGCAACTGCTGCTTGGTGATGTCCCGGTACGCCTTGCTGGTGACAATGTAGATGTTTTCCGGCGGACATATCTTGGTGAAACGGTGATAGGTCTTCTGGATGAGGGTTTGTCCCTCGCCCAAGATGTCGAGGAACTGTTTGGGAGTGGTGCTGTTGCTCAGGGGCCAAAAGCGTGCACCGACGCCCCCGGCCATAATGACACAATAATAATTGGGGTTTACCATATTGTTGTTTTTTATTGTTGCGGCGTTGTTGGTTGGTTATTGGTTATTGGTAGAGACGTTTCATGAAACGTCTCTACCAATAATATTGTCCGCAATATTAATTTTCATTCAGCGCCTGGACGCCGGGGAGCACCTTGCCCTCGAGATATTCAAGCATAGCGCCGCCGCCCGTGCTGATGTAGGAGACATAGTCGCCGAGGTCGTACTTGTTGATGGCCGCGATGGAGTCGCCGCCGCCGATGACGGAGTAGGCACCGGCCAGCGTGGCAGCTGCCACACTGATGGCCACGGCCTTGGTGCCCTTGCTGAACTTCTCCAGCTCGAACACACCCACCGGACCGTTCCAGAGGATGGTCTTGGACTCCTTCAGCACCTTGGCGAAACTGGCCTGGGTCTTGGGACCGATGTCAAGACCTTCCCAGTTGTCGGGGATGTTGTTGTCTTCCGTGATGAGGATGTTGGCATCGTCGCCGAACTTGTCGCCGCAGATGGTGTCGAGACGGCAGTAGAAGTTCTTGCCGGATTTCTTCACCTGATCGAGGATCTCCTTGGCCACGGGCAGCATATCGGGCTCGAAGAGCGACTTGCCGATGGTGTAGCCCATTGCAGCGAGGAAGGTGTAGCTCAGGCCGCCGCCCACGATGAGGTTATCGACTTTGGGCAACAGGTTGGTGATGATGTTGATCTTGGTGGAGACCTTCGAGCCGCCAATGATGGCCGTGAAGGGGCGCTCAGGACCGTTGAGGACCTTCTCGAGGCTCATCACCTCGTTGTAGAGCAGGTAGCCGGCGAATGCCTTGCCCGGGAAACAGCGGGCGATAGTGGCCGTGGAAGCGTGCTCGCGGTGCGCCGTGCCGAATGCGTCGTTCACATAGACATCACCCAGGCGTGCAATGGCCTTGGCAAAATCGGGGTCGCCCTTCTCCTCCTCGGCGTGGAAACGGAGGTTCTCCAACAAGGCGATGGAACCGGGCTTCAGACCGGCAATGACATCTGCCGTTTTCGGATCCAGCACGTCGCCGGCAAAAACGACCTCCTGGCCTAATATTTCGGACACCTTGCTCACAATGTGGCGCAACGAATACTTGTCGTTGGCCTCGCCTTTCGGGCGGCCGAGGTGTGACATCAGGATGATGGTGCCGCCATCGTTCAGTATTTTGGAAACGGTCTCTTTCGTGCGCACAATGCGGGTGACGTCGGTCACGTTGAAATTATCGTCCAAGGGAACGTTGTAGTCCACACGGATAAGGGCCTTCTGATTTGCAAAATTAAATGAGTCTATTGATTTCATTGTGATTATGTTTTATAAATTATACAATCATATTTCAAGGCTGCAAAATTACACAAAATATCCTTACTAAACCGCCACCTCAGCTTTGATGTGGGGGTGCGGATCGTAGTTCTCGAGGGTGAAGTCTTCGTATTGGAAAGAAAAGATATCCTTGACCTCAGGGTTGATGCGCATGGTGGGCAGCGGGCGCGGGTCGCGCGACAGCTGTAACTTGGCCTGCTCCACGTGGTTGGAGTAGATGTGCGCGTCGCCGAGCGTGTGGATGAACTCCTTGGGCTTGAGATTGCACACCTGCGCCACCATCATCAATAGCAAAGCATAAGAGGCGATGTTGAAGGGCACGCCTAAGAAAACGTCCGCGCTGCGCTGATACAGCTGCAGGGAGATTTCACCATTATTAACATAGAACTGGAACAGCACGTGACAGGGGGGCAGGGCCATCTTGTCGATTTCGCCCACGTTCCAGGCGCACACCATCAGGCGGCGCGAGTCAGGGGTCTCCTGAATCTGCCTGATAAGCTGGCTGATCTGGTCAACCTTGCCGCCGTTGGGGGTGCCCCACGAGCGCCACTGGTGCCCGTAAATGGGCCCGAGGTCGCCGTCGGGGTCCGCCCACTCGTCCCAGATGGAGACGCCGTGCTCCTTGAGATAGCGGATGTTGGTGTCGCCCTGCAAAAACCAGAGCAATTCGTAAATGATGGAGCGCAGGTGCAACTTCTTGGTGGTCAGCAGGGGAAAACCCTCCGACAGATCGAAGCGCATCTGGTGCCCGAATATGCTGTATGTGCCTGTGCCCGTGCGGTCCGACTTGTACGAGCCGGTCTCCAATATTTTGCGGAGCAGGTCTTGGTATTGTTTCATCGTAAAGACTTTGAAAGGTTAGCGGACAGTCACTTCAAGACTCTCCAAGACGTCGATGACGGGGTCGAGGTAGTCCACTTCGGCCTTCTCCATCTCGCCCTTGTCGGCCAACTGGGCGATGCGGGTGTCGATGGGCATCTGGGCAAGCAGTGGCAGACTGAACTCCTGGGCTACCTCAGCGGCGTGGCTCTCGCCGAACACGGCAATCTTCTCGCCGCAATGCGGGCAGAGCGCGTAGCTGTAGTTCTCCACCAGTCCCAGAATAGGGATGTTCATCATCCCGGCCATATTGACGGCCTTGCTGACGATGAGGGAGACAAGATCTTGCGGGGAGGTCACCATAATGATGCCGTCCACAGCCATAGTCTGGAATACCGTGAGGGGAACGTCGCCCGTGCCCGGGGGCATATCCACCAGGAGGAAGTCAATGTTTTCCCAGATCACCTCGGTCCAAAACTGCTTGACCATACCGGCCACGAGGGGACCGCGCCAGATGACGGGCGTCTTCTCGTCGTGGGTGAGCAGGTTGGCTGACATCACCATAATGCCCTTTTCGGTTTCACAAGGGAAGATGCCGTCCTCGTTGCCCTTCACAATCTCGTGGAGGTTGAACATCTTGGGGATGGATGGACCGGTGATGTCGGCGTCGAGGATGCCCACGCGGTAGCCCTTGCGGCGCAGCTGCACCGCCAGCAGGGAAGTGACGGAGCTCTTGCCCACGCCGCCTTTGCCACTCACAATGCCAATCACCTTTTTGATATCGCTCTTGGAATTGGGTTTCTCGTGCAAATCTCTTTGTTCACAATGGTTTTGACTGCAATTTGAACAGTCGTGATTACATTCTGCCATAGTATTTTTTATGTTTTTTAAGATTAATGTATGCTTTTACAAAGGGTGGCAAAAGTACAAAAAATTCCGTTTGCGATTTACGATTAGGCAATGATATAGCACTTGACCCGTAAAAGAAAAAGAGAATGTTTCCCCATAGCTTTTTTACCCGTGGCACGGCAGTGCCGCGAGGCGCCAACTCCCCTTCTGATTTTCAGAAGGGGTGCCCGAAGGGCGGGGTAGTTAATATGGATTATAATTCCTTATTTGTAGAAAGGTTGCAGACAGGAAATCCTTGTTTCAAGAATTGTGGATAATTTCCACGTCTTACTCATACTCATAGATGATTGTTTCGGAATAATCATCCACATATTGGCTGCTGGAGTGCACAATGCTGTTTTTTTTCACTGGATAATTACCTTCATATTCATAACTATTGGTGACGGTATAGGTATATATACCCTCCAAGGTATTGGAAGTCAATACATTGTTCTTGTTACAGTGAAAATTATCCGCGACACCGCCTGTATATACACCCAAAAAACCTTTAACAGGATTCTCTTTGTTGTCGTATGTACACTTTGTCTCTTCTTGCATTGTGTAAGAACCTTCAACAACTGAAGTTTTCACCTGGGTAATGTTACCGCCAGACCATGTCAGATTCAACGTGATTGTTTCAGTCTGATATTTCCCTTTTGTTTCATCCATACACTTGACCACAACTTTCTCGATGTCATTACAAAACTGTGGTAAGATATATTTCAATGGGTTAACAAGATTTTTTTTAGTAGGAGATATAAGATTCTCCTTTAAAATTATTTTCAGTGTAGATAACTTATTGCCCTTATATTCAAATGAATATATTGTTGAAGGATCTTCCACACCATTCCAGAATATTTTGATGCCATCAATCTTATCCCCATCGTAGTTGAAAGTGGCATACGATGTTTCGTTTTGTATTGTGGTCAAGCGATCATTGTCATAATAAAAAGAATTGGTGTAATAGACAACACCATCTAAGTAATAATCTATGGAAGAAAGCATATTCCCATTCCAATTCCAAACTTCCTGTAGTTCTTGAACATCCTCTTTCAAATAGTATATTTTATGGATTTTCTTAGAGGGGTTATAAACGCCGTCTTGATCCTTGTTGCAGGTGGAAAAAAGGGCCAGAGCAGCAAAACAGAAGCAAAAAACGATACATTTTTTCATATTAAATAAAGTTTAGATTTAGACTGCAAAGATAATTATTTTCCATAACAAATTACAAATAATTCTGATATGGCAAAAAAAAATCGAAACTATTGAATGAAATAAGAGACTTTACGGCCGATTTGTTGGACAGACTGCCCAAAACCGCATAGGCGATAACGCAAGAGAACCTCTGAGCGGCAGCTCTTTATACAGTTAAGGCATTCGCCATCGGATTCGGGTTAAACCAAGGTGTGTGGGTTCGTATGGTTTTGAACCTTGACATAACGGATTCCTTGGATTTCGCTGTTTGAAGATTATATCTTGCCTGCATATTGAGCCAATGTTCCGCAGGCGTTCCTAATGCCGCCTCAACAAGAATGGCAAAATCTGTGGTTATGGATCTCTTCCCATTCAAGATCTCGTTCAACATAGTGTATGAGACAGAAATTATACTGGCAAAATCCTTTTGGGATATACCTCTTGATTCCAACTCCTCTTTTAATATTTCGCCAGGATGGATGGCTATGTATGAAAATCCGATGTTGCTCATAATTACTTTTCCTATTTATAATGGTTCGTGATATCAAGAATGTTACATATTGTAATGACCGGTTCCTCTTTTTTCTCCACCTTGAATTCTAATCTGTATTTCAAGTCAATTCTTATTGACGATATGCCTGCCTTGTCTCCTGAAAGAACTTCATAGTTTAGTGAGTTTAACACATACAGGGCTTCAACATTAGGAGCATCTGCCAAAGTGATAATTCGCTTCACATAATTGCGGATTACATTGGGCTGAAATCGATGCTTCTTATCAGAACATTTTCCTGTGTAGTATAGCTCAGATAAATATTTCTTGTCAAATTGTATTGTCATATCGTCGTTTCGATAACGCGGCAAAAATACTAAATATTTTCATACATTCACTAAAATAGTGAATTTTTTAGTCCTATTACAATATCCACACTGCGTATGGTGTTAACTGTACTCCGTGCGTGCCACCTCTCCGAGGCTGTATGTGGTCGTAAATCGTACCTCGCAAATCGTAAATCAGTGTCCCGGAGGGACAACATCCCAGTAACCCCGCACAAGCGACCAGAGGGAGCGCAGTGTGGGGATGGAGACGCGCATATCATCATCCACGGCACGTTTGAAAAAATGCCTATTTTTGCACCCTCAAAAAAAGCAACACTATGGCATACGCACTTGTCACGGGGGGAAGTTCCGGCATCGGTTACGCATACGCGGAGGAACTGGCGCAAAAAGGGTACGATATCCTTGTCGTCAGCAACCGCGAGGACCTCAACCAGTCTGCACAAGCCTCCCTGCATCAAAATTTTCCAAATATCAAGATTACAACCCTTTACGCCGATCTTACGGACGAGAACGCGCCCCAACGGCTTCTCGACTATTGCCACGAAAACGGAATGGAGGTGGAGGTGCTGGTCAACAACGCCGGGATGTTTTATTTCGGTGCGGTGGTCGATCACCCGGCCAAGCTGACGGAGAAGATGGTGATGCTGCACAACTACGCACCCGCTTCGCTGTGCGCCCTGTTCGGGGCGGAGATGAAGGCGCGCCACAAAGGATATATCCTCAACGCCAGCTCCATCACGGCCTATATGACCTTCCCCACCATCGCGGCCTACGAGGCCAGCAAGGCGTTTCTGCTCAAGTTTTCAAAAGGATTGGCATTCGAGTTAAGCCACCACGGCGTGAAGGTATGCGCCGTCTGCCCGGGAGCGGTCGATACCGACCTGTACAACCTCTCGCCCAACCTGCGGAAATGGCTCTGCCGGTTCGGCATTATGCTCAAACCCCGCCAGGTGGCACACCGCGGCGTGCGCGCGCTCTTTAACGGACGCAAACGCAAAGTGCCCGGCCTCATCAATCACTTCTTCATCTTCTGCTGCCTCCTGCTGCCGGGCTTTCTCGTGGATCTGGTCAAGAAAAAATTCGTTTAGGCTGTCGCCCCGGGGGCTCCGTGACAGTTCTTGTACTTCTTGCCACTGCCGCACGGACAGGGGTCGTTGCGCCCCACCTTTTTCTCCACGCGGATAGGCTGGCTGCCCTTGCCTCCCTGCGTCACCTGACGGCCACCACCGGCCACCTCCTGACGGCCCGTGGTCAGCTTCTTGGCATCCGACTGCGGCAACTGGGCTTCCCGCACCTGGTTCTGCGGCTCCTCAGCCACCGGGATGTGACCCTTGTTCAGGAACGAGACAATCTCCTGGCTGATGCGCACCAGCAACTGGTCGAACAGGTTGAAAGATTCCAACTTGTAAATCAACAGCGGATCCTTCTGCTCGTAAGAGGCGTTCTGCACGCTCTCCTTCAAGTCGTCCATCGCGCGAAGGTGCTCCTTCCAAGCGTTATCAATAACCGCCAGGGTGATGCTCTTCTCGAATGAGAGACCCACCTCACGGCCCTTCGTCTCATAACAACGGCGCAACGGCGCCACCACGTTGATGTTCTTGGTGCCGTCGGTGAACGGGATGGCGATGTTCTGGAAACGGTCGCCGTGCTCCAGGAACACGCGCTCCATCACCGGATAGGCCTGCTCGCACACCTGCGCTATCTTGTTTTTATAATGCTCATAAACAACAGGATACAACTGCTCAATGAGCTTGTTGGGACGCTCCTGCAGGAAATAGCCCTCCTCAAACGGCGACTCGATACCGAAGGTCTTGATCATCGTGATGTTGAAACCCTCGAAATCCTTGGCCTCCCAATAATCGGTGACGGTGGTCTCGCACACATCCTCAAACATCTGGGAAATGTCGATGGCCAGACGGTCGCCGAACAGGGCGTTGCGGCGCTTGCGGTAGATGGTGGAACGCTGCTTGTTCATCACGTCATCGTATTCGAGCAAACGCTTACGGATGCCGAAGTTGTTCTCCTCCACCTTCTTCTGGGCGCGCTCGATGGACTTGGAAATCATACTGTGCTGGATGACGTCGCCGTCCTGGTGGCCCAGCTGGTCCATCACTTTGGCGATACGGTCGGAGCCGAACAAACGCATCAGGTCGTCTTCGAGGGAGACGAAGAACTGGGAGCTGCCGGGGTCGCCCTGACGGCCGGAACGGCCGCGCAACTGGCGGTCCACACGACGGGAATCGTGGCGCTCGGTGCCGATGATGGCCAAACCGCCCTTCTCTCTCACCACCGGGGTGAGCTTGATATCGGTACCACGGCCGGCCATATTGGTGGCGATGGTGACCGTGCCCTCGCGGCCGGCTTCTGCTACAATGTCAGCCTCCTTCTTGTGCAGCTTGGCATTCAACACGTTGTGCTGGATGCGACGCGCGGAGAGGATACGCGACAGCAACTCGGAGGTCTCCACGGAGGTGGTACCCACCAGCACGGGACGACCCTCCTCGTGGAGGCGTATGATTTCGTTCACCACTGCGGCGTATTTCTCGCGCTTGGTCTTATATACCAAGTCGTCGGCATCGATACGGATGACAGGCTTGTTGGTGGGAATCACCACCACATCAAGCTTGTAGATGTTCCAGAACTCGCTGGCTTCCGTCTCAGCGGTACCGGTCATACCGGCCAGCTTCTTGTACATACGGAAGTAGTTCTGCAAGGTGATGGTGGCGTAGGTCTGGGTGGCGGCCTCCACCTTGACGTTCTCCTTGGCCTCGATGGCCTGGTGCAAGCCGTCGGAGTAGCGGCGGCCCTCCATAATACGGCCCGTCTGCTCATCCACGATTTTCACTTTGTTGTCAATGATGACATACTCCACATCCTTGGCGAACATCGTGTAAGCCTTGAGCAGCTGGTGCACGGTGTGGATACGATCGGAGGCGATGGCGAAGTTGGTGTAGATTTCCTCCTTCTTGGCAGCCTTCTCCTTCGGGTCGAGGTTCTGTTTTTCCAGTTCGGCAATCTCGGCACCCACATCCGGCATAATGAACATCTTCTGCTCATTGGTGTCCTTGCTGATGAGGTCGATACCCTTTTCCATAATATCGACTGTGTTCTGTTTCTCTTCGATGACGAAGTAGAGTTCATCGTCGATAAGGGGCATATTGCGGTTCTGGTCCTGCATAAAGAAGGCCTCGGTGCGTTGGAGCACCTGTTTCATACCGGGTTCGCTGAGGAACTTGATGAGGGCGGTGTTCTTGGGCAGACCGCGGTGGGCACGCAGCAGCAGCATTGCGCTCTCGTCCTGCGGCTTCGGATCGGGGTTCTCGGCCAGCATCTTCTTGGCCTTGGTCAATATCTCGGCCACATAAACGCGCTGTGCCTCGTAGAGGCGTTGCACGATGGGCTTGTACTTGTCGAAGTCCTGCTGGTCGCCTTTGGGTGTGGGACCGGAAATGATCAACGGGGTACGGGCGTCGTCAATGAGCACGGAGTCCACCTCATCGACGATGGCGTAGTTGTGGGGGCGCTGCACGAGCTCGCCGAGGTTGCGTGCCATATTGTCACGCAGATAGTCGAAACCGAACTCGTTGTTGGTGCCGTAGGTGATGTCGGCATTGTAGGCGCGGCGGCGCTCGTCGGAGTTGGGCTCGTGCTTGTCGATGCAATCCACCGAGAGTCCCAGGAACTCGTAGAGGCGGCCCATCCACTCGGAGTCACGCTTGGCGAGGTAGTCGTTGACGGTGACCACGTGGACGCCCTTGCCGGGGAGGGCGTTAAGATAGACAGGCAGGGTAGCCACGAGGGTTTTACCCTCACCCGTGGCCATCTCGGCGATCTTGCCGTTGTGGAGCACCATACCGCCGATGAGCTGCACGTCATAATGGCACATATCCCAGGTAATCATATTGCCGCCTGCCGACCAGGAGTTGCGGTAGCGGGCCACGTCGCCGTCAATTTCGATGCCGTCGTGCGTGGCCGCCAGGTCGCGGTCCATTTCGGTGGCTGTCACCTCCAGCACCTCGTTGTCCTTGAACCGACGCGCCGTCTCCTTCATCACGGAGAAGGCCTCCGGCAAGATGTCGTTCAGCACATCCTGGGTGGTCTTATAGACCTTGTCCTCCAACTTCTCCACCTCTTTGTAGAGTTCTTGCTTCTCCTCGATGGGCAAGTCGTAGTTGGCGTCAAGATAATCGCGAATTTCTTTCAAACGGTCCTCCTCCGTGGCAGTTGCCTGGCGGATGGTTTCGCGAAATTCGACGGTCTTATGCCGCAAATCGTCCAAGGAAAGGTTTTTGATTTTCTCGTAGGTTTCCAGCGTCTTGCGGAGCAAGGGCTGCAACTCTTTCATATCGCGGTCGGCCTTGGTGCCGAACAGTTTTGTCAGAAAATTTGCCATATAAAGTGTTCGTTTTTAAAAACGGCAAAGATACAAAAATTGTGCCAAAGACGGGACGACGGAATTGAGACACGGTATGGGATGTGATTTTCTTGTAAAAAGAATCAACCAAGATAATCTCTACGGCAAATTAATCAATCCTTTTACTTGATCGATGAAATGCCGTGCAGGAAGTAAAACCATATCAATATCCTCTTTGCTGAAATCATAAAGGTCACTGTAATCGCCTTTTGTGCGCCAGTTGAGGAGCTTTGAATATACCCGAAAATCGTCTATGCTTAATTCTCCTGTTCTGACAACATTTTCGGAAAATTGTCCTATGATTCCTGCATGTGATTTTGCGTTTATATGTCTATGCAATAGAATAGCGGATGCAGCGTAAAAGCACGCATAGTACAGCCTGTTAACAACAGAATTCCATTGTGCTGCCTCATACAAAATCTGCGCTGCCTGGTATGTTTCTTCTGCTTTTTCCAATCTATAACGGACAAAAGCAGTCCAGTCTTCTTCGTATTCGTTCATAATCTTATGGCTTCTTTTTGGACACTATGATAAAATGGCGTAACGCTGTGACGTCCGTGCCAATCTGACTTGCCATATGCGAAAAGTTGGATAACCTGGCCTGTCGCCACCATCAATTCACAGATATGGTCGATGAAACGTCCTTCTTCCTGTACAGACAACCTGTCGTCGGGGGTAAGGACAAGGACATCCCAATCCGAATCCGCTCGCGCAGTTCCCCTTGCGCGAGATCCGTAAAGCCAAACCTCTGCCTTTGGATTCATTTCCAAAACATTGGTTTTGATTTTTTCTTTCATTGTCTCTATATTCACTGCTCTACCTTATTGATTGACGTGGCAAAAATACAATTTTTCTTTCCTTAAAACATCAAGACGCAAAAATTTGCGTCTCTACCTCGTCAATATTTAAGGCTATAATATAGAATTTGACCCGGAAAACATAATCTACTATGACAAGTGTTAATCTGTAATAATCAATAAAACTACGGGTCAACTCCCATATCTTCGCCATAAATTTTATCGCAATTACGACTATTGTTAAAATAAAAGACTCGACAAGAGTACAAAAATCACTCAAATATTATTACTATAAAAAATGTATCTTTACACCCTTGAACTATTTTCGTTTATGAAAAAGTTAAATACCACTATATTATTGTTGATGAGCTTGTTCTGCGCAATGGGACAAAACTACCCGAAGCAAAAGGTTTGGCAGAATACGGTTCGTGACTATAAGTCCAGTCTGGTCTTCAATGCGGCCCGTACCTCGTTCTCCATTTCTCCTTCGGGTGAAATCTGGATGAGCGACTACTATCGCCTGTGGCACACTAACGGATTGTCGTCCAATTGGAAGGAAGTGCTGCACCCTTACAAATATGCTATGGATTTCAGCTATGTGGCTTGCCCCGACACCAACACCGTGCTCGTCTTTGGCAGAATATTTGATCCATCAGACTCTGCATCCCGCTACAACAAGTATATGCGTTCCACGGATGGTGGCAATAATTGGGATTTCCTTCCTATGCCATACCGGATGGAAAAAGAAAAAATATGGGTTAAAGGACATTCCAGTGGACAGGTTTGGCTCAGCATTGACAGCATTCTTTACTACTCGTCTGACAAAGGCCTACATTTTCGGGAGATAGCCACTATATCTGGCACTCCTTTTAAATTCGATATGAATGATGACGGATTGCAGGGCATAGGAGAGTGCAAGCGGAAAGACACTGCAGGTTTTTCAAGGTATTTCCTGATTATTACCCGTGACAACTGGGCTCATTTTATGATGATTCCAACCCCATACGATCAACACCCCGAAATCAAGAGTAAATATCTCTATTCATTCGCAATTTGTCATTCCACGCTTATGGTTAAGCAGGCTGACCGATATTTCCGGACTTCCATTGACACTATTGATTGGCAGGAAATCCCGTTGAATATCCGCGACATTGCGGTGGACCGAGAAAGTGGTGAATGGGTGATTGTCACTCGGGAAAACCTGTTGTTTAGAAGTGCTGATTTAGTCACTTTCGACACTGTGAACACCTTTGGTCCCTGTTGTTTAACCGTGTTAAAATATGCAAACAAGCACGCTGTTTATGGTATGTCTTCTCAAAAAGTAATCGGAATATTCTCACAAGGGATTATTGATAGTCTCTATTGCTACACACCCGATGGTTTGACGGCTTGTGGTTTTTATAGAGAAGACATACCCCCTGTACCACGAAGCATTTATTTCAAAGGCAAAATCGTGGAGCAAGAACTTGTGGATGGCAACACCCGGGTGGCCCTGGCAAGTGACAACGATGTTATTCTTTATGACAAAAAGAAGAAAAAATGGTACAGACATTTGAAGACTCCATTTCTTATTGAAGACATCCAAATTTGCAAGGGTGAACTTTCCGGCAATCTGTTGCTTTCCGACGGGGCGCGACAATATCTCGTGGCTTTGGACACCCCGACCATAACACCATTCCATTATGAGCGGCCTTTGGACGACTTCCTGAAAAGTCCTGTCAAGTCTGTTGATATTGTCTATAAGTTTTTCCCTTGTGATGGAAAACGTTACGAAGAGCGCGTGCTTTATAATCTCAACGGCAATTCTTTCTATGTCAAGAAGTATTCGTTGCGGAAAAATCAAAATGACTTTGTCAAAGAATTCCCTGCCGAATGGCTCTACAAACAATTGGAAACTTTCAATTTACGCTATGACGCACCCGTGAAAAAGGGAGATTTTGGATTTACACAAGACGATTATGATTCTCTCCGGCGTTTTATGTTTTCAAGTTCGAGAGGGGCTTTAAATTACCTTGGTGACAGTGTTACAGTTGAACGTGTCTTGGGTATCCTTCCTCAACTTAACGACAGTGTTTGGACAGACATCATCCATAGTTACTGGAGTGGTAGATGTACCTCCTCCAGCACCCTCGAGATAACTTTCCAAAACAAGGCTGGTAAATCGCTTGTCATCCGCAACCGCAACGACGCTTGTGGCTATGGTTTTTTTCCATACAGGACACCTTTCCAAGTTCAATGCGGAGATAAAGTGTTTCCCTGTGCGAGTGTTCCTTTTATGCAGTCTGTCAGTGAAATTATGCCTCCATCTATGGTGGACCGCAACTTCTCACATTTCAATCTGTTGATGAAAGCTTGTCGCTATGTATTGATGCACCGGGAGATGTACGGTATTTAGGAACGCTCCCTTTAGCCGCCTGTCACCCGACACTCAACCTCTTTACATCCTCCACAAATACGCGTACGTCCTCCTCCGTGGTGTCCCAACTGGTCACCAAGCGGATTTCATTCTCGTTTTCGTCCCAAATGTAGAAGAAATATTTCTCCAACAGTTTGTCGATGAGTGCTTTCGGCATCTTAAGCAGCAGGATGTTGGCGTTGGTGCTCTGGGTGAAGGTATTGTAGCCGGCCTCCACGATGCCCTGGCGGAGCAGTTGCGCCATCGCGTTGGCGTGGGCGGCGTTCTCCCGCCAGATGCCCTCTTCCAGATAGGGTATCAGCTGGCAGCCCACATAGCGCATCTTGGAGTAGAGCTGGGCACGCTGCTTGCGGATGTATTTCAAATTCTCGGCCAGCTCGGGACGGAAGGCAACCACCGCCTCGCACATCAGCAGCCCGTTCTTGGTGCCGCCGAAGCTGAGGATATCCACCCCGCAATCGACCGTCATCTCCTTGAAGCTCTTGCCCAAGGCGACGGCGGCGTTGGCCAGACGGGCCCCGTCCAAATGCAGGTACATCCCATACTGGTGGATATAGTCGGCGATGGCTTTGATCTCCTCGCAGGTATAGACAGTGCCCAACTCGGTGCACTGGGAGATATAGACCGCCTTGGGCTGCGAATGGTGCTCGAACCCCCAGTTGATGAGGCGCGGGGCGATGAGCTCCGGCGTCAACTTGCCGTCGGGCGTCTCAATCTCGCGCAGGGCGGCGTGCGTCATAAACTCGGGCGCGCCGCACTCGTCCACGGCAATGTGGGCGGTCTTGGCACACAAGATGGAGTGGAACGACTGCACACAGGCGCTCAAGGCCACGATGTTGGCCCCCGTGCCGTTGAAGACAAAATAGGGCTCGGCGCTCTCGCCGAAGTGCTGCTTGATCAGCTGCTTGGCACGCGCTGTGTAGGTGTCGTCACCGTATGCAATCTGATGGTCGGCGTTGGCCGCCTCGATGGCTTTCAATACGGCGGGATGGATTCCCGAATGGTTGTCGCTTCCGAAACTGCGCATAGCTTAATTCTCTTTTTTCTTGGTGATTTTGCAACCCACGGTGGCAAAGAAAAGGATGTAGGCATAGCTCACGAAGAGAATCGCGTAGGCCACGTGCCGGTTGGCAGCATCGGCAATCTTGCCATAAATCAGAGGCATCACGGCACCGCCGGCAATGGCCATAATCAACAGGGCCGAGCCAAATTCGGTGTGCTCGCCCAAATCGTGGATGGAGAGCGGCCAGATGGCGGGCCACATAATGGCGTGCGCGAAACTGAGGCAGATGATGGCCCCGATGGAGAAGATGCCCGTGGTACACAAAGCTACAATGACCAGCAACACCGACAGACAGAGTTGTATGATGAGCGCGTTGCGCTGGGAGATGAACTTCGGCACAAAGATGATGCCACAGAAATAGCCGATCAGCAGCGCAATAAGGGCGTACACGCCAAAATAGTGCGACACATTCGTCGGGATATTGTAGTAGTTGCCGTACGGTATCAGCGTGTCGATGGCGATGACCTCAGCACCCACGTAGAAGAAGATGGCGAGGATGCCCAGCCAAAGATAGGGATAGTCGAAGATGCTGCTCTTCTTCTCCCCTTTTTGGCTCTCTTCGAGCTGGATTTCGGGAAGATGGGCCAACTTCACAAATATCACCAGGGCAATCAGCACCGCAGTCATAATGATGTAGGGCAGGATGACGCCGTTGGAGAGTTGCTGGAGCAGGGCCTCTTTCTCCGGACCGTCCGGGGTGACGCCGATTTGCTCAAACAGGTGCTCCTTACCGGAGAAGAGGGCTGTGTAAAGCAGCAGGATTCCGATCATACCGGCGAGTTTGTTGCAGACGCCCATAATGCTCATTCGGCGGGCGGCCGACTCCACAGGACCCAGCACGGTGACGTAGGGGTTGCTGGCCGTCTGCAGGAACGAGAGTCCGCTGCCTTGCAGGAACAAGCCTAGCAAGAAAAGCGGGTAGCTGCGCGTCATCGCGCCCGGCACAAACATAATGCAACCGATGGCCATAATGATGAGGCCCAGCGCCATTCCGTTGCCATAGCCGGTCCTCTTCAACACATAGGAAGAGGGTATCGACATCACAAAATAGGCGATATAGAAGGCGAAGGTCACCAAATAGCCCTGCACCTGCGTGGTAAGTTCGCAGGAGGCGGTCATATAAGGGATGAGTATGTTGTTGATCCACGTCACGAAGCCGAACACGAAGAACAGGGCTCCGATGACGAACATACTGTAGGCAGTACTTCTTTTTTTCTCTGTCATATTGGGATTCTTTATTTGATTACTTTCATCAATTCGGCCTTTTTGGCATCATACTCTTCCTGGGTGATAATCTGGAGGTCGAGTTTCTCCTTCCATCTTTTCAACTCCTCGAGAGCGGCGGCGGAAGCGGCATCGGAGGGGTCGGTTTTGGTGACAATCTCGTGGGTGGCCAGCGCCTCCTCGAAATTGATACAGGCCAGACCGCCGCGGTTGAGCACAAGGTATATCTTGCATCCACTGGTTTTCCGGTTAAAGGGGTCCACGGGCACGCACTGGATTCTCTTGATGGTGGCCACACCACCGGCACGGTTCTCCACACGCTCATACACCTCCCGGTTGGCGGCACTGGTGGAGGCATTGGTGCTTTCGTCCTCTGCCAACGAGCCGAGCACGCTGCCCGTCACATCCTTGAAATAGACATAGTACTTGCCGCTGGTGGGATAACCATAGGTGATGGTGGAACCCTTGGTGTAGGTCACCCCGTTGGAAGCCACATAGGCGGAGATGTCGTCACCGCCCACACGCCCGGTCAGCTCCTTGGCCGATTTTTGATTGACAAGATCCTGATAGGTCACCGTCTGGGCAAACAGCCCGACCGTTATGATAATCAGAGAGAAAAGAGAGAACAGTTTTTTCATTTTTTAAGCATTTTTAAGATTCTGAATAGCAATTTCTGGGTCTTCGGCTTTGAACACGGCGTTGCCCGCCACCACGGCGTCGGCGCCGGCGCTGACGATGTCGGCGATATTGTCCTGGCACACGCCGCCGTCCACCTCGATGAGGGCTTCCGAGTCGTTGCGCTCAATCATCTCGCGCAGCTCGCTGATTTTGTGCAGGGCGCGTTTGATGAACTTCTGGCCTCCGAAGCCGGGGTTCACCGACATTATGAGCACCAGGTTCACATCGTTGATGATGTCTTCGAGGCCGGCCACGGGCGTGTGCGGATTAAGGGCCACGCCGGCCAGCATCCCCTCCTCCTTGATCTGGCAAATGGTGCGGTGCAGATGGGTGCTGGCCTCCCAGTGTACGGTCAGCAAATCGGCACCCACCTCCTTGAAGGTGTGGATGTAACGCTCCGGCTGCACAATCATCAGATGCACGTCGAGCGGCTTCTCGGAGAGCTGGCGCACTCTTTTGATGACCGGCATCCCGAAGGAAATGTTCGGCACAAACACGCCATCCATCACGTCAAGATGGATCCAGTCGGCCTGTGAACGGTTCAACATTTGCACATCTTTTTCCAGATTTCCGAAATCGGCGGATAACAAAGAAGGGGCTACTATAGGTTTCATATCGTGTAACTAAAAAACGGCGGCAAAAATACAAATTTACATTAACATATTCGTTGCCCGCTCGACAGCGGCCACGAGGGCGTCCACCTCCTCGCGGGTGTTGTAGAGGGCGAAGGAGGCCCGCACCGTGCCGGGAATGCCGAAGCGGTCCATAATGGGCTGGGTGCAATGATGGCCCGTGCGCACCGCCACCCCCTGGTGGTCGAGCAGCACGCCGACATCATACGGGTGAAGATTTCCTATCAGGAAAGAGATTACCGCAGCCTTGTGCGGGGCGCGTCCGTAAATGCGCAACCCGTTGATTTGTTGCAATTTTTCTGTGGCATATTGCAGAAGTTCCTCCTCGTGGCGGGCGATGTTTTGTATGCCAATCTGCTGCATATACTCGATGGCCGTACGCAGACCGATGGCATCGCCCACCGCCGGCGTGCCCGCCTCAAACTTGAAGGGCAACTCGTTGTAGGTGGTCTTCTCAAAGGTCACCGTGCTGATCATCTCTCCCCCACCCTGATAGGGTTTCATCTGGTTGAGCCACGCCTCCTTGCCGTACATCACGCCGATGCCCATCGGGCCGTACATCTTGTGGCCAGAGAAGCAATAGAAGTCGCAGTCGAGGGCCTGCACATCCACGGGCTGGTGGGCCACTGCCTGCGCGCCGTCCAGCATCACGGGCACACTGTGCGCGTGGGCAATGCGGATGATCTCCGCCACAGGGTTACAGGTGCCGAGCGTGTTGGAGACGTGCGTCACGGCCACTATCTTCGTGCGCGGGGTTATCAACGATTCCAGCTGGTCAAGGCACAGTACCCCGTCGTCATCGAAGGGGAGCACCTTGAGCTTCGCGCCGCGCTCTTCGCACAGGAACTGCCAAGGCACGATGTTGGAGTGGTGCTCCATCGCGGAGATGATAATCTCGTCGCCCTCCCCGATGAAGGTGCGCCCGAAGCAGCTGGCCACGAGGTTGATGGACTCTGTGGCACCCCGCGTGAAGATCACCTCGTAGTCGTGCGCGGCATTGATAAACTGCTGCACGCAACGGCGCGCCTTCTCGAACTCCTCGGTCGCCTGCTGGCTCAAACAGTGCACCCCGCGGTGGATGTTGCTGTTGATGGTCTCGTAATAGCGCTTCATCGCGTCAATCACCACCTGCGGCTTCTGCGTGGTGGCCGCATTGTCCAAATACACAAGCGGTTTCTTATATACTTGTTGTTCCAATATGGGAAAATCCTCTCTATTCATATTCTATATTATTCAAGTGAAAAAATGTTAATTGCGGCTCAATCCTCCTCCTCCGGATTCTCTTCTTCGCTGTCGGTGTCGCCCACCTGCTCCGTTTGCGTCTTCCATTGGCGAACCTCCAGATAGTACAGCACGATGATGAGGACCGTCCAGAGAATGGAGTCCCACGTGGAGCGCATCAGCCCGCCAATCACGAAGTTCTGCACGCAAAAGAGGGCCATCTGCCCCACAATGTAGAGGTGCAACCCGATGGGCTTGAGCTTCCAGAGCATTATGAGCGCCCCCGCGAAGATGGCGATTTCCGCTATCAGCAGCAGCCCGTACTGCCAACTCTGGATGGAAAGGTACAGGTCAAGCACCTGTCGGTATTGCTCGTTGTTGAACATCGGCATATTCCGCATCACCTCCATCGACTGCTGCATCACCTGCGGGAAAAACATATATATAAGATAGGTAAAGATGGATGCGCCGGCGTTGACCATCGTGCAAATGGCCAAAAACCAAAGCAGGAAACTGCGTTTGGGCTGGGCGGTGGGGTCGTTGTCATATATTTCCATAATCCGTAATAATATAATATTGAGTGGTTTGGGAATCTATTTTGAATTTTTCGCTGGAACGCAGGCCCACAAGCCAAAGAATGTCGTCGCCGTGGCAAAGGAGTTGCACCCGCTGCTTGGCGAAACGGTCGATTTTATGGTCGGTGAAGAAATCGCTGACCTTCTGCCGGCCGCGCGCACCGAGCGGATAGAAGGCGTCGCCCTCCCGCCAATGGCGCAACACCAGGGGAAACCTCAGCTTCTCCGCTGGAATGTATAAGGTGTGGTTGTCGGTGCCAAAACGGGAACCCGGGCCCCACGTCGCACACTCCACCCGGAAACGGCATCGCAAGGCGTCCAGGTCCTGGAAAACCTCTTCGTTGTCAACCTCTTCCCGATGGGACTGGATGAGATACTCGTCACGGTTGACCACCAAGGTGTGCGTGGGCGAAAAGTACTGCCGCCCCGACTGGGAATTGCGCCCCAACTGCTCGACGATGGCATACGGAAAACCGAAATCTTTCAATATCTCATACAGGAGAAGTTCCCTGTCAGGGTCGCTTTCCAGCAAGTTTTTCTTCAATACATATCCATCTTTTGTGCAAGAAAGACATTGTTTCTTGCAGTTTTCAATATGTTTTTGGTAAAAATGATATTGTTTTTGGAAGATGGTCCGGTTTTTGGCAAACGTGTCCAGCAGGGCCGGATTGATCTGTTCCAGTTCGGGGATGACTTTATGGCGGACGCGGTTGCGAGGGATGGTGACATCGGCGTTGGTGCAGTCCACAGCGTATGCCAGCTGATGGGCAGCGGCGTAGTCGCGTATTTCGCGGGCGGTGAAGGCGAGCATCGGGCGGATGATGCGACCGTTGCGCGCCGGGATAGCCGTGAGTCCCTTCAGCCCCGTGCCGCGGCAGAGGTTCAGCAGCACCGTCTCGGCCGCGTCGTTGGCGTGGTGCGCCGTGACGATGTAGTCAAAATCCTCCCCTATTTTCGCAAACCAGTCGTAGCGCAGCTGGCGGGCCATCATCTCCACCGAAAGCCCGGAACCCTGTTGCAGGGCCAGCGTGTCAAACTCCTCGATGAAGAGAGGCACATCCCATTGCTGGGCCAGGGCGCGTACCAGCTCCATATCGCGGTCGGAGTCGGCGCCGCGCAGGTGGAAGTTGCAGTGGGCGATGGCAAAGTCGAGCCCCGCCTCGCGGAACAAGAGGGCCATCACGCAGGAGTCGGCGCCCCCGCTCACAGCGAGCAGGTAGCGATACTGGCCGGGCGCGCCCACCAGCCGCTCCATTTCCCTGCCAAACCGCTGCATCATAAGGCAAAATCGGTTTTGCGTCCCACTTTGAAATAACGCTTGATTTCCATCTGCATATACTCGAAGCCTCCGAAAGGAATGGCTTTGGGCTCCTCGCCCTTTTTCATCATCACCATACCGGCAGAGATGTCCTGCACGTAGGGGTTGATGTCGGCGGTAATGACCGGCTCCATCCGGTAGGTGCGGATGTCCACCTGGTCGTAATTGTTATAGACCTCCTCGTAGAGGATGTTGTTCTCCTCGCAGAAGGCCTGGAGCTGCGGGATGCAGTCGTCCCACGGCTCGGGTTTTTCAAAGGTGTTGTAGAAGAAGACCACCGCGCTGTAGTCGGGGATGGAATCGATGATTTCGGTGTATTCGAAGCGCCCCTCCTCGTTGACGATGAAACGGTCGGCGAAACTGAGGGTACGGTGGTATTTTTCCGGGTTGGCAATGAACTCCTGTTTGGTGACGCCACTCAGCGAGCGGGTCCACTCATACTCCTTAAAGGTCACGAAGGAGCCGTCGGCCTGGCGGTAGGTGATCCACTTCTCCGTCTCGAGGAGATCTTTGTGCTGGTTGGTGATCTCCAGGGCGACGGGCAGCACGTCGAGGATGCGCTGCGTGCCGTAGCCAGAGGTGACGGCCAGGTACATCCACTCGCGCGACTGCGACTGGAGGAGCCACAGCTCGCGCCCCTCGGGCAGGCGCTCCAGACAGCGCACGCCCCACTCCTGGGGCAAATCGATGGCCGCCGTGACCGGATGCCCGGCATAAATCTCGGCTTTCCGGAGAAAGGATTCGCAGAACTCCTCCGTCAAAGGATAGAGCGTGGTCTTGTCCAACACATTCACGGCCAAGGTGTCCTGGATGATGGTGATGGGATAGTCGTAAACCACATCCTCCTTCTCTTCGGTTTTCTTTTTCTTACAAGAAACCACGAGAAGGCAAAGTGCTGTCAACAACAGGCAAATGCGCTTTCCATTCATAGGTCAAAAGGTTTTTTTATCAGCGGCAAAAGTACAAAAAAAAGTGTATTTTTGCCGCCGGAATTCGTGGACAGATTTGTAATGATTGCAACCACAGAAAAAAATGCTAAACCCATTTCCAATCTCCCCCTCGTTTTCCGTGTAATTTATTTATTTTTAATAACTTAAAACGTTAGTTATGAGCTATCTATTCACATCTGAATCAGTATCTGAAGGACACCCTGACAAACTGTGTGATCAAATTTCAGACGCTTTGCTGGACGCTTTCCTCGCGAAAGATCCTGAATCCAAAGTGGCTTGCGAAACATTGGTGACCACCGGACTGGTGGTCTGCTCCGGAGAGGTCAACACCTCCGCTTACGTGGACGTGGATGCCATCGTGCGTGGCGTCATCGAAAAGGTGGGCTACACCAAGAGCGAGTACCAATTCGACAGCAAGTCGTGCGGTATTATCTCCACCATTCACGGCCAATCGGGCGACATCAACCAGGGCGTGGTGCGCAAGGAACAGAAGGACCAGGGCGCGGGCGACCAAGGGATGATGTTCGGCTATGCCTGCGACGAGATGGACAACTATATGCCGCTCACCATCGAGCTGGCCCATCGCCTGGTGCAGGAACTCGCTGCCATCCGCAAGGAGGGCAAGAAGATGAAGTATCTCCGCCCCGACTCCAAATCGCAGGTCACCGTACAGTACTCCGACGACAACATCCCCGAGAAAATCGACACCATCGTGGTCTCCACCCAGCACGATGAATTCGACGAGGAGAAGAAGATGCAGGACATCATCAAAAAGGACATCCGGGAAATCCTGATACCCAGGGTTATCCGCAGCTGCCCGAAAAACATCCAGAAGCTGTTCAAGGACTTCGACTATGACAACAAGCTCTACGTCAACCCGACGGGCAAGTTCGTCATCGGCGGACCGCACGGCGACACGGGCCTCACAGGCCGCAAGATCATCGTGGACACCTACGGTGGACACGGTGCGCACGGTGGCGGCGCCTTCTCCGGCAAGGATCCCTCCAAGGTGGACCGTTCTGCCGCCTACGCCGCCCGCCACATCGCCAAGAATATGGTGGCTGCCGGCCTCTGCCGCCAAGTGCTGGTGCAGGTGGCCTACGCCATTGGCAAGGCACAACCCGTGGGCCTCTATGTCAACACCTACGGCACCGCCACAATCGATATGCACGACGGCAAGATCGCAGAAAAAATCCAGAAGATTTTCGATATGACGCCCTATGGCATCATCAAGCGGTTCAACCTCAAAAAACCCATCTACCAACCCACGGCCACGTACGGTCACTTTGGCCGCGAACTCCCCGACGCAAAGGTGGAAGGTATCAAGGTCTCCTTCTTCCCGTGGGAGAAGTTGGACTATGTGGAGAAAATCAAAAAAGCTTTTAACCTTTAATATAATATAGTATGAAGATAGCGCACGTTTTTCCCGGCCAGGGCGCACAGTTTTCTGGTATGGGTAAAGATTTGCACGACCAGTATCCACTTGCGCAACAGTTGTTTGCGCAGGCGGATGCCATTTTGGGATTTCCTCTGTCGGAGATTATGTTCACCGGCAGTGAGGAGGAACTGAAGCAGACCCGCGTCACCCAGCCGGCGGTGTTTCTGCACGCCTACGTGGCGCACCGCTGTCTGGCCGGTGAGCAACCGGATATGGTGGCGGGCCACTCTTTAGGCGAGCTTACCGCCCTGGTGGTCAACGGGTGTCTCTCCTTCGAGGAGGGGCTGACCTTGGTGTCGAAACGCGCCCACGCGATGCAGCGCGCCTGCGAGCGACAGGCGTCCGGGATGGTGGCAGTGCTGAAGTTCGACGACAAGGTTACCGAAGAGGTGTGTGCCTCCGTCGCCGACGACGTGGTGGTGCCCGCCAACTACAACAGTCCGCAGCAGCTGGTCATCTCCGGCAGCCTTACGGGGCTGGAGAAGGCGCAGGAAAGGCTGCGCGAGGCCGGTGCCAAGCGGCTGCTGCCGCTCAACGTGGGAGGGGCGTTCCACTCGCCGCTGATGCTGCCCGCCCAGGAGGAACTGGCCGAGGCCATCCGCCAGTGCCACTTCCGGCAACCCTCCTGCCCCGTCTATCAGAACGCCACCGCCACGGCTTCCACCGACCCGGAGACCATCCAGCAAAACCTGCTCGTGCAGCTCACCAGCCCCGTGCGCTGGACTCAGTCGGTGCAGCAGATGATTGCCGACGGCGCCGGCCGCTTCGTTGAGTTCGGCCCCGGCAACGCCCTGCAGGGACTCGTCCGCCGCATCAACGGCGAGGTGGAAGTGATGGGGTGCAACACCAACGATTAACCCACAACCGTTTTCAACACGTTGTAGAGCCGTCATACTATGGCGGCTCCTTACACAACAATAAAATAGAGCCGCCACATTGTGACGGCTCTACTTTTTTGTGTTGTGGCGGCTCTACCACCTAAAAAAAACGGCCTCCCCTTCTGGGGAAGCCGTTTTGCTATGTTATATTATTGTAGAATCCAATTGGTGGGTTAGTCTTGTATGCAGCGGACGGACATAGCAGTACCCTTGTTAACGGAGGAGGAAGAGGCTACACCGTGGGATGCCGTATTATTAAGATACAAATAATAAGGAGTTGTAGCGTCTTGGGAACTCCACATATACATATAGGTTTGGAAGAGTGCATAATTGGGGCTGCCGCTGCCACTGACCAATTCTCCGGCATATTGCGGGCTGAATGTGGAGATGTTACTGGAATTATTCAGACTGGTATTCAACGTGTTCAACTCGCTGTAGGAAGGAACGTGCCAGCCACGCGGACAAGCACCACGAACCTGTCCGCCGCTATAGTTGGTGCTTCCATTTTTGGTAGCGGCTATCCAGTTATAGAGAAGACCATAAGAGGAGGCGTAGGTAGAATTACTGTTCGGGAAATAGTAGTAAGCGGTACTCGTAGAAAGGATGTTGCTCGTTTGTTTTGCAATGGGAGTATATTTGGAGCTATCACCCTCATAAAAACCTCCTTTACCATTCTCCCACTGGTCCATCGCATCGTCGTAGTGCGTAGCCTTAAGATTGCTCTTCATCCAGCACTGGGAACCGATTTTAACAGTATAATACGTATTGCCATCCTGATCGTGGAGGGTTCTGGCTGCACTACTATAACTGTTCTTGTTACAGTTGATTTTTGTTCTGACCACACGTTCTTCGCTATACGTGTAACCTGCAGCACTTCTTGCCCAAGCACGGACATAGTACTTTGTGTTAGATGAGAGCGGAGAATTAGTATAGCTTGTTCCGTTGACGGTGTATGTATTGCCTTGACCAATGGTAAAAGCGCCACCCGTAGTGTATCGAACCGTACCGAAGTTACCAGGAGAAGAACTGGAGTTTATGCCTGCTGAGGTGGCATTTGCATCAGAAATCGACATCGGGGAGGTGGAAAAGACAAAACCTTGCGAATAACATGCTTCACATCCACCGGATGTAGCAGAGGAACTTACAGTTTGGAATTCGCCTTTCATTCTCATCGTTGTATCGGTCACCTCTGAATTATAATAATAGGCGTTGGAATAATTATTACTCAAATACACATTAGGATAGTCGTGAGTGGTAAAGGTGGTAACAGTTCCATACACCGTGTCCAAAGCGTTGATGGCGTATGCTTTCACATAATACTTTGTGTTAATTGCACTTCTTAAAAGAGAATAGGAAAACGATCCCGTTGAAGTACCACTCACCGTTACCTTATAACAAGAAGATGTGTTCAACTTGGGATTACTAACTGAAGAACTGTATACGAATCCTTTTTCTGTGATGACGGGTGTGCCGGCATTGCTGAGGTTACCTGTCAAATTGAAATACATACTGGTCTTGTTGTCACCTTGGTATGTTACACCTGTTGTAGAGACACTCGCTTTGGTGCCCAATTGGAAATAGTAGTAACCATCGCTACCCTGGCTGTCAGTATCGTAGGAACGGGCATAGTATGTACCCGTGTAACCCGGCACAGTTTGATCCACGCGGGCATACACACGATACTTCGTGCCAGCAGTTAGTCCTGTGAAGTTATAGGAATATTGTCCCGTACCAGAACCTGACACCGTACCGCTCGTTACGCCATTCCAGTTTCCAGAACTGTTCTGGGCCTCGAGCCAGAGCACTCTGTTGTTTATGGTCACGTCGCTGCTGCCAGCGGTCACCGTTGCGTAAAGCGTGATGGAAGTGTTTGTCTTGTTAGAGTAAGTTTTTTGAATAGCCACCTTAGCTGGCTTGCTGGTGGCGAAACTCTTTGCCTCGCCATACTGAGTACCGTTGGCATTGGTAGCGTATGCACGATACCAATAAGTGGTACCCCTGGTAAGACCGGTAAGGGAAGCGGTAAAGTTACCCTCTGCCACCGTCACTGTCTTCCTGCTGTTGGCAATGGTGGGAGTAGTGGTCGTGCCTTCAGGAGCATAGCAAATACCCATTTGCGTCACGGAAGAGGAATTGAAAGTGGTATTGATACCGTCAGTGAAAACGGTTCCCTCCACAGTGGCACTGGTATACTTTATGTCGCTTGAAGATCCCGTGCCCACAGAAGGCGGTGTGGCACCCTTCACGCAACGCACAGAAGTTCCATTGTTGACATTAAATGAAATGGTATAAAAATCAGAATGGTCATATCTTAAAACGTAACAATAACCGTTGCTTGCCCTGAATACGGAAGACACACCTTGCTCACTAGAAGAGGTGTTATAATAACCTGTCGGCCAAGCGTTGAATCCGGAAGCGTTGTTGCCTTGTCCGTTACCCACATTGCAAGTAGTGGAACTTGTATTCCATCCCGATGTGGAAGCCATTGCCTTGGCGATGGCGCTGGAATTACCATTACATTGATATGAACTCTGACTCTGCAAATAAGTTCTAAGTGTGTTAAACTCTTCGGCTGAAGGCACGTGCCAGCCGGTGGGACAGACGCCCTGCAGATTGCCGGTGGAGGTCATATTACGGGTAACAGTGGCATAATTGTAGAGACGGCCATAGTCGGAGTTATAGGTTGCAGGAGAAGAATAGGTGATGGAGCCGTTGCCGGGATAGGTGGTGCTACGCAGGTTCTGCGCCGTCCAGCATTGTGTACCAATCTGCACTGTAGAATAGCTGTAACCGTTTTGGTCAGAAACCGAGGGGGTGCCAGGGCACTTCAAACCTTCGGCGGGAGTGGTAAAGGCCACAGCATCACTGAAAGACCAACCCTCGCTGTTTGCGGCATAAGCGCGAATGTAATAGGTTTTGTTGGCTTCCAAGGTGGACTTAGCGACACAGTTTGTGGCCACATTATCCGTGAACACCTGACCGCTGAGCAAATACACTAAAATCTCAAGAGGATTGTAAACCACACTGTCAGGGGTGCATATAATGTATCTTCCGGTGACAGCAGAGCTGCCCTGATTAACCACGTGAGCGGTCACAGACTTTAAGTAACTGGTCTCGGTGGAATTACCCACATTGTCAATCACCACTTTGGGCAACTTCGGGAAGGAGGCCGTAGTAGTGGCATTCTTCAAACAACGAACACCATAGAAATCACTCAATTCTTCAGAAGAATAACTCACTGTATTCGAAGTACTGGAAGTGTACCAATCGTTTTGGTTGGTGGACCATAATTCTGCATAATCTGGAGTATTCAAAACAAATGAGAAACCGGTGGTGTTGTTTTGACTGGGATTGTTTCCTACAGCGCAGGAACTTGAACTACTGGTCCAACCCACAGTGGAGGCCAAAGCCTTGCCTATAGCATTGGCATTACCACCGCACTGATACTCCGTCTTGCTGCCTACGTAATTGATAAGATCTTGGAACTCGGCGGTGCTGGGCACGTGCCAACCGGCAGGACAAATGCCTGTTATGCCGCTCGGATTGTCATTAACAGCTGAAGCTGTCTGACCACCCACCGCAGCCGGCCAGTTGTACGCCAAACCGACGCCTTCGACGGAGGAATTATATGAAGCAGTGGTGTAATAGGGCACAGTCGTGGAGACGGTGGTGCTGGACACGAGCGGCATATTGGTGGCCAAACGGGTGGTTTTCATATTTTCCTTCAACCAGCATTGGGAACCAATCATTATAGTATTATAGACGTTGCCGTCGATGTCGGTAACGGTGGCCAAACCCGGACAGGGTTGACCGTCCTCCACCGTATGGAAGGCCTTGGCCTCGCCGTAGGCTGTGTCAATATTATTGACTGCGAAAGCACGATAGTAGTATTGGGTGTTGGTGCTGAGACCGTGGATAGTGGCGCCCGACATTGTCTTGGGCAACGAAGGATTTCCTGTCCAGGAAGTCTTTGCAACAGCCGTACCATAAGTAACAGATGTGGAAGTGCCCACCACAAAACCGTATAGCGTGATAGGCATACCGCCATTGTCGGTAATCTTACCGCCCAAAATCCACGCATCGTTTTGCGTCACATTCTTCACACTGTCAATCGTCTCCACCGTGGGAGCGTTCACCGTGTTGTCCTCACCGTTCATATTATCGCGCAAACAACGGACACCATAGGTGGCAGTTGCAGAATTCCAACTTGTTGTATAACTCATTGACTGAGCAGTGTTGTACATCCACATATAGCCATTGGAAGACCACACTCTTCCTAAATTTGAAGATGAACCATTATTAGCGTTTGGAACAAAAGAGAAACCAGTAGTGTTGTTATTGTCCATTTGGTTACCGATAGCACACGCTGTACTACTTTCTATCCAATACAATGATGAACTTAAAGCTTTTGCCAAATGGGAATTAGTACCACCACATTTGTATTCTTCTTTAGTATTCAAATAATTTCTTAATTCTACCCAATCTTCATTCATTGGCAAACGCCAACCAGCAGGACAAATACCTTGAATTTTGCTGGCAACGTATGAAGAAGCAGAAGCACCTGCGGAAGCTGCCATGTAATTATACACATATCCCTTTACAGGAACGGTAGACGAACCACCGTCTGGGAGTTTATAAAATGGATCTGTAGATGAAGATGCGGTAGTTAACACAGTACCATTCGGCAACGTCTTGGTTCTCAAGTTTTCTCTCATCCAGCACTGGTTACCGATACGCACCGTGGAGTATGTGTTGCCCTCAATATCTGTCACAGTCGGGTTGTTCGGACAGGCCTCACCATCCTTTGGGGTAGTGAGTTGCTTGTTGAGGTCATTGATGCTGTCCAAAAGGTCGTCAATCTGGTCGTTGAGTTCGTTGAACTTGGCCAGGATATTGTTATACACTGTCTGCAAGTCGCAGAAGTTCACGGCCTGCTCACAGTCACCGGTGCCGGTGGAGGTGGAGAGATTGAGGGTACCATTGGAGCCCACATTGTTGAGCACGGAGGGCACTTCCAAACTACCTGTGACAGGCACCACATTGTCGCCTTCCAAAGTCACATCACCGGTAAAGGTCTTGTCACCGCCAACAGTTTCGTCTTCAGTCTTGGTCACATAGTTGCTCAAATTGGCAGTGGTGAGGTATTGACTCATATCGGGTTTGTGCTGGATGTACGCCTTGGAAGTGGCATCGGCCTCCTCCCAGTCGGCCTGCACCTGGGGTTCCACATCAGATGCGGTGATGAAACCCGGGTCATTGCTCAGGTCGCTTAAACTGGTAGGCACGGTGGGAATCGTCGGCTTGTGCAGGATATATGAAGCAGAAGAGTTGTCGGTCTCCTCCCAGTCGGCTTGCGCCTGTGCGGGGATATCGGAGAGCGTGATAAAGCCATCGTCGTTTATCAGATCGCTCGTCTTGCTGGGAATCGTCGGGGTGCCGGTCAAGTCGCTGTAGTTACCGCCGAGGGCAACAGGTGCGAAATCAGGTTTTCCAGAGATGCTATCCCAAGTAATCTTCACAAAACCGCCATTGGTCAAGAAGATGGTGTCGTGACTCATGCTCAGAATCTGGTATTCAGGAGCGGGAGTGGTGATTTCAATAGTCTGGTTGGTGCCTTGGTTGGCGGTGAAGGTACCCTTTACAGTACCGTCTTGTTTGATGGTCAATGTAGCGTCGTTCACCGTCGGAATCGTCGGCTTGTTGAGAATCTCAGCTTTGCCGGTGGTGGCGTTCCAGTCGGCGTTCACCTGCTCGGCAGGGATGGTGGGCGTGCCAGTCAAGTCGCTGTATTGGCCGCTGGTGGCCACCGTGGCAAGCGTCGGTTTGTTGAGAATCTCGGCCTTGCCGGAGGTGGCATTCCAGTCGGCATTCACCTGCTCGGCAGGGATGGTGGGTGTGCCAGTCAGGTCACTCCAGTCACCGCTGGTGGCCACGGGGGCGAGGGTCGGCTTGTTCTGGATATAAGCCTTGGAAGAGGTGTTGGTCTCTGTCCAGTTGGACTGCACCTGCTCGGCGGGGATGGTCGGGGTGCCGATCAGGTCACTGTATTGACCGGTTGTGGCCACCGTGGCAAGATTCGGTTTGTTGAGAATGGCTGAAACACCTGTGGTGGCGTTCCAGTCAACAGGCACTTGCGTCACATCACCGCTGGTGGTGGGGATAGGATAGTTGTGGGTGCCCGAACCGTCCACCACCGTGATGATGATGTTGGAGCCGGCAGCGGTAGCCGTCACCGTCGGGGAGACACCGTCTGCACCGTTGACACCATTGGTCACATCGTAAGAGAAGGTATTGCCGTCGGTGTAGGTGATAGTGTAGGTGTCCACATTGCCAGCGGTGCCAGTCTTGGTGATGGACTGGATGCCATTGCCCGTGGCACCGGTTAAGCCGGTAGGACCAATAGGACCCGTGGCACCGTTGGTCACAGTAAAGGTGCTGGTAGTGCCGTCGGTATAGTTAATAGTATAGGTATCATTCAAACCGCTGGTCACAGGACCCGTGATGTTCTGGATGCCGCGGCCGTCCTGACCATTCGTACCGTTGGTACCGTTCGTTCCGTTGGTACCATTGGTTCCGTCAGCACCATTTTTCACCGTGAAGGTGGAGGTGGTGCCGTCTGTATAATGAATAGTATAGGTATCATTCAAACCACTGGTGGCAGGACCCGTGATGTTCTGGATGCCGCGACCGTCCTGACCATCGGTACCGTTAGTACCATTCGTTCCGGGTGCGCCGTTGGTCACCACAAAGGTGGTGGAGGTGCCGTCGGTGAAGTGAATGGTATATGTGTCCGTCAGACCGCTGCTCACCGGACCCGTGATATTCTGGATGCCGTTGCCGGCGGCGGCAGCTGTGCCGTCAACGCCGTTGGTCACCGTGAAGGTGCTATTGGTACCATCAGTATAGTTGATGGTGTAGGTATCCACATTGCCAGCACTCACCGGGCCGGTGATGTTCACGATGCCGCGACCGTCCTGACCATTAGAGCCGTTGGTACCGTTCGCGCCGGGATTACCTTGCGGGCCTTGTAAACCTTGAGGGCCTTGCGGACCAGGCTGGCCGTTGTGCAACACGAAGGTGTGCGGACCGTTGGCGTCGGTGATGGTCACCACCGTGCTGTCACCGGCAGTAAGCGTAGCCACAGTGGGCGAGAAACCGTCTTGACCGTTGGTGCCGTTCGTACCATTGGTGCCGTTTGTACCATTATTTATAGTAAAGGTGTGGGGACCATTGACGTCGGTGATGGTCACCATCGTGCCAAGAGAGGAGGAAGCGGTGGTCACAATAGGAGAGAAACCGTCCTGACCATCGGCGCCGTTCGTACCATTGGTGCCATTGGTACCGTTGGCACCATTATGTACGGTGAAAGTGGAGGTGGATCCATCGGTGTAGTTGATGGTATAGGTGTCGTTCAAACCGTTGGGCACAGGACCGGTAATATTTTGGATGCCGCGTCCGTTGGTACCAGGTGTGCCGGCAGGACCTGTAGGACCGGCAGGGCCTGTGGCGCCAGTAGCACCGGCGGCACCATTATGCACCACAAAGTTGGTGGAAGTTCCATCGGTAAAGTTGATGGTGTAAGTGTCGTTCAAACCGCTGGACACCGGACCCGTGATGGTCAGAATGCCACGGCCGTCCTGGCCGTTTTGGCCGTTCGTTCCGTTGGTACCATTCAGGATGGTGAACGTATGCGGACCATTAGCATCTGTGACGGTCACCTGTGTGCCGGTGGCCGTGGAAGTGGTGGTCACGATGGGTGAGAATCCATCCGTACCGTTCGTGCCGTTCGCACCCGCAGGACCAGGCTGACCTTGCTGGCCTTGAGGGCCTTGTGGTCCGGCAGGACCTTGCGGACCCTGCTGGCCGTTGCGCAGCACATAGGTCTGTACGTTGCCGTTGGGCATCGTCAGCACCAACACATAGCCCGTGTCGGTGGGCGTCACCGCGAAGGCGGGCACGTTGCCCGCGCTGCCGGCGTACAATGCGTACGGAACGCTCAGCAATTGCTGCACGCTCTCAATACTGTAGTTCACCCCGCCATTGGGGTCAATTTCAGACTTCAGATAGAACGGACCATTGCCCCAAGGAATCTGGCTGAAGTTTTGGCTGGAGTTACCGCCTCCCACCTCAACCGTGAGCAAGCCGTTCACGTTTGTTGTTGCCGTGTGCGTCTCCGTATAGACCGCCGCACCCGTGGCGCTGCCTTGCAAAATGGACAAACGGACGGAGACGTTCTGCTCCGTCACCAAGGCGTTGTTGCTGTTGCGCACCACCGCCTGATAGCTCATCTTCTGCGGCGCCTGTGCAAACAGCGACGCCACCGTGAGCATCATCACAAACAAAAAGGTAAAAATCTTTTTCATAATTGCGTATTTTTATTAAACATTATATTTTCCAATACACCATTCCGCGCTGAAGCACGGAATCCCCTTCATAAACCATCGTTATTACATCGCGTGTTTGACGATCTTGAAGGTCTTCAGCAACATATCCTTGTTGAGGATTCGCAGCTGATAGGAGGCCGTCGGGTATTTCTCGAGGTCCATCTTCGTCTCGGGACCCGTCACGATATACTCCTCCAGGAACTTGCCGTTCGCATCAAAGAGCTGGGCGGTGAGACCGTAGCCGGGAATTTCATAGTTGGTGACGCGCAGTTGCACAAAGTGCTGTGTGGGGTTCGGATAGACCACTGCCTGCAGGTTGATGCCGGGGTAGTTGTTCACCCCAACGCCCTGGATTTCGTAGGGTTGTTGCACACCTTCGATGATGTACTTGGAGCCGTCGGTGGCGCGCTGCACCGCAATCTGTCCCACCGTGTAGGTGGCAGAACCGCCGGCGCCCGTGGCCGTGCCACCCGCCGTCACTATGTCGGACTGACCAAATAAAGTTACTGATATTGCGCTGAAAATCAAAAGAATGTATATCTTTTTCATAGTATAAAAATTTTATAATTCTTCAATGTATTAAATCACCCTGCAAAGATATGAAAAATATATACAAAAAAACAACAAGTAAAATTACTTAAATTTTGGCTTAAGACTGAAGACTGAAGACTGGAGACGTTAGACTCCATAGTTCAAGAGCTAATAGCTAATGGCTAACGGCTATTGACCTTTCGCAAATCGTAAATCGCAAATCGTAAATCGCTAAATATTCTGCACGATTCCCTTTTCAAAGGCAAAATGGATGAGTTCGCCAGTACTGTTGAAACCCATTTTCTTGAAGATATTGTTCTTGTGGTTTTCCACGGTGCGTGTGCTGATATTGAGCTCGTCTGCAATGATTTTGACGGAATAGCCCTGGGCACACAGGCGCATAATCTCCAATTCGCGGGCCGTGAAAAGGTCCTCCTCCGGGGATTTGGCGATGGTGACAGCGTGGATGATCTCTGAGATGTCCTTGCCGAAATAATCGCAGTCGTTGCACACCGACTCGATAGCGTGCTCCAGCGTGGAGATATCGGCAAACTTGCTGATAAATCCGTTGATGCCCAGCTGCATCAGTTGCAGGATGTTGTTTTTGTCGGTATCTGCCGAAATGATGAGCACCTTGACGTTCATATTGCGCGAACGGAGAAATTGTACCACCTCCACGCCGTTGCCGTCGGGAAGTTTCAGATCCAGCAAAATCAGGTCAATGTTGGAGAGGTTTTTCAGGTGTTCTTTCGCCTCTTTCACAGAACCGGCTTCCGCCACAATCTGGCAGTTTTTGCTGCTGCTGTTCAGCGCGGCTTTTGTGCCCATCCGGGTTAAAATGTGGTCTTCAACTAACAGAATGTGAATAGTGGACATTTTTCAGCAAGTTTAATCGTTAAAACAGTTTTATTCGGCCAACGGCAACAAAATGGTGAAGGTGGTGCCCTTCATCTCTTCACTGGTGAACGAGATTTGACAATCGCTTCTATCGATGAGGTTCTTGCACACCATCAGGCCTATACCAGTGCCGGTTTCGTTGTAGGTGCCCAGAGTGGAGAAGAGCTCCTTCTTGAACACCAGATCCTTCATCTCCCGACGAATACCCTTCCCGTAATCCACCACCTGCAAGGCGATTTTGTTTTTCTCCTTGGTGGCCTTCACCTCCACCTTCCCTCCTTCAAAGGAAAACTTCACCGCATTGTGCAGCAAGTTACGCAGGATAATCTCCAGGAATTTGATGTCGGTCATCACAAAAAGGTCGGCTTGCATATTTTTCTCGATGGAGATGTTCTTGGATGTGGCGTAAGGCTGTTGCTGGCGGATACTGGTATTTACCAAGGTGTTAAGATCAATGCGTATGGGCTTGTATGTCAATCGACCGCTCTCCAGAGAGGCCCATTCCAACAGATTGACGAGCAGTTCGCTCAATGAATCGCTCGAATGTTTCAGGGCATCAATCTGTTCCTTCTTGTCAGCATCGCTGATTTTTTCAAAATTCTGGCTCATAAAATCCAGCATCTGCTTTTGTGCGTTGACGGGGTTCTTCAGGTCGTGCGACACGATGGAAAAGAGTTGGTTTCTAGTTTTGTTTACATCTTCCAGTCTCTCGTTATTCTTCTTGCGGGTGCGAGCCAGCCTATAGAGAAACACCAAAGAGGTGGCAAGCAGGGCCAGGAGTACTGTGAAAACAATCATCCAAATCAGCCTGACACGCATAGAGTGCTGCTGGGCCAGGAGCTGTGCATCCTTGGCTTGTGTTTCGTACACCACTCTGTAGTCGCTCATCATCTGCTGAAAACGCTCGTTGTTGAGTGAGTCTTTGGTTTTGGAACTTTGTTCCAGATACTGCACGGCTTTTTCCCAGCGCCCGGTTTCCTTATATAGTTTGAAGAGTTGTTGTTGGATGCGCCACAATTGTGGGGTGAAGGCTGTTTCCTTGCATAATCTTTCGCCTTCCATCAGATATTTTTCGGCATTGTCGTAATGTTTCAGCCCGATTTCGCAGGCTCCCAATTGTTTCAGGGTGATGATTTCCTCCACAGTATTGCCATTTTGACGGGAAGACTCGAGCGATTCGAGGCATATCTTGCGGCATTCCTCCCATTGCTGCATAGAGAGCAGGACGTCGGCTTTTTGCGATTTGCGGATGCCGACCTTGTCGAAACGCTGGGCAGCGCTGTCAAGGGCCAAGGCCTCGTTGATGCAGGCCAAAGCCTCAATGGGCCGATTGAGCATCACCAACACCTCGCACTGGATGCCCAGGCGGATGGCCAGTTTCTTGCCCTGGTCATCGGAGTTGCCTCGTTCAATGTCCACGGCCTGCTGTATATAGCCCAGGGCCTCTTCGGGGTGGTTGGTAGCCAGCAGGATGGCAGCCAGGGAGTTGAGAGCGGAACTCTGGATATCTTCATTGGCCAGTTTGATGCCTGTTTCGTAGTCCAGTTTCGCGTATTGGAGGGCTTTGCTGTAATCGCCCATTCGTTGCAAGGCCACATTCAGGATTTCATAGCAACTGGAACGCCACAAAAGGGAATCCTCCGGCACAATCAGCAGGGCCTTTTCAGCGCAATGCACCGCCCGGAGAAAGTTGGCCCGGTTGTATTCGTGGTTGGCCATACCCAAATTGGCCAGCATCTCCAGCATTTTGTGGTTGCCAAGGTGCTTGTAGGTGATGGGGTAATCGTAGCATTCCTCCTTGTTAAAAATATGTACAAGTTCCTCTGCGGCAGAGATGCGCTGCGATTGCTTGCTGAAAACATAGTGGTTAAACAGGGAGTCGATATTGCTTCCCGCAAAACAGGAAAAAGCCAGAAAGAGAAAAATGAGATAAAGAAATGCCTTTTTCATCGCACCAGAGATAAGAGGGTGCAAAGATAAAAAAACCTCAGGCACAAATGGCAAGAAAAAATGGTGTTTTTTTATAAGATTTATTCGCCCTTGAGAATGTCGGCGATGTGCATCACCTTAATGCCCACCTCGTGCTCCTCCTTGTAGGCATCAATCATCTGGAGGCAGTGAAGGTCCGTGGATGTGACAAATTCCGCACCCTTGTTGTATATTTTCTGGACAATTTCGCCAATCATTGCCTCCGAGGCGGCGGGATTGGCAAGGGCAAAGCGCCCGTTGGCCCCGCAGCAGCCCTGCATTTCATCGTCCATCAGCAGGTCAAGTCCCCTGGTGTTCTGCATCAGAATTTGCGGCGCATCGTTGTCAGGATATAAGTTACGGGCCGAGCAGGACTTGAAATAAAATACCCTGTGCGGGAAAAAATTATCCAGGCACTCTATGTGCAGAATGTTCACAATATAGTCACACATCTCATAGACGTGTTGGACAAAAGAGCGCAAATCGGGTGGCTGGAACGAATTTTCGAGCAACTGGCGGTAGTATTTTTTCATATACCCGGCACACGAACAGTCGGGAATGATGAAAGGCACCTTGTTGCGAGCATAGTTATCGAGCATCTCGCCCGCGAGGGTTTTGGCACACTCTATTTCGCCTTCGAAATGAAAGCGACGCCCACAACAGGTGGGCGTGTCAAAATACTGGCAATGCAGTCCTACCCGCTCCAGAACCGTCATCACGCTATAGGCGGTGTTCGGCTGGAACAAGTCCATCTGACAAGGGATGAAGACATTGATGATGTTGCTCTGCTCTGCCATAGGAATCGGGATTAGTTACCACATTTGGAGTAGCCGCACTTGGTGCACACCAGGCAACCCTCTTTGAATTCCATCGTGCCGGTTTCGTGGCAGTTGGGGCACTCTTGGTTTTTCTGTTTGGTGCCGTCCTGGATGAATTTCTTGAGGGCGCGGCTCACACCGTTGCGCCAAGAATTGATGCTGTCCTGACGGAAGTTGAGGCTGGAGATGATGTTGACAATCTGCTGCACGGGAATGTCGTTGCGCAAAAGTGCGGAGGTCATCTTGGCGTAGTTCCAGAACTCCTGGTTGAAGCAGCGGTCGAGGCCGCAGAGGCGCACCTCGTAGCCAGCCTTGTCATAGTACTTGAAGTCGTACGACTTGGTGCCGTCCTCGTGGCGGTTCTTGATGATGATGCCGTGTTCCACCCATTTGGGCAGCAGGAAACTCTCGTCACCAGTCTTGCCGGTGAAGATCTCGTAAGGTTTGCCGTTGTAGAGTCCGATGTATGCCACCCAGTCCTCGCTGTTGTTCTTGAAGTGGATGACGTCGGCCTGTAGTTCTTTGGGGCGCTTGAAGTTCTTCGGGGTGGGGGCAGCCTCTTTTTTCTGCTCTTTGCCCTGGTTGAGGGATTCGAGCACGCCGTTGCGGGAGCCTTCACGATAGACGGTCATACCCTTGCAGCCCACTTGCCAAGCCTTGAGGTAGAGGTCGGCCACAGTCTGTTCGGAGACATCGTTGGGCAGATTGACAGTTACAGAGATGGAGTGGTCCACCCACTTTTGCACGGAGCCTTGGAGTTCAACCTTCTTGAGGTAGTCGGTGTCGGCGGCTGTGGCTTTGTAGTAGGGGGATTTCTCCACCAGTTGCTGAATCTCCTTTTCCGACATCGTGGACATCTGCTCGTAGGTATAGCCGTTGGTTTCGGCCCACACGATGAACTTGTGGTGGAAAACCATATACTCCTCGAAGGTGTCGCCCACCACGTCTTTGATGACGTTTTTCTTGATATTCATATCATTGGGGTTCACCTTACGGCGGCGCTTATAGACCACGTTGAAGGCGGGTTCGAGGCCGGAGGTGGTTTGCGTGCAGATGCTGACGCTGCCAGTGGGGGCGATGGTGAGGAGAGCGATGTTACGGCGGCCGTAGCGAATCATATCCTCGTAAAGTTTCGGGTCGGCCTCGCGTAGGCGGTTGATGAAGGGATTGTGGCCCTCCTTGATGCAGCTGTAGATGGGGAAGGCACCGCGTTCCTTGGCCATCGTGACAGAGGAACGATAGGCGGCGAGGGCGAGTTGCTTGTGCACTTCTGTGGAGAAGGCGTTGCCCTCGTCGGAACCGTACCGGATGTTAAGGGCAGCGAGCATATCGCCCTCGGCAGTGATGCCGAGGCCGGTGCGGCGGCCCTTGGTGGATTGTTTGCGGATCTTGAGCCAGAGTTCCTTCTCGACACGCTTCACGCTTTCGCTTTCGGGGTCGCTGTCAATCTTGGCAAGGATCTGGTCGATTTTCTCAAGCTCCAGGTCAATGATGTCATCCATCAGGCGTTGGGCATACTGAACATGCTCCCGGAAAAGGGGCATATTGAAGTATGCCTTGTCCGTGAATGGATTTTCAACATAGCTGTACAGGTTAATGGCAATGAGACGGCAACTGTCGTAGGGACAGAGCGGAATCTCACCACAGGGATTGGTTGAAACAGTGCGGAATCCCTCGTTCTCATAACAGTCGGGCACCGATTCGCGGCGAATGGTATCCCAGAAAAGCACGCCGGGTTCGGCGGACTTCCACGCGTTGTGGATGATTTTCTTCCACAGGGCGGAGGCGTCGATTTCCTGTTTGTACTTCGGATTGTCAGAGTCGATGGGGTATTGCTGAGTATAAGGGGTTTCGTTCTGGGCACAGCGCATAAAGTCATCGTCAACCTTGACGGAGACGTTGGCGCCAGTGATTTTCCCGTCAGTCATCTTGGCGTCGATGAACTTCTCGGAATCAGGGTGCTTGATGGAGATGGTGAGCATCAGGGCGCCGCGGCGACCATCTTGCGCCACCTCACGGGTGGAGTTGGAGTAACGCTCCATAAAGGGCACCACGCCAGTGGAGGAGAGTGCGCAGTTCTGCACGTGGCTTCCCGTCGGGCGGATGTCAGACAGGTCGTGGCCCACGCCACCGCGCCGCTTCATCAGCTGCACCTGCTCCTCGTCGAGCTTCATAATGCCGCCGTAAGAGTCAGCACCGCCGTCGTTGCCGATGACGAAGCAGTTCGACAGCGACACAATCTGATCAGTGTTGCCGATGCCGGCCATAGGGCTGCCTTGGGGAATGATGTATTTGAAATGGTCGAAGAGTTGGAAAATCTGCTCCTCGCTCATCGGGTGGATGTATCTTTTCTCGATGCGGGCAAACTCGCGCGCCATTCGGCGGTGCATATCCTCCGGGGTGCGCTCCGTAAGCTGCCCGTGGCGGTTCTTCAGCGCGTACTTGTCAATCCACACTCCCGCCGCCAGCTCGTCGCCGCCGAAATAATCGACCACGTCCTGGAATATCTCCTGCTTGGTGTATGTCTGTAACGGTGCCTCCTTCTTGGGTGCGTCATCGATTTTGTCAATTTCAGTTTCGGCCTCCAGCTTGCCGGAGATATCCTGCATAGCCTGGACACGCGACTGCAGAAGACCCGATCCCGGCTCGCTTTGCGAGGGGACCGCCTGATCAACGTGAGAACCTTCGTTCTCGGTAAATTCAAAAAGGGATAGCTCGTTATTCATAGACAGGTTAATAATTTTATTCGATCATTTCATCTCGTTCAAAGAAAGAATCCTTTTACGCAACTTTTTATTCCCGATTTTTTATAAAACACTCATAGCAAAAAAGTTGCGCTTCTCATTCAATCTATTGAAAGAGGTTGCTAAAATATGAAATTGGCACCTATCAAATCCCCACCCTCTAACATATATTATTAACAAAATGACGTTGATATTTTTTCTGCCTGATAATAAAAGAATTGAAAAAAAAAATCACCGTGAGGGTGGGTTTTTTATGTCGTAGGCTACCGAGCTCTTGTCTCTTCGGAACCGCTTAAGGAAAGTCTTACGTCTAAAGTCTCACGTCTAATAAACCCGTTGGCAATTGAAAAAAATACTACCTTTGCACCCTCAAAAAACAAGCCCCCCTATGGAGAAAATCATCATTCTTGACTTCGGTTCCCAAACCACACAACTCATCGGCCGCCGGGTCCGCGAACTCGATATGTTCTGCGAAATCGTGCCCTACAACAAATTCCCGCACAACGACCCCGACGTCATCGGCGTCATCCTCAGCGGCTCGCCCTTCAGCGTCTATGACGAGAAGGCCTTCCAGGTAGATCTCTCCGCCATCCGCGGACGCCTGCCCATCCTCGGCATCTGCTACGGCGCCCAGTATATGGCCCACACCAATGGCGGACGCGTGGAGCCCGCCGGCAGCCGCGAGTACGGCCGCGCCAACCTCGCCGCCTTCGACCACGACAACCCGCTGCTCCAAGGCCTCGACGAGCACACCCAAGTGTGGATGAGCCACGGCGACACCATCACCAAACTTCCCGACCACTGCCGGAAGATTGCCTCCACCGACAAGGTGGAAAACGCCGCCTACCAGTTTGAGAACGAGAAAGTGTGGGGCGTGCAGTTCCACCCCGAAGTGTTCCACACCACCCAGGGCACCCAGCTGCTCAAGAACTTCGTGGTGGGCATCTGCGGTGGCCACCAAACCTGGAGCCCCGCCTCCTTCGTGGATACCACCGTGGCCGAACTGAAACAGCAAATCGGCAACGACCGCGTCATCCTCGGCCTCTCCGGCGGCGTGGATTCCTCCGTGTGCGCCGTATTGCTCAACCGCGCCATCGGCAAAAACCTCACCTGCATCTTCGTCGATCACGGCCTGCTCCGCAAAAACGAGTTCGAGAACGTGATGCGCGACTATGAGGGTCTCGGCCTCAACGTCATCGGCGTGGATGCCAGCGAGAAATTCTTCCGTGAACTGGAAGGCGTCACTGAACCCGAGCGCAAGCGCAAAATCATCGGCGCCGGCTTCATCGACGTGTTCAACGCCGAAGCCCAGAAAATCACCGACGCCAAATGGCTTGCCCAAGGCACCATCTACCCCGACCGCATCGAGAGCCTCAGCATCACCGGGATGGTCATCAAGAGCCATCATAATGTGGGCGGACTGCCCGAGAAAATGCACCTCCAGCTCTGCGAGCCGCTGAAGTGGCTGTTCAAGGACGAGGTGCGCCGCGTGGGACGCCAACTCGGGATGCCCGAACACCTCATCACCCGCCATCCCTTCCCCGGCCCCGGCCTCGCCGTGCGCATTCTCGGCGACATCACCCGCGACAAGGTGCGCATCCTCCAGGATGCCGACGACATCTTCATCCAAGGGCTGCGCGATTGGAAGGTCAAACTCTCCGGCGAGGAGGCCCGCAAGGTGCTCGCCGCCGGCGTGCCCGCCAATATGACCAACGGCGAAATCGAGGTCTCCCTCTACGACCAGATCTGGCAGGCCGGCGTCATCCTGCTGCCCATCAAGAGCGTGGGCGTGATGGGCGACGAACGCACCTACGAACGCGCCGTGGCCCTGCGCGCCGTCACCAGCACCGATGCGATGACCGCCGACTGGGCCCACCTGCCCTACGAGTTTATGGCCAAGGTTTCCAACGACATCATCAACAAAGTCAAGGGCGTCAACCGCGTCTGCTACGACATCAGCTCCAAACCGCCCGCCACGATTGAATGGGAATAACCGACAACTCCAAGCAAAACATCGGCCACCTCTTCAACCGCATCGCAGGCACCTACGACCGGCTCAACCACCTACTCTCGCTCAATACCGACCGCCGGTGGCGCAGGCGTGCCGTGCGTCGGCTTACACCCTGTGATAATGCCCTCGACGTGGCCTCCGGCACCGCCGACCTCGCCATTGAAATGGTGCGACAGGACAAGGTGCAGCAGGTCACCGGCATCGACCTCTCCGAGGAGATGCTACGGCTTGGAAATGACAAAATCCAGAAGGCCAGCCTCTCTGACCGCATCACGCTCCAGCAGGGCAGCGCCCTCGCCCTCCCCTACCCCGACGGCCATTTCAACGCCGTCACCTGCGCCTACGGCATTCGCAACTTCTCCGACCTCAACCTCGGTCTGCAGGAGATGCAGCGCGTGCTCCAACCCGATGGCCAACTTCTGATTCTCGAATTCTCTTACCCCGACAACAAAATCATCCGTTTTTTCTACGACTTTTATTTTACCAAAATAATGCCCGCCATCGGCCGGAAAGTCAGCAAAGACCCTTCCGCCTACTCCTACCTCAACCGCAGCGTCAAGGAGTTTATATGGGGTGAGGCGATGGCCGAAAAGCTTCGCGCCGCCGGCTTCCACAACGTCTCCTTCCACCCGATGACCTTCGGCATCACAACCCTTTATTTAGCACAAAAATGAAAAAAATTCTGTTTTGGATTCAGACCATCCGGGCTTATTCCCTGTTTGCCTCGCTCTGCCCGGTGCTCATAGGCCTGCTGGTCTCTTCAGAGGTGAACGTTTGGGTCGGAATTTGCACAGCCGTCTGCGCAATGTCCCTGCAATCAATGTCGAATCTTGTCAACGACTACTACGACTTCAAGCGCGGGGCCGACAAAGCCGGGCGCGAGGGCTTCAAACGGGGACTGGCTGAAGGCGATGTCTCTGTCCGCCAGATCCGGAACGGCATCCTGGTCACGCTGTCCATCGCTGTGATTACAGGGACCATCCTGTTGGTTTATTCCGGCTTCGTGCGGCACGAGTGTCAAGTCACCTTCAACTGGGTCTATTGTCTGCCCATCCTGCTCATCGGGCTCACCTCGCTGCTGTTCGCGTGGCTCTACACCGCCACCGACCACTCGCTCTCCTATTTGGGTATCGCCGACATCTTCGTGTTTCTCTATTACGGGGTGATTGCCTCCACGGGCACCACCTATCTGCAGACGCACACCTTCTCGATGACCTCCTTCTGGGCGGGCGGCGTGTGCGGTCTCTGCTCTATGTGTGTCTTGATTGCCAACAACTTGCGCGACATTAACGACGACCGTGAGGTGGGCAAGCGCACCTTCCCTGTGCGTTTTGGCAAGCGCGCCGGCGAGATCGGGATGCTGATAGTCATCCTGCTGATGCCCGTGATGGCCTACTTGGCCTTCGGCTGGAGCCTCCCGATGTTCATCATCCTGCCTGCCCTGCTGCTCTACTACTTCACCCGCCGCGCCCAAGGCGCCCAGTACAACCAATGCCTCTTAGGCGCACTGCTGCTCAATATACTATATGTTATATTGAGTGTGATTCAGTGGGGGGTGTGAGGAATTAAGAAATTAAGAAATTAAGAAACTAAGAAATTAAAGGGGATATTTCAATTCACTGATTACTAATCACTGATCACTGTTCACTGTTCACTAATCACTGATCACTAATCACTGATCACTAATCACCACCAACAATGCGCATCGTCATTCAACGTGTAACCTCAGCCTCCGTGACCATCGAAGGCAATACTGTGTCCGCCATTGGGCCGGGACTGCTCATCCTCGTGGGGGTGGAGCAGGGCGACAGCGAGCCCGACGCAATCTGGCTGGCTGCCAAAACCGCCAATCTTCGTATTTTCGATGATGAAAACGGGGTGATGAACCTTTCCGTCAAAGAGGTTGGTGGCGAGCTGCTGGCCGTGTCGCAGTTCACGCTCACGGCATCCACCCGCAAGGGCAACCGGCCGGCCTATATCCGCGCTGCCGGCCACGAATTGGCCATTCCTCTCTACGAAAGATATTGCGACCTTTTGGCAGAAAATTGCGGCAAAAATGTCAAAAAAGGAGTCTTTGGCGCCAATATGCAGGTGCAATTGGTCAACGACGGGCCCGTCACCATCATCATCGACTCGAAGTTGAAGGAGTGAGGTGCGATGTACGATGTGCGATTTGCGATTTGCGATGTGCGATTTACGATTTGCGATTTGCGAGACGGGGACGCCAATTCCCCTTCTGTTGCAGAAGGGGTGCCCGAAGGGCGGGGTAGTTTTGCCCGCACCCCGGCGGGGTGCGATATGCTCCCACACCCGCCCTACCCTACCAAGCCCTGCAGCCCCAAAGGGCTGCAATACCACAATCAATTGTGCCGTCCCTGCGGGACGTTTGGTTCGTGGTATGCCGCATCGTTCTACCAGGCTTTCGTCCCTACCGGGACGTTAGCGATTTACGAGACCTAAGACGTAAGACGTAAGACTTTCCTTGAGCAGTCCCGAAGGGACAAGAGCTTGGTAGACCCGCACAAGCGACGAAGGAGCGCAGTGTGGGGTGCTAACGGCCTATCGCCAACGCCTCCTGATAGGTCTCTCCGGTGCAGACCACCAGGTCGGCGCGGGCGCACTTCTCCTCTTGTGACATCTGGCGGGACATCCGCTGCAGAATATCCTCCCGCGTGAGGTGCGGGTCGCGCTGCAGAATGCGACGGATACGCAACTCCAAGGGCGCGTCGGCCACAATGATCTTGTCGAAATACCCGGTAAGGTTGCCCTCATAGACAATGGCGGTCTCCATTATCACGGTCTGTGAAGACTGGCGCATCGACCACTCCTCAAACATCTGCATCACCCGCGGATGTATCATTTTGTTCAATATTTGCAACTTTTCCTCGTCGGCAAACACCATTGTGCCCATTTTGCGCAAATCCACTGTGCCGTCGGGCAACAGGACGTCGCCGAATGTGCGGACCAAATCCGCCACAAAATCGGCATCCTGATAGATTTTCTTGGCCTCCACATCCGCATAAAAAACGGGAATACCCATCTCCACAAAATGGCGCGAAAGATAGGTCTTCCCGGTTCCTATACCACCCGTGAGGGCTATTTTGTATTTTTTAACGCACATAGAAAGTAAGCACTTCGGGGGATTCCACCGCCACCAGTTCCGGACCGAACCCGTGGTGGGAGAGAAATTCGCAGATCTCGCGGTTGGAGAAGGAGTACACCGTCACTTTGTTTTTCGGCTTCACCAAATCTGCCACCGAAATAGAGACCACCTTCTCCTTGGTGGAATAGGGTTTCATCAAATACCTTAACCCCTTTTGATTGAATGTCAGTGAAATAATGGAATCTGAAACCGTAACACTCGTTTTGCCTTCGGGCAGGTTATAACATTGGATTTTATAATCCAATGTCACCTTATAATCTTTTGAGAAGGTTACAATGAACCAACCGGCCGTGGCGATGGCCAGGCAGACCAGGAATGCAAACGAGGGCAACTTGAGTTTCGGTTTTATTTCAGACATCTTATTGTGCTTTATTTTCGCTTTTTTGCGTTCTCATTTGGCTTTCATCCACAGAAATAGCTGCTTTTTCGACTTCGATGCAAACATCGTTGGCGATTTCAATAATGAAAGTGGACTCTTTGACCTCACGAATCTTGCCGTGAATGCCACCGATGGTCGTCACTTTGTCGCCTTTCTCCAATTTGCTTCTGAACTCTTCGACCTGTTTTTGCTTTTTCTGCTGCGGACGAATCATAAAGAAATAGAATATGACAAAGATAAGGAGAATGAATATCAAAGTCATAGATCCGCCTCCCTTGGGGGCTTCCGCCGGAGCGGCTTGTAATAGAGTAAATAATGGATTCATAATAAAAGGGGTTAGTTATAAAAATGTGTTTATTTATTCGGAGCGGAAACGTCTGCGGTGATGGTGAGCACGTTTTCCGTGGGATAGGTGTTGGCTGCCACAAGAATGTGCTTCGTCACTTTGCCGCTTTGCGTCTTGGAATCAAACGTCACGGTAATTTCGCCCGATTCACCGGGACGGATAGGAGCCTTGGGCGGCGTGGAGGTCGTGCAACCGCAAGTGGCCTCCGAAGAGTAAACGATGAGGTTTGATTTGCCGGTGTTCTTGAACTTGAAGGCATACGACAACCGCTCACCTTGTATCACATTACCAAAATCATATTTGGTGGTTTCGAAAGTGATGACAGGCAACTTTTCGGCCTCCCTTTTGGATAGTCCAGATGCTGTTTGCGGGTTGTGCACATCGCTGACTTTGAAATCGCCCTCCTGCGCCGGTTTGCGCGTGCAGGCGCCCAGCAACAGAAAACTCAATGTTATCACTATAAATGCTTTTTTTCTCATAGTATTAGTTTTGATACAAACCGCGACCCTCTTTGTTCAATTTTCCCTGGTCGCGCAAATCCACAATGATTTTGTCCAAGATTCCATTCACAAAAATCTTGCTCTTGTCAGATGAATAGTATTTCGCCAAATCGATGTATTCATTCAACGTCACTTTGACGGGAATGTCCGGAAACTCCATCAACTCGCAGATAGCCATCTTCATCAGAAGCATATCCATTCCTATTACGCGCTCCAACTCCCAGTTCTGCAATTTGGATTCTATCATCTTCTCATACTCTGCATCGTTCTCCAATGTCTTCACGAACAACCTCCGGCAAAAACGCTCGTCTTCTCGCGTATTCTTAAAAAGCGTTAATATCTTGCAGTCGTCACCTTTCGCCTGCTTGAAATCGCTGATGTTCATATACAGCATCATCAGAGCCTCGTCGTAGTCGTCAAGCCAGTTGACATCTTTTTCCCCAAAGAACCAGCGCATATGCTCGTCCTCGATGAAGATGTTCTGGATAATGTCCAACACCAGCTTCTTGTCCTCTTCGTAGGTGCCTTCGCGAGTGGACATATATTTTTTATACTCCTCCATATCTTCGATGATATGGAACAACTTGACAATGAAATCCGTGTCCTCCGACCAGTTGATGTGGTACTGGGGGATGAGTTTGCGCAAGGTAACATTCTGCTCTATCTGTGCGATCACCTTGTTATCTACAAACTTGGTGTTCGGGTTGAGGTCCTCCTGCGTGGGGATATGCTTCCCTTTCAAGTCCTCCAGCTTGTTGCTGCGATAGTAGGTAAGCTCCGGAAAAATGGAGAAGAGCCAGATAAAGAGAGGATAACAATTTTTAACGGTGCGTATCAAGTCGGCCTCTGCTGCGGTCACCGCTTCGTATGGTTTGAAGCTGTGGGCGAACAGGGCCTGCATCGTTTTGGTTCTGAGATATCGGCGGCTTATCATATTTTGGGAAATAAGGGCTTGTTATTTCAAGGTGAAGGAACTCTCGCCGAGCAACTGGTCGTCGGTGAATATCTGCACGATGTATCTTCCCTTGATGGCCTTGTCGTCGGAAGGAATATCCCACGTCAGGGTGACATTCTGCGCCGAGTTGTTGTAATTGACCACCGCCTTGGAGGAGTACTGGAGGCGCTGTCCGTTGTGCACGAAAGAGAAGGATTCGGAAGAGCCCGGCGTGAGCACCTTGCCCGTGCCTGGCACGGCGATGCGGCAGTACACATTCACGGGACCCGGCTCAATGAGGGAGTTCTCGCCCAACACAAAAGAGGTCTTGATGCGCTTGGCTCTGATGGCCTTGTCGGTCAGCTCCTCGTCGCCCTTGGCCTTGACGTTGTAAGCACCACTGTGGATGCTGTATGCTTTGTAAACAGCAGCATTGTTGATCTTGCTGGTAAGGTCTTCGTTCGACTTCTGGATGTTGGCCTTGTCTTGGCGCTCTTGCTCCAAATCGGCCTTCACTTGTGTGTTCTCATCCTTCAACTGCTGATTTTCCTGATAGAGTTTGTCCATCTCCTTGACATACTCCTGGGAGATGTTCTGCAGACGCGCCAGCTGCTTTTTGATGCGGTTGTAGTCGGCCTGCGTGGCGATGAGGTGCTCAATCTCGGCGGCATTGGCCATAATGATGCTGTCCTTCTCGGTCATCTGCTCCGCCAAATCGCCGTATTGGGCTTTGATGCGCTCGTGTTCCGCCAGAAGCGTATTCAATTCGTTTTGCAGTTCGTTGTTGGATGTCTCTATCTTCACATACTCCTTGTTCGTCACCGGTTTGGCGAAGAAACTGACATAAAGGGTGGTAAGCAAAAGGAGACCGGCGAGAGCGCCTAAAATAATCACCCATTTCTTCAAGGGATTATTTTCCTGTTGTGGTTTTGAATAATTGTTGGTCGTTTCCATTATAATTGTTTTTTATTTTTCGTGAAATTATGTAACGAAACCTGTTTTATTAAATTGTATCCTGGAGTTTATTTTAATTGAAGCCAAATACGAAGGGATTTTGGCACATAAAATGTTTTATTGACCGGAAAATAGATGATGACGGAAGAGAGATCGGTTTTTTGCTTGTTTTGTATCACATAATTGGTAAAACTCTCCACCACTAACGTTTTTTTCTTGTTTTTTACTGTCAGGCGATATTCGTATGGTCCCAAACTGTCGATTTTGCACTCCATTCCTTCAAAAACCTCGCGGTGGTCGGTATAGATGTCATCCGTCAACTCTTCCAAGGCGTTTGCCGACAGGCCCATCTGCTCGCGGATGTAATGATTCAGTTGGATATTAGTATTGATACCCCGAAGCTCTTTACCCTGCGGATGGTACATCGCGGTGAAAACATCCTCCGCTGTATGTCCGAACGTCGTGAAGCCGAAATAGGTACGCCCGTATATCACTTGCGAGAGCATCTTGACCAAGGAGAGATTGTTCTTGCGCTCCTCCTTGGAAAGGGTTGACTTGTCATAATCCCGGGCACTTTGCAGATATTCGGTCTCCGCATCCTGCAACTCAATGCCGAAAAACTCCCGGAAAAGCCCTGGCCATTCGGAAGTTTCTGCCTTTTTCATCTTTTTGGCCATCGTGGTGGTGGTGATAGTATATGAATCCAGCGGCTCCATAATCTGCTGCAGGGAGAGTCTGTCGTAACCATTGTTCGACTTGGTGTTGCCAATGGTCAGCGCGCTGTTGCCGTGGTCGGGGAGCACCACAATGAGGGTGTGCCCGTCCTTTTCGGCAAACTGCTGGGCCACGTGGAAGGCCTCGTCAAAGGCCAAAAACTCGGTAATGGCACCCTTGGCGTCGTTGTCGTGTGCAGCCCAGTCCACCTTGCTGCCTTCAATCATCAGGAAAAAGCCGTCGGGGTCAGCGGAGAGCAGGTCGAGTGCCTTTTGCGTCATCTCGGCCAGCGACGGAGTAGTCTTGGGGTCGCGCTCCATATCGTAGGGCATCGAATGCTTGCCGAAAAGCGCCCACATCGGGGCCTTTTGGCACTTTTTCATCCCTTCGAAATCGTCAAAATAGAGACTATAACCATTCTCTTTCAGGAAATCTTTGTCGCTTTCGCGAACATATTCGGTGCCGCCGGAAATTACCACATCCACCATATTATGGACCACTTGCGGGGCGATGATGCCGTATTTGCCGCGATCATAGGAGTGCGCAGCGCAGTCGGCGGGGGTGGCGTGCGGGAATTCGCAAGTGACCACCAAGCCGGTGGACTTGCCCTGCAATTGCTTGGCCGCCTCCATCAGTGTGGCCAAAGGCTGGTAGGCGCGCGAGGCGTCCACGGGAAACAGGTCGTGGTCGGTCTTCACCGGATAGGTGGAAACAAAGCCCGTCTGGGAAGGATAGCCCGTCATATAGCAAGAGGTGGTCGGAGCCGAATCGCCGATGGGGGCGTCGGAAGAACAGGTGCGGGTCAATCCTGTGACAAAAGCGTCGAGATAAAGGTAATTTTGAGAAGGATCGTGATAGGTTTTATACCATCGGGCAGCCGACAATAAACTTGTGGAGGTGCCGTCTGTAATCATCAGAATCACATTTTTCACATCATTGGTCTGGCCAAAAGATGCTATTGTCAACAATAACAATAAGTTATAAAGAACAAATCTTCTCATAAACGTTCCTTTTATAAAGCGTGCAAAAGTACAAAAATTTGTATTTTTGCGGCTTAAAAAAATAAGCACAATGAAGATTATTGACGTTACCCAGTATTTGGAAGAGCGTTTTCCGCTCTGTTTGCAAGAAGATTTCGACAATTGCGGCGTGCAGTGCGGCGATGTGGAGCAGGAGATTACCGGCGCGCTGGTCTGTTTCGAGATGTCCGACAAGGTTATCGACGAGGCCCTCGAGATGGGCGCCAACCTGGTGATTTCGCACCACCCGCTGATCTTGCGGCGCGGCATCTGCAAGATTGAACCCAAGGACCGCGTGGGCAAAATCATCTGCAAGGCACTGGCTCACAATATGGTGCTCTATTCGATGCACACCAACATCGACAGTGTGGCGGGCGGCGGCAACGACGCTTTCGCCGAGCGGCTCGGACTGGAGAATACGGAGGTGCTGGTGAACAGCGCCTGCGCACTGGAAGGCAAGCACGGACTGGGCCGTGTGGGAACGCTCCCCGCGGAGATGGACGCGATGGACTTCCTCCACTACGTCAAGGAGCGGATGGGGCTGCAGACCCTGCGTTACTATGGTGACACGTCGCGTCCCGTGCGGCGCGTGGCCCTGTGCGGCGGCGGTGGCTCCTCCTTCATCGAGAACGCGCTCGCCGCGGGCGCCGACGCCTACGTCACCGGCGACATCAAATACCACGACTTCTTCCGCGCCAACCGAAAGATGCTCATCGTCGATATCGGACACTATGAAGGTGAATACTTTATTAAAGAAATTATTCATAAGGCACTTAAAGAAAAATTTAGTACTTTTGCCGCCTCTATTTCTAAAATGGATATTTTGGAAATTTTGTACTTATAAATTTGATACTTAAATAATTAGATACCTGTTATGGCGAAGAAAAAAGTTACCGAAGAGGAAGTTGTGACCCCCGTTGAGGAAAACACCACGGAAACCAAAGCCCCCAAGACCAAAAAAGTGACCCCGAAAAAGGTGACCCCGAAGGCCACCGCTAAAAAAGCGCCGGCCAAAAAGACCGCGGCCAAAAAAGAAACCGCCGTGGAACCCGAAACCCCCGCCGTAGTGGAAGTGACGGAAACTCCCGCCGAACCCGTCGCAAAACACATTGAAAACGACGTGGATGTGGCTACCAGCCAAAGCGGCATCATCGAGGTGAAAAAACACGAGTCCGACTCCGGTCACTCTGAAGAGATTACCATCGAGCAAAAACTGCTCTCCCTCTATCATCTCCAGCAAATCTGCTCCAAAATCGATGATATCCGCATTATCCGCGGTGAACTTCCCGAGGAAATCCGCGACAAGGAGGACGAATGCGAGGGCAAACGCACCCGTATCGCCAACTTCTCCCAGGAAATCAACATCCTCCGGCAGAAAATCGCCGACGAGACCTCCCAGAAAGAGGAGGCTAACGCCGCCATCAAAAAATATCAAGAACAACAAAACAACGTCCGCAACAACCGCGAATACGAATCCCTGAACAAGGAAATCAGCTATCAACAACTCGTCATTCTCGACGCAGACAAGAAAAAAACCAAATTTGAGGCTGAAATCGCAGAAAGAGAAGCCCAAATCGCGGAAACCGAGACCAAACTGCACGAGCTGGAAGAGATTCTCTCCCACAAGAAAGCCGAGCTGGATGTCATCGTGGCCGACACCGAGAAAGAAGAGGCTGAACTCCTCGAAAAGGCCGAAAGCGTGAAATCCGCTATTGACCAGCGCCTGCTGACCGCCTTCGAGCGTATCCGCAAAAACGCCCATAACGGCTTGGCCATCGTCAAGATCGAGCGTGACGCTTGCGGCGGCTGCTTCAGCAAAATCCCGCCCCAACGTCAGCTTGACATTGCCCTGCACAAAAAAATCATCGTCTGCGAGGCCTGCGGCCGTATCTTTATCGACGATAAACTCGTTCAAAGAGAACAAGAACAATAACAAAAAAGGTGAAAGCGTTGACTTTCACCTTTTTTTTATTCTATCACCTCGCCAAATAGCGTGGCCGGCGTGCAGTCGTTGACGACTACCTCCACATAGTCGCCGGGTTTGGCATTTCCGCGCGGGAATATCACCACTTTGTTCTGGCTGTTGCGCCCGTACAGCTGGTCTTGTGAGCGCTTGGAGGCGCCCTCCACCAGAATCTGGAATCTTTTTCCGATGTCACGGCGGTTGCTGATGGCCGACAACTCGCCCTGCAGGGCGATGATATCCTCCAAACGGCGCGTCTTCACCTCATCGGGCACATCATCCGCGTAGCGCTTGGCCGACAGCGTGCCTCCTCGCTCCGAATACTTGAACATATAGGCATACTCGTAGCCCACCTCGCGCATAATGTCGAGCGTCTGAAGGTGGTCTTCCTCCGTCTCGCCGCAAAAGCCGGCGATGATGTCGGTAGAAATGGCGCAATCGGGCATCAGCGACTTGATTTTCTGCACGCGCTGCATATAATAGTCGCGGGTGTAGCTGCGGTTCATCCTTTTCAGCACAGCATCGCTGCCCGACTGCACAGGCAGGTGAATATATTTGCAAATATTGTCGTAACGGGCAATGGTCTCTATCAGTTCGTCGGAGATATCCTTGGGATGGGAGGTGGCGAAACGCACCCGCAGGTCGGGCGACATACCGGCCACCGTGGCCATCAACTTGGCAAAGGTCATCTCCTCCCCACCCTCGTTCCAATGGTACGAGTTCACATTCTGGCCCAAAAGCGTGACCTCCTTGAAGCCGTCGCGCAGCAGCTGCTCCACCTCGGCAAGGATGGTCTTGGGACTGCGGCTGCGCTCGCGCCCGCGGGTATAGGGCACCACACAATAGGAGCAGAAATTGTTGCAGCCGCGCATAATGGAGACGAAAGCGGAGACACCGTTCACATCGTAACGCACCGGCAGGATGTCCTCGTAAGTCTCCTCTTCGGAAAGCATCACGTTGAACTGCGGACCGCTCTGGCGCGCCTCTGCGATGAGTTGCGGCAGAGAGCGATAGGCGTCGGGGCCGGCAATGAAGTCGAGCACCGGCTCGGTTTCAAGCAACTCCTCCTTCATCCGCTCGGCCATACAACCCAGCAAACCCACTTGCAGGTCGCGTCTTTTTTTCTTGAGCGCCTCCAATTCCTGCAGACGTTTGTGGATTCTTTGCTCGGCCTTGTCGCGGATGGAACAAGTGTTAATGAGTATCAAATCCGCCTCGTTTACATCGCCAGTCAAGGCGAACATATCCTTAAGAATGGATGCAACAACCTCACTATCAGCGAAATTCATTTGACATCCGTATGTTTCTATGTATAGCTTTTTCATAAATGCAAAGGTAAACAAAAAATTTTTTCCTACTATTTAAACTTCCATATTCCTAAAAATTCTATTGTTTCTCGTTTTGTCACAATAATTTTTGTATTTTTGCGGCCTAAAATTTGAAACCTATTAAATTTTTACAAACTTAAAACTACAACAAAATGAAAAGACATCTTAGTTTGATTCTGATGGCCCTCGTTGCTGGTGCCATGATGTTCACCTCCTGCGGTAAGGAGCAGTACACCATCACTGTTGGTGTTAACGATCCTGCTATGGGTTCCGCTACCGGTGGCGGCAAATATGCTGTCAACACCGAAGTCACCCTCACCGCTACTGCCAACACGGGTTACGATTTCGTGGCTTGGAACGATGGCAACACCGACAATCCTCGCAAGGTTGTTGTGACCGGCGACGCCACCTACACCGCTAACTTCCAACGTCACGTTGTGGAAGGCGCTACCGTTTCTTTCCAAGGCAACGCTTGGACCGCCGCCAGCATCAGCGCTGTGGACTTCTCCTCTAATGGTTACCTCACGTTCTACCTCTACAAGACCGCTAACGATCAGAACGACGTTTATCTCCGCGGCTGGTTGGAAAGCACTGTGGGCGACTACACCTATGAAAGTACCACTTCTGTGAACTCCGAAGGACAAACCATTGAAGGAGACTATTTCAGCTACTATGATCCGAACAACACCTGGACGGATGAAAATGGCGTTATCGGCCAAGCTGGTAACATATATTACTACTGGCAAGTTAACAAAAACTCCTTCGAAGAGCACATCACCGCTGTTGACCTCAACAACAAGAAGATGTCCGCTACCTGGTCTGAGGATATATTCAGCATCGAAGACTATGTTGAAAACGGTGGCTCTCCCACTCAGTTCTATCCTCTCACTTGTAATATGGTCAATGCAACCTGGACTTGGCAGAGCGCTTCCAAGAACGCCAGCAAAAAGGCCAATGCTCCCAAATTCGTGGCTGTTAAATAAGGTTTTTCCCTTATAACCATACTCTAAAAAGGATCGCTTCGGCGGTCCTTTTTTTTGTTTAAAAATATTGTCAAAACATTTGGATGGAAAAAAGAAAATCTGTATTTTTGCAGCCGATTCCATCTGTGAATCCTAAACCATTTATTAACCTATAACCCTATCAAAATGAGAAGAAGTGCTTGTTTTATGACGATGGCATTGGCTGTCGCGATGCTGTTTTTCGCTTGCCACAATGAGAAATACACCATCACCGTCAACGTGAACGACCCCGCTATGGGTACCGTCACCGGCGGCGGCGAGTTCAAGGAAAACACCCAAATCTCCATCGAAGCCAAAGCCAACGAGGGTTATATCTTCGTCTCCTGGTCCGATGGCAACACCGACAACCCCCGCAAGGTTGTTGTAACCGCCAACGCCTCCTACACGGCTATGTTCAAACCCCTCGGAGCCACCATCTCCTTCAACGGGGAGTCCTGGACCGCCCAATCCTTCATCTGCGACAATATTACCGGCAACTACCTGCCAATTTACCTCTACAAGACCGCTGGCGACCAAAACGACGTCTATCTGCGCGGCTCTATGATGAAGGCACCGGGCTCTTATACCTACGAAACCAGCGATGGCGACTTCTTCTCCTATCTGGATCCTAACCACACCTACACCGATGAGGACGGCGTTCTCGGCGGCAACCCCGGCGACACTTATTATTATTGGCAGGTGGACAAGAACTCATTCGTGGAAACCGTGGAAGATGTGGACCTCAACACCAAAACCATCTCTGCCACCTGGTCTGAAAACGCCTTCAATATCGATGATTTCATCGCTTCCAGCGGCCAACCCACCTCTTTCTATCCCATTACCTGCGAAATGATCAAAGCCGAATGGGAATGGAACAACGCCACCAAACAGGCTCCTCTCCAATTCTCTTCCAATGGGCTTCTTAAAGTACAATAATATTATTATTCACCATTATAACCCCTAAAGAGACTGCAACAGTCTCTTTTTTTTACTACAATGAAACTACAAATTCCCTTTACCCTATTATTATCCGTCCTGCTCATTTTGACAACTGGATGCGACAACAATAAGAAAAAAGCCTGTGATGTGGGCTACAAATATGCCTATGCTATGGCCAACTACCAAGTTCAGGAAGCTGCACAATACGCCACCGCGGAGACCCAAAACACCACTTTGATAATGGCCAAGCACCTTACAAAGGCCGTTGGGGAAGAGTATATCAAATCCGACACTCCCGCCAAGGTGGAAATTGTGAAGTATTCTCAACTGGATGACACCACCGCCGTGATTGAATTCCACAAAACCACGCCCATCAAGAACAGCAATTTCCCCCTGCTGATGCGCAAACGCAACGGCCAGTGGATGGCACACGACACCATCCCTACCCATAAGGATACGGAATAATACGCCGCTTTTTTCGCGGCCCACACATTTGGAAAACCGAATTTTCCTAACGGATTCGCTTTATTCCACCACCAACGCGTCGGCCACCACTTCGGCCAACGACTTGATTTCCACGTTCAGCTTGTACTCGTGGTTGATCTGCATCAGCTGGTCCACGCAGTTGTGGCACGGCGTGATGACCACCTGCGCGCCCGTGGCGGCTATCTGGTCAGCCTTGATTTTGCCCACCTTGAGCCGACGTTCGTTGTACTCGCTCATCGCCAGCATACCGCCACCACCGCCGCAACAGAAGTTGTCGCTGCCATTGGGCGCCATCTCCACAAAATCCGACACCACCTGCCGCGTCACATAGCGGAGGGAATTGTACAGACCGCCATTGCGCACAATGTTGCAAGGATCGTGAATGGTGTATTTCTTGGTATTCAAAGTCTTGTCCACCTTGATACGCCCCGTTTTGATATACTCCTCCAACTGCTCAATCAGCGTCACCATCTTGAAGTCGGGGTGGGTTTTCAGATAGTTGGGGGCCTCCCAGCGCAGGGCGCGCGAGCCGTGGCCGCACTCGCCGAGCACCAGGGTTTTGCATTTCAGCTTGTGTACCTCATCGAACATCTTCTTGGCAATGGCCGTAGCTTCCTCGTCGTTGCCGGAGAAATAGCCGTAGTTGGTCACGTCGTACATCTCCGTGGAGAGGGTCCAGCTGGCGCCAGCTGCATAGAAAATCTTGGCGGCAGCAGCAATGGAAAGCGGGAAGAACTTGGGCTCGCGGGGGTTCAGCGTGTACAGAATCTCTTTGCCCTCCTCATTCAAGGGGATGGTGGCGTTTTCGCCCAGCTCGTCCTGCAAATCCTCCTGCATCCACTCGATGGTGTCCACGAAATCCTCCGTGGGGATGCCCATATTGTTGCCCGTCTGGATAGCGGCGTCCACTGTGGCCTGGAGCGTCTGGGGCACCTTGCCCATCGCGGCCAGCATACGGCGGCCAGTGCGCACCACAAAGGGAATGTCCACGCCAATGGAGCAGTGCTTCACGCAGCGCCCGCACATCGTGCAGGCCCCGAAAAGAGAGTCCACCATTTCCGTAATCGTCTCGTCGTCCAGCTCGCGGGCGTGAGTCAGTTTGGGAGCCGTGCGGCCCAACAGCGTGCAATAACGGCGATAGATGGAAGAGACCATATCCACCTTCTTGCCCGGGATGTATTTGGATTCCTGAAACGTCTTGTAAAAGAGACAGCTGGTTTCACACAACCCGCAATGCACGCAGGCGTTGAGGTGGGTGAGCAGTTTGCTGTCGGTGTGCTTGGTCAGAATGTCAATGGCTTTCTGGACATTAGGGGTGGATTCTGGTGTCATTGCTTTAAGAATTTGGAGCCGCAAAAATACAAAAAAAATGGGGAAGCCGTTGTGGCTTCTCCATTGGATGGTGACCCCGGCGGGATTCAAACCCACGACTTTCAGAACCGGAATCTGACGTTCTATTCAGCTGAACTACGGGGCCGATTTGAGGCTGCAAAAGTACAAAATTTTCACTTAGAACATTATGCTGATTGGGCGTTTTTATTGTTCCACGAATTTGATTCTATCCGCCAGTTGGAGAAAGTAGTCGTTGGACCAGATGTCAAGAGTTTCCACGTTATTGACAAATCGAACCACATCTTCCTTGACCATTTTAATGTTTGTCTTTGACAATCTTTCTCGTAATAATTCAAGAAATTCTGCTTTACTTAAATCAAGCCCGTTGAATTCTCTGATTCGTGTTTGTAAGTGCTTGTAATCCAAGGGAACATTGTTTCGTACATACCACTCAAAGTCATACCAGTCTCGCCCCTTTACCCGGCTCTTCCAATTTCGGAAGGCCAAGGCGTGCATTTTTCCAGCGAACAGACAAGGTAGTGTCAAACATCTCACCATAACATTGTATGGATTATTCAACAGTTTATGCTCCGTCTGGAATTCCAAAGGAGGCTTGGTGTCGATTTCTATCTTGATTTTGATACTTCTTTCTGTTTGAAACGACAAATTATAGACATCGGTCTCGTCTTTCAAAAAAGCAGACTCCACTTTACCAAGCGTCAGTTTGTCCTTCTTAGTGATAACCACATCTCGTCCTGCCAACTTAAACTCATCGATAATCGGCTGAAAATAGTTTTCGAGATGAACTGTCGGATCTTCACGTAGTAATGTGAAATCCATATCTTCAGAAAAGCGCTGCATTCCGTGGAAAAGGCGAAGACAAGTTCCTCCGTAAAAGGCGGCCTTTTGAAAAAAACCACTATGGAATAATCCGGCCAAAGCAATTTGCTGGGCGACTTCATACTTTGCGTTCCACAATTTTCCTTCGGGCAAGTTGCCGTAACTTGCCAGCATTTGTTCATAAATCGAATTCATAATTCAATGATTTTAATTAGTTGATTGATCATATTTTTCTTTTTCCCTACCTTGGCATATTCTCTCAAGATGCTCGTGTCAAAACGGAAAAGTGCGTCCATATCGAAACGAATGTCTTCCTCCAGCCAGCTCAATATCTCGTTCTTGTAGCGAAGGTTAAGATAAGAAGTGTTTGCTATCAGATCGCATAAAGCTTTTTCGGGAGTGGCAATCAGAAAAGAGGTGCCGTTTACATTTCTTTCTATCCTGATACCTATATGGAAAGCGGCTTCGTTAATATGAACATATTCAAATCTTGCCAAAGAATTTTGGAAGGTGCGACTGCGTTTAATGGTTGTGGAAGTGACTGTAAACACTTGCTCTGGTATTAAACCATAGAATCTCAAAGCATATTGTAGCGATACGTATGAAGGAGCATATAGGTGGTTGGCTATCAGACCTTCAGACAAAAGTAGTTCGGAGGCTTGTGAAGAGGGGACATATAGTCCCTGCTTCAGCCGCAGAAGAGTTTTGTTTTTTTCTAATGCACTGATTTTATTATACTTACTCTTGTGCTTTGGAAAAAACTCTGCCAAGGTTGAAAAATCAACCGGTGTGTTTCCTATATCCTTCCAAAGATTCTTAGTCATACCTTCATTTCATTTTGGCTGCAAAAATAGTAAAATTTTGCATATCTTCTTGAATTTTTTTTCTTTTTCTATGCAAAATTTTGCACCCTTACAAAACACCATCAAGGATAAAATCGTGGACTGAATAAAAAAAGTAGGGGGCGATGATGCACATCGTCCCCTACCCTATTGTTGAAATCCGGAGTTCAACGATTATTTGTTGACCTGGAATTTCTTGTCGCCATTGACGAAGAAGTTGACAATCTGGTTAGCGGCGGCCAAACCAGCGTTGATGTTGGCCTCGGCGGTCTCGGCACCCTGCTTTTTCGGGGTGGCGAAGAAGCGCTTCTCAAACTTGCTGAACTCTTCCATAGCGTCGGGAGCGATGTCGGTGCAATATTTGAGGTCCTCGCGCTCTGCCATCAAAGCGATGAGCTCTTCCTCGTTGATGACCTCCTTGCGGGCGGTGTTGATCACGCAACCGCCTTTGGGCATCAGGCCGACCAAAGCCTTGTTGATAGACTTCTTGGTCTGGTCGTTGGCCGGGATGTGCAGGGAGATGTAGTTGCAGTTCTTGTACATCTCTTCGAGGGTAGCCGGAACGACAACACCTTCGGCTTCCATCTTCTCTTTCGGCACGAACGGGTCGAAGGCCCAGACTTCCATACCGAGGGCGCGGGCCTTTTCAGCCACGAGACGACCCACGTTGCCGTAAGCCTGAATACCGACCTTCTTGCCCTTCAGCTCAGCACCGGTGCCGGGTTTGAAGGTGTTGCGGGCCATATAGATCATCATACCGATGGCAAGTTCAGCCACGGCGTTGGAGTTCTGGCCGGGGGTGTTCATTGCCACGATGTTGTTGGCGGTGCAAGCGGCCAGGTCAAGGTTGTCGAAGCCGGCGCCGGCGCGCACCACGACCTTGAGGTTCTTGGCGGCGTCCACCACTTGGGCCGTCACCTTGTCGGAACGGACAATCAGAGCGTCCACGTCTGCCACGGCAGCGTACAACTCTTCAGCGGTTTCATATTTTTCCAATAATGCCAATTCATAGCCGGCTTTTTCCACGATAGCGCGAATGCCATCCACAGCGGCCTTGGCGAAAGGTTTTTGGGTTGCGACTAATACTTTCATTATTCTTTGGGGGTTTAATCGTTAAAATTCTGAAAACTAAGAAATTAAGAAACTAAGAAATTAAGAATCTCCTTTTTTGTTTTTTTTGGATTTGAGGGTTTTAAGACTCCGGGTAAGCAGTGTTATGATTTCGTTTAAATCCGTTAACATACTTTCCGCTTGTGCTTGTGTGATAAAATCAGTGTCTCTTAACAGTCTAATCCAATAATGCGACTCTTTGGCCTCTTTTAAAGATATGTGCAGTTTTGCTATAAAATCACTATCCGACTGAGCACCTGATGCTTCTTCTATATTTGCTCCAATAGATGTTCCGCTTCGGATTAATTGTTTGGACAAAATATACTCACTTTTCTTTTCTCTGAGAAATTGTGCTAATTTAACAATTCTTATGGCAAAATTATAGCTTTTTCCTGTAACACATTACTTTTTGCCATCTTAATTTCTTAATTTCTTAGTTTCTTAGTTTCTTAATTTGTTACTATTTGTTGTTCTTTTCAAACTCCTGCATACAAGCCACGAGTGCTTCGACGTCTTCCACGGTGCAAGCGTTGTAGAGGGAAGCGCGGAAGCCGCCGACGGAACGGTGACCCTTGATACCCACCATACCTTGCTCCTTGGCGAAAGCCATAAAAGCGTCCTGCTTGTCTTCGTAACCAGGGGCCATCACCCAGCAGTGGTTCATAATGGAACGGTCGGCCTTGTCGGCGACGGTGCCCACGAACATACTGTTGCGGTCGATTTCCTCGTACAGGAGGTTGGATTTCTTCATATTGATCTTGTTCATCTCCTCAACGCCGCCGATGGTGTTCTTCAGCCAAGTGAGGGTTTCGTGCATCACGAAAATGGGCAGCACGGGAGGCGTGTTAAACATAGAGATGTTCTTGGCTTCCTCAGCAGCGTGCGTGCGATAGTCCACCATCGTGGGCAGCGGATTCATATAGGCGCGGTCGCCAATCTGGCCGAGGATGTCCTTGCGCACGATGACGAAAGTGACACCGGCAGGGCCGACGTTCTTCTGGGCACCACCGTAGATGAGACCGTATTTGGTCACATCGACGGGACGGCTCATAATGTCGGAGCTCATATCGGCGACGAGCATCACGTTGTTGCACTCCTCAGCGGTGAAGTCCTTGCGGATTTCCGTACCGTAGATGGTGTTGTTCGTGGTGATGTGGAAATAGTCGGCGTCGGCGGGAACAGTCCAACCTTTCGGGATGTAGTTGTAGGTCTTGTCTTCAGAGGAGGCGACGATCTCCACCTTACCGAAGTTCTTGGCTTCCTTGGCGGATTTCTTAGCCCAAACGCCCGTCTGCAGATAGGCGGCTTTCGTCTTCAACAGGTTGGCAGGCACAGTGAAGAACTGGGTGCTGGCACCACCACCGAGGAAGAGCACCTCGTAGTTGTCGGGGATGTTGAGAAGGTCACGCCACAACTGACGGGTCTCAGCCATAACGCGTTCCCAACCCGGAGTACGGTGGGAAATCTCCATCAAACCGATACCGGTGTTGTCAAAATTGCGGATTGCGTTGATCGTAGATTCAACGGCTTCTTTCGGAAGGACGCACGGTCCTGCATTAAAATTATGTACTTGCTTCATAATTAAGATATTATGGTTATTTTTATGATGATTATTTTTGTTTTTTAAAACGTGGCAAAGATACTAAATCAACTTCATATCTCAATACCTCGCAGAAAATATATTTTAACACTTTTTTTTACGCCTTTTTAGGACAAAATTACTCTTTGTTTACCTCTTCCGGCGTGCCAATCTTCAAATAGGGGTTTTCCACCTTTTTAAGCAGATGCTTGTGACTTTGCGAGGCCTTCTCGGGCAACAGCAGCGTGTAGCTCTTGCCGGCGGCCACCGTCAGCTTGTTGTTCTTGATCCACGGGTTGAGATTGCGCAACTCCCGGTAGGTAACCCCCTGTTCCTGTGCATATTTGGGCAAGCTGGGAATGGATTCCGTGACTTTCACCTCGCGGCAGGCCACGGGAAGATACTGCTCGGCCGGGCACATCTCCACCCCATACAACTGCGGGTTTTCAAATATCAACTTGAAGGAGATGATGCGATAAAGATAACGGGAGGTTTCACTGTTGAGCCATAAATCCCAGAAATTGTGGCAGTTTTGGTCCTCGATGGCGGCAGCAAGTCCGCCCTCTCCCCTATTGTACGCGGCGGCGGCCAGCGACCAGCTTCCAAACTGATTTTTACATTTTTTAAGATACTTGCAGGCCGCACGGGTGGCTTTCTCCAGATTGCACCGCTCGTCCACGTCGTTGGAAATCTCCAGGCCATAAACCTTCGCGGTGGAGGGAATGAACTGCCAGTAACCGCCAGCGCCCGCGGGCGAGGTGACGTTCTCCAAGCCGCTCTCGGCCACGCACAGATACTTGAAATCCTCCGGCACACCCTCCTCCTTCAATATCTGCTCAATGACGGGAAAAACCCGCGCCGACAGCTTCATAATCCGGATGGTCTTGGAGTGCTGGTAGCAGTTGACCACCAACTCGCGGTCCAACGCCTCACGCACCCAATAGATATCCATCGGCACCTCTTCGCCCGCAAAGGTGACCTTTTTGGGCAACGGCGGCGAGGTAAGCTTGTTGGCGTAAAAGTTCGGCTCCTGCTCGCATTGCTTCTGCGTGACCGCATAACCAACCGTGAACCCGATGCCTCCTGTGAGCAAGGCGGCGATAACAAGAATAAGGACCAGTGTGCGTTTTTTCATATTTTGAATATGCTTAATGTGTATGTAATAAAAGGGAGGCTTTCTTGTGGAAGGCCTCCCTTTTTATTGGTTATTGATGTTTTATCCAGTCGTCGGAGAGGCTTACTTGATGTTAGGCTCCTCCAATCCGAGGTGCTGTTTCTTATCGACAGCTTTCAGAACGATACCGAGAATGAGGGCGGCGATGCCTAAGCAAGCCAACATCACCAACGGCCAGGTGTAATTATAGGAAACGGCAGCCGTTTCTGCATCAATCAGGCCTTCGTTCATTTGGGCGATGACATCTTGGTTTGTTTTGTCCAAAACTTTACCGATCAGCAGCGGGAAGAGCCACAAACCGATGTTCTGGATCCAGAAAATGAGGGCGTAAGCAGAACCGATGATCTTCTCATCGACCAGTTTCGGGACGCTCGGCCACAAAGCGGCAGGCACCAAAGAGAAGGAGGCACCCAAGACCAAGATGGTGAGGTAAGCCACCACAACACCGCCAACGGCGCTGCCCTTGAACATCGGCAGAATGAAGGCGAAAGTCAAGTGACAGATAATCAGCAGCAAGGAGCCAATCATCAGCATGGATGCGGCTTTACCCTTGTGATCGACATAGTTGCCAAGAATCGGGGTGATGGCCACGGCCAACAGCGGGAAGACGGCGAAGATGGTCTCGGCCGTGCCGCGCATATAACCCATCCAACAATAAATCACCAACGCCACGACAGCAGCTATCATTAAACCGACCTTAGCCGTTTTGTTCTTGGAGAAGTTGCTGGTGAAAGAGCAGGCAGCCACCGCCAACATAATGAGATATTGGATGATAGTCACGGAGCTGCCACCCCAGAACGTGCCGGGATCCGCCTCGGTGAGGGTGAGGTTGCACTGCAACATATTCACCGCATATTTCTGGAACGGGAAAATGGCGCTGTAGTACAGCACGCAAAGCAGAGCCACCAGCCAGAAACCACCGGAAGAGAGGATCTTGCCAATGTCGGACACTTTGAAGGGATCGTCCTTCTCTTCAGCTTCGCCGGTTTGGGAATCCAATTTCTTGTCCATAAAGAAATAAACGATGAACATCATCAACGCGATGCAAAGCAGCACCACGCCGAAGGCCACGGAGCGGGAGACTTCAATCTGGCCGCCAAATTTGGCAAAGAAGGGTGAGAAAATCATACAGGTGGCCACACCCAGACGGGCGAGAGCCATCTCGGAACCCATAGCCAGAGCCGTCTCACGGCCTTTGAACCATTTCACGATACCGCGGGAGACCGTGATGCCGGCCATTTCCACGCCGCAGCCGAAAATCATAAAGCCGATGGCAGCCACTTTCGCGGAAGCGGGCATTCCTTCATAGAACGGAGCCACGCCAAGTTCCTGGAAGCCGGGGATGTAGTTGAGGTGGTTGGTGAACCAAGCCTCACACCCGCTGCCCATAAAGGCTTCCGTGACGGCATAGTATTTGATCAAGCCACCGATGAGCATCACTGCACCGGAAAGCACGGCGGTGAAGCGCACGCCCATCTTGTCGAGGATAATACCGGCGAAGATCAGGAAGAACACGAACACGTTCAGGAAGGTCTCCGCACCCTGCATTGTGCCGAAAGCGGTGGAATCCCAACCTCTGGTGGATTGCATAAGGTCCTTGATCGGCGACAGGATGTCCATAAAGATGTACGAACAGAACATCGCCAATGCCAACAACAGCAAAGCGGTCCATCTCATAGCCGCGCTGTCACGCAAAGTTTGTAGTTTTTCAGTCATAGTACTTTTTATTTAATTGAACAATATTAATATGTTGTCAAAGAAATGAGGGTGCAAAAATAAACTATTTTATTCATTTCCCTCGCTGTTTTTTCGGTTGCGGGCATTAAAAATCAAATCAAAAGTGATATAGCCCACCAAAATACCCCATAAAGACATTAATATAGGACTGTTTTTCAGCACATTGTCAGAAAGATGCCCCGCCTTGGCCCAATAGATGGCCGCCAACACCGCACCCAACACCATTCCTATAATATGGTAAACATTGAAATTTTTCTTGAAAAAATCCTTCGGCTCCATCTATACTCTATAATTAACGGACACAATGTTGTTGATAATAGACACAACAATGTTGCATCTCTTCTAATTCTCAATTTTCAATTCTCAATTCTCAATTCTTAATTACTATTTACTGCCTTATAATATTCATAATCATAGAATTTGGCCTTGATTTTGGCTTTGATGTCCTCATCACTCATCCGCACCAGATCGTAATAATTGAAACGACAGTACATCATAAACTGGAGCAGTTCGTCGCCCTTCAAGCCTGTCAGTTCGCTCACAATTTCACGGTTGTATTTGTCCTGAATGCGCTCCACTTCATCATCATAACTCAACATCTCCTGGTAAAGCCTGTTCATTTTCGACTTTCTACTGAATTTGTCATATAAATAGGTAATGGGCGAAGTGGTGATGGAGCCGCCCAAGGAAAGGATGTTGCCGTTGGGTTTGTAAACGGCGTTGGCCTTTTGCATTTCAGAAAGCTTGGTCTCCTCCACCCTTTTGTAATAGTCTGGCAACTCCAAAGTTACAATATCCTTTTTAAAACCTTCGTATGATGGATTGATGGCAAAAATAGTCACCTCCTTCAGCATCGTGGCCTTGTAATAGAGGAAAAAATCCTCCAAACCAGAATAAATCTGCTGATTTACTGTCACCACGAGCTGGCGATAGATGGATTTGGATATAACCAAGGTGTCATTGAGTGACACCATAATGGAAAACTGGCCGTTTTTGTCGGTAAACGCAAATTTTTGGGTATTCATATTATATACACTTGCGCCAATCAGCGGTTGGAAGGTGATACCGTCGAATACCCTTCCATTGCAATTTTTACGCTGTCCGTAGGCAAACGGAACCAAAAGGATAAGACCCAATATGACAAGCCATTTTCTCATTAGGCGGCAAAAGTACAAAATTCTAAAACATTCCCGACTAACGAATCTATATTCCTTTTTGATATAAAGGATTTTGCAATGTTACTAACAAATGAAAGTTAATAAAACGGCCTGTTATCCATTATCAGCAAGTTACCGTTTGAAAATTTCGTGGATAAAATTTGACAACTTTATTTTTTCACATCTAATCAAAAAAAAGAGTCCGAAAATGTTCAAAAAAGTTATCCACTAATAAAAAGTTGAAGTTTTATTTGGTTATGTCAATGTTCTTGAAAAACAATAAAATGCATTGTTTATAAATCATTTTTATTGTTCAAAACTTTTCATAAGTCACTTTTTCAAGACAAAGGCCAAAATTTTATACACGCAATGAACAGAATAATATGATTTATTCTTTTTAAAATTTAAAAGAAGATATTTTATAAGAACCGAAAAAAGGAGTCATTTTGATGGTGTAGGATTGGTTCCTTTTTTGTACTTTTGCGGCCTAAATATATTAGGTAAACTAGGTATGAAAGTTTTGATAGCATCCGATCACGCTGGATATGAATTGAAAGAGGCCTTGAAGGAGGCTTTTGCTAAAGATTTTGAATGGGTGGATTATGGGACATTTTCTACTGAAAGTGTTGATTATCCGGATTTTGCCCATAAGTTAGCCGCTGATGTGGCCAATGGTTCTTATCAATACGGAGTATTGATATGCGGCACAGGCAACGGTATGGCGATGAGTGCCAACAAGCACGCCGGCATCCGTGCCGGACTCTGCTGGTCAAAAGAAATTGCGGCCCTGGTGCGCCAACACAACAACGCCAACATCCTGGTGATGCCCGCCCGCTTCATCCCATTCGAGACAGCTTCCGAAATCGTCAAGACTTTCTTCTCCACCGATTTTGAAGGCGGCCGCCATCAGAGACGCATTGACAAAATTAATTTATAGCGGTTATGAATGAGTCTGCTCCCATAGAAAAGCCCCCATTGGAAATCACGCAGGATATGCGCGATCGTGCATTTTCCTTGAGATATTCGTTCATCGAAAGTCTTGAGACGCACTTGCTCGCCCTTGAGTCCAATCTTATAGATCATAAAGTCAATGTAAGATGGGCCCAGGATGAGACCGCCCTCTGCGATTCCATTGTGGAACTGCTTCCAGGAAAACAGTATAACTCCGTTTGTTTTGATGTGGCCAATGTGCCCGAACTGCTTTCCACATACGAGAATGTTATAAACCCAGTTTCGGTGGAAGCTGTGGTGAACCACGATCAGGAAACTGAAACCCTTATTGTGGAGTCCGACTTTGCCATAGCAGAAAACGGATCTCTCGTTTTTGTGAACCGCAAATCCAGTGATTGCTTTAATTTGGTCAGAAATGTCATTGTAATTGTCAATATTGACCAGATTATTGTATCTCAATCCGATTTATCACTTTTCTTACGATTGAAAAGTGGTAATGCATCCTCTGATTTTCCTAGTGATGTCAAAATATTGAACAAACCTTACAAAAAAATTGTATCGGATTTGTTTTTATCATCCCAATCTGTAGGATACACGGAAGAAGATGTCACTGTTTCTGTCATTTTGTACGATAACAACATCACCGATATTTTACAAGACGCTAATTTGCGCCAGTCACTCTACTGTATCCATTGCGGCCGATGCGCTACCGTCTGTCCAGTGATGAAGGTTAACAACGGTCTCTCCCCTATCGATTTGGTGAAGAAAAACTGTTTTGACCAGTTTAACAAAACTCAAAGTATTTTCCAACAAACTTCTCTTTGCGGCAATTGCCAGGAGGTTTGTCCTATAAACATTCCCTTGGTGGATTTGTTGATTTATGAGATGAATTTGGTGAGTGAAAATACCAGTTATAACAAAACCAAGAGTTTCTTTTCTATTTTATCCAAAAGAAGCAAAATAAACAAAAAGAATTCTCCGTTTTGGCGTTACTTCTTTTTAAAGAGGTTTTATAGCAAAAACAAGATGCTTTTGAATTATCTTTTGAATCAAAAAGAGCAATTTTATAATATAACACGCGAATCAGGTCAAGATACAGCTCAAAAAGAAGAAGAAAATGTCTAATAGGGATATTTTACAAGAGAAAATAAGGCAGTTTGTCAAAAAATACTACCAAAATGAATTATACAAGGGAATTGTGTATTTCATCTTGATAGTGTTGTCGGCTTTTATTGCCTTTTCTCTCTTTGAGTACTTCTCATACTCCAATACAACCGTCAGATCTGTTCTTTTCTATGGTTTTATTGCCCTGTTTGCGGCCAATCTCATTTTTTATATCATAAAACCCTTGTTCAAGTTGTTTGGCTTGGGCAAACAACTGTCGCAAAATGAGATTGCTTCCATCATTGGTAAGCATTTCAATGAGATTGACGACAAACTTCTCAATCTTTTTGAGTTGCAAAAACAGATGGACGCTGGCGATTACAAGAGCTACGATCTTCTCTCAGCAGCCATAGATTCGAAAATTGAGTCTTTCAAGGCCTATTCATTCGTACAGGCAGTGCCAGTCAAGAAAACAGTTCGCTTTGCGCGCTGGCTGGTAATCCCAATTATTATCTTTTTGCTGCTGTTTTCCATAAAAAGCGAGATTTTTACGGAATCTACTAAGAGAATTGTGCATTACCAGACGGTTTATGAGAAACCAGCCCCCTACTCTTTTGAGGTGACAAACAAAAAACTAACCGCTTTCCAGCACGATGATTTCACAGTCAATATGAAAGTGGTGGGTGATGAGGTGCCTGACGAGGTCTATATCCGTTACCAGAACCGCAGCTTCAAATGCACTAAAAATTCTAATACTGAGTTTTCTTATACGTTTACCAATATTCAGAAAAATACTGATTTTCAATTTGTAACAGATGAGGTAGAATCTACCGTTTTTACAGTTGACGTCTTGCCAAAACCTGTTACCTTGGGTTTTGAAATGCATCTCCACTACCCTGCCTACTTGAACAAACCCGATGAGGTTATCGACAATGTGGGCAATGTTACGGTTCCGGAAGGCACTGACATAAAATGGGTGTTTTTTACCAAAAATTCAGACAATCTGCTGTTTATTGTCAATGACAAACAAGAGGAACTCTCTTCTGAAAATGACACCTACTCTATCTTTGTCAAGGCAAGAAACAGCTTCACCTATTCGATTCTTAACAAAAACGCCTATTTTACCAGTAAAGACACGCTGACTGATGAAATCACGGTAATCAAGGATATGTATCCGGAGATTTTCGTGCAAAGCCAGCAGGATTCTTCATATCAGGAGCGATACTATTTCAAAGGCAATATCAAGGATGATTACGGTTTTTCCGCTCTCCAGTTTGTATATACTCGCTACGATGCCGACGGTAAAGTGGCACAATCCGGCAAAACCGTCAATATTCCGATACAAAATGGAGTTACCATTCAAGATTTCTATTACTATTTCGATCCCAATACTTTTGATTTGAAGCCGGGTGAAAAAATAGACTACTATTTCCAAGTATCCGATAATGATGGTGTTAATGGTCACAAGACCAGCAAATCCAATGTATCCACATATCGTGTGCGCACCTTGGACGAAATCAACAAGGATATAGACAAGGCTGAGGAAAAAACCAAGTCCAATTTCAACGATTTGATTGAGGAGTCTGCAGACCTGATGAAGAATATTGAAAAGATGCAGAAACAGCTGCTGCAACAAAACGAGCTCAGTTGGCAGGATAAGAAGAAATTGGAGCAACTGATGCAACAATATCAGGAGTTACAGCAACAAATCAATGAGTTGAAGCAACAGGAGCAGAACAAACAGAACTTGGAAAACCAATATAAGAATGTCAACGAAGACATCTTGAAAAAACAGCAGGAATTGCAAAAACGGATGGATCAGGTGTTGTCGGATGAGATGAAGAAGATGATGGACAAACTGCAGGAAATGATGCAGAAATCGAACAAAAACGAGGTCCAGCAGCAAATGCAGAAGATGAAGACAAGTGCCGAGGACATCAACAAAACCTTGGATCAGCAATTGCAACTCTACAAGCAGTTGGAAATGGAAAAGAAGGTGAATGAAACAGTGGAACAGTTGCACAATTTGGCTGATCAGTTGGAAAAGAATGCCAAACAGACCGAAAACCGCAATACTGACAAGAATTCTTTGCAGCAAAAACAGAAACAAATCCAAGAACAATATAACCAGATCAAAAAGGATTTGCAGGAAATCCAGCAATTGAACAAAGAGTTGGAGCAGCCGGTACAATTCAAAAGTACCGATGAACTGCAGAAGGAAATAGAGCAGCAAATGCAGCAGGGCCAACAGAATTTGGAGAAGAATAACCGTTCCAAATCTTCCGAAAATCAGAACAAGGCGGCTGAAAAAATGGACCAGCTGGCTGACCAGCTCAATCAGGATTTCAATGAAAACGAATTAGAGCAGGTTTCTGAGGACATTGAGACCGTCAGACAGATATTGGATAACCTGGTGAAGATTTCCTTCTCACAGGAAGAAATACTGGCCAAATCGAAGACATTACGCAATGCCTCCCCATCGGTCACCGACGTGATGAACAAGCAATACAGAGTGAAGAGTGATATGAAGGTGATTGAGGATTCTCTGAATGCCTTGGCACGTCGTCAAATGGCTGTCAAACCCTTCATACAGAAGGAAGTAACTAAAATACAAGAGTATCTGCAAACCTCACAGGAGCGAATGAACAACCGTCAGTTTGCATTGTCGGCCACTTCGCAGCAGTTTGTGCTGACCTCGATGAATAACTTGGCCTTGATGCTGAAAGAGTCGATGAACGAGATGCAGAAGAAGAAAAGCGAATGCAAGGGCAAATGTAACAAGTCGGGTGGGGGATCGTGCAGCAAACCGGGCGGTAAGGGCAAAAGCCAGAAAACCTCCGCACGGGAGTTGCAGCAGCAACTGAACCGCCAGATGGAGGCGTTGAAGCGCTCTATGGACCAGCAGGGACAGCAAGGCCAGTCGGGCCAGCAGCAGCAGATGAGTGAGAATTTTGCCCGTATGGCTGCGCAACAAGAGGCTATCCGCAAAATGCTGGAGGATTATAACAACGCCCAGAAGTCGGAGAATGGGGTAGGGGACAAGACGTTGGAACAGCTTATAGAAGAGATGAAAAAGACTGAAAAAGAGTTGGTTAACAGAACAATAACACAGCAAACCATCAACCGTCAACAGCAAATTACCACACGTTTGTTGCAGAGTGAACGTGCAGACCAACAGAGGGAGAAGGAAGAGGAGCGTAAATCCACGGAGGCAATCAACACCCCGCGTTTGAATCCGCCTAAAGACTGGAAATTTGACACGGAAAAGCAGCAGCAAAACGAGATGTTGCGCTCTGTGCCTGCCAACCTGAACTACTATTACAAAGAGAAAGCGAACAACTATTTTTACAACATAGACTAAAACCCACAGTTATGATATACATAAACCGACCCGACTTAGACAAGCAGAGTCTTTACACAACGGTTCTGCAGACGATAGAAGACATATCGGATGAGTATGCTTTGCAGAAAGATTTCGGAACCCTATCGATGGCCAATCAGGAAGTGGTAGAATTTCTTATGCAGACGTATGACCAATTTGGTGTGGATTTCAGTTGTTTCATTGACAACGATGAAGTGGGATTTTGCTTTGAATCCTCTGAGCCCTTGTTCAAGAAACTGGAGGAGGGTCAAAATGGGGTTTTGTTGTCCATTTTGTCAGACGATTTAGAATATCAAACTGATTATAAACAAATTAGCTTCAGTATTCACGTGAAACCCAAGCATATTATACAAAGAGAACCCATCCGCAAAGAGGTTTTACAACAAAACAGGACGATATGAAACGTTTATTGCTTTCCTTTTGTTTGCTGTGGGTAATACTTTTTTCTTATGCCGATCATTACAGGGTCCTTTTTATTGGCAACAGTTACACGGAGGTCAATAATCTTCCGCAGTTGATCTCTAATTTGGCATCCTCAGCTGGCGACACTATCGAGTTCGCTTCACATACCCCGGGAGGGTGCACCTTCCAACAACACTTGTCAGGAGCCCTCTCTTTGATAAGACAGGGAGGTTGGGACTATGTAGTGTTGCAGGAGCAGAGTCAGCTGCCCTCTTTTCCCTATTCGCAATTTATGTCTGAAAGCTATCCGTTCGCACGAGGTCTGTGTGATTCCATACGCGCCTATAATCCCGATACAAAGATTGTCTTCTATATGACTTGGGGAAGAAAGAACGGAGACCAGCAAAACTGTGCCTATTATCCTCCTTTGTGTACATACGAGGGTATGGACAGCTTGCTTTTTGCGCGTTATATGATGATGGCGGAAGACAACCAAACCCTGATCTCTCCTGTGGGCTATGTATGGCATTATATTCGCGACCATTACCCGGATATTGAATTGTACCAGTCTGACGAAAGTCATCCCTCCCTTGCCGGTTCATATACCGCTGCTTGCACATTTTATGCCACTCTTTTCCGGAAAACCCCTATGGCTATATCCACTGATGAGGGAGTTGGCACTGAACGGGCTGAATGGATTCGGCGTGCTGCTACGGAGTTGGTGTATGACTCTCTGTCACGTTGGTCTTTTATAGAGCCTTCTGACACTATACACGGTGGAGATTCTGTAACGGTGCAAGCATACACAATGCCGATGTTCAATCTCTATCCGAATCCCGTTACCCATACTTTGACGCTCAAGAGTAGTGAGGTCCTTGAGGAACCCGTCTCTATTTTTGTGTATGATGAATATGGAAAATTGTGCATAAGCGAACGAAATTCTAACGCAGATACCTATTCCATCTCTGTGGTACAACTTCCTGCCGGGGTCTATTTTTTAAAAGTGATGGCAGGGGAGAAGTCATATCCTATTCAAAAATTCATTAAAACAACAGAATGATTACGTTTGATTTTATGGTGCCTTGCGAAGTAGTTCCTGACATCCAGCACAAGCAATGGCTGAAGAGTGTCATTCGCAAGGAGGGTCTTGTGCCAGGCGACATATCCTATCTTTTCTGCGACGATGCCTATCTGTTGGAACAGAACATTGCTTTTCTTCATCACGATACTTTTACAGATATTATCACCTTCGACAAAAGGGTAGGAGAGATTGTCTCCGGAGACATTATGATCAGTCTGGAGAGAGTAGCCGAAAATGCCCGAAAGTTCTCCGTCTCTTTTGAGGAAGAATTCTTGCGTGTTATGGTTCACGGCACCTTGCACCTTTGTGGTTATAAAGACAAGACCGACCAAGAGGCTGCCGAGATGCGTCGAATGGAGAATGAATCTCTGTTAATGTTCCACGGGAAATAATTTCATAAGTTATTCAAACGAGAGGTTTTACAAAAACGTTTCACGGGAAATGCCAAACAAGTATGATGTCATAGTAGTGGGTGCGGGGCACGCCGGATGCGAAGCCGCAGTGGTCTCGGCACGGATGGGAAGCAGCACCTTGCTGGTCACAATGAACCTGGCGCTCGTCGCACAGATGTCGTGCAACCCGGCAATGGGTGGCATCGCCAAGGGACAAATTGTGCGCGAGATTGACGCCCTCGGCGGTATGTCAGGCATAGTGACCGACCACACGATGATACAGTTTCGGATGCTCAACCGATCCAAGGGACCCGCTATGTGGAGTCCCCGCGCTCAATGCGACAAAACGGCTTTTTCCCTTTTTTGGCGTCACGTTCTTGAATCCACACCCAACCTGCATTTGCGTCAGGATACGGTGACATCCCTCTTGTTTGAAAACGACGCCGTAGTCGGAGTGCAAACCCAGCTTGGGCAATCGATCTATGCCCATCGCGTTATTCTTACCAACGGCACATTTCTGAATGGGCGCATTCACGTGGGTGAGGTCAATTTCTCCGGCGGTAGGATAGGGGAGAGCGCCTCCTTTTCACTTTCCGACCAGCTGCAAGAGCGCGGCATCCGGGTGCAAAAACTGAAAACCGGCACCCCTGTGCGCATTGACGGGCGCACCATTGACTTCTCTAAAATGACCGAACAACCGGGTGACGAACCTCCCGCTTCGTTCTCCTTTACCGACACCCCCGCCCTTGCCCAACAGTGCAGTTGTTGGATTACCTATACCAACCAGGCAGTACACGATGTGCTGCAGACTGGTTTTGAGAAGTCGCCGATGTTCCAGGGGCGCATACAAGGTGTGGGGCCACGCTACTGTCCCTCCATTGAGGACAAGATAGTGCGTTTTGCCGAGCGCGACCGCCACCAACTCTTTTTGGAGCCAGAAGGTCGCAACACCGTAGAATATTATCTCAACGGTTTCTCTTCTTCACTGCCCGAAGAGGTCCAGGTAAAAGCTATGCACCTTATCCCTGGTTTGGAGAAAGCGGAGATCTTCCGCCCGGGCTATGCTATCGAGTATGACTATTTCGACCCGATGCAACTGCATCTCTCCCTCGAATCGAAATGTGTGTGGCATCTCTATTTGGCCGGACAGGTGAACGGCACTACAGGTTATGAAGAGGCAGCCTGCCAGGGATTGATGGCGGGCATCAATGCGCATCGTTCCATTCACGGACAAGAACCCGTGGTGCTCTCTCGCGCGCAAGCCTACATCGGTGTCCTTATCGATGATCTGGTGACAAAAGGTGTGCAGGATCCTTACCGGATGTTTACTTCCCGTGCCGAATATCGGATATTGCTGCGCCAGGACAATGCCGATGAGCGGCTCACGCCCATCGGACATCAGCTGGGAATTATATCCGATGAGCAATATGAACGCTTCCAAAAGAAGTATGAAAAGCAAGATGCTATTGTGGAGTATCTCCACCATCATCTCACTCGGTTTGACAAGATCAACATCTATCTTGAAGAAAAGGATTCCTCGCCCTTAACGCAAAATGTCAAGCTTTCGCAGTTGTTGCTTCGCCCTCAAATCTGTATTGAGGATTTAATAGCGTGGGATTCCGCCCTATCCTCTTTTTTGGAGAAAACAGAAGCCACCTCCGAGCAGATTACCAATGCTGAGACGCGCATCAAATATCACAACTATATTGAGAAGGAAGAGGAGATGGTCAAGAAGTTTTCGCAGTTGGACAACATCAAAATTCCGGATGAGTTGGATTATCAAAATATGGTTTGTCTCTCCAAGGAGGCGCGCGAAAAATTGACAAAAGTAAAACCAGCCAATTTGGGTCAGGCATCACGTATCAGCGGGGTCAATCCGGCTGACATTGCGGCTTTGATGATTTTCTTGCAACAAAACTAATAGTAATATATTGATAATCAATACGATATTATTAAATCCCATACTATTTGGTTTTATTTTCAAAAATCGACTTGGGATTCATTTTTTGCAAAATAAGTCGTTTATCGTCGAATTTTTAAAAACACAGCTGATTATCAATAAGATAAATAAACCCGTCAAAATATGCCTTGACAAAGCAATAATTTGCGGGACAAAAAAATCATTTATTACCGGAAAGTAGTCTCGCTGGGAATCGAACCCAAATCTAAAGTTTAGGAAACTTTCGTTCTATCCATTGAACTACAAGACCAACAGGGCGGCAAAAATACAAAATTTGCATTTTGCCGCCAAATTTTTTTGGGCTATGTTTTAAACGGTTCGGATTTAAATATCGAGTACCGCTTTCAACGTCTTTTTAAAGGATCGGCTCACCTTCAACGGTTGGGTTCCAATCCAAACCTCTTCGTTTTTCGAGATTCGGCTTACTTTGTCGATGTTGACAATGATATTCCTGTTAATTTTCTGGAATTTCTCTCCAGGAAGCTTCTTTTGGAAATATTTGAGGGTAGTGTGCAGCTGTTTTGTGGTCCCATTTTCAAAATAGAGTATGGTGTTGCCCTGCTCGAGTTTCAGATAGAGCACATCGTCGAAAGAGATGCGCAAGGAATCCGATTTGCGCGGTCCATTGAGAAACATCGAATCTTTGGTGAAAAGTGTCTTTTCAAGCAAGGTTTTGTTGTAAAGAATCTCGTTTTCGTTGGCCTCGAGCGCCTTTTCTCTACATAGGAAGTTGTATGTGCCATAGGTGTTCAGTGCCTTTCCGACCACATTGTACAATTCCTCCTTCTGAATAGGAGACAGCAAAAAGTCAAAAAAACCTTGCCTGAGATACTTTATCAAGTGTTTTGAATGTTTTTGGTCACAAATACCTATAATAAAGGTGGGTTTATGTACCAGTTGAAGGAAATCTGCATAATCCACATTGATGAAAAGAATGTCGATTTTCTTTTTGTTGAGAAGTTCTAAAGCTTCTGACTGGTTTTTGATGCAGGCCGCCACCTTTAAGGTTTTGAATACGGATAATAAGTCTGTTAGGGAATTAGCACAATCATCAGGCTCAATAAAAACGCAGCAATTAATAATTTTTTCCATATTAATTTAAATTTAAGTATATATGACAAAGATAGTAAAAAAAGTGATAGATATTATTGTGCAATAGAATAGTATTATAATGCGAAAAAAATATATAAAAGTAGTATTAATAATAGATTAATCGTCAAAAAAGCCCTCTTTTCTGGCAAAACACCAAAAATTAATTAAAAACAACAATTTGCTTTGAGGATAGTCATAAAAGCAGTACAAAATCACCCATATAGGAGGAAATATGGCATACCCAAAAAGATTAAATTTTTTTGTAATCTCCGCATAAAAGTTGAGACCAAAAGATTTTTATGTATTTTTGCCGCCCCAAAAGAAATTATTAACCCCTAAATTCTACAATAAAAAAATGAAAAAATCCCTGTTACTCCTCGCAATGGCCGCATTCTTGTGCTGTAACAATGTTTTTGCACAAGAAAAAGAAGCCAACAAAGAAGATGAAGGTTACAAATTCACCAACCTTAAGGAAATTCCAATCACGTCCGTGAAAGACCAGCACCGTGCCGGTACTTGCTGGTGCTACTCTGGTTTGGGCTTCATTGAAGCCGAATTGCTCCGTATGGGCAAGGGCGAGTACGACTTTTCCGAAATGTACATCGTGTCCAACACCTACAACGACCGCGCTATGGCTGCTGTCCGCACCCACGGTGACGTTTCTTTTTCCCAGGGCGGTTCTTTCTATGATGTGCTCTACGGTATGAAGAAATTCGGTTTGGTCCCCGAGAGCGAAATGCGTCCGGGCGCCGCTTACGGTGACACGCTTTCCGACCACAGCGAGCTCTCTCTGCTTACCGACGCAATGGTGAAGGCTATTGCCACGGGCGATCAGAAAAGCCTGCAGAAAAACGACAAAAACGAAGTGCTTTGGCAAAAGGCCGTGGCCGCAGTTCACGAAATCTACTTGGGCAAAAACCCTGAAAAGTTCACGTACAACGGCAAGGAGTACACCCCGAAATCCTTCTATGAGTCTTTGGACTTGAATCCTGATGACTACATTTCCATCACTTCCTATACCCATCATCCTTTCTATGAGAAATTCGTTCTTGAAATTCAAGACAACTGGCGTTGGGCTCAGTGCTACAATGTGCCGTTGGATGAGATGATGGAGATTTTTGACTACGCTGTTGATCACGGCTATACCGTGGCTTGGGGCTCCGATGTGAGCGAGCAGGGCTTCCGTATGGGTGTGCGCAAAGGTTTCTGCGTGCTTCCCGAGACCAAACCCGCTGCTATGCAGGGTAGCGATATGGCCCACTGGACGGGTATGAGCGCCAAGGCAATCCAAGACGAGGCTGCCAAGCATCCCACACCGCAACGCTGGGTGACCCAAGAGGAACGCCAAGTGGCTTTCGACAACTGGGAGACCACCGACGACCACGGTATGCTGATTTACGGCAAGGCCAAAGACCAAATGGGCAACGAATACTATATGGTGAAGAACAGCTGGGGCGACTACGGCGACTACCACGGAATGTTCTACGCCTCCAAGGCTTTCGTGCGCTACAAAACGATGAATATCGTGGTGCACAAAGACGCTATCCCCAAGGATATCAAGAAGAAACTCGGTATCAAGTAAGGAAACGAGTTGAATTTAACGCTATATGGCGCCAATGGAGCAATCTGTTGGCGCTTTTTTTATTCCAGCGAGTACGGTTTCTCCGTGAACCATTTCTTGTTCGGCTTGCTGCCCATTGTGAAGACGAGCTCGCCGCCGGCCATGATCTGCTCGTAGGTGATGTAGGCACAGTGCAGCGGCTGGCCGTTGAGCGTCACCGACTGGATGTAGCAGTTCTGGTCGCTGACGTTGGGGGCCTTGATGGTCAGGGTGTTGCCGTTTTGCAGATGGAGGACATTCTCGGGCAGGTAGGGCGCTCCGAAAACGTACTGGCCGCTGGCGGGACAGACGGGATAGAAGCCCATCGCGCTGAAGATGTACCACGCCGACATCTGTCCGCAGTCGTCGTTGCCGCACAGCCCGTCCAGGTGGTTGCGGTACATCTTGTTCATCACTTCGCGCACACGCAGCTGCGTCTTCCACGGCTGGGAGGTCCACATATAGAGGTACGGAATGTGGTGGCTGGGCTCGTTGCCGTGTACGTAGCCGCCCAACATGCCCTCGCGGGTAACATCCTCTGTCTCAGCGAAGAATTTGTCCGGCACATACATCGTGAAGAGCTCGTCCAAGCGGTTCACGAAGACCTTATCACCTCCCATGATCTTGATTAAGCCGTTGACATCGTGCGGCACGTAGAACGAGTAGTTCCAGCTGTTGCCCTCGATGAAGCCCTCGTTGGCGGTGGAGAGCATATCTGCAGGCGTCTTCCAGCTGCCGTCCTCGAACCGCGCTTGCGCGAAGCCCGTCTCCGGGTTGAAGACGTTCTTGAAGTTCAGGGCGCGCTGACGATAGGTCTCCTTCATCTTTTCATATCCAGAAGCAATTTTGCCTTTGTCGATCAGATTGTAAATCACCCAATCTTCGTAGGCGTTTTCCAGTGTAATGGAGGTGCCGACAGCAGACTTGTTGTATGGAACATAACCCAATTTTTTGTACAGGTCAGTGTGGTCATAATAGTCTAAGTTTGCGCTGTTTAAGATATACGGCATGGCATTGATAAGAACTCCATTCATTTTCACATTTTCCCCGTAAAAATTCGGATGGTGACAAAGATAGTTGTCTGCCACCGCCGACACGCCGTGATAGCCAATCATACACCAGTTCTCATTGCCTGCATGACTCCAAACGGGTAGAACTTGGTGTACACTTTGTTCGGCGTGGTCAATCATGGAGGAGACCATGTCGCA